>Ga0105048_10005552_pt1 | contig 20370 bp, 20 predicted proteins | sample MAT05_FD_78382 | JGI IMG/M metagenome (GOLD analysis project Ga0105048, IMG submission 78382) | Freshwater microbial communities from Lake Fryxell liftoff mats and glacier meltwater in Antarctica - MAT-05 | ecosystem: Environmental > Aquatic > Freshwater > Ice > Liftoff microbial mat | place...
GACCTGATGATAACTGCAGGCGCTATTTTAAAAACACCCGTAGAACAATGGGTAAAAGAAATTTCTTCTAAAACCAATACCGGCGCCGGAATACTTTATGTGCACAATAAATTTTTTCTGATTGATCCGCTGGAAAAAGTACCTGTGGTGGTTACCGGCTCAGCCAATTTCAGCAAATCATCTATCACAATAAATGATGAAAATACAATTGTGATAAAAGGCGATCAGAGAGTAGCGGATATTTATCTCACAGAATACAGCCGCATGTTTGAGCATTTTTGGCCAAGATACTTAAGCACCCTTCCTGTAAGAAGTTTTAGCAAACCGTTAGATGAGGGATATTCCTGGCATTTGGATTATTACAATACAGCCAAAATGGGGTGCAAACGAAAAAAAGTTTTTAATGCAATGAAAGATGCAAAAGAAAACTGAAGCTATTAAAATAGAATTTTAACCAAATCAACTATACCATGGGCTACGACAGAGAACCCCGATACCTGCATCCATATTTAAGTGGAAGGCTTACTAAAATTTTACAGGCGATCAATGCAAAATTACCGACCGGTTATTCAGCAAAATTGGTTTCTGCACATCGCACTCCCGATGACCAGTTTCAGCTTTTTAAACAAGGCCGTATTTTTAGAAATGGTTCCTGGGTAAAAGTTGGGCCAGTGGTTACGCACCTGGATGGCTTTGTAAAAAAATCACGGCACAACAATTTACCCTGTACCGCTTTTGATGTGGGCATATTTAACGGAAATACCTACCTGGGAGATAGCCCCCTGTATAAAAATGTACAAGAAGGAATCAGGTTTGGGCTTGACTGGGGTGGCAACTGGACAAGGTTTAAAGACCTGCCTCACCTTGAAATGCCCAATACGCTTTTTTTTAAAAACAGCCTGGAAAAAGACCAGGGTTATGTATGGCAATTATACCTGCAAAAAGCGGGAAGTTATACCGGCAACATGGATGGCATTTTTGGCACCAACTCCTTGAGTGCATTAAAAACCACCACAGGCCAGGAGAGCAGGAACCTTATTGCATGGGATAAATTATATGATCAATTCGGAAAATTAGACAATCAATATTTATAACCAATTACCATTAACAATAATTAAAATCAATTTAAGTATGACACAAAAAATGGCATTATGTATCGGTATAAACAATTATCCCGGTACCGACAGCGACCTTTCCGGTTGCGTAAACGATGTAAACGACTGGGCCAAAGTGTTTACAAAAAATGGGTTTACAGTAAATAAACTGGTAGATAAAGATGCCAGCAAAAAAAACATCCTGGATGCTATGAAGGATATGGTGCTTAAAGCCCAAAAAGGAGATTCTATTCTTATTCAATACTCCGGACATGGTACCTATATACCGGATAAAGATGGAGATGAAACGGATGGAACAGATGAATGTCTTTGCCCTCATGACCTTTATACCAATGGCCCGATAACGGATGATGAATTAAGTGATATTTTTACTTCTAAAAAGAATGGAGTGAAGCTGGTGTTTTTTTCAGACTCCTGTCACTCGGGAACCGTTAGTCGTTTTGCACCCATCACAACCCCTCCCACCACTTCGGGTAAAACGGCTCCTGTAAGAAAAGTTAGATTTTTACCTCCTGCAAATTTTCTTTCAACAAAAGATATTAATAAGCTGGGCACTATCCGCACTTTTAATAGAACAAGCCCTCCCGGCAGATACGGCAGCCTGCTAATGAGTGGCTGCCAGGATGTGGAATATAGTTATGATGCATGGTTTAGTAACCGGCCCAATGGTGCATTTACTTTTGTAGCATTGGCTACGCTTGGCAAATTAAAAGCCGGATCAACTTACCAGGATTGGCACAAAGCAATTAAAAAAGTTTTACCATCACAACAGTATCCGCAGTCGCCAAATCTATATGGATCTGCTACAATGAAAAAGTGGAAAATATTTTCATAGTTTCTGAGATAGAAAAATCGATAACCTAAAAGTTATAGTATGAATCATTTTAATTTCTTTAAAAAATGTTTAATCAATATGTCAAATGGCGGGTTGTGGGAGAAAGTTGAATCATTACATCCTGCCACAATTGCTAAAGGCTGCCTGATCTTTTTTTATCTCAGCCTGGCATCCTGCGCAAAAATTCCTGTTCAGGCAGTTGATCTTTCCTATGCTTTAAAAGACGAAGGCAAGCGCATGCACGAAATGAACCTGGCATTGGTAGAGTATGTGTTTAATGAAAAGAAACAGCTTGTAAATGAGTTCATCCAAAAAGAATACAGTCCGGCATTGATTGAAAATTTTAAGAATATTTTGCCGCCGGGCACAGATGTAAAAAAAGACCTGGTAGAAATTATGCAGGCCATCAATCCTAAGATTGACGAAAGGCGGGATTCTTTGTTGCAGGTTTTGCGGGAGCAAAAAAATATGATTACTCAAAAGTTAAATACCGATTACCAGGTTTATGCAGAAGCATTTTCGGCCATGCAAAACCTGCTGACATCTGCATCAAAGCTTAACAGGCAAAGGGAAGGCGTGTATGAAAATATTAAAACCCTCAGCAATAACCGTATCAATCTGCAAGGGATAGACAATGCATTAAACCAGTTTATAAAAGGAGCTGGAACGGTGGGCGAAAAAACATTGTTGCTTAGCAGCACTATTCAAACATTTTTAAAATAAATATTTATGGCTAACAAATATGATAAACTGGCCATTGAGGCGCAGGAAATAACAGATGCGCAGTTTAAAGATCGTTTTGCCAGTCTTACATCACTCAACGATACTGATATTGGAAAAATTATTAAGGATACCGGTATTAGTAAAACTGATCTTGCAGCACTGTTGGTAGAAATTAAAAATGCTACAGAGTACAATAACAAAACAGCACAGCGTATTGCTGATATTCAAAATGGCGTGCACGCACTGGTAGCCATTACTAAAAAATTATTGCTGTGATAATTGTATTCTTTTTGCTAAACTCATTAAAAAAAGAATAACAGCAATTAATACTATTGTTTCTGTATTCATGGAAGGCAGGAAACCGTTTTTTAAAAAGCTAAAATTGGCTGGAATCTTTTTTGGGTCATAGGCACTGGTGGGTAATTTAAATGCTGAGGCCACCGGATGATTGGCTTCAAACTTTTGGTCAATTAATTGTGCAATGGTAGCCGCCAGTTGTTTCTGATATATCTGGCTATTGGTTTTTATTTCACCCAATGGTTTTATGCCAGGGCCTATCATGGCCAGCCATGTTTCGCTGGCACCTTTTTTTAATGTGCTATGCGAATACCATTTTGTTGGATGGCTGCCCCTGCCATGATCGGTGGTTATTATGAATAGGGTATTGTTTTTATAAAAGGAATCTGTTTGAACATAATACCAAAGTTCAGCAATCATCTTGTCTACATTATTGGCCTGCTGCAAATACATATCATATTTTTTCTGGTGCCCAAATTCATCTGTTTCTCCCAGGCCAAGCATCATAATTTTTGGATGATATTTTTGCAGATATTCTTTGGCATTCAAAAAAGTAAGCTGATCGTACCTGGTGCCTGTTTTTTCATTTACATTATCCTGCACTTTATTGATGATATCAAAGCCGGCGCTTTTTTCCTGCATGTTTTCATAACCGCTGTTCACAGGTATATTGCTTCTTTCTTCATTTAGTATATATGGAAATACATCCCAGGAACTGAATACAGCCACAGCGTCTTTATAAGGTTCCCGGGTGTTTAAATATTCCAGCAGGTTGCTGTTTTTATTAACAACAGGTTTGTTTTTCATTATCAATGGATCGGCATAGCCGGTGAGTATTTCATTATAGCCGGGATAGGATATTTTATAAAAATTACTCACATCCACTTTATTATCATAAACCCTGTTGCCATGCAACTGTCCCTGCCTTGCAAGGGTACTCCAAAAAAATGGCATCAGTTTTTTACGCTTCTCTTCTTTAGAAATTCCTCCATACATTTCATTGGTTAGTAATGTGTCTTTTACAAATTGGTTGTTTTGAAGGATATCATCATCAGCACCATCAAAAACCTCCTGCCATCTTAATCCATCTGTAGTAATGATAAATACATTTAGTGGTTGTGCCGTGGGTTGAGATATCCCGCTAATGGCAATGAGTTGAAAAAAAAGGTACATCAAACGTTTCATGACGAATGGTTTTGCAAAGCAACTTTTGTTATGTTGCCTTATCGTTACGCAGTAATTAAATTAGCGTTAAGTGTAATGTTTTATTTATTTAAATGCTTCCCTGCCCGAATGAACAAAAGGTTATAATACCTGTTATTATACCTTTCACTGTGGGTGATTTCCTTTTATTTATACTATTATCAGATAGCTATCTTAATAAACCAACCAAAATGTTGACATTTGCCATCTAATATTCAACACAGTATTATCAATCATGAAGTTTAAGACAAGCATCTCGGTACTAATGGCAGTTTACAATACTGATTTTGCATTGGTAAAAAGAGCGATTGATTCTGTGCTTAACCAGGACTTTTCTGATTTTGAACTGATACTGATTGATGACGGCAGCGATATTGAATACAGGGACCAATTATTCATGTATGCTAAGCAACACTCCAATAAAATAATCTATCTGCGTCATAACAATTGCGGACAGTCTAAATCTATTAACCAGGGTATCTTATTAAGTAATGCTCAATTTATTGCAATCCTTGATGCAGATGATGAATACAAACCCAATCACCTGAGCGCATGTTTACGTGAAATGGAATTTGCAGAATTGATTGCCTCTACCACTAAAACCATTGTAGATACCGAGGAAGATTATTACGTTCCTGATAAATATGATCAGCGACAACTCATTCATGTAGACGATTGTGTTTTATTTGCAACCTTATTTGGCAAAAGGGAAGTTTTTTTGAGCCAGCAGTTTAAGGATATATATGCTGCTGATGCCCATTTTTATGAGCATGTATCCCTGAAATACAAAGTAAAAAAAGTAGACCTAAGAACTTACATTTATTATCGAAATACCCCCGGCAGCACCTGCACTAAATTGAAGTCAAAAAATTTGAAGGCCCTTGTTTAAATTGATCTGATATGGCGCTATCCAACCTGCATACCAATGTTGTTTTTGGCTGCTATCTTTCCGGCATTTACGATGTAAACAGGAATACGGTATTGCCGGATGATGAATATATTCTTGTGAAAGATTGGGCCGATGCTATTATTGCATTGGGTATGTATGGCATCATTTTTCATAACTATTTTTCTGCAGCAACCTGTGCCAGCTATCAAAATAAAAATATCTTTTTTGTAAGAGTAGATCATAACCCGCAGTATAACCCCAATGTGTACCGGTATTTTATTTACCGGGATTTTTTAAAGGAAAACTCCCTGGAAATTAAAAATCTTTTCATTACAGATATTACAGATGTTACGGTTATAAACAATCCTTTTATACAACCTTTTTACTCCCAAAATTCTGCTGCCCTGTTTTGTGGTGATGAACCCAAATTGCTCAATAATGATTGGATGATAGATCATGCAACTCATTTGCGTAACCGTATTGCTGATTATGCCGTTTATGAAGCAAAATTTAAAAATGCCCCTTTGCTCAATTGTGGCATTATAGGGGGAAATATATTGTTGATGATGGAATTTTTAGAAAAACTCTGCTTCATTCATCAACAATACAACCAGGATAATCAAACGGCTTATACCGGAGATATGGGTGCTTTTAATTATTTAGTCCGCACCCAATATAATGACCGGATTGTGCATGGAGCACCAGTAAATACTGAATTCAAAGCATACCAACATGAACGAACAGACTGTTGGTTCAGGCACAAATAATATTTTTAGAGCTATTTATTTAGATGCATTTTTTACGGGGTAGAATGTAAACCAATACGATTTCCTTCTGTATCTATAAATACCGCCATAAAACCATATTCAGGGGAGATGGAAGTTTTTGGCACCATAACCGTTCCTCCTGCTGCGGGTACTTTATCTAAAATATGTTGAAGGTCGGGGTTGCCATTCAGGTATACAAGCGGCCCGTCTGTAAGGGAGGGTTTGTGAAAACCACCACTGTCTACCAATGCACCTCCTACTCCATTCTGCATATCAGTGATGGGAAACATTCGCATTTTTATATTTTCCAATTCCATTGGTATCAGGCTATCGCCAAAAATTGCTTCATAAAAACGGGTGGCTCTTTCAAGATCTGTTACGCCTATTTCAAACCAACTGATTGCATTGTTGTGTGCCATACTTTTAATTTTTAAAATTTGAAATATTAAAGTTCATAAAAATAATGCAGCATAGCTATCCATTCATCCTTCTTTTTAACAGTTTAAAAAATGATACCTGTAAAACTTTCATTTCCCTGTTTTTTATCATACTTTAAACCTTCCTTTATAAAACTTTAATAGTTTCCTAAAATTACAACTGATGAAAAAAGGCTTTTGTTTTTTACTTTTTCAAACTGTATTATCTACGTTGCTTTTTGCACAGATTGATGCAGGCCTGTTTCGGTTTCCGGATGTGTCTGCAACGCAGGTTGTATTTACCTATGCCAATGATATCTGGATTATGCCAAAGACGGGAGGTACTGCCACCAAACTTAGTTCCCCTGCCGGTGTAGAAATGTTTCCTAAGTTTTCTCCCGATGGAAAAAGCATAGCCTATACTGCCAATTATGATGGCAACAGGGATGTGTATATGTTGCCTACAACAGGCGGTGTTCCTGTAAGAGTAACAGAACATAGTTTTATGGACAGGCTGGTAGATTGGACCAATGATGGAAAAAGTTTATTGTTTAGCAGTAACCGGGAAAGTGGGAAAAACCGTTTCAACCAGTTTTATACCATTGATGCCAATGCCGGAGCTGCCAATAAATTGCCGCTGGCTTATGCCGACTTTGGCTCTTATTCTCCCGACGGAAAACAGATGGCACTTACTTTTAGCTCGCAGGCGTTTAGAAACTGGAAACGCTACCGTGGTGGTTCCAATGCCGATATTCATATTTTTAATTTTGAGACCATGGCTTCTCAAAATATAACGCCCAATATTGAGGCGGCCAATGAATTTCCAATGTGGCATGGTGATTATATTTATTTTCTTACAGATCGAGGTGCAGAAAACAGGATGAACCTTTGGCGCTATAATGTGGGCAACAAAGCGCTGGAACAACTCACAAAATTTTCAGACTATGATGTACACTTTCCAAGCCTTGGACCCGGTGATATCGTTTTTGAACAGGGAGGTAAACTGATGCTGTATCAATTGGCAGATGGAAAAATAAATCCGCTTAGTATAAATGTGGTAAATGATAACTCCTTATTAAAATCTAAAATAGAAACCGCAGCAGGCCTCATACAATATACAGGCATTAGCCCCGATGGCAGCCGTGTGCTAATGCAGGCAAGGGGCGATGTGTTTTCTTTACCTGCCAAAGATGGCCCTGTTAAAAATTTAACGATGAGTTCGGGTGTGGCAGAAAGATATCCTTCCTGGTCGCCGGATGGAAAATTAATTGCTTACTGGAGCGACGAGTCAGGAGAATATGAGCTGTATACAAAACCAGCCAACGGAGGGATGGCAAAAAAAATTACAAGTTATGGTGCAGGGTTCAGGTATCATACCTACTGGAGCCCCGATAATAAAAAGATTGCTTTTATAGATAAATCGGGCACGATAAAAATTGTAGAAATTGCTACCGGCATTACCAGTAATGTAGATAAAGGGCTAAGGTATTCGCATGGTGATTTAGCAGGATTCTTTTGTAACTGGAGCCCCGACAGCAGGTGGCTGGTTTACAGGAGAGACCTTGAGAACTGGCACCAGGCAATCTTTATTTATGATTTTAAAAATAAAAAAACACAACAGGTTACCAGTGGTTTTTACAGCACCAACACAGCAGTATTTGATGATGCGGGCAAATATTTATTTGTAACAACATCGCAAAGTTTTCAGCCAGCCTACAGCGATTTTGATAATTCATTTATTTATTCCAACTCCGGCAGGCTTGCAGCTATTTCACTAAAAAAAGAAACCCCTTCTATACTGGCAGAAAAAAATGATACCGTTAGTTTTAAAATAGAAAAGGATACAGCAAAAGATGATAAAAAAACAACAACGGCAAAAAAACAAGGAAAGGATAAAAAAGAAGCCGGCGATAAAAAAGAGGATAAAGAAACAGTGAAACCGGTAGAAATAGATTTTGAAGGGTTTGAACAAAGGTTGGTTCTATTGCCGGTACCTGCAGGAAACATAGATGCTTTGTCTTATGCAAAAGGAAAAGTATTTTATATCCGCTATCCCTATACCGGACAGGCTGAAGGGAAGCCTGCTATTAAATATTATGATATAGAAAAGCGGGAAGAAAAAACAGTATTGGAAGGCGCACAGGGATATGATTTAAGTTTTGACCGAAAAAAAATGCTGGTATCCAATGCGGGTGCCTATGCTGTGTTGGAACCAGGCGAAGGAGTGAAATTTGAAAAACCAATCCGTATATCTGATATGATGGTTGTAGTAAATCCAAAAGAAGAATGGAAGCAGTTGTTTACAGATGCATGGAGGTTGCAAAGGGATTTCTTTTACGACAGCAAAATGCATGGCGTAAACTGGAACCAGGTAAAAGAGCGCTACATGAAAATGATTGAAGGGGCAATGACAAGAGAAGATGTAGGTTATATCATTGGCGAAATGGTAGGCGAACTCAATGCTTCCCATACTTATTTTGGCGGCGGAGATAATGAAAAAGAAAAAGTGCAACCCACGGGTTACCTCGGTGTAGACTGGAAAGCCGATGGAAAATATTATGCCATCAAAAAAATATTGAAGGCTGCGGCATGGGATGCAGAAGCAAGATCTCCTTTAGACGAGTCGGGTATAACAATTAAAGAAGGCGACTATATTCTTGCAGTAAACGGCTTGCCACTTACAACAGAACATGAGCCCTACGCCGCTTTTCATGGGCAGGCTAATAAAGCAGTAGAGCTTACCTATAACAGCAAGCCCGGCTTTGATGGCGCTAAAACAGCCATTGTAAAAACAATGGGAAATGAATACCGCCTTCGTAACCTGGCCTGGATAGAAGCTATGCGTAAAAGAGTAGCCGATGCAACAAATGGCGAAGTGGGTTATGTTTTTGTACCCAGCACCGGCACAGATGGACAAACAGAATTGCTCAGGCAGTTAAATGCACAAACAGACAAAAAAGCACTGGTAATAGATGAACGTTTTAATGATGGTGGCCAGATACCGGATCGGTTTATTGAAATGATTAACCGCACTCCCCTGGCTTATTGGGCCATCAGGGATGGCGAGTCGTGGCAATGGCCTCCCTATGCACACTTTGGCCCCAAAGTGATGTTGATGAATGGATGGAGTGGAAGTGGTGGTGATGCTTTTCCGGATTACTTTCGTAAAAAAGGATTGGGCCCATTGATAGGCTCCCGTACCTGGGGCGGCTTAATAGGTATTAGTGGTGTGCCCGATTTAATAGATGGCGGAAATATTACCGTTCCCACTTTTAGAATGTATAATGTTGATGGCACCTGGTTTAAAGAAGGCCACGGAGTAGATCCTGATATTGATGTTCCCGAAGATTTGAGTATGATGGCAAAAGGCATCGATCCTCAACTGGAAAGAGCCATCACAGAAATAAAAATGCTTTTAAAAACAAAAGGATTTAAACCACCCGTTATTCCCGGGTATGAAGTGAGATAAACTAATATAATAAAACCCCATTCTGTAAAAAGAATGGGGTTTTATTTATTGATTCAGGTCTATTCATCTCCGCTAAAATTCCTTTGTTAGCAGTTTTCAAAACCTCCGCCATTAACACTCCATTTATGAGGTTATTTTTGTTGTAAAAATTAGAAGTAAATTTTTAGTAAAGCAGGATGAAGGCAAGTTTTTTCGTGTAATGCTATGCGTATAGGATCCGTTTATCGTTCGAGTATTGCTGCAGTTGGGGAACTGAACAACTGTCCGGATCTGAAGCTAATTATTGATTAAATTTTTTGAAGCTTCAATTAAATAATTAGCTGCAAGTAAGCTGTCATTGCAACTGCCGCTAAAAGTAGTGTTTCTTCTGAGGTTTGAAAACAACTAAATCTTTAGTTGTGCCGGCGTAATATTAATACGTCACTTTTTGCTTTTAAATTGTGAAGAAATGAATCTCTATTCTAAAGAAAGATTTAAGATTTCATGGTAATTACTTCGTTTATATGTTTCCTCAAGCTTAAAGAATGTTTTCTTAACTTCCTGCATTAATAGAAAAGGAAACCCCATTTTAACAAGAGTGTTAATAGCGTTAAATATGTATAAATTCCCTTTCTTAATTTTATAATCAAACAAAATTTCGTCGCCATTTATATTCTCATTAAAATGATAGGGTTCATAATTGGTATAAAGCAATTTAGCTAATTCAAGGTCATGCGTGGAAGCAAAAACAATCCCACAAGTTTTATGTAAATAATCTAAAGTGCCTTTACAGATTGCCGTACGTTCAATGCTATTTGTTCCTTTAAACAATTCGTCAATAATAATTAAATAGCCGGTTTGAATGTTTGAATCAAAAACTTGTAATAAATTTTTGGCTTCAGCAAAATAGAAGCTTTCTCCCTCAACAATATTGTCGAAATTATGGAGTGATGTTATAGTCTTTAATAGTGAGATTTTGAATTCTTTAGCAAAGCAAGTATTTAATGTTTGAGCCAGTATGTTATTGATACCCACAGTTCGCAAAAAAGTAGTTTTACCTGACATATTGGAGCCTGCAATAATTACACTTTTATTGTTCAATTCAATGCTGTTGGGAATATAATTTTCAATTAAAGGGTGGTAAATATTGATAAGAGATGCAGATTTTGATTCTTTTGTTAAGGTTGGGCGACACCATTTTTCTGTATTATTTCGTAGTTTAAGAATAGAAAATCCTACATCAATTTTACCTATCAGTTCATAAAGAATTCCAATTTGAGATTTATTTTCATTTATGGAACCTAATAAGCTTTTAGTTAATAATACTTCAAAAAGTGTTGTAACTTTTAATATTTCCATTAATACAAATGGAATCATAAACAACTCACTTGTTGAAAAATAGTCAGCAACAGACAATAAAGTTAGTTTAGTGCGTAGTGGCAAAAGAGATTTTATTGAATCTTCAACCTTCGTAGCATAAAATAATTTCTTTTCATCACTGACTTTTATTTCAAGAGAAGCGTTTAATAATTTATTAACTGGCCTATAAGTGTTTTTAAAAAGATAAAGCCTGTTTTTATTTATTAAGTGAATAAAAGTATTTATAAACAATAATGGGAGAAGAAAAAAAAGAACAGGTAAGTAAAAATAGCCGGCAAATAATAATGCGGCCTCAATACTTAATAAAATCCAAGCCCACTTAAAATACTTTGGAGGTGTTAGCTTCTTACTAAAAATTAATTCAGGTAAAAAATGAGTATTAATGTCTTCAATTTTTTGGCACGCTTTATAAAAGGAACTTTCTAGATTTTTATTATGATGTAAATAAGAAAGTGTTTCTTCAATTTTTTCAATCTCTTCAATTGTTGTTTTAGGTGTGCAAATAGTGTGATACAAGTACTGCTTACCAATTGTAGTTTCTGTGAAATTGAGAATTTTAAAAACTTCATAAATATTTAAGTCGGCAATAAAACTTTCGTCTTGAAGATTATGGTTTTCGTTATATAGATTATGATATAAGGAGTCGATATTTTTTTGGCTCATTACTTTGTTTATTTTTAATGTCAGATTCTAGCTTGTATTTTTAGTATTAAAGGTTCGTAAGCTTTGTCAAATAGTGAAGAAAATAATCTCTTTGATAAACGGGAAAGTAATCTACTCTTTTATAACTCTTGCCTCTGTGACATTTGTTACATTCAAAGCTAACTAATATCATTTTTAAGAATCCAATTACTTTGCGTAAAAATTTAAGATATAAAACATGTGTGAAGTAATTACAAAGATGTATGGCTGTTTGGACCGGTGACAGCAAGGTTGCTTAGGCGGATCGTTGCAATTTTTAGCTCTTTGCAAAATTGGCTATATGTCATGTTTTGTCTGCCTCATAATGTGCTAAAAATTGCGTGGGGTCGTGTTAGCAAAATCATTGGAGCTTAAATTTTTAGAAGGCTGTAGTTTAGGGTGGCGTACAATATTATTATAAACTGCAACTTTATTTTATGTAAAAACATACACTGATTGAACATTTATCTTAGGGTGTATAATTGGTGGGATGAGTTTTTACAAACTCACGATGGGCGCAAATTTGGGTGCATTTAAAATGGTAGCTAATGCAAAACTCATTAGAGCCTAATTTTAGCGCTAAGAACATGAGATAATAGGGTCTCGCAAAGATACTCTGCGTAAACTCAGCGTACTCCGGTTCTTTGCGTTGAAAAAGAAAACGACCATTTGAAAGGCACCCGAAAATTTCAAAGCCTCTTTACGTTGAAGTTTTTTCGTAATTTTATTTCATGGACATTAGAGAGCTGATAACTATTGACAAAGAAATATTGGGTGGACAGACCGTCTTCAAAGGAACTCGTGTTCCTGTAGAATCTCTGTTTGATCATTTGGAAGCCGGGGTGTCGCTCGACGCATTTTTAGAAGACTTTTCAACTGTAACTAAAGAACAAGCCATTGGGCTATTGGACTGGGCAAACAAATTATTAAATACAAAAAATCCAGACCAACTTTATGAGGCTGTTGCTTGATGAGAATCTACCCAAAAGTCTAAAGCTTGATTTCCCTGAGCATGAAATTTATACAGTGCGTGACAAAGGCTGGAATGGGAAAAAAGTTTACAAAAAATTCATTTGATCTTCAATCGTTGTTTCTTTGTATCCTTTGTTTCGTTGTGTGAAACTTTTCTTATTGAGACAGGTTTTTTATATGTCGATTCAGGTCTTTTAATCTCCATTAAAATTTCATTGTTAGCAGTTTTCAGAGCTCCATATTAAGGGAAGATTTTATAAATATCTTTTCGATGAACAAAACGAGCCATTTGGATTGTTGAATTTGCAAAAAAGAAACCTAATCTATAATCACCAACCCTGGTTCTATAAGCAGTTCTGTGGCCCTTTAATTTTTTAGTATTAGGAATTTTGTCGGGAGAATCAGTTTCTTCCATTAATTCAATTATACGAAGCAAGGCCTGTTTGGCAGGTCTTGTTTTTACATCATCAAGATCTTTTGAAAACTTCTTTAGAAATTCAACATTCATCAGGCTGATAACTTTTTCATTATTTCTGTACGGCTCGCCTTTTTGGTTTTATCAACCTTGCCCAACAATTTCGACATGCCAATATCTTCCAGTTCTTCTTGGCTTACAGTTGTAGAACCAACTCCTAGTTTTTTCAACAGGTCTGTAACAAATTTAAATTCGTTGCTATTTTTTGGAGTAACTACTAGCGCTTTCATGTGACAAATATACAAAAAAGGCAGTGCCACTAAAACTAAAATATTCAGAACAACAGCCAAAAGTCTACCATTAAAAACCGCCGGTGCAGTCTTATCAATTCAATGTCGATTAGCTAAGGATAAGCTTACCCCGTCGGCGGTTGATTAGGGTCCTCCGAAACTTAACTAAACGACAATCATTATAAATCGGTCATTTAAAAAAAATCACTAGTAATAAAGTAGCTGCACAAATAAGAATAGAATAAGGATACAGTGAAGAGAAAGCGAATTTTTCTTTCTTCCATAATACGATCGCAATAACCGGCACTATAAATAATATGCATAATACCGGCAGCCATAAAATTTCATATATAGCACCAGCAAGCGCATAACGGTAAACATTTACAAAAGATGCAACGAGGCAATATGCAGCAGAAAATATACTAAGCAGCAGAATTATTTTACCGATAGAAGACTTTGAATTATTTGTTGAGATAATGGGCATATATTTTTTTAAGGGAATTGATTAATAAATCAGGATGAATGATAAAGAACCAATCAATTTTTAAAAATACTCATTGCCGGTAAAGCCTTGTTATTAAAATCCCACAATGCCTGGTTTTCCCAACTGGATGCGTTGGTAGAAACGGGCCCCTTAAACGCTATATATTCTGCTCCCCAATAACAAAGACCAATTCCTTTTGGCGTATTTAAAACAATGGTTTTCATCCGGGTTAAAAAATCTTTTTGTCCTTGTTCTGTTGCAGGGTATTCAGGTAAAATCTGGCTGCTAAGCCCGATAATATTATTGGTATAATCATTCCAGCCCAATGTAAAGGGGTAAGCCGTTTCTGCAATTACAATGTTTTTATTAAACTGAGTAACCAATGCTATTAAAGAAGATTGTAACTGGTCCAGGTTTTTTCCGTGCCAGAGAGGATAGTAAGAAAGGGCGATGATATCATAATCCAATGCACTAAGGTTTGCAAAAAAAGAAGATGCATTTTCGAAACCTGCATAATGCAACATAATTTTTGTTTGAGTTGATTGATCCCTCACTCCCCTTATTCCCTGCCTGATGAGTTCTGTCATTTGAGCCATGTTAGCGTAACTACCCTCGGGCCAAATGAGTCCGCCATTAATTTCGTTGCCTACTTGTATATAATCAGGATTTATTTCTGCAACAATTTTTTTTGAATAATTGTAAATACTGTCTTTTAACTGTGCAAAGCTGGCACCGGTCCATGCTGCAGGCTTTTGTTGTGCACCAGGGTCGGCCCATGTATCCGAATAATGAACTGTAATCCAAACTTTCATTCCCTTGTTTTTAATTTCCTGCGCAAAACTTTTTACCTCGTTAAAGCCTGAGAAAGCATCGCCAGGGATAGGGTCTTTCCATAATCGCAACCGTATAGTATTGACACCTTCATTTTTAAGCGTGGTTAACATATCTTCTGCAACGCCATTCCTGTTTTTAGTAGGTACATTCCAGGTTCTTATTTCCGGAATAAAAGAAGCGTCCACCGACTTTATGGTTAACTCTTTAACAGGTACTATTGGTACAGGAGTATCTGAACCCGATTTTCCACAGGCAGCAATCAGCAGTATAAAAAAGAAAAAAAGTTTATTCATGATTGAGCATGCTCATTTGGCGAAGACATATAAAATTAAGTGATTTAAGGAGTAATTATTTTTATTGCAAAGTAGATAAGATGCATTGCTAAATATTATAAAAAGGGCCTTTCTATAATATTGCGGGTTGTTGGGCAAAGTCATAAATACTTGCCTGTTTATAGCATGTCGTTTAGGGTAACATGTTAAAGTAAGGATGCCTGATGCGGGATGTAGTATTTATTTAATAAAAATGCATCAGATTCAAAAGCTATTAAGCGACCCCATTAATTTTTCGATTTAAATGAATGATAAATAATGCGAGCCTTATGCAAGGGATGTATTAAATTTTTTTTATGTTATTCAAAAAACTTAAACATTTCTACAGGGAATGCTATATGTTTGCGCATAATTCATAAAATTTTACCAATGAAACCTTTCCTAACCCTACTCCTTTTATTAGCTACATTGTTATGTTTCAGCCAAAAAAATTTCCGTGCCGGGTATATGGTTACTACAGCCGGCGATACAATTAAGGGAAATATTAAGTATGCCAACTGGGAAACAAATCCACGAAAAATTGAATTTTTGCAAGATGGCAAGCAACCCGCCAGTTTTGGGTTAAATGATTTGATAGCTTTTGAAATTACTGATGAAGACAGGTATGAAAAATATATAGTATTGAAATCAGGCAGACCAACAGATATTAATCGTTTCAATGAAAATATTCCAAAGAGCCCTGTGATAGATACTGTATTTCTGCGGGTATTGGTTAAAGGCCTGGTAAGTCTTTATGAACTGGTAGATAAGCGTAATTATTATTTTATCAGTAATGCTTATGGAGATCCTAAAGAACTCGAACATTGGTTAGAGCCCAAGGCTCAAAGTCTCGATTTTTATAAGAGGGACACTTACAAGGATCAACTTCGTGAATTGATGAACGGGTTGGCTTTTGATAAGAAAATTAACAACCGGATAAACAACTTAACTTATATTGAAAACAGTCTGACAAATATTGTTAATCAGATTAACCTGCTGAAGGGTAGTGCAGTTAATATATGGAAGCCTGTAAAGAAAAATAACACTTATTTATTTGTGGGTAGTGGAGTTAATATAGGAAAAATGAATTTTAGCGGAACGTCTCCGGAGTTTTCTACATTAAATTATTCTACATCCGTAACTCCATCCTTCAGGGCCGGAGTTGATTATGCTTCCAGCCGCAACCTGCAGCGTTTAATCTTTAGACCAGAACTTGCATACCATTCCTTAAAATTTTCCGGAACCTCCATTATAGATAAAGGTTCAGTTTTTGAAAGAAATGTTGATTATGATATTCAGTTAAAAATGATAAGCCCCACTATCCATCTATTGTATATTATTTCGCAAAGCCGAACGGATATTTACCTGGGATTGGGGATGAACTGGAACTTTACAAGCAATACAAACAGGCATGTATCAAATTATAAGAATGGCCAACAAATAATTAGAGACCCTTTCGTTGATGTTGAAAAAAAATGGCTGTCAGTAAATAGTAAGGTGGGGGTAATGATTTCTAAAAAATTCGATTTTAATATTAATTATAAACTGGCAGGAGGATTTGTGAATTATTCCAACTTTACCGGAGGTGCTAATGTAATAGGGTTAGAACTAAATTACAGGTTTCAGCATTCCCGATAAAAAAATCAATAAAATTAATTGGGGGTTTTGGGGCTGATTTGTATACCTGTTCATCAGTCACTTGTTTGGTTTTTGTAAATACTCCGTCAGCCGGAATGAAGGATTTGTTACTTGATAATACATTTTTAGTTAGTTTGTAAACAACCCGTTTCAGGGCTCAGTATTATCATTCTCAACTTTGGATATTTAAGCCTTATTAATCCAACACTTACTGGCAAGTTTTTCCTGAGTAATCCTTTTTCAATTATTGCGTTATTATTTCCTAAGAAATTAATACTATACCAACTATTGATTTTTTAAAAAATCCCTCCACCAATAGCCGGAATCTTTTATGGTACGTAGTTGTGTTTTGTGATCTGTGTGCACCAGCCCAAAACGGGCTTTGTAACCCTCTGCCCATTCAAAATTATCCATCAGCGTCCAGGCAAAATAACCACTGATGTTAATGCTGTTTTGTTTGGCCTTGTAAAGTGCTGCAAGGTATTGTTCAAAATAAGCAATACGTTCTACATCCTTAATGCGGGCGTTTTTTAGTTCATCTTTAAAGGCTGCGCCGTTTTCGGTAATCATGATTTCTTTTACAGAGCCGTATTTCCAAAACCGTTTAATAATGCTGTAAAAACTTTCTGCATTTATCTCCCAGCCCATGGCAGTATAAGGTACTTTTCGGGTGCTGGCTTTTACTTCGCTTGCCTGAACAATGGGGATAAGGCTGTTATGCCGGATAGTGAGTGGAAAATAATTTTGTAATCCAATAAAATCAAAATCAAAGGTCATCCGTTCTGTATATTTCCATGCTTTATTGTGCATCTCCAGTTTTTCTAAAAATTTAAAATCATCTCTTGGATATCCTTTACCAAGGGCTGGCTCTATAAAAAGCCTGTTCATTAAAATGTCTATCCTGTTGGCTGCTTTTTTATCTTCAGGACGGTCGCTGGCAGGCATTATTTCGGAACAGGAAAAGCTGGTGCCTATATGAGCTTTGGGCACCAGGGCACGAATGATTCTTCCTCCATCGGCCTGCGCAAGCACGGCATGATGTATAGCGGGCAAAAAATGATCAAGCCCTGTTTTACCGGGCGCATGTTTGCCCAGCATATAACCCAGGCTGGTAAAACCCATAGGTTCATTCAGGATAATCCAGTTTTTTACCCTGTCGCCAAAAGCTTCAGCACATACAGTAGCAAAACGGGTAAACCATTGCAGCATCCGGTAACTTGTCCACCCGCCCTCTTTTTCAAGTACCTGTGGCAGGTCCCAGTGATAAAGGGTTACAAGCGGGGTTAACCCAATTTTTAAACATTCATCTATCACATTGTTATAAAAAGCTATGCCTTCTTTATTTATTCTGCCAATACCCTCCGGAAGTACACGGCTCCATGAAATAGAAAATCGAAATACAGAAAATCCCAGGGCTTTGGCCATCAGCAGGTCTTCTTTATAGCGATGATAAAAATCGCAACTCTCTGTTGGTTTAATGCCGCCTTTTATCTTTCCGGGTCGTTTGGCAAAAGTGTCCCAAATAGAAGGGCTGCGCCCATCAATATTATGAGCGCCTTCATTTTGTGCAGCAGCAATGGCCACACCCCACAAAAAATCTTTGCCAAAAGAAGCTGCTGAAGGAACTGAAAATAAAGAAGATGGGTTCATAAAAAAGTTGAGCTTTCAAAAGTCCTGCAAAGCCAGCAACCGCCAATGTTAATTTATGATTAAGAAATAAAATAGCCTTTCTGTTTACGAAAAATGCAACCTGATTATTTGCTGGCCCATCCCGGATAGCGATCGGGAGGAAACAGCATTCTCATCCAATACACTTAGACACAGTAGAAAAGATGAAACTACATTTTGATTATCTTCATAAAAAATCCTGTGGGAAAGTGTCTTGGTTTAGGCGCCGTGACATATAAATAAAGTAGCATCACAGATTACTTCACGAATAAACATGGGTTTCGTTAAGATTGAACATTTGTAATTCTACATCCTGACACAGTCCGGCAGAATTAAAGAGTCACAAGTGAGCCGCTATGGCGGAACACTTGCGCCAGTGGGCAGGTATTTCTTCTATGGTGGGAGGAAAGCTAGATAACAGGTTTGAGTATAATGGCAAGGAAAAACAAGAGACTGAGTTTAGTGACGGTTCAGGGTTAGAATGGACAGACTACGGAGCCAGGATGTATGATGCACAGATTGGGAGATGGCAGGTATCAGATCCAAAATCCGATAATATGCGCAGATTCTCTCCATATAGTTATGCTCTTGACAATCCCCTTACCTTTATTGATCCCGACGGAATGGAGGCAAGACCTTTTTGGGAACCGTTCCCATCTGGCGCTTCGGGACTGGGAAATTTAATATCGGTTTTACGGATAGGAAACACCAATAGTCTTTCAAACTTAAATTATTATTTTGGGGGTGCAAATGAATTTGGTAGTCGACTTAATCCCAAAAATGATTCTGAGGCAAATAGATATCTTTATTCTAAGAGGTGGGGATGGATAGATATGCGACATTTTGCTAGTGCAGCCAACGCTACAGATGCTTGGTATTTGTCAGCAGGAAAGGTTTTAAAAGAATTTGAAAAAAAGGAGAGGGAACAGTTTGAAAGTGGATATACAACGGAACAGAACTCATCTTTTAGCTATGAAGATTTGCGCTCGAACCTGTTGGGTGTTTACTTTGAAAAATGGTTAGAGTCGGAAGATGCTAGTGAGGAGGATTTTATTGGCAATTTAAACAAGTTCTTGGCGTTGGCCGGTGTTGTAGAAAATCCACTCCAGATAGCTCCAAACTCAAACCAAATGTCACGTGATGAAAAGGCGGAATTAGGTCTCCATGACGACAATAACAAAAATAACACTTACAAAACTGGTACTAAAAATCGGACGTATAGTCCGAAGTTTGCTTCTCAATCGCTAGGTTCTTTAGGCTTTGACAAGGACGTTACTGATTTTTTGCAAAATGCTAGAGATATTGGAATTACTGTAACAGTTCATTAATAATGTCATGAAAAAAAAAATAGGATTATTCTTAGTTAGCATAGTATTAATTTTTTTAGTGTTTCAGTTCTATCTGTTTTTTCATATGGATGCAATTGATTTTCGATTAACTGTATTTCAATGGGGAATTTCTGTGCTTGCTGGATTACTTTTTGTATGGGGCTGTATCCGAAAAAAAAGAATTTTCATCGTCACGGGCTTGGTAATGCTATCAACTATTATTTGCGTTATAGTTAGCTTGCCGCACATCGAAAAATATTTCTACAATAAAGCTGTTCATTCATCAATGGATGTAAAAGACAAACTATATAAATATCATCAAGCATATAAGCGTTTTCCAAATTCACTTTTAGCTTTATATCCAAAAGGGGATCTACCTTATTATCGAGTAGGGCTTTTAACTTACTCTTATGGCTATATTAGAACTAGTTCCTCTTGCAAAATTGAATTTGGGCTATTTGAAGGGAAAAGGTTTTGCAGTTATGGTTTTAATGATTCTTGGACATACTGTGATTAATTTCCCCCACTGGCGAAAGTGTTCTGCCGCAGGCAGGTCACTTGTGACAACTAGTCCAAGCGGTTTTATACCGCCGTTACCATAACCACTACCACTACCTACCTGGGTGCTGCGGTGTATGAAACCAAGGCCTACAGTAATCCTGCATTGGCAGCATTA
>Ga0105048_10005554_pt1 | contig 20368 bp, 14 predicted proteins | sample MAT05_FD_78382 | JGI IMG/M metagenome (GOLD analysis project Ga0105048, IMG submission 78382) | Freshwater microbial communities from Lake Fryxell liftoff mats and glacier meltwater in Antarctica - MAT-05 | ecosystem: Environmental > Aquatic > Freshwater > Ice > Liftoff microbial mat | place...
GCCGAGATGAACGTCACCTCGGCCTGCAGCGATCCCCATATCGTGTAGTCATAGGCCGACAGCTTGATCGTCGCCCGCTGGCCCTGACGGACCTGCGCCACGTCGCGGGGCTTCACCTTGGCTTCGATGAACAACTCTTCGTCCAGCGGGATGATCTGCAGAATTTCTTCGCCGGACCGCACCACGCCGCCGATCGTCGTCACCGACAGTTTGTTCACCACGCCGCGCATCGGCGCCACCAGAACGGTGCGGGTCAACTGGTCGGTGGCCAGCTTCAGCTTTTGCCGCTGGATCGCCAGCTCGTTCTGCGTCTTGGAATATTCGGCAGCGCGGTCGAGTTCCGCGGTCGTCACCGCAGCACTCAGCTGGTTTTGCGCATCGCTGTGCGCCTTTCGCGCCCGCGTCACCTCGATCAGCGGCGCGATGTCGCGGTCATACATCTTCTCGAGCAGTTCCCGCTCTTTCGCCGCCTGGGTCAGGACCGCCTGCGCGCCGTCGACCCGGGCGCTGTATTCGCTGTGCCGTGCCGCCAGCAGCCGCCGCTCGGACGCCAGGATGGCCGGCACGCGTCGGGCGGCGGCGTCGGGCACCTCAAAGCTTTCGCCCCCGGTCATCTCGGCCTCCAGCCGCAGGCGGCGGATGTCGAGTGCGGCGATCTCGTCGGTCAACTCGTCCACCGCCGACTGGTATTGCGTGCCATAAAGCCGCGCCAGCGTCTGCCCCGGTTCCACCACATCGCCTTCGCCCACATGCAACTCGGCCAGGATGCCGCCCTCGAGGTTCTGGATGATCTGCGGACGCGACGACGACACCACCTCGCCCGGCGCCCGGACGATCTCGTCGACCCAAGCCACCGCCGACCACAGCACAAAGGCCAGGACCGAGGCCGCGATCATCCAGATCGTCAGGCTCGGCCCCCGCATCCGCCCCGCCAGCCCGTCGTCAAAGGTGCCCGCGCTCATGCCTTGGCCCCCTGGGACTTCGACAGATGCGCCAGCACCGCGTCGCGCGGGCCATCCACCGCCAGCTTGCCGTTCTGCAGGATCAGCGTCCGCGCGGTCAGCTGCAGGATCGGCACCCTGTGGGTGGCGATGATCGCCGTCCGCCCGTCGAGCCATCCCTTCAGCCGGCTGACCAGCGTCGTCTCGAGCGTCTGGTCCAGCGCGGCCGTCGGCTCGTCCAACAGCGCCACCGCGGGGTCCTGCAGCCACAGCCGCGCCCAGCCAACGCTTTGCCGCTGCCCGACCGACAGCCCTTCGCCCATTTCCTTGATCTCGAGGTCCAGCCCGCGCGGATGGCCGCGCACGAAGGGCCCGAGCCCCGCAAAATCCAACGCCGCCATCAGGCGGTCGTCATCACGCTCCAACTGGCTCATGTTCAGGTTGTCGCGCAGCGAGCCCGCAAACAGCCGCACCTCCTGGCCCAGATAGCCCACCCCCCGCCGCAGGTCGCGCGGGTGCATCTGGTGCAGGTCCACCCCGTCGATCAGGATGCGCCCCGATGTCGGCTCGTAAAGCCCCGCCAGCAGCCGCAGCAGCGTCGACTTGCCCGACCCGTTGGCCCCCAACACCGCCACATGCTGCCCGGCCGGAATGACGATGCCGCTGATGTCGACCGTTGCCGCTGATTGCGGGTCATAGCGAAACTCCAGCGACCGGATTTCGAACGCCCCCATCAATCGGTCGCGGCGCAGATAGCTGCGGCCGGGCTCTTCGGCCTGGCTGGCCTGCGCGATGGCCTCCAGCCCGTCGAGCGCCGATCTGACGTTGCTCCACCGTGCCATGGTCGATGACAGCTGGGCCAGCGGACCGAGCGTGCGGCCCGACAGGATGCCGATTGCAATGATGGTGCCCACGGTGAATTCGCCCGCGAAGACCAGATAGGTGCCGACCACGACGGCAATCACATAGGTTGCCTGCTGCACGCCCTGCGCCCAATAGCCCAGCATCGAGGTCAGTTGCCGCTGATCCGAAGATTTGACCGCCGACAGGGTCGAAAGCTCTGACCAGATGCGCTTGATCCGGTCCTCGCCGCGCTGCGTGGTAACGGTCTCGGCGTCAAACACCGCCTCATACAGCAGCCGTGCGGCGCGGATGCTGGCACCTTGTGTCGCGACGGTCAGCGCGATCATCCGTTTCTGGAACAGAAAGCCGGGCAGGACCATCAGCAGGCCACCAAGGACGAGCACCCAGACCAGATTGCCGCCGATGCTGGCCACCAGCAGAAAGAAGATCAGGATGAACGGCAGGTCGGCCAGCGTGCCGATCGTGGTGGCGGTGAAGAATTCCCGCACCGATCCGAACTCGCGCATCGCGCTGAACAGCTGGCTGGGGCTGCGGTTGGCCGGGGTCTGCTTCATCCCCAGCAGCCGGTCCATCAGGCGGGCCTGCACCGCCAGCTCGATCCGCTTGCCGGTCATGTCCATCAGACCGGACCGCGCGAGTTTCAGCAGCCCTTCCATGACGATGGCGATCAGCGCACCGCTGGCCAGCACCCAGAGCGTCGGCTCCGACTGGTTCGGGATCACCCGGTCATAGACCTGCAACGAAAACAGCGCCACCGCGACGGCCAGCAGGTTGGCGACCAGCGACCCCGCGGCCACTTCGAACAACTGGCGCTTGTAGTGGGCGAACTCGCCCCAAAACCAGTGCGCGGGCCGGCCGGTTTCGGTGTGCCGATGCTCGAGCGCGGCCATGGTGGCGCGGGCGCGCAGGGTGCGGCCGGTGAACACGCGGGCGAAATCGGCGGCAGGCGCCTCGGTGCGGTTGTCGGGCGCCGAAGTGTCATAGACCTGCACGACGGTCTTTGTCGCTGCCAGCACCAGCACGACCTGCCCCGAGGTCATCTCTGCCAGTGCCGGCCAGACCGCGGCGCCGGTGGCGTCGACGGCAACCACCAGCCCGGCCTCGCGCAGGGCCAACGCCAGATCGTCAAGGTCTGGCACGTCGCGGCCTGCGATCTGCAACTGGTCCAGCACATCGGTGACCGACAGGTCGAACCCCAGCAACCCCGCATAGACCACCGCCAGCCGCGCCCGCGCCATCGCCCGCTCTGGATGGCGCGGTTTGGCGCGCGCCATTTCGGTCACCGCTTCGGGCACCGCCCTGGAGGCGGGCGGGCGGGGTGCGTTCATGTCGAAAGCGACGATACGGTCGGTCACAACCGCTGCCCGTCAACCAGTTGCCCGCGGTTGCGGGCGATTTCCAGCTGCATCAACGCAATCTCGAACGGCAGCACGGCCTGATCCCGCTCCAGCCGGGCATAAGCGTCATACTGGCTGACAAGGTCGATCAGGCTGCGCCGCCCGACCGTGTATTGCTCGGTGAACAGCTCGAGGTTACCGGCGGTCTGCCGCAGGACTTCGGCCCCCTGCGTCTGCCGCGACTGCAGGCTGGCGACCTGTCGTTCCAGCGTCACGATACGGCGCTGCGCATCTTCGGCGGCTTCGGCGATGCGGCGGTCAACCAGATCAGGCGTCGATTCAAGGGCTTCGATGGTGGCCCGCGACCCGGGTTGCAACATGCCGCCACCGCTGACACCGACACCGGGGTTAAGGCCCGTGATGCCGACATTGGCCGTGGCGCGCAGCCCCGGCCGCATCTCGGCACGCGACACTTCCGCCGACGCGATGGCCTGCGCCCCTTCGCCGCGCGCGCGCAGCACCGTCAGCGGTTCGGGGCCCTGCGGGGCCGGCGACAGCGCGTCGATGCCCTGCAAACCCTCCAGCGGAAGCGCCGTCATGGCCTGAAGTTCGGCGATGGCCGTCAGCGCCGCCTGCTGATCCGCCGCGTGGGTCGCCCGCATCTCGGCCACGCTTTGCTGCAGCACCCGCAGTTCAGACCCGTCAGACACGCCGCCTTCAACCCGCTGCGCCATGATGTCCTCGAAATCCGCAAGCCGGACCGTCGCCCGTTCAGAGATCGCCGACTGCGCGCGGGCTTGCTCGGCGCGGATGTAATGCGTCAGGCCTTCAAAGACCCGCTGGTTGGCGTCGGACGACAGGGTGACGGCAGCTATTTCGACATCCGCCGCCGCGAAATCGCGCTCGGCCTTGCGGCGTCCGTTGTCCAGCAGGGCCTGATCGAACAGCAGCCCCGCCGCCAGCCCGCCGAGCGCGGTCAGGTTGACCGCAGGCCCCACCTGCGGCAGCCAGTTTCTGGAGCGTGCCTGCGCCTTGAGCCGCGCCACGCGCAGGTCCGCCGCCGCCGCCCCGGTGCCGGCCTCGACCACAGCATCGGCCACCAGTTCGAAAGGCCCGCCTGCTGGCAGCACCGACCGGCGCGCCATCAGGTCGGCGATCATCGGCGACGCGACGTCGGATTGCGGGCCAAGCGCGCCCCCCGGCGACTCTGTCGGGCTGAAGCCCTGTTTGCTGACCCCCGTGTCGCTGCCGCCCGAACAGGCGACCAGCAGGCACAGGGCCACCAATCCGGCCCCAGGGCAAAGCCCCCTGCGGCCGGACTTGTCTGTGCGGTCCACGGGCACGGCCCCTGCCCCCGTCAGACCAACGGCGTGAAGGTCTGGATGTCGTCGTCGACCAGCACGCTCGCGCCACCGGTGCCCAGGGTATAAAGCCGGTACGTCTCGCCATCGACAACCTGCGTCGCTCCGCTGGCGGTTGCCCCGGTCAGCGTGACACTGTCATCTTCACCACCCAGGATTATCAGGCTGCGGTCCGGACCGGTCAGCGCCAGCAACTGCTGTTCGTTGATCGTCAGTTCCGCATCCGGTGCAAAGGTCAGGTCGATGGCCGAGAAGTCGAAGTTCGACAGCCCGGCCCGCGACAGGTTGACCTCAAGCGCGTTGGTGTTGTTGACGATCAGCAGGGTCGAGCTTTCGTTGCCCGCCTGATCCTCGGTGTTGATGACCAGATAGCTGCCATCGGGCACGGTCCGGCTGAACCGGAAGTTGGTCTCGTCGAACACCGTGTCTTCGGTGCGGGTCGCCGTGACCGTGCTTGTGTTGCCCGATGCGTCGATGCGGTTGAAGGTGAACAGGTCATCGGTGCTTGCGGTGCCGATGGCCCGCAGACCCGTGCTGTCGCGCGAGAACGACACAACCTCGGGCGACCCTGGCGCAACGGTGTCGATCTCGAACCCGCGGGTGGACGTGGCGATATTGCCGGCGCGGTCCGTCGCGGTGATGGTCACAGACGAGGTCAACTCGCCCTGCGGCAGGGTGCCCGGCGCAAAGGTGGCCGACCAGGTGCCGGCCGACGATGCCGTGGTGGTCACCGTTTCGGTGTTGGCAAGCCGCAGCACGATTGTCGATCCCGGCTCGCTGGTGCCGGTCAGGGTCAGACCCTGCTGCGCCTCTTCGGCGTTGATCACGCCATCGCCGGAGATCTGCCCACCGGTCGAGGCAAAGTTGCGCACGACCCGGTCAATGGCGACTTGTTCAGACAGCACCGAGGTGTTGCCATAGCGGTCTGTCGCCGTCGCCGTCAGCGTGGCGCTGGATTCACCGGTCGGGATCTGGCTGCCCGGTATGGTCAAAGACCAGGTGCCATCCGCCGCGACCGCGGCATTCAGGCTGCTGCCGTTGCCCAGTCGCACCACCACCGAAGACCCCGGTTCAACCTGCCCGGTCACCGTCAGGCCCTGTGCGGCCTCGGCGTTGTTCAGGACGGCATCGCTGCCGGTCGACAGGGTCGACCGGGCAAAGGGCTGCACTTCGGTATCAACGTTGACCGACCGCGAGGTGGTAGCGGTGTTGCCCGCCGCGTCGGTCGCGGTGACCGACACTGTCGAGGTATAGGTGCCGGTGCGGACTTCCCCCGCGCCGTAGCTGGCGCTCCATGCGCCGGTGCTGCCGGCGGTCACGGTGCGGCTGAGGCCTTCGAACGTCACCACAACGCTGGCCCCCGGTTCTGCGGTGCCGGTCAGGGTGACACCCGACTGGGCCCCCGACTGAAGCTCGGACCCGACAAGCACGTTGTCGCCGCCGAACTGCCCGTTGCCGATTGTCACGCTGGTCTGGGTGTCGACCTGAACCGAGCGGGTGGCGCTGGCGGTGTTGCCCGCCGCATCGGTCGCCGTGACCGTCGCGGTCGAAGTGTAGGTGCCCGCCGTGACGGTCGGGAAGGTGACGGACCAGTTGCCATCCGCGCCCACCGTAGCGGGCAGGGTGCTGCCGTTCCAGGCGACATTGACGGTCGATCCCGGCTGCGACGTGCCGGTCAGCACGACGCCGCTGGCGGCTTCGGTGGCGTTGATGATGTTGTCGGCGGTCATCGTGGACGAAAAGGCCACCGACGTCAGCGTGTCGACAGCAAAGCTGTGTGTCTGGGTCGAGGCGTTGCCGGCGCTGTCGGTCGTGGTGGCGGTCAGCGTCGCGGTGTATTCGCCGCCGGGCAGGGTGCCCGCCGGATAGGTCACGCTCCAGGTGCCGTTGCTGCCGACAACGGCGGTCTGGGTGACGCCCTGCAGCGTGACCGACAGGGTGGCCCCTGCGGTCGAGGTGCCGGTGACCACCAGCCCGGACTGGCTTTCCACCAGATTGACCAGATTGTCGGTCGTCACGGCGCTGAAGGTAATCGGATGCGGCACCGTGTCGACGACCAGCGTGTCATTGACGACGGTGACGTTGCCGAGGAGGTCGGTCGCGGTGATGCGGACCGGAACCTGATATTCGCCCGTCGCAACCTGCGTGGTGGTGAAGGTCACCGCCCAGGTTCCGTTGGTGCCGACCGTGGTGGTCTGGGTGTGTGTGCCGATCAGCACCGCAATGCTGGCCCCCGGCTCGCCCTCGCCGGTGATGGTCACGCCGTTGGCGTATTCGACGGCACTCTCGACATCGCCGGTCGCCAGCGTGCCATCAGTTACGCTGACCGCAGGCGGCGTCGTGTCGATCACAAAGGCCGGACCCGTCAGGGTAATCGCCGTGCCGTCCGGCGGGGTCACCACGACAACAGCGGTATGATTGCCGTCGGCCGGAATGTCGGTCGAGGGGAAGGTCGCGGTCCAGGTGCCATCGGTGCCGATGACGGTCGAAATCACTTCGGTGCCGATCGTGACAACCACGGCGTCGCCCGGCTCGCCGGTGCCGGTGACGACAAGAACCGGGTTCGGCGTGTTGGTCGTGACCGTCGTTGTCGGTTGCGCGGTCACAGTCGGGTCGGCCCGGCCGCCATCGCCACCGCCGCCGCCGCCGATGATCACCGCAGCCCCGCCGACCGCCGCCAGTCCGCCCAACCCGCCAAGTCCACCCAGAAGCCCGGGAATGAACGGCGCCATGCCGGCGGGCTCGTTGCTGGCCACCACCAGATTGCTGACCGGATCGGCGTCGGCAAACCGCAGATCGTCAAGCGGGCTCCACTTTTCCCAGCCCTGCACGGGGCCGTAGTCGGCAAACAGCACGCCCGCGCCCTGATCGTTCACCAGCACTTCGACGATTTCGCCATCTGCGCTGAGGTAAAGGCGATTGGTATCGCCGGGCACTTCGTCGAAATAGCCCGAAAGTGTGATCTCGCGGCCATCTGACAGCTTGATCAACAGGTCGCGCCCTTGTTGTTCATAAGCGACAACGCTGGACCGGGACAGGTTCAGCGATACCGAATCGCCCGACCCGACCTGAATGAATGTGGCTTGGCCATCTCCTGCCAAAGAGCCACGCTGCACACCGCCCGCAGAAGTGCGGACAGCGAAGTCAATCGCTGCGACCATGATAATACTCCGCCTCAAGTGTCAGAGCTTTATCGCCCCAACTGTTATGGGCCCCGTTTTCGAAGCCGCTTGCGACCAGCAGTATCGTTGATCGGTAACAATTTCTAGGGTCTCGACACCGCCGGGCCGCATTTTGTCGATTTTTGTCCGCAATTTGGACACAGTTGACGCAGGCCGGCCACAAGCGGCAAACCGGCGCTGTCCTCTGCGCCGAGTCAGGTGCCCTTCGTTCACGTCATGGTTGCACGTTCGAGCCTGTCATATGGGCTGGCCTGTTTCCGCCATGCGCCGTCGGCAATGTCGACAGGCACGGTTGGCATGGTAAGCTGTGCCGATTGAGGTAGGACATGATGCTGACACGCCGCGACTTTCATCTGCGTCTGATGGCGGGGATCGCCGCGCTCGGGCTGCCGCGCCCGGCGCTGGCATCCGACTCGCGGTCGGACCTGTGGCTGAACCGGCTGTCGTTCGGGGCCACGCCAGACAGCCGGGACGCGGTCCGTTTGATGGGGCAGATGGGCTGGCTCGAGGATCAGTTGCAGCGCCCGGTGGGTGATGCGGGTCTTGCCACCCTGCTGCGCGATGCCCGGCTGCAGATCAGCTATGACGCTGGAGGCGACGAGAACGGCCACAGTTGGCCATCGACCGATGACCTGCGGCCCCTGGACAGCCTGACCGCCGACCCCACCGATCAGATGCACTGCATCGACTGGTCACAGGGTCTGGACTTCTCGGAACGGGTCCGTCCGGCGATGGAGGTGATCTCGGCATCGCTGATCCGCGCCGTTCACGCGCCCGCCCAACTGCGCGAAGTGATGACCCAGTTCTGGCATGACCATTTCAGCGTCAACGCGCTGAAGAACGAATTCACCGCCGCGTTCTTTCCCAGCCATGACGCGCTGCTGCGGGATCATGCCTTTGGCAATTTCCGCGTCCTGCTGGGCGATGTCGCCCGGTCGCCCGCCATGCTGTATTATCTGAACAACGACGAAAGCCGCGCCGCGCCCGCCAACGAGAATTTCGCCCGCGAATTGCTGGAGTTGCACACGTTGGGTGCGGCCAGCTATCTGAACGACCGGTATGCCGACTGGGCGTCGGTTCCGGGGGCTGCCGACGGTCGGGCCGAGGGCTATCTCGATCTGGATGTCTACGAGGTGGCCCGCGCCTTTACCGGATGGTCGGTGGGCGATGGAAGGGGGCTGTCCGAAGGCAGCAACGCGCCAAGAACCGGCCGGTTTCACTATGTCGAGGCGTGGCACGATCCCTATCAGAAGCGGGTGCTGGGGGTGGAGTTTCCGCCGAACCGCGCGCCGATGGCCGATGGCGATCAGGTGCTGGACCTTCTGGCGCGCCATTCGGGCACCGCGCGGCATATTTGCACCAAACTGGCGCGCCGGCTGTTGACGGACGATCCACCGGCCGCGCTGGTTGACCGTCTGGCGGGGGTGTTTCTGGCGGCGGCGGATGCCCCCGACCAGATGGCGCAGGTCATCCGGACCCTGGTGTCGTCGCCCGAGTTCACAGACACCCCGCCCCAAAAACTGCGCCGGCCGTTCGAGGTGCTGGCGGCACTGTATCGGGCGACCGGGGCAGAGGTCACGGGGACAGAGAACGACTTTCATTGGCAGTTGATGCGTGCGGGCTGGCGGCAGCACCAATATGGCCCGCCCACCGGCCACCCCGATGTTCTGGCCGCCTGGACCGGGGCCAGCAGCCTGAACCGCATCGTCGATCTGGCGCTTTACGCCCATGACGACTGGTTTGCCGTGGCGACGCTGAACCTTGCGGCGCTGGAGGGGGCGGACGAGACGCTGGGTCAGTTCCTCGCGCGCCGGTCGGTGGGGTTCGGGGCGGAACCGGAGCCGGAGCCGGTGCTGGCGGCCCTGGGCCTTGATGCCGCACAGCCCGCCGCGGCGCTGTCGCAGGAAGAGCGGCACGGCCTTGCTGCAGCCGCCATAGCCTTTGCCGCGTTGACCCCCGAATTTCTGCTGAGGTAGTCCGATGGCGCGTGATCCGATCCTGGTGGTGGTGTTCCTGCGCGGCGGGGCGGACGGGCTGGCCCTGGTCTGCCCCGGCACCGACGACCATCTGATGGCCGCCCGGCCCGAAGACCTGCGGGTGGCACGCACGGGCGATACGGCGGGGCGGGTGATCCGCCAAGAGGTGGCAGAGGCCGAATTCCGGTTTCACCCCGGACTGTCGCCGTTGGCCGACCTCTATGACGCGGGCGATCTGTCGCTGATCCATGCCTCGGGGCTGGTGGAGGCGACCCGCAGCCATTTCGACGCCGAAGCCCGGATCGAGCGCGGGCTGTTCGGCACCGTGGCGCCCGGCGATCCATCGGGATGGATCGGGCGCTGGCTGGCGGCGGCGGCGCCTGAAGGCCCGATGCCGGCGCTGGCGGTAGGCACGGCGCAGGCAGGCAGCCTGCTGGGCGGGCGGCCTGCCGTGGCCGAACAGCTGCAGGACCTGATGCTGGGGGCCGGGCATTGGCTGCAACCGGCGCTGCGGGCGCGACTGGCCCACGGATTTGGCGACCACGGGCCGCTGCACGCGCCGGTGGCGGGGTTGCTGGCGCTGTCGGACCTGATTGCAGGACGGCTGTGGTCAGAGGCAGATCAGGCGGTGGTGGGGTATGCCCCCGCCGTCGCCTATCCCGAGGACAACCCGCTGTCGCCGCCGCTGATGACGGTGGCGCAGGCGATCAAGCAGGATCTGGGACTGCGGGTGGCCACCGTCGATGCGCCGGGATGGGACACGCATGTAGGGCAGGCGGGGCAGATGGAGCTGCTGACCCGCGGGCTGTCGGGGGCGCTGATGGCGTTCTGGCGCGATCTGGGGCCGCTGCAACAGGATGTGTCGGTGGTGGTGATGAGCGAGTTTGGCCGCCGGCTGCGGTCGAACACCGCCGGCGGCACCGACCACGGGCGCGGCAACGTGATGTTCGTTCTTGGCCCGCAGGCGCGCGGCGGGCGGATGCTGGGCCGCTGGCCGGGTCTGGCGAACGACAGGCTGGAGGAGGGGGCCGATCTGGCGGTGACGACAGACTATCGGGCCGTTCTGGCGGACCTGCTGGACGGGCATATGAAGGTCGCCGACCTGGCGGCGGTGTTCCCGGGCTATGCGCCGGCGCCGGTCGGGCTGTGGGGATAGGCCATGCGACGATCGGCGGCGGGTTGGGATTGCGCGGCCGGGTGCCTCCGGCGGGGATATTTGGGTCAGACTGAAAGCTAGAGGGTGATCATCAGGCGCAGCGCGTCATAGATGGCGGCGTGGGTGTTGCGCGCCGCGACCGCGTCACCGATCCGGAACAACTGGAAGCCGTGCGGGCCGCCCGTCAGGGTTTGCGGCAGCCCCGCGATCAGCGCATCGTAGTCGACGGCGCCGAGATTCTGCGACCGGGCCTTGAGGTCGAAGTAGAGATCGGCCAGCGGCTGGGTGCCATGGTTGACCACGATCTGGTCATACTGCGCGGTGCGGGTCTGCGGCAGATAGTCGGACCCGATGCTGGCGCGCAGCAGGTTGCCGTCGGACGCCACGCCGGTCAGCCGCCATGTGACGGTGAATGTGGTGTCACGCTGCTGCAGGGCGCGCATGTAGGGCACGAGATTCATCGCCATCACATCGGGGGCAAAGCTGCGGTCGGGGGTCATGATTTCAACCCGCGCGCCGCTTTCCGCGATCATTTGCGCGGTTTGCAGGGCGGTATGGTCGCCGGCGTCGTCATAGAGCAGCACGTTGGAGCCGGGTTTGACATCGCCCGACAGGATGTCCCAGGCCGAAACCGTAAGGTCGTTGCCGGTGTCGAGGATGTCTTTCGACGGCATGCCTCCGGTCGCCACGATCACCATGTCGGGCGTCAGGGCCAGCACATCGTCGGGTTCGGCCCAGTGGTTGAAGTGGAAGGTCACGCCCCGCGCCGCGCATTGCGCCATGCGCCAGTCGATGATGCCGATCATCTCTCGCCGGCGCGGGGTTTGCGCGGTGAGGCGGATCTGACCGCCGGGCTGGCTGGCCGCTTCGAACACCGTCACCTGATGGCCGCGTTCGGCGGCGACGCGGGCGGCTTCGAGCCCGGCGGGGCCGGTGCCGATCACCACGACCCGGCGCGGGGCTGCGGCGGGCGTGATCGTGTGCGACAGGGTTTCTTCGCGGCCCGTGGCGGGGTTGTGGATGCACAGCGCCATGCCGCCCTGATAGATGCGGTCAAGGCAGTAGGTCGCACCGACGCAGGGGCGGATGTCGTGTTCGCGGCCCTCGGTGATCTTTTGCACGATATGCGGGTCGGCCATATGGGCGCGGGTCATGCCGACCATGTCGAGTTGCCCGGTGGCAATGGCGTGGCGGGCGGTGGGCACATCGGGGATCCGGGCGGCGTGGAAGGTGGGGAGGCCGACCTCGGCACGGATGCGGCCCGCGAAATCCAGATGCGGGGCAGATGCCATGCCCTGAATCGGGATCACATCGGTCATTGCGGCATCGGTGAAGATGCGGCCCTTGATGATGTTGAGGAAATCGACATTGCCCGAGTCACGGAACATCCGGCCGATGGCCACGCCCTCATCGGCGGTGATGCCGCCTGCGCTGTCCTCGTCTGCCGTATACCGCACGCCCAGCAGGAAGCGGGGCCCGGTCCGCTTGCGGCATTCGGCCAGTATTTCCATCGTGAAGCGGGCGCGGTTTTCCAGCGAGCCGCCATAGGGCGCGGGCAGCGTGTTGGTCAGCGGCGACATGAACTGATCCATCAGATGGCCGTAGCATTCGAATTCGACCCCATCGAGACCCGCCGCCTGCATCCGTTCTGCCGCGTCGGCATAGTCGGCGATGATGCGGGTGATGTCCCAGTCCTCGATCACCTTGGGGAAGGCGCGGTGCGACGGTTCGCGCGCCGGGCCTGCCGCCACCACCGGCAGCCAGTCGCCCTTGTCCCACCGGGTGCGGCGGCCGAGGTGGGTCAACTGGATCATCACCGCCGCCCCGGCCTCGTGGCAGTCATCGGACAGGCGGCGCATCCACGGCACCACCTCGTCCTTGTAGGCAAGGATGTTGTTGAACACCGGCGGGCTGTCTTTCGACACCGCCGCCGATCCGGCCGTCATCGTCAGCGCGACTCCGGCCTTGGCGCGTTCGAGATGGTAAAGCCGGTAGCGGTCCTTGGGCATGCCGTCTTCGGGATAGGCGGGTTCGTGCGAAGTCGTCATGATGCGGTTGCGCAGGGTCAGGTGTTTCAACTGGTAGGGCTGCAGCAGCGGATCGGTGGACATGGCCTGTCTTCCCTGTGATGTGACCTGAGGTTTGGCGGCGGCGGCTATGCATGACGGATGAATTGCGACGGTTGAATGTCGAAACCACCCCTAGGCCAGCCGCGACAGCAGGGCAAGAAGGCGGGCCCGCTCGGTCTGGGTCAGGGGGCTGAGCGTCTGGTCCGACACCTGCAGCGCCGTGGCGGTGCATCGGGCGAACAGCGCGTGGCCGTCGGCCGACAGGGTGACCGTCAGGCGGCGGCGGTCGGTGGGGTCGGCTCCGGTGGTGACCAGCCCCTGCCGCGTCAGCCTGTCGACCACGCCCTTGATGGTTGCCGCATCCATCGCCGTGGCGCGGCCCAGATGGTTCTGCGACTGCGGCCCGAGTTCGGCCAGCCGCGCCAGCACGGCGAACTGGGTGGTGGTCACCTGCGGGATCGCCTCGGAAAACAGCGACAGATGCCGCTGCGTGACGCGGCGCAGCAGATAGCCGATCTGGTCGTCCAGAATATAGGCAGGCGGTGTGGTCATGGCTTTGGATAGCGGCAATGGCGGCATCGGTGCAAGAGCGGGCCATTGCCGCGACCTGACATATGCGTCAGGCTGTAGCCCATGAAACGGGTGGTGGCAGCGATCAGCATGACGGTGCCGGGGGCGGCTGCGGCCTGTGCCCTGCCGCCCTCGGTGATCCTGACGCTGCCTGTCGGGCACTACATTGTCGGCGCGGCGACGGTGGTGGCGGTGACCGGCCTGACCGGCGCCATGGCGCGGCGGTTGCCTGCCGCGCGGGTGATCGAGTTCGGTGGCGGTGGACCGAAGATTGCCGGCGTCACCACCTATCTGGCCTTCGCAGCCTTTCTGGCGCTTGTGGGCGTCGGGTGGCTGGGGCCGCGCGACCCGATGCACAATCTGATGACGCTGGTGTTCTGGACCGGCGTGTGGATCGCGGTGCCGCTGGCCTCGATGCTGGTGGGCAATCTGTGGCACCTGATCAACCCATGGACCGCCCCGGTGCGCATTGCGCGGGTGCTGCTGGGCCGGTCGGGGGCGGCGGGGCTGGCGCGCTACGGGATGTGGCCTGCGGTCATCGGGCTGGCGGGGTTCCTGTGGTTTCAGATCGTGTCGCTGTCGCCCGACGATCCTGCGGTGCTGGCCACTGCGGCGCTGACCTACTGGACCGTGATCTTTGGGCTGGCGGTGGCCGAGGGCGAGGACTGGCTTGACCGGGGCGAGTTTCTGACAGTGCTGTTTGCCATGCTGGCACGGGTGTCGCCGCTGTGGTGCGACGGGCGCTGGCATCTGGGCTGGCCGGGCAGCCAGATTCTGACGATGCCCGCCCTCAGCCGTGCCGGCGTGGCCTTTGTGACGCTGGCGCTTGCCGGTCTGACGTTCGACGGGTTGTCCGAGACCTTCTGGTGGCTGGCCGTGATCGGAGAGAACCCGCTGGAGTTCACCGGGCGCTCGGCGGTGCAGGGCGTCAACACGGCGGGGTTGCTGGCCGTCTGGGGGCTGACGGCGGCGGGACTGCTGGCGATGATCCGGGCGGGCGGGTTGGCGTCGGGGCCGGTGATGCTGTCGTTCCTTGCCATCGCCGCAGGGTATCACGCGGCGCATTATCTGGTGATGCTGCTGACGGCGGGGCAATACACGCTGGCCGCGCTGAACGATCCGCTGTTCCGGGGCGACATGCTGCTGGGCATCGAGCCGTTCTATGTCTCGTTCGGGTTTCTGGCCGACCGGACTGTGGTGCAGGTGATCTATGGCGCGCAATTCGCGGCCATTCTGGGCGCGCATCTGCTGGCGGTGGTGCTGGCCTTGAAGCTGGCCGGTCCGGCACGGCCATGGGCACACCTGCCGCTGACCGGGGCGATGGTGGGGTATACGGTGCTGGGGCTGTGGCTGCTGTCCACGGCGCGGGGCATCTGAAATGCGTGGACAACTGACGGCTCCGGCATCAATATTTTGAAAACACGCGCAGCAGACGCGCCTGCCAACAGAGGAGATGGAACATGACCAAAGGTCTTTTCACACCACAGCCCGGCCGCCGCGCGGTTCTGGGTGGCCTGGGTGCGGGTCTGATCGCGGGTGGTTTGCCGCGCGGGGCCTGGGCGCAGTCGGCCCCCATCAAGCTGGGGTTCCAGTTGCACCGCACCGGCATCGGCGCGGGCTATGGCCGCTGGTATGAACGCACGGCGCAGGCGGCGCTGAAGGTGGTCAACGACATGGGCGGCATCAACGGCCGCCCGGTCGAGATCGTGTTCGAGGATGACGGCACCGACCCGAAACGCGGCGCGGAGGTGGTCGAGAAACTGGCATCGCAGGCGGGGTGCGACGCGATCTTCGGCCCGCTGTTCAGCCATGTCGTCATCGGCTCGGCCCCGCGCGCGGGCGAGTTGAAGGTGCCCTATCTGGTGTGCTCGGAAGGCTATCACGTCGCCTCGGGCATGTTGAACCGCTGGACGCTGCAACCCGGCATCACCGATGTCCGGGCGCAGGTGACGTCGATGGCCCCCTGGGTCATGGCGAACCTCGGCAAGAAGGTGACGATGGTGTTCCCCGACTATGCCTTTGGCTATGACCACCGTGATTTCTTTACCGAAGCGGTCAAGGCGCAAGGCGGCGAAGTCATAGCCCAGATCGCCATTCCGCCGACCGAAACCAGCTTTACCCGCTATCTGCCGCAGATCCCTGCGGAAACCGAGGTTCTGTATCACGTCATGGTCGGCCCGGCGGTTCTGACCTTTGTCAAGGAGTTGGGCGAGTTCTATGGCACCGGCGCGCGGCCGCAGATTTTCGGGTTCATCGACAGCCTCGAGGCGGTCGACATCGCCTCGCCGGGGCTGGAATTCCTGGAAGGCACCCATTTCTGGGAGGCGCACAACCGCGTCAAGCAGGCCGATGCCGGCGCGGACGAGGTGTTCTATCGCGCCGCCGTCGGGGTCGATGACAACGGGGCGTCGATCAGCGATGCGGCGGATGTGTCGACCTACAGCCATATGTTCAGCTGCTGGGAAACCCTGTTCACCATCAAGGCCGGGATGGAGGCGTCGGGCTATGCCGGCCCCGCCGACCGGCAGAAGTTCGTCGAGGCGATCGAGGCGATGACGGCGATGCCTGCCTCGCAGGCCAATCCGCAGGGCGCCAAGATGTTCAACGGCAAGACCCATCAGGTGTTCGGTCACCAGTTCATCAGCAAGGTCGAAGGCGGCAAGCTGATGCGGGTGCATCAGACCACGATGGAGGACGGCATGTATCCCGATGCCGTCGATTATTCGACCATGACGTTCTGAGCCAAAGGGCGGCGGTCACCCCCCGCCCGTCTGCGCATGGCGTTCGGACCCTTCCTGCTGCTGGCCCTCATGGAGGGTCTGGTCGCCGCCTCGGTGCTGGCGCTGACCGCCTCTGGCCTGTCGCTGGTGTTCGGGGTCATGCGGGTGGTCAACGTCGCGCACGGGGCGTTCTTCATGCTCGGTGCGGTGGCGGCGTGGTTCGTCACGCAATGGGTGCCCGGACCGGCGGCGGTGGGGTTTGTCGCGGCGCTGGTGCTGGCGCCGGTTGTCGTCGCGGGGATTGCCGCGATTGCCGACCGGCTGGTGCTGAAACGGCTGGGCTACGACCCCGAGGCGACCATCGTCGCCACCATCGGGCTGCTTTACATCCTCGAGCAGGCGGCACTTGGCCTCTATGGCCCCGATGCCCGCCCGGTGGCCGCACCATTCGACTGGCGCATCCAGCTGCCGTGGTTCGGCTACTCGGGCTACAAGCTGTTTGTGGTCGCGGCGGCAGCGGCGGTTCTCGGCGCGCTGTGGCTGGTGATGACCCGCAGCCGCGCCGGTCTGGTGATGCGGGCGACCCAGGTCGACCGGCAGACGGCGCAGGCCTTCGGCATCGATGTGGACCGGGTCTATGCCGGGGTGTTCGCGCTTGGCGCGGGGCTGGCTGCCGTGGCGGCCGTGCTGGTGGTGCCGATCCAGCAGGCTCATTACCTGATGGGCGGCGATCCCTTGCTGATGTCGTTCATCGTGGTGATCATCGGCGGTCTGGGATCGCTGCGCGGCACCCTGGCCGCGGCACTGATCATCGGGCTGTCGGACGGCGTGATCTCGATGTTCTTCACCCCGACGCTGGCCAAAATCCTGGCAACCCTGGCCGTCGCCATGGTGCTGGTGTTCCGCCCGCAGGGCCTGTTCGGAGCCAGGCCATGAAGTCGCTGGCCCTGCATCTGTCGGTGCTGGCGGTGTTGTGTGCGCTGCAGTTCGTGCTGCCAAGCTATCATGTCACCAACGTCGCCCGGATCATGGTGCTGGCGGTGTTTGCGATGGGCTACAACATCGCCTTCGGCTACACGGGTCTGCTCAGCCTTGGCCACGCGCTGTTCTTTGCCGCCGGGATATACGGGGCCGGCCTGCCTGTGCATCTGCTGGAATGGACATCGGGGCCGGCCTTCCTGACGGGGCTGGTCGCGGGCGGCGTCGCGGCGGCGCTGGTCGGGCTGCTGGCGCTGCGCACGGCCGGGGTCAGTTTCATGATCGTCACGCTGATGTTTGCGCAGGCGGGGTATCTGAGCATCCTTTACTTCGGGCGCTGGACGGGGGGCGATGAAGGCTTTCCGATGGGCGCGGTGGGGCGGCAGGTCTTGGGATACGACCTGTCGGGCGAGACGCCGCGCTATCTGACGGCGTTGGGGCTGTTTGCCGTGGCGCTTGTGGTCAACCTGGTATTGGTGCGGTCGAAACTGGGCCGGGTGATGGTGGCAATGCGCGAGAACGAGGATCGCGCCCGGATGCTCGGCTATGATCCGTTCCGGGTCAAGCTGGCGGCGCTTGCGATTTCCGGGCTGTATGCCGGGGCGGCTGGGGCGGGATATGCGATGCTCTTTGGCTATGTCGGGGCGACTTTCGGCGGCATCCAGTATTCGATCCTGCCGATGCTTTACGTGCTGGTCGGCGGGGCGGGCACGGTTCTGGGGCCGCTGATCGGTGCGGCGGGGATGTTCTATCTGATCGAGGCGGCGTCCGAGGTGACCGAAGCCTATCTTATGCTGGTGGGGGTCATCCTGATCGTCGGTGTGGTCTTTGCGCCCAAGGGGCTGCTCGGCGCGCTGCGAAAGGTCTGGCCATGGCTGCCATGATCTTGCGGGCACAGGGGCTCACGCGGCATTTCGGCGGGCTGCGCGCGGTGGACGGTGTCGATTTCGATCTGCAACAGGGCGAGATCCACGCGCTGATCGGGCCGAACGGCGCGGGCAAGACCACCCTTGTCGGCCTGCTGGCGGGGCGGATCGTGCCGCAGGCGGGCAGCATCCGGCTGGCGGACCGCGATATCACCGCCCTTCCCGCCCACCGCCGCGTGCAGGCGGGAATCGCCTATACGTTCCAGATCACCTCGGTCTTTCCGCGCCTCAGCGTGTTCGACAACGTGGCGCTGGCGGTGGCCAATCTGCGCGACGTGCCCGCCGCATTGGAACGGGTAGGGCTGCGCGCGCTGGCGGACCAGGAGGCCGCAACGCTCAGTTACGGGCATCAGCGCCTGCTGGAACTGGCGATGGGGCTGGCGCTGCGGCCAAAGGTGCTGATCCTCGATGAACCGACGCAGGGTCTGGCGGCAGGCGAGATCGCGGGGTTCATGGCGCTGGTGCGGGGACTGGTGCCCGAAACTTCGGTGCTGCTGATCGAGCATAACATGGATGTGGTCATGGGTCTGGCCGACCGGATCACCGTGCTGAATTTCGGCACCGTGCTGGCCCGCGGATCACCCGCCGAAATCCGTGCTGATGCCACCGTTCAGGCGGCTTATCTGGGAACCGGCAATGCTGCGGCTTGAGGGTGTCACTGCAGGCTATGGCCCGGTGCAGGTGCTGCACGACCTGAGCTTCAGCGCGGCAGCTGGCGAGGTCACCTGCATCATGGGCCGCAACGGGGCGGGCAAATCGACGCTGATGAAGGCGATCATGGGGCTGGTGCGCGGCACGGGTCGCATCACGCTCGACGGGGTCGAGACCCAGGATCTGCCACCGCACCGCGTGCCACGCCTTGGCATCGGCTATGTGCCGCAGGGACGCCGCCTGTTCGGGCCGCTGACGGTGGCCGAAAACCTTGCCATCGGGTTGATGACCCGCGGCCAGAGAGCCGAGCGCCTTGTCGCAGTGCTGGCGCTGTTTCCCCGACTGGCCGAGCGGATGGATCAGGTCTCGTCGACCCTGTCGGGCGGCGAGCAGCAGATGCTCGCCATCGCCCGCGCCCTGTGTGTGGATCCGTCGGTGCTGCTGCTCGACGAACCCGGCGAGGGGTTGCAGCCGTCGATGACCTCGTTGATCGGCGCCGTGATCAACCGCCTGCGCGCTCAGGGGGTCGCGATCGTGCTGGTCGAACAGCGCGTGGATACCGTGCTGCACCTGGCCAACCGCGTGGCTTTCATGGATCGGGGGCGGGTCGCCGCCACCCTGGCCGCCGCCGCCCTGCGCTCAGACGCCCCCGAGTTCCGGCAGTTCGTCGGGGTCTGAAAAGGGCTTTCATTCTGACCCAAATATCCCCGCCGGAGGCTCCTGCGGCGCGGACGGGTGCCTCCGGCGGGGATATTTGGAAACAGAAGAATTCAGGCGCCGGTGTGGTGCTGCCAGCCGATGCGTTGAAACAGCGGCCCATAGGGATGCGCAAGGCGGCGCAGGCCGGGGCCGGTCAGGGTATGGGTGCTGTCCCGGCCCTTGTGCGCGATGCCCAAAAGGCGGGGGGCGAGCATCGGCTTGATCTGGCGATCCTCGGTGGTGAATTCGCCCCAGTGGGTCGCCTCCACACCGATGACGCGAGGGGCGGTATCCTTGGCGCCCGGGGGCACGGGATGCCAGGCGATCGTGTCCTCCAGCGATGTGAAGGCGGCCCAAGCGGCGCCCCAGTCTTCGGGGCCTTCCGTATGTGCCATGTCGAGATAGGCATGCTGCGCCGGGCACATCACCACGTCATTGCCCTGGCGCGCAGCCGCCATCCCCGCCCCCTGCCAGGTCCACGAGAACAGCAGGGCGTTGTGGCCGATGCCGCCGTTCCTGCCCTTGGCCGCTTCTTCCCACGCCGCCGGCCGGATGCCATGGGCCTGCAGGTGCGCCGCCAGCTTTGCCATCATCCAGCCCTGCAGGTCATCGCGGGACTGCAAGCCGTGCCCGACCATCAGGCGGTGCGCGGCAGGCGAGGACTGCCCGGCGTCGGGGGGCAACTCGTCGCAGCCCAGATGCAACATGCCGATGGGAAACCATGCGGCGACCTCGAGCGTCAGTGGCTCCAGCAGATCCCAGGTGGCCTGCATCGCCGGATTGAGGATGGTTTCGGGGTAGCCCTGAATCGACACCTCGGCCCCGTTGTCGGCCCCGTTATCGGTGGCGTCGCGCAATCCATCCGGCACGCGGTTCAGGGCCTACGCATGGGCGGGCACTTCGATTTCTGGCAGCACCTGTATGTTCAGGGCGGCGGC
>Ga0105048_10005557_pt1 | contig 20357 bp, 13 predicted proteins | sample MAT05_FD_78382 | JGI IMG/M metagenome (GOLD analysis project Ga0105048, IMG submission 78382) | Freshwater microbial communities from Lake Fryxell liftoff mats and glacier meltwater in Antarctica - MAT-05 | ecosystem: Environmental > Aquatic > Freshwater > Ice > Liftoff microbial mat | place...
AGCGTGCTGCTGCACTTCGGAAAATCCGCGCACGGAAATGCCGACGGCGTGCATGCGAACGCGAGCATCTCGCAGGTCGCCGCGGGGTGGAAATGCAGCCTCGCGATCGGCATCTACGGCACGGAGGGCAGCGTGCGCTGGGAATTGCAGGACCCGAACGTCCTGCACGTCGGCCGCCGCGACAAACCGAACGAAGTCCGCCAGCGCTGCGCGCCCGGCTTTGACAAGGACATCGCGCATTTCACCGACTACCCCGGCGGCCATGCGGAGGGCTTCCCGGATTCGCACAAGATGCACTACCGCGCGATCTACGAGCACATCGCCAGTCGCAAAAAGTCCCCCGCCCTCTTCGCCAACGCACAGGACGGCCACGAGGAGGTGCGGCTCTGCGAGGCGATCCTGAAGAGCCACGCGAAGCGGACCTGGGTGCATCTGTGACTCAGTCATCAAACGGGACACTCCATCCGGGCGCCACGCATCCCGCGCGCCGAACTGTCACCGGCTTTTCATGCGCCGCATCCGTCCCTTCGCGATGATTCTCCAGGCGCTCAGACTTTCCCCGCTGCTCATCCTCGGCCCGACGCTGGCATTTGCCGCCGGTGATTTTGGCACCTGGCACGGGGTAACTGTCCGGGCTCTCGATATCGACCGCTGGAGCTTGACCGCGATGGGGCAAATGCGCTTTCGCGACAACAGTTCGGAACCGTTCACCTATCTCCTCGGGCCGCAGTTGGCCTACAGGGTCAGCCCTTGCGTGCAGTTGGGCTCGAACTACACCTGCTTGGCCGTGAAGCCCGGAGGGCGGCAGGATTTCGTCGAACAACACCGGTGGGAAATCGAAGTCAATCCCCGCTGGGCGGTCAGCGACTGGCTGACGTTCGGCCTGCGAAACCGGTTCGAACTGGCGTGGACCGAAGGCCGCAGCAACACCGGCGAACGCTCCCGCCATCGTCCACAGGCGACCATCCGGACGAAGGGAACCGGCCCGCTCGAATCCCTGAACTTCAACAACGAGATTTTTTACGACTACGACGCACACCGCTACAACCAGAACCGGTTCATCCCGCTGGGACTGAACTTCCGGGTGAACCCGCACGCCGTCTTTTCGACTTACTACATGCTGTGGTCCGTGCGCGGCAGCCGCGAGTGGCTCCATTCGCACGTCTTGGGCACACAGCTCTCGATGACGTTTTGACGCAAAGCAGACGGATGACCGCAGTCGCGGCGCCGCGGAACATCGCGGGTTCTGCGTGGATCATCCCTGAGAAACCATTTGCCAAACCGCCAGGGAGCAGCTTTTCTCCCCGCCCTTGAAGCGCAAAAAATAATCTCGCTGTTGGTCCTCGGGCCCGAGCCGTCAGGCTTCGGGTCGCAAGCGCCGAGGGAAACCCAGCGACAGTAAACAGAAAGAACAAACACTATGGCCGTACGTCTTGGCCGATTCGAACTACCAAAAGTGCCCGTCAAGGACGAGGCAACGGAAACACCCCACTACGCGAAATTCGTCGCCGAGCCCTTCGAGGCCGGTTACGGCGTGACCATCGGCAATGCGCTCCGTCGCGTGCTGCTCAGCTCCGTCGAAGGCGGCGCGATCACCAACGTCAAGATCGCCGGCGCCAACCACGAGTTTCAGACGCTCCCGAACATCGTCGAGGACGTCACGGACATCATCCTCAATCTCAAGCTGGTGAAGTTCAAATGCGCGGACCACGAGCCACGCACGCTATCCATCGCGGTGAACAAGGAAGGCAACGTGACCGCTGGCGACATCGAGGAAGTCACCGGCGTGGAAGTCGTGAACAAGAAGCAGATCATCTGCACGCTGGATAAAAAGGCGCGCTTTGAAGCCGAACTCACCGTCCGCGTGGGCCGCGGTTTCGCCACCGGCGACGAGAACAAGTTTCCCGACATGCCCATCGGCGTGATTCCGATGGACGCGATCTTTTCGCCCGTCACGCGCGTCAAATACGCGGTGGAGAACACCCGTGTCGGCCAGCGCACCGACTACGACAAGCTCATCATCGAGATCTGGACGGATGGCCGCATCGATCCCGAGGAGGCGCTCAAGCAGGCTTCGAGCATCCTCCGCAAGCACATCGAGCCGTTCTACAATTACGACGAGGCCCTGGTGCAGTTCGACGAAACCGCACCGGCTCAGAACCAGGAGAACCAGAAGCTGAAGAAGCTGCTGAACATGTCCGTCAACGAGATCGAACTCTCGGTGCGCGCGGCAAACTGCCTGAACAACGCCAACATCACCACCGTCGGCCAGCTCGCGATGAAGTCCGAGCAGGAGATGCTGAAGTATCGGAATTTCGGCAAGAAGTCGCTGAACGAAATCAAGGAGAAGCTGACGGGACTCAGCCTCTCGCTCGGCATGAAGTTCGACGCCGGACTCGTCGATCAAACCGCTGTCGAAGCCGCCCCGGCTCCCGCCAACTAATTCACGGAATCAGGAGAATCCTCAAATGCGTCATCAAAGAAAAACCGTCAAACTCGGCCGCACCCAGGGCCATCGCAATGCCTTGCTCGCGAACCTCGCTGTGAGCCTGATCGAGCACGGGCGGATCAAGACCACCGTCGCAAAGGCCAAGGCCGTGCGACCGGTCGTCGAGAAACTCGTGACCAAAGCCAAGCAGGCCACGCTTCACTCGCGCCGCATGGCTCTCGCCGACCTCCGCCACAACGAACCTGCGGTCAAAAAACTCTTCGGCGAGATCGGCCCGCTGAATGCCGGGCGCAAGGGTGGCTACACCCGTATCGTAAAACTCGGCACCCGCCGCAGCGACGCCGCCGAGATGGCGATCATCGAGTGGGTGGACATGCCAGCCGTCGCCGAGCCCGAGCCAAAGGCCAAGGGCGACGCGAAGGCCAAGAAGCCCGCCGCTGAAAAGAAGGCCGAGACCGAAGAGAAGCCGAAGGCCAGCCGGAAGAAGAAGACCGAGGGCGATCAGGAAGGCTGATCGGTCCCCACCATCGAATATCACAAAGGGCGGGCCTGCGTTTTGCGGGCCCGCCCTTTTGCTTCCCGTAGCCGACGCCGTGAGGAGGCGGGCTGATCTTCGTTCCGGGGTCCGCATTTGGAAAAGCTGCCTGCCTCCTCACGTCGGCAGCTACGGCGCGGGCCTTCCCTTTTGCTTTCGCAATCCACCGACTCCCTCCACTATCCAGATCACCCGATGAACTCCGGATTCCTCGACAAACTGCTCGAACGCCTCGGTCGCGTCCGCCCCGAGGAAATCCGCGACTACGTCCACCGACTCGCCGATCAGAAGGGATTCTTCGAGACGATCTTCGACGCGCTGCACGAGGGTGTCATCGTCACCGATCCGGACGGGAGCATCACCTACCTGAACCGGATGGCGTGCGACTTCTTCGGCATCGAACGCGAATCCGCGATGGGCAAGCCGCTCACCGACCAGTTGCGCGGGCTGGATTGGAATGCGATCGCAGAGGCTGAGAAGACCGTCTCGCGCGACATGGAGGTCTTCTACCCGCAGAACCGCTTTCTGAACTTCTATGTCGCGCCACTCCGCGTGGACAAGGCGACCGCGAAGAAAGGCAAATCGCCCGAGAAGGAACTGATCGGCTACGCCGTCATCCTGCGCGACATCACCGAGAGCCGGAAAAGCACCGAGGAAACCATCCAGAGCGAGCGCCTGAACGCGCTGACCATGCTCGCCGCCGGCGTCGCCCACGAGGTTGGGAACCCGCTGAACTCCCTCAACATCCAGCTCCAGCTCCTCGCCCGCCGGCTCCGGAAACTTCCCGAGGCCCAGCGCAAGGATCTGCTGAAAAGCGTCGATGTCGCGAAGGAGGAAATCTCACGGCTCGACACGGTCATCCGTCAGTTCCTCGGCGCCATCCGGCCGGCGCGACTCGACCGGCATTTGGAAAACATCAACCAGCTCGTCCAGGAAAGCGTCCGCTTCCTCGAAGCGGAAACCACGGACCGGAACATCATCGTCGAGACCGAACTCCGGGCCGATCTCCCTTTGCTGGACGTGGACCGGACCCAGATCAAACAGGCCTTCTTCAACGTGATCCGCAATGCATTCCAGGCGATGAAGTCCGGCGGCATCCTGCGCATCCGCACCGATCTGGACGACCGGTTTGTCAGCGTCGCCTTCGCCGACACCGGCGGCGGGATCCCCGAGGTGGAAATGAGCAAGATATTCGAGCCGTACTTCACGACGAAGACTTCCGGCAGCGGACTGGGTCTCCTCATTGTGCGGCGGATCGTTCGGGAACACGGCGGCGAGATCGAATTGCTGAACGACTTCGGCAAGGGCCTCTCGCTCACGATGAAACTGCCCCTCGGCAATCAGCGAGTGCGGATGCTTCCGCCCCCGGCAGACGCCGGCACCACCGTTTAGCAATCAGCGGCGGGAAGCGATTTCAGCGAGCTGCCCTTGGCCTTGGACGTCTGATACAATTTGCACAGTCCTGTTGCCAGATGGCGGACCGATCAAGACGCCGTTCGCCTGGTCAAGACCCGCATAGCTCGCACGGCTCATTGCATCCCGGAAAGAGATCGTCTCGGCGAGACGGGTTTCCATGTTCCAGTCGCAGGCAAACGTTCCGAGCGCGGCGATCCACTGGTCCCTGTCGCCATAGTTTGAAATCAACTGGAGCCAACCCTCGAACCACTCCCGCGAGGCGAGCGGCCCCGGATCATCGGTGTTCGTGGTCTCATCGAACATCAGCGCAACAAATCGATCCGCGGCATTGGAGAGGGATTCCAGATCGAGCGCGTCGAGTTGCTCCCCGAGCGAGACACTGAGCCAGAGTTCCCGCCCCGCCGGGTGCAGCACCTCCGCGCTCTCGATCAGCAGGCCGGTGAACTCATCGCGATAAGCCGGATCGATCTGGTTGAATTCGATCAGCACCCCCGCGACCTTCCACTCGGCAAGTCTCGCAGCGAGTTCGCGAACGAATCGCGCACGATTCGACGCCGGGCCGCGCGCCAGATTCTCCACCGCCTCCGGCTGCCATCGGTCGCCTTCCAGATTCCGCAGCACCGGAATCACCGAAATGCCGCGCGCGGTGCAATACTCAATCAGAGCCGGATCGCCCGACGCCACAAGCCGCCCGTCCGTGCCCACGACCGCCAGCCACTCGGGCGCGAGATGCGTAAGCTGGCTCCCATGCTCGTGCAAAGAAACCAGCGCATTCGGATCGGAGTCCGAATAGAACCCGGGCCGCACCTCGCCCGGCGGGCGCGAAAGTGTCTTCCCGCCAGCGAGGCGCATCTGCGCGATTCGCGCCTGCACGGTGAGCGATTTGTCGAGGTATGCCTTCCAGCGGTCGGCATTCCGATTCGGCGCGGTCGCAGGGTACTTGGCCATGTCCGTTTTCAACTGGCCCTTCAACTCCCGCACCGAAGCCGGCACCCGCATTGCCGGATGAATCCACACCGGCCAAATCGCCAGGACGACGCCCGCAAGCAGCACCAGCAATCCCAGCATCTACGCCAGTCGCATGCGCGGCCAGCGTCGCCCCTTCGGATCCAGGAAGACAAAGCTACCCTGCCCGGCCATTCGCCATCCTCCCGTCCGCGCGCGGCTGTCTCTCCCGTGCAGACGGGAGCGCTCTCGTCGGACTCCGATCAGCAGATAACATCGTCCCGCACCCCACGGGCACGCGGCCCATCCGCAAGCGCAGCGGAGATTCCGACAATGAGCCGCCTCGCGCGACCACTGTCATACACGTTGCCAATCCTACTTGAGCTTGCCGAAGTCTGCGCGGACAGCCTTCACCTGCTTCTCCTCGGCATTGCAGAAAACGACGCCGGTGAGCTTGTTGAGCTGGTAACACTTCAACATGAACTTCCGGCGCTTGTCGCGGTCGCCTTCGAGTTCGACGCGTGTCGGCGGACGGGTGAAGTCGCCGACGAAGTCAAACTCCAGGTCGAAGACCCTGCTCTGATACCACGGAACATAGGAGAAATTCACCATCTTCTTCGCCGCCATGTTGTAGCCGGCGGCACGTCCCATCGCGAGCGCCGCATCCCAATGCTCCTCACGGCGCATCCCGCCGAGGAGCGGGTTCGGATAGAGCGCGATATCGCCTGCGGCGAAAATGCCGAGTTCATCGCTTTCGAGGCGCTCGGTGACCGGGCAGCCATTCTGCGACCACAGCGGTGACGCGGAGACAAGTTGGAGGTTCGGCTCCGATCCCACCGCCACCACTGCGACGGTCGTATCGATCCGCTGCCCGCTCTTGGTTTGCACGCGCTGGAGCACCGTCCGCCCTTCGAAGCCATTGAGGTGTTCGCTGAGCATCAGTTTCACGCCATTGGTCGCGAGGTATTTGGTCAGCCACGCCGCCGTGTCCGCGTCGAGATACCGGGCCCACACCGCCTGCGAGCGCGTGATGATCGTCACATTCAGCTTCAGCTTGCGGAGCAATACCGCCGTTTCCACCGCGACCAGACCGCCACCGACGACGACGACGCTCTTTTCCAGCTCCACCACCTCGCGCAACGCAGCCACGTCGCGCGCGCTGCGAATGTAGAAGACGTTCCCGAGATTCGCACCCGCCACCGCGGGCCGTCGCGCGCGGCTGCCAGTGGCGAGCAGCGCCTTGTCGAACTTCACCGCCTGCCCCGTCGCGAGCACCGCCGCGCGTTGCTCGATGCTGAATTGATTGACCAGCGTGTTCAGCCGCAGATCCACCTTCATCCGCGAGAACCACGCGGGATCGCGCATCAACAGCTTGTCGATGGTGGAACCCTTTGGTCCAAGCAGCCCAGGCAGCAGTTCCGGGCGATTAACGCCAGGTTGGGGTTCGGCGCTGACCAGCATGATGCTTCCCCTCTTGTCTAAAGAGCGAATAGCTTCACACGCCGCTACTCCAGCGGCGCCAGCACCGACTATCAAATAGTCGCGTCGAATCATTTCAAGGGGGTAAATACCGGAACCGGAACGCTTTTTGCGAGAAAAAAGACGCGGCATCTTCGTTGCGGGCCGTTTTTCAGAGGAAACGGGCAGGGAAACGAACATCCAACATCCGACATCCGACACTCAACATTCAACAAAGTCCCGCGGCCATTCGGGGCATTTCCGCGCCCTTCCGTTGAATGTTGAGCGTCGGACGTTGGATGTTGAATGTTGAATGTCCCCGCCACCCCTCTACAACCCCCCGCACACGCCCGTGATCTCCATCCGCATCGAAAATCTCACGAAACGTTTTGGTGACAGCATCGCGCTCCACTCCTTGAACCTCGCCATCGGCCCCGGAGAAATTTTCTTCCTCCTCGGCCCGAGCGGCTGCGGAAAGACGACCCTGCTCCGCAGCATCGCCGGCTTTTATCCGCCGGATGCGGGACGGATCTTCTTCGGCGGGGAGGACGTCACCAGCCTGCCGCCGCATCAGCGGAACACCGGGATGATGTTCCAGAGCTACGCCCTCTGGCCCCACATGACCGTCGCGGAAAATGTCGCATTCGGGCTCGAAGAAAGACGCGTCGCCCGTCCGGAGCTCGATCGACGCGTGTCCGCCGCGCTCGATTCCGTGAAGATGGGCGAGTACGCCGCGCGCAAGATCAACCAGCTCTCCGGCGGCCAGCAGCAGCGCGTCGCCCTCGCCCGCGCCATGGTGATTCGCCCGCGTTGCCTGCTGCTCGATGAGCCGCTCTCCAATCTCGACACCAAACTCCGCATCGAGATGCGCGGGGAAATCCGGCGCATCTGCAAGGAAGCGGGCCTCACCGCCATCTACGTCACGCACGATCAAAAGGAGGCGCTCAGCGTCGGTGATCGCATTGCCGTGATGGAAGCCGGCCATATCCGGCAGGCTGGCGCGCCCGCGGAAATCTATCGTCAGCCGGTCTCGCGCTTCGTCGCGGATTTCATGGGCGAGACCAATTTCATCGACGGCACCGTCGAGGCGCCCGGCTCCATCGTCAGGGTGAAGACATCTCTCGGCCTCTTTTCCGCCACCGCACACGGCTGGCAGCCCCAGGCGGGACAGCGCGTCGTCCTCAGCATGCGACCCGAGACGCTGCGCTTGCAGACCTCAGCACCGCCGATCAATTCCATCCCCGGCTCCATCCGCGAACGCGTCTATCTCGGCGAGATGGCGCAATACCGTTTCGCCGCCGGCGACCGGACGCTGAAAATCTTCGAGCTGAACCCGAAGTTCGTCTTCGGAAACGAGCATCGCGAACTGTTCGCAACGGTGGAACCCGCGGATGTCGTTGTGCTGCCGGAATAGCGCATGGGAAAAAATTTCGCGCTACTCGCCTTGGTGCTCGCCGTTGTCCTCGGCCCCATTCTCATGCGCCCGAAAGGCAACGACGCCCTCCTGAAAGGCCAGGACACTCTCGTCATCGTCAGCCCGCACAATGAGGCCATCCGATCCGAATTCGGCGAAGCCTTCCGCGAATGGCACCGCGAACGGACCGGTCGCACCGTGCTTGTCGAGTGGCTCACGCCCGGCGGCACGAGCGAAACTACGCTCTATCTCAGCGGCGCGTTCACTGCCGCATTTGAAAACCACTGGAAGCGCAAGCTCGGCCGCGTGTGGGACAACGACGCACAGAACGGCTTCATGGATCCCGGCACCGTCCCCGCCGCGTCGCCAGCCGCGGACACCCAGCGACAGGCCGCGCGCCGGGCATTCCTCGCCTCGGAAGTCAGTTGCAAGGCCGATGTCTTCTTTGGCGGCGGCTCCTACGATTTCAAAAAGGTCGCCGCCGCCGGCATGCTCGCGGACTGCGGCTACATCGCAGCACATCCGGAAATATTCGGACCCGGAAAACCCATCCCGCCGATCGTCGGCGGCGAATCATTTTACGACGAGCAGGGCCGCTGGCTCGGAACCACCATGGGCGCCTTCGGCATCGCGTCCAATCTCGACCAGCTCGCACGTCTCCGACTGCCGCAGCCGCGCCGCTGGAGCGATCTGGCGGATCCCCTCTTCTTCCGCGGACTCGCCCTCGCCAATCCCACCCAGAGCGGCTCCGCGAACAAGGCGTTTGAAATGCTCATCCAGCAGCAGATGAACCTCGTCGCCGCCAAACCGGGCGCCGACGAAAAGCGCATCGTCACTGAAGGCTGGGCCGATGCGATGCGACTCCTCCAGCGCATCGGCGCGAACGCGCGCTACTTCACCGATTCCTCCTCGAAGATCGCCCTCGACGTCGAAGCCGGCGAGGCCGCCGCGGGCATGACGATCGATTTCTACGGCCGTTTCCAGAGCGAGTCCGTGCGCCAGCCCGATGGCTCATCCCGCATCACGTACGTGGATGCCGAGGGCGGAACTTCCTATGGCGTCGATCCCATCGGCATGTTCCGCGGCGCACCCCATTCCCAACTCGCGAGGCAGTTCATCGAATTCGTGATGACCGACGGCCAGAAGATCTGGGGTTGGAAAGCCGGCGCACCCGGCGGCCCGAGGCAGCGTTCACTCCGCCGGCTCCCGATGCTCCCGCATCTCTACTCCGAGGAATTCCGCGCCCTTCGCAGCGATCCCGATGTCCTGCCCTACGAGGCGGCGAAAACATTCACCTACGAGATCAAACGCACCGGCCCGCTCTTCGCCACCATCGCCTTCGTCATCCGCGTGATGTGCATCGACACCCATCGGGAACTCACCACCGCATGGCAGTCGCTCTTCGAGGCGAAGCAACGCACCGGCGCATTCCCGCCCGAGGCCCTCGCCGCATTCGAAGACATCCGCGCCGTGGACTACGCCGCCGCCTCCGGCCGCATCCGCGAAGCCCTCTCCAGCGGCTCCAACAAGATTACCCAGGTCCAGCTCGCCAGGGAAATCGCCGACACTTTCCGCGCCAGCTACCGCCGCGCAGCCGACCTCGCGCGCGCAGGGAAGTAGCCACGCGACGCTCTATACATCGCAAATCGCCATGGCCGATTTCAGCGAAGCGATCGCATCGGGTTTGGCCGGGATGAACTCCTGCGCGACGTGGCCTTTGAAGCCCGTCTCGACGATCGCGCGCATGATCGCCGGGTAGTTCAGTTCCTGCGTCTCGTCGATCTCGTGCCGTCCTGGGACGCCGCCGGTGTGGTAATGGGCGAAGTATTTGTTCTGCTCGCGAATGTGGGCGATCACGTCGCCCTCCATGATCTGCATGTGGTAGATGTCGTAGAGCAGCTTGAACCGCTCGCTGCCGATGCGCTCGCACAACGCCACGCCCCACGCGGTGTGATCGCACATGTAGTCCTTGTGATTCACCCGGCTGTTCAGGAGTTCCATGGCAAGCGTGACGCCGCGCTTTTCCGCGAGCGGAAGGATGCGCTTCAGGCCGGCGGCACAATTGGCGAGGCCCGTCTCATCGTCCATGCCGCCGCGATTGCCGGAAAAGCAGATGAGGTGGGAGAATCCGGCGTCGGCGACGGCGTTGATGTAGGGTTCGTAGGCCTTCACGAGCAGGTCATGGTGCTCGGTGCGGTTGAACGCGTTCTCGATGGTGCCGAGCTTCTTTCCATCCGGACCGGCGATCGTGGGAAAGGTGGTCATCGCGCAGGTGAGGCCGTGTTTCATCAGCGTGGGGAAATCCTCCGGCGCCACGAGTTCGACGCTCGCGAGACCGAATGCCTTGCCCGCGGTGCAGAGATCATCAAGCGCGATTTTCGGGTAGCACCATTTGCACACGGAATGATTGATGCGGCCCTTGGTCGCTTCATTGGCAGCCCCGAGCCGGACGCTGAGTGAGGCCGCAAGGGCGGTCGCGAGGAAGGTTCGACGGGTGGGATTCATGGAGGAAAACTACGGACCGGAGGGACGAGTGGCGATGTGATTCTAGCGACGCCGCCATCGCCTAGAGTGATTCAATGTACACTGCCAGTCATCACAATCTGTGAAAGGATACGGCATCACTTTTCAACGAAAATGATGACTGGGAGTATAAGTGCAAAGGCCGGTTGCCGGCCAAAGCCGAGCGGCGCGTGAGTGCCGCGAGGCTTTGGACTGCGGGGGCTTGACCCGCTTTGCCTTTGCGGAGGAGCGATTGGCGAAATCGCGGAACGCGCGGCGCGCACGCAAGGCGCTGCGTTGCTTTGCGGGGCAACGGTAAATTTGCGCGCCGGACCCGAGGCGAGGGAAAAGCGGCGTCAAGCCGCGCGCAGTCCAAAGGCTGGCGCCACGCTCGGACCGCCATTTTGCGCATCCACTGGACCCGCTTTCGATCACACCCGCCATCACCAGCCACGGCCAGGTGTTGAAAGTCCAAGCTCTCGCTGCGAGTCGCCAGTCCGCAATGCCTTCCGGATATTCCCGGTCTGTATCCCAACGGGATTTCGGATCAAAGCCCAAGGTTGCGAGGCACGAGCTACCCTGAGATCCGCGAGGCCGTGAAACAACCCCGACGGGGTTGCGGCTTTTCCCTCGAAGGCGGGACGCAACCCCGTTGGGTTTGGGCGCCAATGCGGACGGAACCCCAAGGGTAGCTCGTGCTCGCAACCCTGGGCTGGGGGACGCAATCCCTTTGGGATTTCAGCTTCGGAATACCCGAAAGGCACTGAGGGGCAACCGCCTGTTGAAACAGCCTCACGCGACGGACGCGAAGGTCGCAAAGGGGAGCTCCTTCAGGCATCCAGCACGCGAGCGCCGCGAGCACGAGATCGAGAAGGACGCGAGAGTCGCAAAAGGAAACTCCTGCAGGGGGACTTTGCGCCCTTCGCGCACTTCGCGTGAGGCCTATCCGGGTTTCTCAACACGCTGCTACGCCAGAATCTCCTTCACGATCTTCCCGCCTTGCACACCCGTGAGCCGGATGCTGCGGCCACCTTGCGTGAAGGAGAGCTGATCGTGGTCGAGGCCGAGCAAGTGCAGGATTGTCGCGTGCAAATCGCGGAAGTGGACCTTTCCCTCGACGCACTCGGCTCCATTGTCGCCCGTCCGTCCGTGCGTGAAGCCACGCTTCACGCCGCCGCCCGCCATCCAGAAGGTGAAGGCGCGGGCGTTATGTCCGGTCTGATCCTTGCCGTCACCCGGTGTGAGGCCGGGACGTCCGAACTCGCCGCCCCACACGACGAGCGTGTCCTCGAGCATCCCGCGCTGTTCGAGATCATCGAGCAGTGCGGCGATGGGTGCGTCGGTGGATGCGCAGTTTGCGCCGAGATCGCGCCGGTGGTCCTGATGCTGGTCCCAGCTCCCGTGGTTCAGTTCGATGAAGCGCACGCCCGCCTCGGCGAATCGCCGCGCGAGCAGGCACTGACGGCCAAAGTCGGACGGCTTGCAGGTGCCCGCGTCGTAGCTTTTGCCCACGCAGTAGCGGTCGAGCGTGGCCTGCGACTCTTTGCTGATGTCGAGCAGGTCCGGCGCGGATGCCTGCATGCGAAAGCCGAGTTCCATCGTCTGGATCACGCCTTCGAGCCGCTCATCATCGGGACGCTGCGCGAAGTGCTCACGGTTCATCGCCTGGATGAGATCGAGCTGCCGGCGCTTGATCTGCAGCGGCAGATGCTCGCTGCCGACATTGCTGACCGTCGCCTTCGACATGTCCTCGCCATTGATGCCGATCGGCGTGCCCTCATAGATCGGCGGCAGACACGCGCTCGAATACACGGAGGGCTTCGCGGTGTTCAGGCTGATGAAGCCCGGAAGGTTCTGGTTCTCGGTGCCGAGGCCGTAGCTGACCCACGAGCCCATGCTCGGGCACGGACGCAGCCGGTCGCCGGTGTGCAGTTGCAGGAAGGACTGCGCGTGATTGCCGGTGTCGGCATGCATGGCATTCAGCACGCACAGCTTGTCCGCGTGGCGCGCGATGTTCGGCAGGAGATCGGACACATGCACACCGCTCTGCCCGGCCTGCTGGAATGCAACGACCGATCCGGGATGCGGCTTCGCACCGACCTGCGGCTTGTAGTCGAACGTGTCGAGCTGCGCAGGCCCGCCATTCATGCAGAGGAAAATCACGCGCTTCGCCCGCGCCGGAAATCGTGGCGGGCGGGGCATGAGGTCCGGGCTCGCGGCACCAGCGAGCCCGGCCATTGCGAGATAGCCGAATCCGCAGGAGGCCATGCGGAGGACGTCGCGTCGGGAATATGTGAGGGCGGGCGTGTTCATGCGGGAAGTTCAGTCAACATAGCGAAGTTCATTGCTCGCGAGCAACGCCTGGCAGAAGGCGGCCCACACGGTCTGGCGGCGCGTTTCCTTGCCGAGATCGCCCGACAGCTCAGCCTCAGTGTCGCGGAGGAATTCCGCGGAGCGCTGGATTTCAATCGCGAGCGGCTCTCGGGAAAACGTGCGGCGGTAGGCAGCGCGGATCATTTGCGTCTCGTCCAGCGAGGATTCCAGCACGCGGGCGGCGAGGCGCCTGGATTGCTCGACGAGGAACGGGCTGTTGAGGAGATACAGCGCCTGCGTCGGCAGGGTGGTGACATCGCGCAGGCCGGCGACCGCCGTGCCGTCGGGCAGATTGAAGGCAGCGAGTTCCGGCGGCATGGAATTGCGCAGCATCAGGAGATAGACACTGCGGTGCCTGCTGGGCTGATGAAGGTCACCCATTTCGTTGATGAGCAAATCCTGATGTTGAACGAGCGAGCCCTGCCCCGGACTCCGATCGAGTTCGCCGCTCGCGGCCAGCATCACATCACGCAGCGACTCGGCATCTAGCCGGCGGCGGTCGTGGCGGGCGAGCAGCGTGTTGTCGGGATCGGTCTCACGCGTGCGCTCGTCGCACTCGCTGGCGAGCTGGTAGGTGCGGCTCAGGACGATGCTGCGGATGAGCCGCTTCACGGACCATTTTTCCTGAACGAAACGCGTGGCGAGGTGGTCGAGCAGTTCGGGCTGCGAGGGACGATCACCATAGATGCCGAAGTCATCCGGCGTGCGCACGAGACCATGACCGAACAGATGCTGCCAGACGCGGTTCACCATCACGCGCGCGGTCTGCGGATGGCTGCCGCGCGTGAGCCACTGGGCGAGTTGGAGGCGTCCGCTTTGCTTCGGATCGATCGCGGGCGATTCATCCGCATCACCGCAAGCACTGAGGAAGCCGCGCGGGATGCCTGGGCCGTTCTTCTTCGACTCACCGTCGATGTTCAGCTTGCAGTCCGCGATCACTTTCGCCTCGCGCACACCCATCGTGAGCGGTGTGCCGGGCGGATACGGGAATGCGGGTTTGGCAACCTTCCGTTTGGACGGATTCAGGGGCTTGAGTTTCTCCGCGTCGGGAGGTGGCGGGATCCGCGGCGCAGCCTGCAACTCGTGCAGCGGTGTCTGCGGCGCGGTGAGTGCCTCGAGCGAGGCGGCACCCCACAGCGTCTCGGTGCTCTTGAAGATGCCCGCAAGTGCGTAGTAGTCGCGCGTGGGAATGGGATCGTGCTTGTGATCGTGGCAGCGCGCGCAGCCCACGCTCAAGCCCATGATGCCACTGCCCACCGCACCGATCTGATCGGCCACGACGTCCATTTCAAAATTGTCGTTCATCGCCTTCGCCGGCTTCGAGCCGATGGCGAGGAAGCCCGTGGCGATGAGCAGGCGATCACGCTGCACAGGTGATTCCGCGGGAAGCAAATCGCCCGCGATCTGCTCGGTGATGAAGCGATCGTAGGGCACGTCGTCATTCAACGACTGGATCACGTAGTCGCGGTAGCGCCACGCATGCGGGAAGCTGGGATTCCGACTCAGGCCATCGTTTCCGTTCGACTCGCCAAAGCGTGCCACATCAAGCCAGTGGCGTCCCCAGCGCTCACCGAAATGCGGCGAAGCGAGCAGCGTATCCGTCAGACGTTCCACCGCGCGCTTCGAGTCCTTGCTGCAATCCGTTGCAAAAGCCTCGATCTCCTCAAGCGTGGGCGGCAGCCCGATGAGATCGAAATACATTCGGCGGACCAGCACGCTCGGGGCTGCGTCCTTCGTCGGCGACAGCCCCGCGGCCTCCACCTTTGCCAGGACAAACGCATCCACAGGATCGCGCGGCCAGTCCTTCGACTTCACTCGTGGCACAGCAGGACTCATCACCGGCTGAAACGACCAGAGCGCCGCCTTGTCCGTGGTCACGGCGGGCTTCGCGGTCTTCGGGCCATCCGCGCGCGGGTCCGGCGCGCCCATTTTCACCCAGGTCACGAAATCATTCACGACCGACTCCGGCAGCCGCTTCTTCGGCGGCATTTCCAAGTCATCGTATCGGAGCGCCTGGATGATGAGGCTCTCGTCCGGCTTGCCGGGGATCAGCGCGGGCCCGGATTCGCCGCCGCCGAACATCTCCGCCGGACTGTCGAGCAACAGCTTGCCGCCGACCTTTTTCGCGCCTGCGGAATGACACTCGTAGCACTGCTTCACCAGCACCGGACGGATCTTGCTCTCGAAGAACGCGCGCTGTTCAGGCCCCATGTCCGCCGCGGACAGCGATGCCGTGACGATAGCACCCATCGCCATGCATGCGGCATGGCTGCGGCGGGACGAACGGCGGTGCAATCTCATCAGAAGGTGACTCATCAATAGCCGCGCCGGAGAATGATTATTAGCCCGCTTCAACGCGCATCCGAAGAGGCCGACCACAGATTCACATGGTGGTGGCAGGGCAGTTGCTCGGCAGGGATGCATGCGCCCGCGCAATCGTCTTCCACATTCCTGTCTGATCGCCGGCCTCGCAGCAGTGTCTGCGGCCGCGTCCGCCGACTCCGCACCGCGGCCAATCGGAGCCATGCAATCACAAGAATCGGTGAACCACGCACTCACCGTCACTGCTCCGAAAAGCCGCACCGCGGAAGCGACGCCGACTCCCCGTGCGACTTCCACGGCTGCGCAGGCCCGTTCAAAAGTGAGCAGCGCAACGAAGCGCATCGACGATCTGTCCTCGTTCGGCAATTTCGCGATGCAGGCCGGTCGAGATGCGGAGGCGATCACGTCATTCGAGAGTCTGGTGGAACTCTGCGGAGACCCGACCGAGGCGTGGGGAAAACTGGCCTTTCTCTATCTGAAGCAAGGCGATGCTGAGAAGGCAGTGCAGGCGTTCAAGCGGGCGAAGAGTCGGGGCGATGCAAATGGCGGCATCGTCACGCGGGATGGCTCGCGCGGCCTGCAATTCCCGTAGGCGCAGCGCAACGCTGAGCCAGTCGATGACTCGGGCGGCAGACGCGGCCTGCCATGTCGGGCACCGACCCCGTGGCTGACGCACAAACGCGCGTATCGCTGGGAAATCACCCCGCATTTCTCCCACTCCGCCAGCAAGCCGCGATTGTAGCGTAGCTCCCCCGAGCTGCGCTACGGGAACGCTGCCCGCTTGGCACGGGTGCTGTGCAGGCGGCGCAACACCCTGCCGCGTCCCACGCCAAGAGTGTGAGAAAGCAGGCCAGCCTGCCGGCCGGCGGGTGACACCTGCGGCGGGCTCAACACCAAACGCCCAACCCTTACCGCGCAAACAAGCGCAGTCCGATGCCACCTGTGGCGGTCCGAAAAATTTGGTGTTAACCGCGAGACGTTGAACAGTACCGTGCCCCTCCGAATCAAACCCCAGCCAACTCAAGCAATGAACACGAAACTCACACTCACAGTCCTCGCCGCCCTGCTGCTCGCATCACAGACCACACTCAGAGCCGCCGACGCAAAGCGGCCGTTCGGCGACAACGTCCAGTTGCGCGGCAGGCTCAGCAACTCCCGCATCCAGTTCGAGCAAACCAAAAAGGGCCGCGTCGCCTTCATCGGCGGCTCGATCACCGAGATGAACGGCTACCGCCCCATGGTCTGCGAGTCGCTGAAGAAGCGCTTCCCAACTACGGACTTCACGTTCATCGACGCCGGGATTTCATCCACATGTTCGACCACCGGCGCATTCCGGCTCGACCGCGATGTCCTCAGCGGCGGCCCGGTGGATTTGTTCTTCATCGAGTTTGCCGTGAATGACGATCAGGACGGCCACCACACGCGCGCCGAGTGCATCCGCGGCGTCGAGGGCGTCATCCGCCACGCGCGGCAGAACAATCCGAAGATGGACATCGTCGTGACGTTCTTCGTGAACGAAGGAATGCTCAAGACGCTCCAGTCGGGCGAGGTCCCCCTCACCATCGAGACACACGAAGCGGTCGCGAAACACTACGCCGTCTCCACCATCAATCTCGCGAAGGAAGCCGCCGACGAGATCACCGCCGGCACCCTGACGTGGAAACAATACGGCGGGGTGCATCCCGCGCCATTCGGCAACGCCATCGGCGCGCGGATGATCGATGAACTCTTCGACCGCGCCTCCATCCAGAAGCCCGCGGGAGCGACCACCGTCGCCGCGCATCCCCTGCCCCAGCCGCTCGATCCGCTGAACTACAGCGTGGGCCGCTTCATCGATCCGGCGTCGGCGAAATTGAAGAACGGCTGGACCCTCGGCGTGCCCGACTGGAAATCCCTCGCCGGAAGCAAGCGTCCGCGCTTCACGAACATCCCGATTCTTTCCGCCACCGACGCAGGCGCGGAACTGACGCTCGACTTCGAAGGCACCGCCATCGGCGCGTTCATCGTCGCCGGCCCGGACGCAGGAATCGCAGAGGCCAGCATCGATGGCGGACCTTTCCACCCCGTCGATCTCTTCCACGCCTACAGCAAGGGCCTGCACTACCCGCGCACCGTCCTGCTCGGCTCCGAACTGAAGCCCGGTGGCCATACGCTGACCCTCCGCATCTCCGCCGAAACCAAGAGCGCCGGCCACGCCATGCGCATCATCCAGTTCGCCGCGAACTGAGTGGCGGCTCTCTGACCAGGCTCTTGACGAGACCGCAGTTCGAAGCCCGCTCCCCGAAAAGTCGCGGGTGGTTTGGAAGACAGCCGTCACGGCTGGCACGGCAAACAGCCGTCTCGGCTGTTTGGACAGGCCGGAGGCCCGTTTGCCCTGACAGGCGGGGACGCCCGCCTTCCAAAGCCCGACTCTCCAGACGCTCTCTAAGGATCGGGTTTGGAGACAGATTCACCCTCACACTCTCCAACTCCGAAAGACGACCCGTGCAACACGTTCTCCCCATCCTCGCCGCGTTGCTCGTGTCCGCGACTGCTTCCCTGCGCGCTGAGAAACCCACAGCAGTCGGAGCGGCGACTGGATCGACCTCGGGAAAAATCAAACCGTTCATCGAGGCGCATTGTGTGGATTGCCACGGAGCGGATACGCAGAAGGCGAGGCTGCGGCTCGACACGTTGCCAGTGGATTTCCGCGATGCGAAGACGGCTGCAACTTGGAGTCATGTGTTCGACAAGCTGGCCGCGGGCGAGATGCCGCCGAAGAAGAAGGAGCGGCCTCCGCAGACTGAACTCAGCGCGGTGACGCAATTCCTCAATGCGCAGCTTTACGCCGCGTCGCTGGAGCATCAGCAGAAGAAGGGGCGCGTGATTGTGCGGCGACTGAACAACACCGAGTACGAGAACACGCTCAACGATCTGCTCGGCACTCACGTGGCGTTGAAGGAAATGCTGCCGGAGGAAAGTTCCGTCGCGGGCTTCGACAATGTCAGCAGCGGGCTCGATCTTTCGGCGACGCATTTGCTGCGGTATCAGGAGGCGGCGGAGAAGGCGATCCTGGCGGCCATTCCGTATCATCCGACGATTCCCTTCAGCGATGTGCGAACGGGGCGCGTGATGACGGAGAAGGGGCCGAATTTCAAACAGGGGCTCGGACGCAACTCGAAGCTGCAGGACGATGCGCTGCTCATCTACAGCAAACTCCCGCGCTACGGATTATGCGCCACGCCTTCGGTGCCGACTGCCGGGCGTTATCGCATCCGGATGAAGGCCTGCGCAGTGGGCGGTGGCGGCAAGGCGATTCCGGTCGGCTACTTCACCGTCGAACAGAGCGGACCGGAGCCGCCGGTGTTGCGCGAGGTCCACGAGATTCCGTCCGGCAAGCCGCAGGTGATCGAGTTCGAGTTCCAACTCGAGAAGAAGCAGGCCTTCGTCGTGAATTTGCTGACGATGTGGGACATTCGGAACTTCAAGAAGCCGATCGAGGAATACACAGGACTCGCCCTGATGGTGGAGTCGCTGGCGATCGAAGGTCCGCTCGATGCCTTCCCGCCGCCGCGATACAAGACCGTGTTCGATGGCATCGAGTTGAAGGCGCGCTCAGTCACGAAGGCTGAGGCGAAAAAGGAAAAGCCAACGACGATTCCCGCGAATCGTCAGGAGCAATCGTGGGCCGCAGACCCGCTCATCCCCGTCTCCGCCAATCCAAAGCAGGACGCCGAACGACTGCTCCGCAGCTTCCTGCCGCGCGCATTTCGCCGGCCTGTGAGTGAGGAGGCGCAGAGACATTTCGTGCAGCTCGTGCATGCGAAGCTCGATCAGAATTGTTCGTTCTTCGACGCGATGATGTTTGGCTACAAACTCATCCTCTCGTCGCCAGACTTCCTGTTCCTGATGGATTCGCCCAATGCGGTGGTCAACGCGAATGGCGATCTCGCGTCCGTGAAGCTCGACGAATATTCGCTCGCCGAACGGCTCTCGTATTTCCTGTGGTCCACGATGCCGGATGACGAACTCCTTGCCACCGCGAAGAAGGGCGAACTGAGCAAGCCCGCAGTGCTGCACGCGCAGGCCGAGCGCCTGCTGAACTCGCCCAAAGCCCATCGCTTCACCGAGAACTTCGCCGGCCAATGGCTCGACCTGCGCAAGATCGATGACACCATCCCCGACCCGCAGCTTTTCGGCGACTTCGATTACCTGCTGCTCTGGGCGATGCCGCGCGAGACGGAACTGTTCTTCGAGGAAGTGCTGCGCAAGGATTTAAGCCTGCTCGAATTCGTTCACTCGGACTGGAGCATCCTCAATGAACGCCTCGCCGCACTGTATGAAATCCCCGGCGTCGCAGGGAACGAGTTCCGCAAAGTGAAGCTGCCCCCGGATTCGCATCGCGGCGGTGTGATGACGCAGGCGAGCATTTTGAAAGTGACCGCCGATGGCACGCGCACCTCGCCCGTGCTGCGCGGGAAATGGATCCTGGAGCGCATCATCGGCAAGCCGCCACAGCCGCCGCCGCCCGATGTGCCGACGATCGATCCCGACATCCGCGGCGCAACGACGATCCGCCAGCAGCTCGACAAGCATCGCAACACGCCCGCCTGTGCGACCTGCCACATCCACATCGATCCGCCGGGCTTCGCCCTGGAAACATTCGACCCCATCGGCAACTGGCGCGAATTTTACCGCTCGCCGACCCGACCCAGCCGCGGAGGGTCTCTCGACATCCGCAGCTACAACACCCGTCCGGTCTATCGTGGCCTCGATGTGGAAAAGGGCGACAAGACTCCCGACGGACGTCCCTTCAAGGACATCGACGAATACAAAAGGATCCTGCTCGAAGACAAAGACCAGCTCGCGCGCAACCTCACGCAAAAGCTCATCGTCTATGCCACCGGCGGCGACATCCAGTTCGCCGACCGCGAAGTCGTCGAACAAATCGTCGCGAAAATCCG
>Ga0105048_10005558_pt1 | contig 20356 bp, 16 predicted proteins | sample MAT05_FD_78382 | JGI IMG/M metagenome (GOLD analysis project Ga0105048, IMG submission 78382) | Freshwater microbial communities from Lake Fryxell liftoff mats and glacier meltwater in Antarctica - MAT-05 | ecosystem: Environmental > Aquatic > Freshwater > Ice > Liftoff microbial mat | place...
CCATCAAGCGGTCCCATCGAGGAATCAGCGTCATTGATGCGTTCGTCCATCAGAGACTCTGACCCCTTGATGCTGGACGCGTTCTTCCATCAAGGACTCTGACCCCTTGATGGACCCCTTGATGGACCCCTTGATGAACCTTGGCGAACCGGGCCCACGATGGCCCCCTTCACTGCCGCCAGGTGCTACGCCGGGTTGAACGGCCTCCCGGTTTTCAGCGTGGAGCGGGTTCGAGAAGCCAGTCCCGCCAACGGCCGGTACCGTGCTCACCATCCTGCACCGTATTCTCGCCGGTGCGGAAGGCGGCGGCGATCTTGCCGGGAACAGGAAGGTGCGTGACTCGCTTCCGCACCGCTCGCGCATCCATCCACTGCTCGGCCGCCGTGCCGAGTGTGAGGGTTTCCGGTCCGCCGAAGTCAGGGAGCCGCTGCCGCGGTCCCTCCACGAGGCACCGCAGCAGCCGTCGGGCCACGTCCGCGGGGGCGACGCTCTGCACGCGAAAATCCGTCGGGAGTGGCATCAGCAGCGGAACGCGCGCGGCAGACGCGAGCAGCGTGTTCACCAAGGTATGAAACTGTGTCGCTCGCAGGATCGAATGCGGCACGGTACTCGTCGCCACGATGTTCTCAGCCGACAGTTTGCACCGGTAGTAGTGCAGCGGGATACGATCGATCCCCACGATCGAGATGTAGACGAAGTGACCCACGCCAGCCGCGCGCGCGGCGTCGACCAGACCCTTCGTGCCGTGCACATCGATCGCGGTCGGTCGTCGTGGGTCACTCGCGGTGTGGATCACCGCCGCTACATCGGCCAGTGCCGCCGGGACGCCCGCGCCCGTGGCGACATCGAGTTGTGCCCACTCGCACCGGGATGCGTTGCCTCCGGTACGAGGGCGACGACTGCCGATGCGCACGTCGTGTCCGGCCTGCGCGGCCGCACGAACCACCTCTCTCCCGAGAACGCCCGTGCCACCGGTGACGAGAATCTTCATGCGTCCTGCGGAAGTCGATGAGTCGGGTGCGTCAAGCGCGCACGAGGAGGCACAGACTCGCGGTGTGCAGTGGTGCCCGTGCGTGATCGATCATGCAATCGCTGCTCGAGTGCACGCGCCGGTCATCCGCCCGACAACGTCTCGATCGCGAGTGCCATGTCGATGTCCTTCTTCGTCAGGCCACCCGAGTCGTGCGTACTGAGCGCGAGGGTCACCTTGGTGTACCGGATGTCGATGTCCGGGTGGTGTTGCTCCGCCTCTGCCGTGATGGCGATTCGGTTCACGAACGCGATCGCATCCGGGAACGTGGGGCGCGTGAAGGTCTTGCTGATCACGCCGGATCGCCTGCTCCACCCGGGCAGGGTGCCGAGTGCTCGCTGGATTTCGATGTCGGACAGGACGGGGGCGGACATGAATGCGAAGCTCGATTGGGAAGAGGACGACTCGCCGCACGGTGGTGCCGCCAGGCATGCTGGATGCTCGTACAGACTGGAACACCGCACAAGTCCCGAGGCTCCAGTCCCGTCCGCCACCCGCGCGTGCTGGTGCCGCTTGGCCCCCTGGGCTCGGCGACCGGCTGGCGGCGGATGGGCGCCTGACCGCGTAGCCTTCCCGCATGCTCCGCGTCACCGACTCCGGCCTGTACTGCGACGCCGGCGACTTCTTCATCGATCCGTGGCGCCCGGTGCCGCGTGCGGTGGTGACGCACGCCCACGGCGACCACCTCACCTGGGGCTGCGGCAGCTATCTCGTCTCGGCGCGCGGTGTGGGCGTCACGCGCGAACGCCTTGGGCAGTGGGCCGACCGCGTCGAGGGGATCGCCTTCGGTGACGTGCGCACGATCAACGGTGTTCGCGTCTCCCTCCATCCGGCCGGCCACATCCTCGGGTCGGCGCAGGTGCGGCTCGAGCATGGCGGCGAGGTGTGGGTGGCATCGGGCGACTACAAGACCGACCCCGATCCGACCTGCGATCCGTGGGAACCCGTTCGCTGCCACACCTTCATCACCGAGAGCACGTTCGGCCTGCCGATCTATCGCTGGCCAGCCACGCCCGCCGTGTTCGACGGAATCGACGTCTGGTGGCGCGAGAACGCCGCCGCCGGCCGTGCGTCGCTGTTGTTCGGCTATGGGCTCGGCAAGGCGCAGCGGCTTCTGGCGGGTGTGGATGCATCGATCGGCCCCATTCTCGTGCACGGCGCCGTGGACCGGATGACGGCGTTGTACCGAGACGCCGGCATACCGCTGCCGCCCACCGAATACGCCACCGCGGCGCGCGGCGTCGCCAGCGGTGCCCTGATCGTGGCGCCGCCAAGTGCCGACGGCAGCACCTGGGCCCGCAAGTTCGGCCCCGTCTCGACCGCGTTTGCGAGTGGGTGGATGCTGGTGCGTGGCGCGCGTCGCCGTCGCAGCGTGGATCGGGGCTTCACGCTCTCCGATCACGTCGACTGGCCCCAGCTGCTCGGTGCGATCGCCGCGACTGGGGCCGAGCGCGTGCTGGTGACGCATGGATTCACCGGTCCCGTCGTGCGATGGTTGCGGGAGACGGGGCTGCAAGCCGACGCGCTTGCGACGCGTTACGAAGGCGAGCGCGACGATGCCCCCGACCCCGCCACCAGTGCCGCCACGGCGGAGATGGCGGAGACGGTGGCGTCGGTGAATGTCGCCGCGACGGCAAGCGAGACAGCCGGCGAGACGACGACGGAGCCCGCATGAAAGCCTTCGCCGATCTCTACGACGCCATCGACCGCACCACCGCCACACAGGGCAAGGTCGCGGCGCTGGTGGCGTACTTCCGCACGGCGCCGGGGGCGGATGCGGCGTGGGCAGTGTCGTTCCTGATCGGTCGACGGCCGAAGCGGCTCGTGAAGTCGGGTGACCTCCGCCTCTGGGCGGCCGAACGTGCAGGCATCCCCGACTGGCTCTTCGAGGAGTCGTATGCCCAGGCTGGTGATCTGGCCGAGACCATCTCGCTCCTCGTGCCGGGGGGTGGCGGGGTGGAGGCGCAGGAGTCGCTCGCGTTCTGGGTGGAGGAGCGACTGCTGCCGCTGGCCCGGCTCGATCCCCCGCAGCAGCGCGAGGCGTTGCGCGAAACGTGGAACGTGCTCGGCGGCGCGTCGCGGTTCGTGTTCAACAAACTGATCACCGGGGCATTTCGGATGGGTGTGTCCGATGGTCTCGTGGTGCGGGCGATCGCGCAGGTGAGTGGCATCGACGCTGACGTGATCAGCCATCGTCTGATGGGAGCGTGGGAGCCCAGTACCGCGTGGTACGAGCAGCTCGTGCATCCGGAGACGCAGGACGCGGACTGGAGTCGTCCCTATCCCTTCTACCTCGCCTATCCGCTGGAGGCGGCACCGGAGACCATCGGCGAGGCGGCGGAGTGGCAGGTGGAGTGGAAGTGGGATGGCATTCGTGCGCAGCTCGTGCGACGCCGCGGGAAGACGTTCCTGTGGAGTCGCGGTGAGGAGCTGCTCGCGGGCCGCTTTCCGGAGCTCGAGCAGATGGCGGAGTTCCTCCCGGACGGCACCGTGATCGATGGGGAGATCGTGGCGTGGCGTGATGGCGCGCCACTGCCCTTCAGCGAACTGCAACGGCGCATCGGGCGCAAGACGGTCGGGAAGACGCTGCTCTCCGACGTGCCCTGCGCGCTGCTCGCGTATGACCTGCTGGAGGTACGGGGCGAGGACGCGCGGACGCTGCCGATGGCCGATCGCCGCGCGGCGCTCGAGCAGGTCGTGCGCGCGATGCCGTCAGGTGGCACGCTGCACCTCTCGCCGGTGATCGAGGCCGCGGCCTGGGACGCGGTGCACGGCGCTCGCGCGAATTCGCGGACGATGCGTGCCGAGGGGCTGATGCTGAAGCGGAAAAGCTCCCCGTACGGCGTGGGGCGACGCGTCGGTGACTGGTGGAAGTGGAAGGTCGTCCCGCTGACCGTCGATGCGGTGCTCGTGTATGCGCAGGCCGGACATGGGCGCCGCGCCGGGCTCTACACCGACTACACCTTCGCCGTGTGGGATGGCGATGCGCTCGTGCCGTTCGCGAAGGCGTACTCCGGGCTGACGGACGTGGAGATCCGCGCCGTCGACCGTTACGTGCGCCAGCACACGATCGAGAAGTTCGGGCCAGTGCGTACCGTGACGCCGGGACTCGTGTTCGAGCTCGCGTTCGAGGGGATCCAGGAAAGTGCGCGACACAAGAGCGGCATCGCCGTGCGCTTCCCGCGCATCGCGCGCTGGCGCACGGACAAACTGCCGCGCGATGCCGACACGCTCGAGACGATCCGCGCCATGCTCCGCGCTGCGCAGGCGCCGGCGTGAGTGTAACTCCGCGAGCAAAACAGCCTGTCAGCCGTGGACGATCGAGCGCGGAACGAATCGGTGACACCGGTGCGAGCACGGCCGACGCTTCACTCGCGCCGGCGTCGGTCGAGGCGTGGTTTGCAGCGAACGGCTGGGAGCCGTTCGCCTTCCAGCGCGAGGTGTGGAGCGCCTACGCCGCAGGTGCGTCAGGACTGATTCACGCGGCCACAGGCACCGGCAAGACGTACGCCGCGTGGCTGGGCCCGGTGCAGGACTGGATGGCGCGCCATTCCAATGCACCGCGCCAGTCGAAGCGCAGTGCCCACGCGCCGCTGCAGGTGCTCTGGATCACACCGTTGCGCGCGCTCGCTGCCGATACGGAGCAGGCGCTGCGCGCACCCATCGAGGCGATGGGCTTGCCGTGGTCGGTCGAGTCGCGCACCGGTGACACGGCCGAGAAGGTGCGACGCGCGCAGCGGGAGCGCCTGCCGACGGCGCTGGTGACGACGCCCGAGTCGCTCGAACTGCTGCTCTGCCGCGACGATCAGGAGACGCTGTTCGACACGCTGCAGTGCGTGATCGTCGACGAGTGGCACGAACTGATGGCGACCAAACGTGGCGTGCAGGTGGAGCTCGCCCTGGCGCGGCTGCGCCAGCTCTGCCCCGCCCTCCGCATCTGGGGACTCTCGGCCACGCTCGGCAATCTCGACGTCGCCTGCGAGACGCTGCTCGGCCGCGACGTCGCGCGCGGTACCGCGAACCCCGGTGTCCTGGTACGAGGCATCGTGCCGAAGGAGATCGTGATCGAGTCGCTGCTGCCCGACGAGATGGAGCGGTTTCCGTGGGCCGGTCACCTCAACACGAAGCTGCTCCCGCAGGTGATGGAACGGATCGCGGGAGCGCGGTCGGCGATCATCTTCACCAATACCCGCTCACAGTGCGAGATCTGGTATCAGTCCATCATCGCCGCACGCCCCGAGTGGTTCGAAACGGTTGCCATTCATCACGGCTCGCTGGACAAGGCGCAGCGGCAGATGGTGGAGGACGGCCTCAAGACCGGCCGCTTCCGCGCGGTGGTCGCCACGTCATCGCTGGATCTCGGTGTCGATTTTGCGCCTGTGGACCTGGTGATGCAGATCGGCAGCCCCAAGGGCGTCGCGCGACTGCTGCAGCGTGCCGGACGGTCGGGGCATTCGCCCGGCCGAGTGTCGCAGATCGTGTGCGTGCCGACGCATGCGTTCGAGCTGGTGGAGGTGGCGGCGGCGCGCGATGCGATCCGCGCCGGGAAGATCGAGAGCCGCGACCCCGTCGACCGCCCGCTCGACCTGCTCGCGCAGCACCTCGTCACCCGCGCCATCGGCGGAGGCTTCACACGCCCCGGGATCATGGCCGAGGTGCAGACCACGCGCGCGTACGCCGCGCTGACCGACGCGGAGCTCGACTGGGTGCTCGACTTCATCACCCATGGCGGCACGGCCCTGCGCGCCTATCCCGAGTACTCGCGCGTGGTGAACGAGTACGGGCACTACTTCGTGCGCGACCCGAAGGTGATCCAGCGGCACCGCATGAGCATCGGCACCATCGTCGCCGACACGGCCCTGTCGGTGCGCTTTCTCACCGGCGGGCGACTCGGCACGATCGAGGAGAGTTTCATCGCGCGCCTGAAGCCGAAGGATCGCTTCATCTTCGCCGGCAAGGCGCTGGAGTTCGTGCGGGTGAAGGACCTGACCGCCTGGGTGCGGAAGGCGAAGAGCACGAGCGGCGCGGTGCCGAGTTGGCAGGGCTCACGCATGCCACTGTCCACCGAGTTGTCACTGGCCGTGCGTGACAAGCTCGAGGAGGCGCGCATCGGTCACTACGTGGAGCCCGAGATGCAGGCGGTGCGTGGCATCTTGCAGTTGCAGGCCGAGCGCGCGCTGATTCCGTCGCCGGACGAGCTGCTGATCGAGCGGGTCGAGACGCGCGAGGGGCATCACCTCTTCATCTATCCGTTCGAAGGCCGGCTGGTGCACGAGGGGTTGGCGGCGCTGTGCGCATACCGCATCGCACAGCTTTCGCCGATCACCTTCACTTTCGCCTGCAACGACTACGGCTTCGAGCTGCTCTCGGCCGAGCCCGTGCCGATCGAGGAGGCGCTGGAGGCGGGGTTGTTCGGAACGGCGCACCTGCTGCACGACATCCTGCAGTCGCTGAACGCCGCTGAACTCGCGCGGCGGCAGTTTCGTGAGATTGCGCGCGTCGCGGGGCTGATCTTTCAGGGATTTCCTGGTCAGTCGAAGTCGATGAAGCAGGTGCAGGCGTCGAGCGGACTGCTGTACGACGTGTTCGCGAAGTACGACCCCGACAACCTCCTGCTGGCGCAGGCGCAGCGCGAGGTGCTCGAGCGGCAGCTCGAAGCGAGCCGGATCGGGACCACGCTGCGTCGGCTCGGGCAGAGTACGGTGCGATTGATCGACGTCGAGCGGCCGACCCCGTTGGCGTTTCCATTGCTGGTGGATCGGACGCGGGCGAAACTGAGCTCCGAGAAGCTGTCGGATCGGGTGAAGCGGATGACCGCGCAGGTCGAGCGCGGCGCGTAACGGTCGGTCACAGGTGGCGCGCCGCCGACATGATCGGAGCGAGCACGGCGCGTGCCACATCGGCACAGCCCGCCAATGTGTGCGCTCATGCCGAGCCGGCCACGGCGCACTGATCGGCGCCACGCGTGCGGCGTACACCTTCTGAGCAGTCGTAGCTTTCAGGAGCCAGTTTCGCCAGCGCGATGAGCGGGGGAGCGCCGGCGCCGACGTCTCCCCGATGGAGCACCTCTCGTGCTGTTCGAACCGTACACGCTGGGCGGGATCACGCTGCGCAATCGCATCGTGATGGCCCCGATGACGCGCAACCGCGCCACCGCGGAGCACACGCCGACGCCGATCATGGCCGCCTACTACACGCAGCGCGCCTCGATGGGCCTGCTGATCACGGAGGGCACGGCGCCGTCGGCCGACGGAGCCGGCTACGCGCGGATCCCCGGCTTGTACACACAGGAGCAGGTGGACGCGTGGCGTCCCGTCACCGAGGCGGTGCACGCGGCCGGCGGCGCGATTTTCGCCCAGTTGATGCACACCGGCCGGGCATCGCACGCAGCGAACATGCCAGCGGGCACGCGGATCGTGAGCGCAGCGGCGGTGGCGCTGCCCGAGCCGATGTATACCGATGCCGAGGGGATGCAGCCCGCGCCGGTGCCCCACGCATTGACCGGGGCGGAGATCGCGGTGGTGGTGCAGGAGTTTGCCGCCAGTGCAAAGCATGCCATCGCGGCCGGCTTCGACGGCATCGAGGTGCACGGCGCCAACGGCTACCTCCCCGAGCAGTTCCTGAACGCGAACCTCAACACCCGCACCGACGGCTACGGTGGCAGTGCCGACAACCGGAACCGCTTCGCGCTCGAAGTGACGACGGCCGTCGTGCAAGCGATCGGTGCGAACCGCGTCGGTTTCCGCATCTCGCCGCACGGTGCATTCAACGGCATGGGCACCTTCGACGGCGTGGACGCGCAGTTCCTCACGCTCGCGACGAAGCTCGGGGCGCTCAGCCTCGCCTACCTGCACCTCGTGAATCACGCGTCGATGGGCGCACCGGCGATACCCGAGGCATTGCCGGCGCAGCTCAAGGCCGCGTTCGGCGGCACCTTCATCGCGTCGGGTGGCTTCACGGATGCCGTGCAGGCGGAGGCAGTACTCGTCAGCGAACAGGCCGACCTCGTTGCGTTCGGGCGACCGGCACTGTCGAACCCCGATCTCGTCGCGCGACTGCAGTCTGGTGCAGCACTGAACGCACCGGACTTCGCGACGTTCTACACGCCGGGCGAGCAGGGATACACCGACTACCCGGTACTCACGGTCTGAGTCCTCCGCCGTGCCGCGTGAGCGGCAGTAGATTTCGCAGCGTGACACGCCACATCACCCTCGCCGGCACCGACGTCGCGCTGCTGCCGGAGCGTGCGCTGTTCCTGCCCGTCACGCGCACCCTCATCGTCTCGGACCTGCACTGGGGCAAGGCCGCGACGTTCCGCTCGTTCGGCATCCCGGTACCGCGCGGCACCACGCTGGCGGGGCTGGGCCGACTCGATGCCGTGGTCGCGCGCACGGGTGCCACGTCACTCTACGTCCTCGGCGACCTGCTGCATGCGCGCGCCGGAATGCAGCCAGCGACCGTTGCGGCCCTGCAGGTGTGGCGCGCGACGAGCGTGGCGCTCGACATCACGCTCGTCCGTGGCAATCACGACTATCACGCCGGCGATCCCCCGCCGTCACTTGGCATTGATTGCGTGGACGCCCCGTTTCACCTCGGACCGTTCGCGCTGCATCACCATCCCGTCAGTGATCCGTCAGGGTACGTGCTGGCGGGACATGTGCATCCCGTCGTACAGATCCGTGGGCGTGGGCGGCAGCGCCTGACACTGCCCTGCTTCGCGTTCGGGCCGGCGGGCGGTCTGCTGCCGGCCTTTGGTGAATTCACTGGCGGCGGTGTGATCGATCCACGCGACTATTCGCACACCTACGTCATCGCCGACGACGACGTGCTGCCGCTGGGGTCCACACTGGTGGCGCCTCCACCGCACGGGTCGACATGACCGACCGCACACCAGCACGATTCACCGTGCAGCCGTGCTCTTCTCCAGACGCCGCAACGACTCCTTGAAGTCGTCGTCGCGTGGATCCTTCGCGATCGCCTTCCGGTACGCGTCACGCGCCAGCGCCGTCTTCCCCTGTTTCTCGAAGACCTGTCCAAGACGCCACCAGGCGACGTCGTCCGATGGCTGCGTCACGTACATCGGGCCTGCGAGGTATGCGACCAGCGCGGCCTCACCGTCGGCCAGTTCCACGCCCAACACCGCCGCCAACTGGCCACGATGGAACAGAGCGGCACGATCAGTCGGCATCAGCGCCATGTAGCGGCGCAACGCATCGCGTGCGAGATCGGACCTTTTGAGGCGATACGAGAGATCATAGAGCGCAAACCAGGCCGGTGCACTGTCCGGCTGTGTCGTGACGAGGTGCCGGTAGATGGAATCGGCAGCCGCGTTGCGACCATCGGCCCGCTCGAAGTGACCGCGCAGCAACGCTCCGCGGTACGGGTGGTGTCGCTCCAGCCGTTGCAGCATGGCCGCGGCCTCGGATCGGCTGCCACCGAAAATCGATGGCAGCAATCGACCAATCCAGGCCAACGGCTCCAGCACATCCGCACGGGTGGAGTCGCGCACGTACGCGCTCCTGAACGCGGCCTTTCCGCGACGCGCGGCACGAACCCGTGACGCGACGCCCTGACGGCTCCCGATCTGCAGTTCGGCCTGCCCGGTGAGCACCAGCGCGTCAGTCGAACCGTCCGGTTGCGCCGCGAGCACCATCAACGCCGACTCCGGTTGCACCCGCGCGAGCAACGCCTGCACAGCCGTGGATTCCACGGCCGGCGCCTGGCGCACGGCCAGCAGCGCGCCGACCCCCACCAGCATCCCGAGCCGCGCGCCGGTCGTGCGCTGCGTGTTCGACCCGCTCCGGCGCAGGGGGTAGTCCTGCTCCACGCTGCGCCACGTATCGCTGATGGAACTCGCCACCACGCGTGCGGCGTCGGCATCGGCGGTGGTCGACAGCCGTCGCACGCTGGCCCAGAGCGCCTCGAGCTTCGCGCCCGCTTCGTCACGACGCGCGCTGATCAGCACCATGCGCTCCCGCGATCGCCTCAAGGCATCGCGTTGGTTCACCAGCAGCTCCACGGCCTCCGGATCGCCGGCCTCCGACTCGTGCAGCACGATCTCCGCCTCGAGTCGCTCGAGCTGTTCGCGCGGTGCCGCCTTTTCGAGCAGCGACAGTTCGCGCTCATGCGCAGTCATGGCGTCGAGCAGGCGTCGTGCCGCACTGGACGCGCCGTTCCCTGCCTCGCTGGCTGACGGTGGCAATGTCCCCGACGCGGCGAGGATCTGCGTCACGAACTCCTGGGGTGTCTTGGGGCGCCGGTCTGCGCCCTGCGGGCGGATCACCTGCTGAATCCGCGGATCGCGCCAGAAGGCGGAATCGGTGGGCTTGTACAGCAGGCGCTGGCGGTCCATGTACCCGAACTTGGTGCCCTTCGCGGCGCGGCGCACGTTCACCTGTGCCAGTAGCGTCACGAGAATCAGGCACAACAAAAAGAGGATCATGCAGACGAGCGGCACCAGCATGTCCAGCCGTACGATCCACTGCAGCGTGAAGAAGCTGTGCGGCGCCGGGATCATCTCCCGGATCGCGAGGCGCCGCGGGTCAGTCGCCCATGCCAGCAGCGGCCCTTCGCTGAGCAGGAGCGCATAGCAAATCAGCATCGTCGTTCGCGCCAATTTGACGGCAGTGGGCAACTGCTCGTACACGTCACCGGCGCGTCGCCACTGGCGAGGCCACCAGAGAAACCACCAGCGTGGCGGCAGCGTCGCCACGCGACGGATGGTGCCCCACTCGTACCCACGCTTCCGCGCCTCCTGCACCTTGAAGCCCTGCAACAGGAAGAGCAGCACTGGCAAGAGCCAGAGCAGCGTCGGGACCGAGAACAGCGTGCCACCACGCAGTGCAGCGCTCACGGCGAATACGGCACTGATCGCGATGGTCACGACGAAGTTCGCGGCGAGGTGCTGCAGTTCCGCCAGCTCGTACGTGAGCGACTCGTCATCGGATGCCGAACCGCCAACGGCCGTCCGCAGGCTGCGCCCGTCGCTGAAGCGCTTGGCCGGATCCTTCTCGAGGCACCGCATGACGGCGTCGCCCAGATCGGTCGGCACCGATGGCGCCAGCCCGGAAAGCGGTGGCGGCGTGGCCGAGACATGCTGCATCAGCAGTTCGCGGAAGCTGCGTCCCTCGAACGGCAGCCGACCGCTCAGCATCTGGTACGCCACGACACCCACCGAGTACAGGTCGCTGCGCCCGTCGATCGTGGGCTCGGCAGTGGCCTGCTCCGGTGACATGTAGTGCGGCGTACCCATCACCGAGCCCACCTGCGTCAGGTTCGTCCCCGACTGCAGCGTGTCCGCCCGGGCGATGCCGAAGTCGGTGAGCATCGCACGACCGGTGGTGTCGTCGATGAGGATGTTGTCCGGCTTGATGTCGCGGTGCACGATGCCCTGCTTGTGCGCATGGTCGAGCGCATCGGCCACCTGCGCCAGCATCGTGCGGGTGGTCTCGACATCGAGCATCGTCTCGCGGTCGATCCGCGAGCCCAGCGACTCGCCACGCACGTAGCCCATCACGAACCAGACCAGTCCGCGACGCTCACCAAACGCGTACAGCGGGACGATGCCAACGTGCTGCAGGCTCGCCACCGTCTTGGCCTCGCGCCGGAACCGCTCGAGCACGCCGGCATCGGCAGCGGCACCCGGCGGCAGTACCTTGATCGCGACCAGACGCTCGAGTGCGCGGTCGCGCGCGAGGTAGACGGCCCCCATGCCGCCGCGGCCGATCAAGCGGACGATCTCGTACTCGTCGCCGACGCCGTCGACCAGCGCGTCCCGCAACGGATCGCCCTGGACCTCCTCACTCGGTGCGGCGAGGGGTAGACTGCCTTCCATACACCTGTCCTGTGAAGCGAGTTCGCACTGGACGCCGCAGCCCGTGAATGCCGGCGGGCGACTGCTCAATGCTAGTGGGCTCTGCCTGAAGTTCGCAGTGCAGCCGCCCTCCGGCAGCACGGTCGCACCGGCGATAGCTTTCGCAAACGACCACCACGTTCCCACCCGCCGTCCACCGTCCGTGACCAACGTCCCCATTACCATCGCCCACGGCGATGGCATCGGCCCCGAGATCATGCGCGCCACGTTGCGCGTCCTCGACGCCGCAGGCGCCCGCCTCGCGCCGGAAACCATCGAGATCGGCGAAGCGGTGTACCATCGCGGACAGACTGCGGGCATCGAGCCATCGGCGTGGGAGAGCCTGCGACGCACCAAGGTGTTCCTGAAGTCGCCCATCACCACGCCCTCCGGCGGCGGCTTCAAGTCGCTCAACGTCACCGTACGCAAGACGCTCGGCCTGTATGCCAACGTGCGCCCGTGCGTGTCGTACGATCCGTACGTCGCCACGCATTTTCCCGGTGTCGACACGGTGATCGTGCGCGAGAACGAAGAAGATCTCTACGCCGGCATCGAGCATCGGCAGAGCGACGAGGTCTACCAGTGCCTCAAGCTCGTCTCGCGCCCCGGCTGCGAAAAAATCGTGCGCTATGCCTTCGAGTACGCGCGCGTGAACGGTCGCAAGCGCGTGACGTGCATGACGAAGGACAACATCATGAAGCTCACCGACGGGCTCTTTCACAAGGTGTTCGACGAGATCGCGCCGGAGTATCCGGGTATCGCCGCCGATCACATGATCATCGACATCGGTGCCGCACGGCTCGCCACGCGCCCGCAGACCTTCGATGTGATCGTCACGCTCAATCTCTACGGCGACATCATCTCCGACATTGCCGCGGAAGTGACGGGTTCCGTGGGGCTCGGCGGCTCGGCCAACATCGGCGATCAGTGCGCCATGTTCGAAGCCGTGCACGGCTCGGCGCCGGACATCGCGGGCAAGGGCATCGCCAATCCCAGTGGTCTGCTCCTCGCCGCCGTGATGATGCTGGTGCACATCGGGCAGGGCGAGGTGGCCGAGAAGATCCACAACGCGTGGTTGGCAACGCTGGAAGCGGGGGTGCACACGGGCGACATCTTTCACGAGAAGGTGTCGGAGGTGCAGGTGGGGACTGACGCCTTCACCGATGCCGTCATCGCGCGGCTTGGGCAGCGACCGGCGCGCTTCACGCCCGTCGAGTATGCCGGTGGCACGCCGGTCTCCGTCGCGGGTCGCATCTCGGTCACGCATCCCGCCGTCAAGACGCTCACCGGCGTCGACGTGTTCCTGCACTGGCGCGGTGCGCCGAACGCGCTCGGGCCGCAACTCGAGGCACTGAACGGCGACGGCCTGAAGCTCACGATGATCTCGAACCGCGGCGTCAAAGTCTATCCCGATGGCATGCCCGAGACGTTCTGCACCGATCATTGGCGTTGCCGCTTTCAGAGCACGACGACCAGCGGCACCGTGACATTGAGTCAGGTGCTGTCGGTGCTGATGCGGGTGGGCAACGCCGGCTTTGATTTCGTGAAGACCGAGCACTTGTATGCCTTTGACGGCGTGAGCGGTTTCTCGCTCGGCCAAGGGCAATAGGCGGTCGGCAACAGGCTGCCGGGTGGACGTCGGCGACGGTGCTGCTCCGCGCCGACACGATCCGGGGCGCGATGCGGTCAGGTGACCGGGACGACCCGCTGCGCCACCCGGCGCTACTGCACCCGCGGCAGCAGCGCGCGCGCGTGTCATCCGCCTGCGGATTCACCCGCCGTAGGTCACGCCGGGATATAGAATCGCCAGCGACCCGTTGAACAGCGGACTGAAGATGTAGCCGAACACCTGCCACGCCAGGAAATAGCCGACGAAATTCAGCGCCGGCGTGCGCCAGATCAGGTTCTGCCAGACCCGCCCCTTCTCGTCACCCACCAGGAGCGGAATCGCCGCACTGCCATCCATCGGCGGAAATGGCAACAGGTTGAACGCTGCCAGCAGCAGGTTCATCGAGAACATCGTGCCAAGGAAGAATGCGATCGCGGTCCACGCGCCGCCGTCCACGCCCGGCGTACCGACGATGTGGCCGAAGCTGATCGTGTTCGGCGGGCCGAACACGCCCACCATGTCACCGACCCGGATCGCGATGCCGGCGATGAGCATCAGGATCAGGTTCGCAGCCGGCCCGGCGAGCGCCATCCACGCCGAGCGGCGCGGGTAGCGTTGTGCCCACTGTGGGTCGTACGGAGCGCTCGCGAATCCGATCGGGAAGCCGATGCTCAGCGCGGTGAGCAGCGGCAGCAGCACCATGCCGAACGGCTCGCGCCGGATGTGCGGGATGGGGTCGAGCGTGACCTGACCGCCGTGATACGCGGTCAGGTCTCCGCCCAGCTTGGCTGCCCAGGCATGGGCGGCCTCGTGCAGCGTCGTCGAGAAGAGGAAAACGACGTAGAACGTGAGTCCTTCACCGATCTTGTTCATTCAGCGCGGGTTGAGTGGTGCATCACGCTGAAAGTTAGTCCGGATCGGCCGCTCAGCGACCACCACCCGCCGCTGCCGCCGCAGCGGGTGCAGTGGGCGGCGCTGCCTTCGTGCCCTGCAGCCAGTAGCCGAACCACTGCCGCAGCCGGCCGAGTCGGTCCACCAGCAGCCACGGCTCGCCGGCGCGCGAGAGTTCGTGCGTGGCGCGCGGGTACCGGACGAACTCCGCCGGCACCCCCAGCTTCTTCAGCGACGTATACCACATCTCGGCGCTGCCCATGGCCGTGCGGAAGTCCTCCTCGCTCTGCACCAGCAGCATCGGGGTGCGGACCTTCTTCACGTAACGGATCGGCGACAGGCGGTCGTACAACGGCTGGTTGTCCCATGGCTTGCCGTAGAACTCGTATTCCGTGAGCCCCTGCACGTCGCTGGCGCCGTACCAGTACGTCCAGTCGGTGATCGTGCGATCAGTCTGGATCGCCGCGAAACGCGTGGTTTTCGTGGCGATCCAGGTGGTCATGAAGCCGCCGTAGCTGCCACCACTGGCGCCGATCTTCGTGCTGTCCACGTCAGGGCGCTTGACGATGATGTCCACCGACTTCATCAGGTCCTCGTAGTCCTCCATGCCCCAGCGACCGCGCGTGCTGTAGGTGAACTCCGCACCGTAGCCGCTCGAGCCACGCGGATTGGTGAAGAGCACCATGATTCCCTGCGCGGCGAGGTTCTGGAATTCGTCGAACCATCCCTCCCCATACTGCGAGTGTGGCCCGCCGTGGATGTAGAGCACCACCGGGTACTTCCTCGATGGATCATACCCGAACGGCTTCATCAGCCACGCCTCGATCTCCACGTTGCCGACGCTGCGATAGGTGAATCGCTCGGCATCGCTCCACGCAATCTCGCCGTTGAGCGCGTCGTTGAAGTGCGTGACCTGCTTTTCGTTGCCGCCCATGCCGTCGGAGACGAAGAGCTCCGTCGGCGCGGTCAGCGACGTGACGACGTACGCCATCACGGAGGCCTTGTCATCGAGCGACGGGTTCGTGGCGCGACGGCGTCCACCCACGAGCTCCTTCGGGGCGCCTCCGGCCATGTCGGCGTCGAGGATCGCGGCGCGGCCGCCGATCGACGCGGTGAAACGGATCGCACCGGTGCCGAGCCAGGTGATGCTCTCCGGCTCGTACTGCCACGTCTCGAGGAGGTTGCGTGGCGTGCCCCCGGTGGCATCGACGACATAGATGCGCGCCGACTTCGCGCGCGCGGGACGACCGATGAACGCCAGCTGGCGGCTGTCCTTCGACCACTCGAGATCCGACTCGCCGCCCATCCAGTCGGCCACCTTCCTCGGCGCGCCGCCGGCCACCGGCATCACGTAGATGTCGCTGTCGTTGCGATTGGCCTCGTCGCGCGCCTTGTCGTACGGCAGCTTTTCCAGGGAATCGCGCTCGGCCGTGACGGCGCTGTCGGCGCGCAGGCGTGCATCGGCGACGAAGGCGATCCACTGGCCGTCGGGCGAGACGACCGGCGAGCGGTGTGAGTACGCGCCGCGGGTGAGTTGCACCTTGGTCGTATCGCCGAAGGCCTGCCGCCACACCTGCGCGGGCCGGTACGTGCGGGCGGTGCGGCGGCTGGCGACGAAGTTGCGGTCGTTGGACTTGTACGGCATGTCCACGAAGTGACGCCCATCGAAGCGCGCGGGGTCGGCGGGCATCGTGATCGCGTCGAACGGCGGGCGGGCGAGTGCGCCCATGCGGGCGAACACGTCGCGGGCAGCGGGCGTGGTGTCCATCGGCACCGGCTCGGCAAAGACGGCGAACTGGCCGCTGGTGGGGATCGTGCCTGATGGGAGCGTCGGCAGCTGCATCGCCTCACCGCTCGGCGCGTCGGCGCGGATCACCCAGGTATTGCCCTTGCCCTGCGGTCGCGTGGAGTTGAAGAGCAGGTGCGTGCCGTCGGGACTCCAGCGCGGGCTGCTGCTTTCGTAACCGGGCGAGGTCCAGCGTTGCGGTGCGCTGCCGTCGAGCGCGGCGACCCAGATCTCCTGATGACGCTTGTTCTCCGCCTCCCGGACGGTCATCACCGTGAACGCCACGCGCTTGCCGTCGGGGCTGACGGCGGGCTGGCTGACGGTGGTGACGCGGTACCAGTCGCGGAGCGTCATGGCGCGTGGTGCCGCCTGGGCGTGGATGGCTCCGGCGGCGCCGGCGCTGGCGAGCAGCACGCGGCGGAGGGCGGAGGATGTGACGAGAGACATGGCTCGACGGTTGAGCGGTGACGCGGCGCCGGTGCGCCACGGAGGTATGCGCTGAGTGTACGGCCCGACCCGGTGACGCGCTGGCGCGCCCTCTCAGCTCGCCAGACGCACCCCCGAATCGAACAGCGCCACCGCCGCCCCGGCCGGAGCGCGGATGACGGCGTAGGCTGCCGTCCCGCCCGAGCTCCGCGGTTCGACCAGCACGCTGCCGCCGCCGGCGGTGCAGGGGGCGAGACTCGCGTCCAGGTCGGCGACGGTGATGTAGATCATCCAGGTGGCCGGCAGGTCGGCGTTGTTGCCGCGGGCGTGACAGATGCCGGCCACGCCGTCGTCACCGCCGGGGACGGTCATGACGTCATCGTCGTAGTCGCCCATGGAGAGCGGCATGACGTTCCAGCCGGCCACGCTGGCGTAGAAGGCGCTGACGGCCGTGGCATCGGGCACGGTGAGGTCGGTCCACCCGATGGTGCCGATGGCGGGGGCAGTGGGGTCATGACGATCCTCGGGAACGGCTGCGGCCCGTGCCGCGGGCCACAGCGTGATCGGGCGGCCGGCGTCGCGGGATATCGTGACAGTGATACCGCGACAGTGATGCCGCAGATAGAAGCGCCGTGAATCGCGGGCGGGCATCACTCCGGCGACATTGCAGTTGCGTCGTCGGCGCACCGTGTCATCATCACGATCCCCGCCCGCATGCCTGCACCCTCCCGCGCCACCGTCCGTGCCGGCGCCCTCGCCTGGGTGATCGCCGTGCAGTTCTTCGTCACGCAGGGCATCGTCGCCACCGCCTGGACGCGGCAGTTCAGCCTGAAGACGGACTATATCAGCGACCTTGGCAACACCGTCTGCGGTGCCTATCCGGCCGGCAGCGCGCACCTGGTGTGTTCACCATGGCACCTCGCCATGAACACGTCGTTCATGGTGCTGGGCATCACCATGATCCTCGGTGCGCTGCTCACGCGTGCGGCCTTCCCCAGCGGCTGGGTGCGCGCACTGGCGGTGCTGCTGTTCGCACTGGCCGGTGTCGGCGTGTTCGTCGTCGGTGTCTACCCGGAGAACACCGACAATGCGCGCCATGTGCTTGGCGCAGGCCTGAACTTCGTGGCGGGCAACATCGCGATGATCGTCTACGGTCTCGCGCTGGCACAGCGTCCCGGCGTGCATGCATCGCGGGGCCGGTTCAGCCTCTTTACCGGCACACTCGGCATGGTGGCGACGCTGCTGTTCGTTTCGGGCCGCTTTGCTGGTATCGGGCTCGGCGGGATGGAGCGCGTCGCCGCGTATCCGATGACCGTGTGGCAGATCGTGATGGGCGTGGCGCTGCTGCGCGACGGTCAGCGGAAGGCTTTCGGGACGTAGCGGACATCGGGGAGGCCGCGGTCGTCGGCGAAATACGCCAGCCATGCCGATGAGTCGACGATGTCGAAACGGGGATCGGCCGTCGTCACGGGTCAGACCCGATCGCCGTCGCGCTCGACGGTGGCATCGATGCCCTCGAGGAACCCGCGCAGCGCTGCGGCCGGCCGCAGCGGGATCAGCTCGACGCGATCATCGTACGCCAGCGCCTGCATCTTCTGACCGGGGGCAAGGTTGCGCTGCTCGCGCACGGCGCGGGGAATCACGACCTGGTACCTGGGCGAAATGGTGACGACGTCCACCCGATCCTCCATCGATGTGGCCCCCGTACGACGACCACTGCGTCGAGTGGAGATACGTGTGTTCATCCGCAGACGGCAGCCACCCCCGTCACTCGGCAGTCCACTCGCCCCGCACATCCAACACCGTCGCGACAGTCCTGCCGACACTGTCGCCTTGCTTGATCTTCGGTATTTGTTCGGTAATGTCCACCGTCCCTCCGTCGGACATGACCGAATGCCTGCTCCCGCTGCTGCCACGCTCGATGCCCTGCGCCACGCCCTCGACACGGTGGTCGAGCGGGAGCGTCCCCGCGACGATCCCTCGCTGCCGACGGGGCTGGCGGCCCTCGACGCCCTGCTGGGTGGCGGGCTGCCGCGGGGGCGGCTCTCGGAGCTGCAGGCGCCGCGGGGGCAGGGGCGGACGACGCTGCTGCGTGCCCTGGTGGCGCACACCCTGGCCACGGGGCGATGGGTGGCGATCGTGGATGCGCAGCGGACGCTGGCGCCGGCCGACTGGGCACGGCTGACGAGTCCGGCATCGAGCGGGCCAGGGGCGATCGGCCGGACGCCGCCGCCCCGGTCGAAAGCCGAGTCGCCCGAGCTGGAGACGAGCCGGCTGGCGGTGATCCGGCCGGCGGATCCGTCCAAGGCGGCGTGGTGTGCCGACGTGCTGCTCCGGTCGGGGGCGTATGCGCTGGTGGTGCTGGACGGGGTGCCGGCGCTCCCGCGCACGGTCGTGCTGCGCCTGACGCGTCTTGCGCACGACCGGCAGGTGGTGTTTCTGCTGGCCTGTGATACCGAGTCGGCGATCCCGACCACGGGGGCGTCGGTGCGGCTTGGGATCCGGATCGAGCGGGGCACCGACGATTCAAGCATACGAAAGTGGCGTGAAGGTGGCTCGATGAAGCGATCGATTCGACTCGTCGGCAAGGGGATTCCTGCGGAGATTGATGGGGGCGACATCCCTGCCTCGCCCGTCACCCAGCTCGCGATCACCGTGGCCAAGGGGGGCCCGCCGGGGACGATGCGTCTTTCCTACGTCATCACCACGCCGCGCCGCTTGGGGCGGCATGCCGAGGTGCCCGATCGGCGGGGGGTGGCCCGTCAGACGCCGGCGCCACCGACGGCGGCCGGGGCCAAGGCGGTGACGGCGGGGGTGGGGCCGGTGGCGAAGCCGATCGGGCGGGTGGACCGCAGTGCGACGCGCCGGGCGGGGGAGTCGCGGTACGGGCGCCGATGATGATGTGGGCGGGTGGGCATCGTCAACGCTGTTCACGCGGGGGCAACGACCCCTCCCTCCCTTCGTGGCTTCGTTACCTCCGTGTGAACAGCGTTGACGATGCTGACCGTGCACCGACCCCTCGCCTCTTTCGTTGCTTCGTGGTCTCCGTGTGAACAGAGTTGACGACCTCCCACGCGCACACGACCCACATGCTTGCCACGCTCGAACTCCGCATCCCCCCACCGGTGCTGGCACTCCTCACGGCACTCGTGATGTGGATCGGCGCGCGCGACAATGCCTCGTTTCTGCGGCCAGCCTGGCTCGGGCCGCTGGTGGCGGGCATCGGCGTGACGGCGGGGGTGATCCTGATCCTCGCCGTCATTGCGCTGCGACGGGCGCAAACGACCATTTCGCCCATCCGTCCGGAGGGGGTGAGTGCACTGGTGCAGACCGGGATCTACGGCGTCACCCGCAACCCGATCTACCTCGCCGACGCCCTCGCCCTGCTGGCCTACGCCTTCCACCTCTGGCAGCCGCAGTCGTTCGTGGCGGTGCCGGTGTTCATCGCGTGGATCCAGCGCTTCCAGATCGCGCCAGAGGAGCGGGCGCTGCGGGGGGCGTTCGGCGCGGCGTTCGGTCAGTACACCGCCAGGACGCGCCGCTGGATCTGACCGGCGCCTGACGTCTACGGGAAAAGCAGTTGACAACGGCCGCCCCGTCCTTCATAGTACGGAAGAACCCGTAGCCAAGGACACGCGCCATGGACGATCCCCTGTACTTCCCGCCCCGCGAACTCGCCGTCATGAGCATCCTCTGGCGCACGGAGGGCGCAACGGTTGCCGAGGTGAAGGACATGCTCGACGAGCCGCTGGCGTATACCAC
>Ga0105048_10005561_pt1 | contig 20346 bp, 15 predicted proteins | sample MAT05_FD_78382 | JGI IMG/M metagenome (GOLD analysis project Ga0105048, IMG submission 78382) | Freshwater microbial communities from Lake Fryxell liftoff mats and glacier meltwater in Antarctica - MAT-05 | ecosystem: Environmental > Aquatic > Freshwater > Ice > Liftoff microbial mat | place...
CGTTTTAACTGCTATCTTTTCAGGAGCTGCTTGCGCTCGTATTGGTTGGTCTAGAGGCTTATTTGACCCATCAAAAGAGCTTGAAACAGATGTTTTCAAGCGTTCAGGGGTAGAAACAGCCAAATTCTTCAACCCGGCCAGGGCCTGAAACGCACCTCGTGCCTGCGCGCCCAGCTCGCCTTTAAGCCCAGCCAGGCTGCGGCCTGTGCCCAGTTGCCGGGCATGCTCGTCGACCACACGAAAGTTCATGAACAAATGCGGCGGCAGCATGTCCAGCTTCAAATCGCCGCGCTTCACGTCAACAGCCGTCGTATCGCGCACCAGCTTTAGCACCGCGTCTGTTAATGAACCGGTACCGAAGACTTCAGGCTGGTTGAGTTGCTCCGCCATCCGCGTGGCAGTGTCAGGCAGCGGCACCAAACGTGAACGCGGCCTCTGGTGCAGGGTTTTGATCAGCGCCTGAATTTTGTCTTTCAGCATGCCGGGCACCAGCCATTCACAGCGCTCCTCATTGACCTGGTTCAGGGCAAACAGCGGCACATCAACCGTCACGCCGTCTTTGGTATCCCCTGGCTCATGCAAATACGTGGCGCTGCAATCAACACCTCCCAGGCGCAAGACTTTCGGGAAGGCTTGTGTCGTGATGCCTGCGGCCTCATGGCGCATCAACTCTTCTTGTGTCAGTAACAGCAGCCTAGGCTGCTTTTTAACTTCATCCCTGTACCAGGCCTCGCAACTCGCACCGCTGCACACGTCTTGAGGCAGCTGCTGGTCATAAAAAGCGTAAATCAGCTCTTCATCAACCAGCACGTCCTGTCTGCGTGCCTTGTGCTCCAGGTCTTGCACCTTCGCGATCAGCTTTTCATTGGCCTTTAAAAATCCCAGGCTTGTGTCCCAGTTGCCAGCGACCAGGGCTTCCCGAATAAATACCTCACGCGCGGCCACCGGGTCTACCCGGCCAAAGTTGACGCGCCTGCCGCTATAAACCACCAGGCCGTACAACGTCGCGCGCTCCAGCGCGGTGACTTGCGCAGCTTTTTTCTCCCAGTGCGGGTCGAGCAACTGTTTTTTAAGCAAATGGCCAGCAACCTGCTCTATCCACTGCGGTTCAATGTTGGCGATGCCGCGTCCAAACAGGCGCGTGGTTTCTACCAGTTCGGCAGCCACAATCCAGCGGCCTGGTTTTTTGCTTAACTTGGCACCTGGGTGGCAGTAGAACTTGATACCCCGCGCACCCAGATATTCCGGTGATCCTGAGCCTGCCGAAGCGGCTTCGTCATTTTTCTGGCCCAAATTGCCCAGCAAGCCGCAGAGCATGGATTGGTGCAGTTGCTCGTAGCTGGCTGGCTTTTTATTCAGTTCCCAGCCTTGCTCGCCTATGGTTCCCATGAGCTGAGAATGAATGTCGCGCCACTCGCGCACACGGCGCATGTTGATGAAGTTTTCGCGCAGCAAGTTTTCGTGCTGCCTGTTGGAAAGCTTATGTGTCTGGTGGGTCAGACCCCGATTACCGGAGTCATCCGCTTTAGCGGAAGGCTCGGTAGATCGGGCTCTGACCCCCACACTTTGTAAATCCCCGACGCCGACCCCGCCCCCTGTCCTGCCACCACGTGAATCCCCCAGCCACTTCCACAACTTCAAATAGCCCACAAACTCGCTTTTCTCATCGTCAAACTTGGCATGCGCCTGGTCGGCCTGGGCTTGCTTGTCCATCGGGCGGTCGCGCACGTCCTGCACGCTGAGCGCGCTGGCTATCACCAGCACTTCGTCCAGCGCGCCCCGGCTTTTGGCCTCCAGAATCATGCGGCCCACGCGCGGGTCCAGCGGCAACTTGGCCAGAGTGTGGCCAATGGGCGTGAGCTCGTTGTCATCGTCCACCGCGCCCAGCTCGGCCAATAGCTGATAGCCATCCGTCATGGCACGGCGCTGGGGCGCTTCGATAAAGGCAAAGTCTTCAATCGCACCCAGGCGCAAAGCCTTCATGCGCAAGATCACTGCCGCCAGCGAGCTGCGCAAAATCTCCGGGTCAGTAAAACGCTGACGGCCTGCAAAATCCTGCGCGTCATACAGCCGTATGCAAATGCCGTCAGCCACCCGGCCGCAACGCCCGGCGCGCTGGTTGGCTGCCGCCTGGCTGATGGGTTCGACCATCAACTGTTCCACCTTGCTCCTGAAACTGTAGCGCTTGACGCGCGCTGTCCCGGCATCAATGACATACCGAATACCTGGTACGGTGAGCGAAGTCTCAGCCACGTTGGTGGCCAGCACAATGCGGCGATTGCTGTGGCTGGCAAAAATCTGGTCTTGTTCTGCAGGGCTTAGACGTGCAAAAAGCGGCAGCACATCGGCATTGCGATTTAGCGGTTGGTGCGCCAGGTGCTTTCGCAAGTGGTCAGTGGCTTCACGAATTTCACGTTCACCTGGCAAGAACACCAGAATATCGCCTGCGCTGTGCGGGCTCAGCCACAGCTCATCGACAGCATCGGCAATCGCGTCATTCAGGTCGTAGTCACGCGATTCTTCGTATGGGCGATAACGCTGTTCCACTGGAAACATCCTGCCCGAAACCATAATCACAGGGGCCGGCCCTTTGGCAGAACTGAAGTACTCCGCAAACCGATTCGCATCAATCGTCGCCGACGTGATGATGACTTTCAAATCCGGCCTGCGCGGCAGTAACTGGCGCAGATAGCCGAGCAAAAAGTCGATGTTCAAGGAGCGCTCATGCGCCTCGTCGATGATGATGGTGTCATACGCGTTCAGTAGCGGATCGGTTTGCGTTTCGGCCAGCAAAATACCGTCGGTCATGAGCTTGACGGATGCGTCCCGGCTCAGGCGGTCCTGAAACCGCACCTTGAAACCAACCACATCGCCCAGCGGGGTTTTAAGCTCTTCCGCGATGCGCTTGGCGACGCTGGATGCGGCAATGCGCCTGGGCTGGGTGTGGCCTATGAGTTTGCCGCGTTGCCCTGCCGGGTAGTTCAGCTTTCCACGCCCCATCGCCAACAAAATTTTGGGCAATTGTGTGGTTTTACCCGAGCCTGTTTCACCGCAAACAATCACTACCGGATGCGCTGAAATCGCGGCTGTGATTTCTTCCCGCATGCCTGAGACGGGCAGCGATTCAGGAAAATCAATAGGCAAAAAAGAGGGAGGTTCTGACGACAAGGGCTACAGGCTCAAAGCCTCGTATTATCAGCCCACCCGGCGAACAGGGCAGCCAAAACAGGCACTAAAGCAAACGGTTATCAGGCAACTCCACCGTTTCGCCACTCGACTGGTCAAACCAGGCGATCCGGCTGGCGTAACTGATGGCGGTACGTGACATCCGCCGACCCATGGCAACGGCTTCCGAGCCACGCGACTCAGGGTTAGATACCACCAAAACACCCACACCAATGTCTGCCACCCAAACCGTGCTGTCGGTTTCAATGCGCGCGGCATCGCGACTGGTACTCAATGACACAGGCCGCCTCAAACGCGCCTCTACGGCTCGGGCCAGGTCGATCAAAGTGGCGCTTTCCTTGCAATGCGGCATCACCAGCACAAACCCGTCGTTACCCAACCGGCCCATCTCCAGTTGGCTGGGTACCGTGCGCCGCAGGCGTGCCGCACAAACGAAAAGTGCATGGTTAACCGCTGGCGTGCCGTGAAGCTGCTCAAGCGCGTACAAATTGGCAATCGTCAGCACCACAACACCCATGGGCTGCGGCCTGGCACGAAAGCTCTTGAACGCAGCACTCACCATCTGCCCCGTTTCTGCATGCGTTCGCATCCGCGTCACCGGGTCGTAACTCGGGCCATACGCCATGAGTTTGTGCAGCTCGATCAGGTAGGCATAGCGCGACCAGAGCACCGATGCCATGATGACCATATAGAGCGTGGCGGCCAGAGCGCTGACAGCATGCAGCGACCAGCTGGCCTGGGCCCGGTCATGAGCGATCACGCTCAAACCTACCAGCGCCACCAGCATGGAGCAAATCGCAAACACCACCGCCCAGGCCAGGCGGTCACCAGACCACGCTTTTTTAACAGTTACAGCCAGCGCAATCAGGCCCAGCAGGCTGGCGATTGCAGTGCCCATGATCAAAAAATCCTTGGGCGCCAATTGCCAGCCCCAGACCAGTGCCAGCAGCAACAGGCCGCACAACGCAGCAAGGGTAAGTTGCCGCATGCGGTGCGACCTGGTCAAACCCAGCACGGCAAACAGCAGATAGGTCAGCACGACCGATACAACCAGGGTGACAAGTGCCAGGGACACGGTCAGCGTTTCCTCATCCCCGATTGGCAACAGGTCCAAAAAAGCTGCCACATACAGGGCTGAAGCCAGTGCAGAGATGGCAGCATTCAGCGCGATGCGTCGCAGTGAGCGTGCATAGGCAAATGCCGACCCGGCCAATATGCCGGTCACCACACCAAAAAAGCAGCCCCACAGGCCAATGGCTAGTTTGTCCATCTCATCACATCATGTCCTGACCAGCAGAGTTGGCAGTTTCACGGTTTTAACACGGGTAGGGTCAATCCATGCATGCAAGCAACTTGTGTGCTTGAGGAGCTCTCTGGACGCTGACATACACTTCGATATTCCGTGCGCTGACTTCAAAAAAAAGTAACCGATTCTAAGGGTATTGGTTCTTTCCGGGCCAGCGTCGCGACAAGCTGCACCCCTGCATCAATAGTTGCTGGTCGTCGTTTTTTGTTTCCTGATTTCGAAAGCGCCTGAATGTCTGCCGTTTTTAACTTCACTTTCGTGCCCTGGTTTCGCTCGGTTGCGCCGTACATCCACACGCATCGCGGCAAAACCTTTGTGGTGGGAATTGCCGGCGAAGCGATTGCAGCGGGCAAGCTGCAACATATCGCGCAAGACCTGGCGCTGATTCAAAGCATGGGCGTCAAGATCGTGCTGGTGCATGGTTTCAGGCCACAGGTCAATGAACAATTGGCCGCCAAAGGGCATGAGGCGAAATACTCCCACGGCATGCGGATTACCGACGAAGTCGCGCTGGACAGCGCACAGGAGGCTGCTGGGCAATTGCGCTATGAAATTGAAGCCGCCTTCAGCCAGGGCCTGCCCAATACGCCGATGGCCGGGGCCAAGGTGCGGGTGATTTCAGGCAACTTCATCACCGCCCGGCCGGTGGGCATTGTTGATGGCGTGGACTTCAAGCACTCCGGCCTGGTGCGCAAGGTCGACACGCTGGGCATTACCCGCACGCTGGACTTTGATGCCATGGTGCTGCTGTCACCGTTTGGCTTTTCGCCGACAGGCGAGGCGTTTAACCTGACGATGGAAGAGGTTGCGACCAGCGTGGCAATTGAGCTGGGTGCGGACAAGCTGATCTTTTTAACGGAAGTCGCCGGCATCCCGATGAACCCGGACCTCCCGATCAGCGAAGACAACCCGATTGACACCGAGCTGCCCCTGGCGGCGGCTGAAAAGTTGTTGGCGCAATTGCCCAACGCCACCCAGCCCACCGATACGGCGTTTTATTTGCAACATTGCGTCAAAGCCTGCAAAGCGGGCGTTGAACGCAGCCACATCCTGCCGTTTGCAGTCGATGGCTCGCTGCTGCTGGAGATTTACGTCCACGACGGCATCGGCACCATGGTGATTGATGAAAAGCTGGAAGAACTGCGCGAAGCCACCGCCGACGACGTGGGCGGCATACTGCAACTGATTGAGCCGTTTGAGAATGACGGCACGCTGGTCAAACGCGACCGTACCGAAATCGAACGCGACGCAGGTCACTACACCATCATCGAGCACGACGGCATCATCTTCGCCTGCGCAGCGTTGTACCCCTACCCTGAAGCCAAAACCGCCGAGATGGCAGCGCTGACCGTATCCCCCCAAAGCCAGGGCCAGGGCGACGGCGAAAAAATATTAAAGCGCATCGAGCAGCGCGCCAGAGCCGCTGGTCTGCAAAGCATTTTTGTACTGACCACCCGCACCATGCACTGGTTTATCAAACGCGGCTTTGTGCAAGTTGACCCGGACTGGCTACCCGAAGCCCGCAAGCGCAAATACAACTGGGATCGCAAGAGTCTGGTGCTTGTCAAAAAGCTGGGGTGAGCTTTTACCTTAACTTATCTCAAAATTTGTAATGCAATTATGTAGTACAAATTTAAATTACAATAGCGTCACCACTTTGAGTTTTAAACATGACTGCAGCCACACTTTCATTTCGCGCCAGCGCCGAGTTTGCCGGGCAAACCAAAGCGCTTGCCGCGCTTTCCAACATGCCCAGCTCTGAATATTTACGCGATGCCGTGCGCGAGAAAAACGAGCGTGTGCTGAAAGACCGCATGACTTTCCTGTCTCAAAAACTCTCGGCCCAGCATGCACTTGAAAACGAGGCGATGGACGCCGTTACGGGTGACGGCATTGCTTAAGGTGCTGCGCGGGCAGCTTTGGCTGGTCGATTTTGAACCTCAATCGCATCAGGAAGAACCCGGCAAACGTGGTCGCCCGGCGGTGGTCATACAAACCAACATCCTCAACGAAGCGGGCCACGCGACCACCATCGTCGTACCCGGCACCACCCAAATTTACCGGGATGCAAGCGGGGATGGTTACCCACTGCGTGTGGCGTTGGGCAAAGCTGGCCAACTGAAAGAAGATACCGATCTGTTGATAGACCAGATCAGAACGATTTCAAACCGCCGATTGATGGGCGTCAAACCTGTTGCAGAACTAACCCGCCCGCAGATGAAGCGGGTAGAAGATGCGTTGCGGATATTGACGGGTGGATAGCGGCTTCACAAAGCCTCGACCAACGAAACATCAGGCCTGGCAACCCACGCTGCAAACTCATCAGCCAGTTGCCCAGCCTGCGATGCCGCTTGCGACCATGCCTTGACACGGGCTTGCAAGTCAGGGCCGTAGTGTGCGAAGTCTTTACGGTCAGGCAGCTTGGCATTGGGCAGCGTTTTCACCCAATCCGGGTTGGGGGCGAGCAGCACCAAGTTGCTTAAAAAAGGCGTGGCACCGTGCCGCCATTTCAGGCCCTTGTCGAGCCAGCCGGGTACGACAGATTTTTGAAAATGGGGGTACAGCACCAGCCCTTTCGATGCCGCCGGGTAGTTCAGGTGCAGGTGGTAGTCAGTGATGCCGCCATCCCAGTACGCACCTTGCGGAGCGCCGGGAATGTCACGAACCGAACGCAGTACAAACGGTATCGAACAACTGGCTTGCAGCGCAGGGTTGAAATTGGCTTCAAGCAGGTCAAGCTGGCGCGTCCGGTAGTCGCTTGCATCGAACGGGAGCGCCGCTTTCTGGCTGGAGAACACCACCCGTTCCAGCCAGGCGCCCATGGCTTTGCGGTGAATGCCATTGCTTAAAAAGGCACCCAGGTAGCCGAGCGGCGTGGCTACTTTGTGCTCCCGCCGCAGAATATGCCGCCCGCGCGAGGTGATGATGTGCAGCTTGTAGCGCGGGTGACTCAAGACATCAGCCACTTTGCCGGCGTAAAAACGTGTCAGGCTGTAGCCAAAGTCCTCGCTGACGGTGTCAGCAGACGGAAACTTTTCACCTGGCTTCAAGGCGTAGTGCTGGCGAATGTAATCATGCTCCAACAGCTGAAACCCTGCCACCGGGTTGTTCAAACAAGCCGTAGCCATGCGCCAGGCACCGATCGACGCACCGACCAGATGCACTTCATGGTTTGTTTTGGCCAACCAGTCACCAAAAAGAAACCGATCCATCGAGCCCAGTATCAAACCTTTGGGGCCACCCGCTGCGCCAGGCACAACCCCAATATCTTGCGGCTGCAAACCGTTTTGTGCGATGTGCTGCATGGCCGTCGGGCCTGCGTAAATACGGAGAGCTTGCATGATGGATGGTGATAATCTTTGCTATTTATTCAGGAGCTGTTTACGCCGGTATTTATTGGGCTAGAAGCCTATTTAATACTCTAAAACGGGTTATTTTTATTGATTTTTGTGCTTTTAACTACTTTTTAAGCCCTGCCAGCTTGCCAAAGGCCGACGCCATCGCGGAGGGCACGGCTTGCGGTGCATCTTGCTTGCCACGACCCTGATGTTGACCTTGGCCGGGCCGCGACCCTTCGAATCGGTTGTCCCTTGGCGCATCTCTTCTCATGGGAGCCTCGCCAAGTTTCATCGTCAGCCCAATCCGCTTGCGCGCCACGTCCACCTCGGTCACCCTGACTTTCACAATGTCACCTGTTTTAACGACCTCGCGGGCATCGGTGGTGAACTTGTGACTCAACTGGCTGACGTGTACCAGGCCATCCTGATGCACCCCGATATCGATAAAAGCGCCAAAAGCCGCCACGTTGCTGACTGTGCCCTCCAGCTCCATGCCTTCTTTCAAGTCCTTGATGTCTTCCACGCCATCGTTAAACCGCGCCACTTTAAAACTGGGGCGCGGGTCACGGCCCGGCTTTTCAAGCTCCAGCAAAATATCCTTGACGGTGATCACGCCAAACCTGTCGTTGGCAAACAGCTCGGGTTTCAGCGTTTTGAGCATGTCAGCGCGGCCCATCAGCTCGGCCACAGGTTTGCCAGTGTGCTGCATGATGTGCTCAACCACGGCATAGGTTTCGGGGTGTACGCCGGTCATGTCCAGCGGATTTATACCACCCCGCAAACGCAAAAATCCGGCGCTTTGCTCGAAGGTTTTGGCGCCCAGGCCGGTCACCTTGAGCAAGTCAGCGCGCGACGCAAACGCACCGTTCGCATCGCGCCAGCGCACGACCGACCTAGCGACCGTTTGCGACAGGCCCGACACGCGCGCCAGCAACGGCACGCTGGCAGTGTTCAGGTCCACGCCGACGCTGTTCACGCAATCTTCGACCACCGTGTCCAGGCTGCGCGCCAGGTCTGACTGGTTCACGTCGTGCTGGTATTGGCCCACACCAATCGATTTCGGGTCAATCTTGACCAGTTCGGCCAGTGGGTCTTGCAGGCGGCGGGCAATGCTGGCCGCGCCGCGCAGGCTGACGTCCACGTCAGGCATCTCCAGGCTGGCAAACTCGCTGGCTGAATAGACCGATGCCCCTGCTTCGCTGACGACAACCTTTTCAATTGTGGTATTAGCTACTATTTCAGGAGCTGCTTGCGCCCGTATTGATTGGTCTGTAGCCGTATTTGATGGGCCATTTTGGCCTTTTTGAAGCATTTTTATCAAATCAGCAGCCAACTTATCGGTTTCACGGCTGGCCGTGCCGTTGCCAATCGCCATCAGGTTTACACCGTGCTTTTCGCAGAGTTTGGCTAAAGTATGCAGCGAGCCGTCCCAGTCCTTGCGCGGCTCGTGCGGGAAAACGGTAGCGACATCCACCAGCTTGCCTGTAGCATCAACCACCGCTACCTTCACGCCCGTGCGTATGCCCGGATCCAGCCCCATCACCACGCGTGGGCCAGCCGGCGCGGCCAGCAGCAAATCGCGCAGGTTGTCGGCAAACACCTTGATGGCGACTTTTTCAGCGTCTTCACGTAGCCGGGTGAACAGGTCACGCTCCAGCGACAAACTAAGCTTGACGCGCCAGGCCCAGGCCACGCATTTGCGAATCAGGTCGTCGCTGGGCCGGGCTTTGTGGGACCAGCCAAGGTGCAGCGCAATCCTGCCCTCCGCAAGTGACACAGACGGGCCTCCACGCCTGGCACTTTCGTGTCCTTCGCTGCCCCCCGAGGGGGCTAATTTTCCTTGGGGCGGCCCAGCGAAAAATTGCTGGCCTTTTGGCACAGGCGCATCGCCTAAAGGCGGCTCGGGCAGCAGCAGCCTGGCATCCAGAATCTCAAGCCCCCTGCCCCTGAAAACGGCCAGCGCCCGGTGCGACGGTACCCGGCCAATCGGCTCGTCATAGGCGAAATAGTCGCGAAACTTGGCGTTGTCCGCATGGTTCTCATCTTTGCCCGCCACCAGTTTTGAGGTGAACAGCCCTTCAGCCCACAACCAGCCACGCAGCATTTGCACCAGTGCTGCGTCTTCTGCCCAACGCTCGCTCAAAATATCGCGCACACCGTCCAGCACGGCTTGCGCAGTGGTGAAGTCGTCGCCCAGCTCGTTTTTATCCTCCTTCACATAGGCGGCCGCTTCATCCAGCGGTACCAGCAGCGGGTTGGCAAACAAACTGTCTGCCAGAGGTTCAATGCCTGCTTCCCGCGCGATCTGGCCCTTGGTACGGCGCTTTTGTTTGAAAGGCAAGTACAAATCTTCGAGGTCTTGTTTGGTAGCGGCAAGCTCAATCGATAGGCGCAGTTCAGGCGTCAGCTTGCCTTGTTCGCCAATGCTTTTTAAAACTGCTTCACGCCGCTCTTCAAGCTCACGCAGATAGCCAAGGCGGCGTTCAAGTTCACGCAATTGAATGTCATCAAGACCACCCGTGGCCTCTTTGCGGTAACGGGCAATAAACGGGACAGTAGCGCCTCCGTCTATCAGATCGACGGCAGTTTTGATTTGATGTTCGTTGACTTTGATTTCAAGCGCGATCTGGCGAATGATTTTTTGCATTATTTTTGACGGAGGCTCGAAAGGAATGGGAAACTGACCCTGTTTATGCAGGCAAACCGACGCTGCGGAGGGGAATTGTCCCACAGGAAAAACCGTACACAAGGGTAAGACTTGAACGCAACCAACCCACGCCTTCTAAGGAGCAAACCATGCGCGCAAGAACCCTCTTTCTCATCTTCAGCATCCTGGCTGTGGCGGCATTCGCCGCGCTTAATGTGGACGAATTCACCCGGACCAGCGTGCTTGATCTCGGCTTCACCACAACCCAGATGCCTTTGGGTCTCGTGATGCTGTTGCTGTTGGTGATAGCTGTGGTGATCTTTTTGGCAAGCACGCTTTACATGCAAAGCACCAACCTGCTCGAAACCCGAAAATACGCACGCGAACTAAGTGTCCAACGTGAACTGGCCGACAAGGCTGAGGCCTCGCGCTTTACGGAACTGCGAATCTATCTGGGATCGCAGATAGCCGCGATTTTGGGCCGTGAGGCCGCAAACGCCACTGTTTTGGCGGAGCACCTGAACAGCACGCAGGCAGCATTGCTGTTGCGAATGGAGCAATTGAACGGGGCAACAGCCGTTCATATGGGCCAGCTTGAAAATCGCGTTGATCGAAACAATGGCCACATCGCTGCGCCGACCCGCTCGCCAATGTTGTAATAACGCTCAGAGCATGTAAGAAGCGACGACGATATTCGACCAAGATAAGACCGGGCTGCTTTCAGCCCAGCTTTCGGCCCCACGCCGATTCATCTTGATGGAGTTGCATCATGTCATCCGCATTCAGCCTTTGCCCCACACCTTTTGCTTCAAAATCAATAGCTGCCTGCGCCCTGATCTCATACGCTACAGGCGCTTTTTCGCAATTAAACCAGTGCTCAGTCGCAACCGGCCCTACCATCACGCCAGTGGTGGAGCTTTACACCTCTGAAGGCTGCAGTTCTTGCCCACCCGCCGACAAATGGGCATCAACACTCAAGGGCATATCAGCCAGCGGTGGGGCGGTGGTACAGGCCTTTCACGTCAGCTACTGGGACTACATTGGCTGGGTTGACCGCTTTGCCGCACCGGCCTACACCACCCGTCAACGCGACATTGCCTCCAAAAACAATCTGCGCAGCATTTACACCCCGCAGGCCGTTCTGGACGGCAAAGACTGGCCGCGCTGGGGCGGCAAGCCCGAAAACAGGGAAACTGCAAAAGCCGCTATTACATTAAAGCAGCTCGCTACAGACCAGTTTGAAGCCAGCGTCACGGCCTTGCCAGCATTACTTACAAGCAACTGGTCCGTCTACTGGACAGTCACCGAGCATGGCCACAGCTCCAGGGTGTTGTCAGGGGAGAACAAAGGCGAATTTTTAAAGCACGACTTTGTGGTGCGCCAATACATCCAGGCCGGGGAATACAAAACCAGCGACACCCAGCCGCAAAAGCTCAGCTTTCGCAGCATCGCTGCAACGCCTGGCCACCCCCGACAAGTCAATCTGGTGGTGTTTGACAGCAAAACCGGCAAAACGCTACAGGCCGTCAGCCTGCAATGCGCCACCTGACCTGAGCGAGTGGCTGGGGGCGCTCGGGCATCAGGTAATAGCTATGTTATCAATAGCTGCTAACGCTGGTATTTATTGGGCTAAAGCCGGTTTTTATACTGAAAATGGCGTAAAGTTGACCTCCTCAGCCACGAATACCCGAACACACCTGAAATTCATGCGGCTTTCGCCTTGCGCCATACTCCCGGCATGACTAAAACCTCTCTCGACAAAGCTCAAATCAAATTCCTGCTGCTGGAGGGTATTCACCCGTCGGCTATCAAAGTCTTGAAGGCAGCTGGCTACAGCAACATCGAGAGCCTGACTGGCGCACTTGAAGACGATGAGCTGAAAGCCAAAATCGCCGACGCGCATTTTGTCGGCATCCGCTCGCGCACCCAGCTGACTGCCGATGTGTTTGCGCATGCGCACAAGCTGGCTGCTGTGGGTTGCTTTTGCATTGGCACCAACCAGGTTGATTTGAATGCGGCGCGCGAGCTCGGCATTGCCGTGTTTAATGCGCCCTTCTCCAACACCCGCTCAGTGGCCGAACTGGTGCTCGCCGAAGCGATTTTGCTGCTGCGCGGTGTGCCCGAAAAAAGTGCCGTTGCGCACCGCGGTGGCTGGCTCAAGTCGGCTGAAAACGCCTATGAGATTCGCGGTAAAACGCTGGGTATCGTTGGCTATGGCTCCATCGGTACGCAGCTCTCTGTGCTGGCTGAAGGACTGGGCATGCAGGTCGTGTTTTTTGATGTGGTGACCAAGCTGGCGCTGGGCAATGCCCGGCAAATTGCGGGGTTGAAAGACCTCCTGGCAATGTCTGATGTGGTGACGCTGCATGTGCCTGAACTGGACTCCACCCAATGGATGATTGGCCAGGCAGAGATTGCAGCCATGAAGCCAGGGGCCGTACTGATCAACGCCTCACGCGGCACGGTGGTTGAAATTGAACCGCTGGCAAAAGCCCTGCGTGACAGAAAACTGCTAGGCGCGGCGATTGACGTGTTTCCGACCGAGCCCAAAAGCAACAAAGACAGTTTTGAGTCACCGCTACGCGGGCTGGACAACGTCATCCTCACCCCGCACGTGGGTGGCTCGACCATGGAGGCGCAGGAAAATATTGGTATTGAAGTTGCTGAAAAGCTGGTCAAGTACAGCGACAACGGCACCTCAACCTCCTCGGTCAACTTCCCGGAAGTCGCCCTGCCTGCGCACCCCGGCAAGCACCGCCTGCTGCACATCCACCGCAACGTGCCAGGTGTGCTGTCAGAGATCAACAAGGTGTTTGGCGTCAACCAGATCAACATCGCGTCGCAATTCCTACAAACCAACGGCGATATTGGCTACGTGGTGATTGATATTGACGCGGCACACTCCGACGTGGCGCTTGAAAAACTGGCCGATGTGCCGGGCACCATTCGCAGCCGGGTGTTGTTTTAAGCGCTCTCGATAACAATCCCCTATCGCAAGGAGCCCGTGCCATGAAACCTGGATTTACCGCTATCCCTGGCGCACTCCTGTTGTTGATTTTTTTTGGAGCACCAGCCATGGCCACCGAAGAACCAGCGTTTACGGTCAGCATGAAAGAAGGCGCTTTTGAAGTCCGCAGCTACCCCGCTCTGGTCGCGGCGCAGGTCAACGTCACGGGCTCGCGAAATGAAGCGTCCAAGGCCGGCTTCAAATTGCTGGCAGGCTATATTTTTGGCGGCAATACGCGCAAGCAAAGCATTGCCATGACGGCTCCGGTCGTGCAGGCCCCCGCTGGAAGCGAAAAAATTGCCATGACCGCCCCGGTGTTGCAGACCCCCATGCCCGGGCAGTCTGGCGCATGGACAGTGCGTTTCATCATGCCGGCGGCCTACACCCTGGACACCTTGCCAACACCTGACGATGCCAAAGTACAACTGCTGGCATTGCCACCCGCACGATTTGCCGTGGTGACATTTTCTGGCCTCGCGCGTGAAGACGATGTAGCGCTGCGAACGGCGGAGCTGAACGCCTTTATAGCCGGCAAAGCATTGCAAGCCGCTGGCCCGCCAGCCGTGGCCCGCTACAACCCGCCCTGGACTCCATGGTTCATGAGACGTAATGAGGTTCTTATTGCTGTGACGCCCTGACCACGCCATGAGGCATATTGAGCGCCACAGAACATCACGTATCGGCTGGTTGAGAGCCTCGGTGCTCGGCGCCAACGACGGCATTGTCTCCACTGCCAGCCTGATGCTCGGCGTTGCAGCTGCACAGGCCAGTCAGAGCAACATTTTGCTAACCGGCATTGCCGGCCTCGTCGCTGGCGCCATGTCCATGGCAGCCGGGGAATATGTTTCCGTCCATTCACAGGCCGATACCGAGAAAGCCGAGCTGGCACGCGAGCGCGTCGAACTTGAGATTGACGCTGATGCCGAGAAACGTGAGCTGACAGCCATCTATGTAGGCCGCGGACTGGATCAGGCGCTGGCGTGGCAAGTGGCCACGCAGTTGACGGCACATGACGCGCTCGGTGCGCATGCGCGCGACGAGCTCGGTATTTCAGACACCCTGAGCGCACGCCCCATCCAGGCGGCGCTGGCATCTGCTGCCAGTTTTGCAGTTGGCGCAGCACTTCCCCTTGCCGTGGCAGTACTGGCACCCGGCAACAACCTTTCTTACTGGATTTCCGGCACATCGCTTGTTTTTCTGGCCTTGCTGGGTGCCGTTGCCGCCCGCGCGGGAGGTGCCAGCACAGTGACGGGCGCCTTACGTGTCACTTTCTGGGGGGCAATGGCCATGGCCATCACCGCAGGCATCGGTGCAGCGGTGGGGACTTCAATTTAGGGTCTGAACATCACCGTCTTCGGGCAGGTGCTGCCTGTTCGGTGTATTGATCAAGCAGCGCTTAAAGGCTACTATGTGGCCTACCGCACAGACGGCGTATAGTGAAACTATGAATATCGACAGGGTTCACTTGCTGTCAGCTCGGAAATATTGTTATGCACGTTCGCTTAACTTCTCTAAAAATCGGTGATGCCTCAAACCAACAGCTCCAGCCTTCTCGATGACATTGCGCGGGCCGACGGCATTGAAGTCAAACGCCAGGAGGCGCTGCTAAAAACGGGCGCACTGCAAAACGCCGTTCTCACGAGTGAAAATTTCTCCATCATCGCGACGGATGAAAAAGGCATCATCCAGCTGTTTAACGTGGGTGCCGAGCGCATGCTGGGCTATACGGCTGCAGAAGTCGTCAACAAGATCAATCCCAGCGACATCCATGACCCTCAAGAGGTTATGGCGCGGGCGCAGGCCCTGAGCCTGGAGCTGGAAACCACCATCACCCCCGGCTTTGAAGCACTGGCCTTCAAGGCGTCGCGCGGCATTGAAGACATTTACGAGCTGACTTACATCTGCAAGGACGGCAGCCGCTTTCCGGCGACTGTTTCCATCACGGCGCTGCGCGATGATTTGGGCACCATCATTGGCTACCTGTTGACAGGCACCGACAACACCAAGCGCAAACGGGCAGAAGAAGAACAAAACAGACTTGAACAACGGCTGCGTGACCAGCAGTTTTATACCCGCTCCCTGATCGAGTCCAGCGTCGATGCCCTGATGACCACCGACCCCAAGGGCTACATCACCGACGCCAACAGGCAGATGGAGGAGTTGACCGGCCGCACGCGCGATGAACTGATAGGCGCACCGTTCAAACAATACTTCACCGACCCGGACCGGGCGCAGGCGGGCATCGACAAGGTCCTCAGGGAAACCAGGGTCACCAACTATGAACTGGTTGTACTCAGCAGCAATGGTTTGCAAACGCTGGTGTCTTACAGCGCGAGTACTTTTTACAACCGCGCCCGGCAGCTGCAGGGCGTGTTTGCCGCAGCCCGCGACATCACTGTGCAAAAACAGGCCTCGCAGTATGCCCGCAGCCTGATTGAGGCAAGCCTTGATCCACTGGTCACGATCAGCCTGGACGGCAAGATAACCGACGTGAACGAGGCCACAGTGAAAGCCACCGGAGTGCCCCGCGAACAGCTCGTGAACAGCGATTTCTCCAATTACTTTACCGAGCCCGACAAGGCCAGTGAGGGCTATCAAAGGGTCTTTGCCGATGGCTTCGTTGCGGACTACCCGCTCACGATCCAGCAAGCGCGCGGCAAGCTGATTGACGTGTTGTACAACGCCTCGGTTTACAAGGACGTGGACGGCAAGGTGCTGGGCGTGTTTGCCGCAGCTCGCGACATCACTGACAGAAAACTTATTGACCAGATTCTTCAGGAAAAAAACATTGAGCTGCAAAGCGCGATCGCATTCGCCGACAAGGCCAATCGCGCGAAGTCGGATTTTCTGTCCAGCATGAGCCATGAGCTGCGCACGCCATTAAGCGCCATTCTTGGTTTTGCGCAATTGATTGAGTCGGGTACACCAGAGCCCACACCGTCACAAAAGCGCAGCATTGACCAGATTTTGCAATCCGGCTGGTATTTGCTGGACCTGATCAATGAAATTCTTGACCTGGCATTGATAGAGTCGGGCAGGCTGTCGCTTTCATTGGAGCCCGTGTCTTTGACAGAAGTCATGCAGGAATGCGAAACCATGATTGAGACGCAGGCAAACGGGCGTGGCATCAGTTTGTCTTTCCCCGTGCTTAGCGCGCCCCAGTTTGTTGTCGCTGACCGCCGTCGGCTCAAACAGGTATTGACCAATTTGCTGTCAAACGCCGTCAAATACAACAGTCCACGGGGGACTGTCGCCGTTACCTGCAAGATACTGTCACCGCATCAAATCCGCATCTGCGTTGAAGACACCGGCGCCGGCCTGAGCGCCGAGAAAATTGAGCAGCTGTTTCAGCCCTTCAACCGTCTTGGGCAAGAGACGGCTACCGAACAAGGCACCGGCATTGGCCTGGTCATGACCAAGCGGCTGGTGGAGCTGATGGGCGGCCACATTGGTGTCGACAGCCAGGTCGGAAAAGGCAGCACCTTCTGGGTTGAACTGAGTCTCACGACGGCGCAAAAACTTTATGTAGGCAATGTTGATGTCACACCTGGCGACGTGCCCGCGCTCGATGCGGCATGCCACGCTGCTGTCCTGCTGTATGTTGAAGACAACCCGGCCAATCTGATGCTGGTGAAAGACCTGATTGCCCGCCGACCCGACATTCGCCTGCTGTGGGCCAAAGACGGCATCAGTGGCGTAGAAATTGCACGCACGGCATTGCCGGATGTGATTTTGATGGACATCAACCTGCCGGGTATGAGCGGCATAGAGGCCATGCGTATTTTGTCTAAAGACGCGGCTACTGCCCGCATTCCGGTAGTTGCACTGAGCGCCAACGCCATGCCAAGCGACATTGAAAAAGGCCTGGAATCGGGCTTTTTCCGCTACCTCACCAAACCCATCAAAATCAATGAATTCATGAAGACACTCGACACAGCATTTGAATTTTCCAAACACCAGTCAGCAACAGCAGCATTGACGACATCAACCGATCAGGAGAACGCGTGAAAACTCCCGTACTTGACATCCTTAAAGCCCGTGTGCTGATCGTGGACGACCAATCCGCCAACGTGCAGTTGCTCGAAGATCTCCTGAGCCAGGCCGGGTACACCAGCGTGACATCCACCACAGAGCCAACCCAGGTGTGCCCGCTGCACGAGGCTGACCCGTTCGATTTGATATTGCTGGACCTGAAAATGCCGGGCATGGACGGCTTTGAGGTAATGCAAGGGCTCAAAGCCAGCGCCAGGCTGACGGCAGCGAATGACTACTTACCCGTCATTGTGTTGACAGCCGAACCTGCCCACAAGCTGCGTGCGCTGCAGTTTGGTGCCAGGGACTTCATCACCAAACCGTTTGATCTGATCGAAGTTAAAACCCGCATTCACAACATGCTCGAAGTGCGGCTTTTGCATAAAACCATTGAAGAACACAACCTTTTGCTACAGCAAACTGTACGCGAGCGCACCGCCAGGTTACTGCTCAGTGATGACCTGGTTTCAACGCTGCAAAAACCAGCCTATGACTGGTATTGGGAGCAAAGCGAAACGGGTCAGCTGACCACGGTATCGGGCCCTATTCTCGACATTGTCGGGCTGCGGGTAACGGCTTTTTTTGGCGCCCAAAGTGATGACGAGATTTCTGGCTGGAACGCTGCCGAGAAAAAAGAACTGCAAGAAAAAATAGCCGCCCGGCAGCCGTTCAGGGATTTTGAATTCAGCCGCAATAACACCGATGGTTCACGCCAGCAGTTTCGGGTTAGCGGGGAACCCCTGTTTAACAGTTCAGCCAAATTTATTGGTTTCAGGGGTGTTGGGGCCGAAATTGCCCAAAAGAGTCATCCGTTTGAAGCGACGGTATCACACCACCACTTTAACCAACGGCTACATACCGATCTGCCCGGGCAGCTTCAAAAACCGCTGGCAAATTAGTTCCCAGCAAATCAACTGGTTTGCGGCCGTTTAGCCAGGTGTTGGGCTGGGCGAACCAGGCGGTGAGCGTCCAGCCATCAAAAACGCCAGCCAGTTCACGCAGTATTTTGCGTGGGCCATGCTTGAATGCCAGGTTATCAAGATCGAATTGAAACATCGGTATCCAGAAAGCGCTTCGCCACTGGAAACTACAAACCTCGCCAGATGCCAGGGCTCTGCCCAGGCTGGCCACATTGCCCATTTTCAGATCTTCCAGCATCATGGCCAGTTCATCGCCCCGCGCAACGCCGCCTGTGATCCTGAAGGCAGCCAGCAATGTGGCCACGCCCGCGCTGTTGGGGACACCACCTATCAGGTCAACTACTTTGCTGTCAATACAGCTGTTGCACGCACGTCTGGGGGCATTTCGCATGGGCATTGGCTGCCCCAGCGCATTCAAAGCAACGCTCATAGGCGTACTTTTGCTGAAGAAAGGCATGGCTGGCTGCGTCGTAAAACCCGCATCGATGTTTTGTACTGCCTTCATCGGTAATAGATGGCGAATTGGCAGACTATTGAGGTCGATGCCGCTGTTGCCGCTCACGCGCCAGGACAGCATGCAACTGGTTCAGTGACGCCACGCACTCCCGCACGGTTGCCTGCAAAGAAGCAGTAACACCCAACAGATGCTCGGGCACGTGCTCAGACAGTTGCTCTGCTGCGGCGGGGCCTGAGCAGGCTTGCAGGCGCGCAGTAACCGCGTGAAACAGGACATCCCAATCGGCTGGGGTGATATCACACTGCTGGGCGCTTATCGTTGCGTCTGGCTCCGGGTTCGGCTCGGGGTCAGGGTCAGGCGCGGGAATATTGCGGTGTGTTGTGTGGGTCATGTTGTTGGCTTTAAACATGGCAAGTACTGAACGTGCTGTGGTCGCTTTATGTGGCTCGGGTGAAGTGGCAAGACGAATCACTTTTGGCTCCCAGTGATGAACATAAGATGATGTTCGTGGAGATATTGGAAAGCAACGCCACCGGAAGGTCTGTGCGATAACGCACACAGTACGGTCTGTAACTTTGTTTATTGATAACCCGGCAAGTAGAGTATTTGCTATTACTTTAATAGCTTCTTACGCCCGTATTTATTGCGCTATAGGCTAATTTGGTACTCAAAAACTACTTTTTTTGGTGCTTTTTGCTCACCAGCAGCCAAAAAACATGCTGTTTCTTCACAACAATTTGGCGTACGTCTTCTGGTCAGCCGCGTAGCAGGCGCAGGCAGCGTGCTCCAGGCCCTTGCGGTCGACAACTGTCAGCTTGCCCCGACTGTATTCAATCAGCCCCTCGCGCTGCAAAATACCGGCAGCGTCCGTAACACCGACACGTCGAACACCCAGCATGAAGGCCAAAAACTCTTGCGTCACGGCAAAGCTGTCGGTGCGCGAGCGGTCATGGCTCATCAACAGCCAGCGCGCCAGGCGCTGCCCGATGGAATGAAAACGCAGGCAAAGAGCGGACTCGGCATACTGCGCCATGAGCACATAAACGTAACGGTTGAGCACCCCCCGAAAGGCAGTATTGCTGGCCAGTTCAACCTTGAAAGCCTTGGCACCCATGCGCCATGCCGTGCCAGCCCCTTGCACCAACGCGTGCAGCGGTGCAGTGGCTACGCCCAATGCCAGTTGAGAGCCCAACATGCCTTCGGAGCCGATGATCCCGACCTCCAGCCCGGGTTTGCCGTCAATTTCGGCGACCAGCGAAATAAAACCTTGCGTCGGAAAGTAAACATGGCGTGTGGGTTTGCCAGACTGACTAAGTACTTCACTCAGCACGAGCTTTACGGGCTCGCACAGCGTAAGAAAGCGGGTGCGCTCTTTGCGAGACAAAAGCTCTATCAGATGATTTTCAAAAGGTTTCACAAGCAGGGCCTCTGGTGTAGGGCTGCCCTTCGGGTC
>Ga0105048_10005562_pt1 | contig 20344 bp, 20 predicted proteins | sample MAT05_FD_78382 | JGI IMG/M metagenome (GOLD analysis project Ga0105048, IMG submission 78382) | Freshwater microbial communities from Lake Fryxell liftoff mats and glacier meltwater in Antarctica - MAT-05 | ecosystem: Environmental > Aquatic > Freshwater > Ice > Liftoff microbial mat | place...
ATGAACACGGACAGCTTTTCGAAGGTCGGTCCGGGCAGCCCGAGCGATCTGTGGACACCCGTGCTCGGCCCCGCCGTGCTACTCAATATGGAGGGCGCTGACCACCTCGCGCTCAGACGCAAGCTGGGCTCGCTGTTCGCACCGACGTACGTGGAACCGCTCGCCGCCGCATCCCTGCCCACGGCACAGCTCACCGCACGACTGCGTGCGGGGGAAACCGTCGACATCGTCGCCGAGGTCAAGCGCTACGCGAGCGCGATGATCGCGCAGCTGGTGGGATTGAACTCCGTCGATGAGCGGTTGTTCGACCGGGTCTCGTCGATTACCCGGTTCGTGCGGCTCGCGCGGCCACGACTGACCCCGGCGCAGATCGCGCAGGCTCGCGGCATCCTGTCCGAACTGACCGAGCACGGCCGAACCGCTTACCGCGCCGGCGACGACTCGACGGTGCCTGGCCGCATGCGTTCGCTCGGCCTTGGCGAAGACGAGGCGATGGGGGCGGTCGGCGCGTTCGTGCTGACGGGCACTGAAACGCTGGTCTCGTACATTCCGCGGTTGGTTGCGATCCTCGTTGATTCCGGGTGGATGCCACGGCTCGCCGCCGACCGAACTCTCGTTGAGCCGGCCATCGCCGAGGGGCTGCGGGTCACCACGCCGAGCCCCGTCATGCTGCGCAGTGTGATCGCGCCGGATGCCATCGGTCGGGTTGCCGTGCGACCCGGTGATCGGGTGATCCTGGCGACGTTCGCGGCGAACCGCTCGCTCGGACCGTTCGACCCGTCGGTGAACACGGCGGCTGCGTTGAAGCAACTGTGGTTCGGTGCGGGTACTCATTTTTGCCTGGGCGCGCCCTTGGCGATGGCGCAGATTCGGTTAACCCTCGATGCGGTGTTGGATGCCGGGCCGGTGCGCATCCCGTCGCGTCGCGCCGCGCGAGGGGTTCTCATTCCGTCGTACGAGTCGCTGCGCCTGTCGCTGGTCGAGCCCCCTTCGTTGGTCGAGCCGTCTGCGTTGGTCGAGCCTGTCGAGACCCCACCCACGGAGTCACGTCGGTGAGATCTCGACAGGCTCGATCAGCGGGGGCCCCGGGCGGCACCGACATCCTCCAGGCACTCCTCGACGCGTGTGAGCGCAGCCCCGACGCACCAGCGATGACCCTCGGCCGCCGCACACTCACCTATGGCCAGCTGAGGGATCGCATCCACGGCGTTGCCGCGGGGCTTGGCCAGCGCGGCCTTGAGCCCGGCGATCGCGTGCTGTTCTCGGTGCGGCCGGGCCTTCACGGCATCGTTCTCGCGCTCGGCATCATTGCCGCAGGTGGCACGGTCGTGTTCGCGGATCCGGGTGCGGGGCAGGCCATGTTCCGTGCCCGAGCAGGTCTCGCCGAGCCGAAGTGGGTGGCGGCCGAGTCGTTACTGTATGCCGCCTCCGCCGGCCCCCTCAGATCGTTTGCGCGTCGTCGCGGTCTCGAGCTTGCGGACTATGCAACCGTGGTTCCGGATGCCCGGCACATCTACGCCGGACCGTGGCTGCCCGGCGTGCCGCGGCACAGCATCCGCGCGTCGAGCCTGAGCCCCCGGAGATCGAGCCTGAGCCCCCGGAGATCGAGCCTGTCGAGATCGCACCACCGTAATCCCCAAGCCGAAGCCCTCATCATCTTCACGAGCGGCACCACCGCCCACCCGAAGGCTGTCGTGCACTCGCGTCGGTCGCTCGGCACGGGGCTAGCCGATTTCGCGCACCACGTGGGTTTCGGGGCGGGCGAGCGGGTGCTGACCGACCAGTTGATGGTGGGCATCCCGGCTCTCATTTCTGGCGCGCACTGGGTGCTGCCGCCCGCCGGCCTCGACCCCGGTGCGAGCCCATCAAGATACCTCGACCTGCTGCCGGGGGCCGACGTGCTGTTTGCAGTTCCCGCTGCCCTCGACGCCATGCTCCGGATGCTCGAGCGCGAGCCCGCGAAGACTCCGACTCTGCGTGCGCTGCTGATCGGGGGTGCACCTGTTCTGCGCCCACTGTTGCAGCGAGCGCGTGCCCAGCTTCCGAACACCACGATTCGCGCAATTTACGGCATGACGGAGATCTTGCCCGTCGCGATCGCGGACGGCGACGAGAAGCTCGCCTTCACGGGCGTGGGCGACTATGTCGGCGAGATCATGCCGACCATCTTGGCCCGCTTCGATGCCGGGGAACTCGTGCTGAGCGGCGCGGGGCTGGCAAGCTACCTCGGCCAGCCGCCGCAGAGTGAACTGCACACCGGTGACCTGGGCCGCATCGAAGAGAGGCGGCTGGTGCTGGGCGGACGCAGCAAAGATATGTTCATCCGCGGCACCACCAACGTCTACCCGGGCCTCTACGAGCCGGTGATCGCGGGGATCACCGGGGTGCGTGAGGCCGCCCTTGTCGGTGTGCCCGATGCGATCGGCGACGACTCCCTGGTGCTCGTCGTGGTGCTCGACGGCATCACGATCGAGAATGTGCGACTCGCGCTGCCGGGGCTGATCGACGCGGCCGTTCTTCCCGACAGGATTGTGGCTATGGACTCACTCCCGCGCGCCGGTCGCAGCTCGAAGCTCGACCGCGCCGCGCTGGCGGCATTACTGTGAAAATCGCAGTCACCGGTGCCAGCGGTTTCATCGGCGGCGCGGTAGCGAATGCCCTTGTCGAGCGCGGTCACACCGTCACCGGCTTCGCCCGTCGGCCGGACGGTTGGCGTCACCTGCGCGGCCGGTTCGAACAGTGGGACATTACTCGTGGCATCCGCACCGGGGATTACGACGCGGTCGTGCACAGCGCGGCGCTCGCCGACGACTGGGCGCCGCGGGGCGAGGCGATGCTCGTCAATCAGCTCGGTACTCGACACGTGGTTGACAGTTTTCCCGGCGCACGAATTGTGCACCTGTCGACCTCGAGTGTGTACGACGCGTTCGGCCCGACCGTGCGGGTCACCGAAGACGCGGCCCCCGTCGACCGGTTTCTCAGCGTGTACTCGGAGTCGAAGACTGCGGCGGAGCTGGAGCTCGCGGGTGCGGATGCGGTGATCCTTCGCCCGCACGCGGTGTACGGCCCGGGGGACACGACACTGCTGCCGCGCATTCTGGCGGGCATCCGCGGGTCACGTCTCGTGTTGCCCGAGGGGGCGCGCGTGCGTCACACCCTCACCCATATCGACAACCTCATCGACGCCGTCGACCTGTCCCTGACGGGGCCAGCGGGCGTGTACAACATCGGGGATGACACGAGCGTGCTGCTGTCGGCGGTGCTCACCGAGTTTCTGTCCCGTCGCGGGCGGGCGGATGCCACGATCCGCTCGATCCCGTATGCGGTAGCGTCGGCGGCGGCCGCCGCCCTCGAAAGCCTGCACCGCGCAACGGGGCGTGGACGTCCCCGCATCACGCGGTACGCGGTATCCCAACTTGGGCTGGAGCGCACCCTCGACCTCACCGCGGCTCGCGAGCGGCTCGGGTACACCCCGAGACCGACGTCCCTTCACGGCGCCGAAACCTGGTGACAAGTACCACCGGTCGGCCTGCACCGCGGGTCGAGCCTGCACCGCGGGTCGAGCCTGTCGAGACCTCCCAACGCCCTACCCGCCCGACGCCTCATACCCGTGCGCGACAATAGAACCATGGCCCACGATCACGCCCGCGACACCGCCCCGTCGGGTCGCGGTCGCCTGGCGATCGCATTGGGCATCACGAGTGTGGTGCTGGTTGCCGAGATAGTCGGTTCGATCATCACGGGCAGCCTTGCGCTGCTCGTCGATGCGGTCCACATGCTCACCGACGCCGGTGGCCTCGCCATCGCGCTGACCGCGGCATCGCTGGTGGGGAGGCCCGCAACCGGTAAGCGCACGTGGGGCTTCAGTAGGGCGGAGGTGCTGGGTGCCACGGCGCAGGCGGCCATCCTGCTCGCGGTGGGAATCTTTGTGCTCGTGGAGGCCGTGCAACGCCTGTTCGACCCGCCCGAGATTGCCGGACCTCAGCTGGTGATCTTCGGCCTTATCGGGTTGCTGGGCAATGTGGCATCCATTGCGGTGCTGGCCAGCGGTCGCAACACGAATCTGAACCTGCGGGCCGCCTTCCTTGAGGTGCTCAATGACGCCCTCGGCTCGGTCGCCGTGATCGTCGCTGCGATTGTGATCGCCCTCACGGGGTGGCAGTTTGCTGACCCGGTAGCGGCACTCGTGATCGGGGCCATAATTCTGCCGCGGGCGTTCCTGCTGCTCAAAGAGACCACGAGTGTGTTGCTCGAGTCGACACCTCATGGCCTCGACCTCGATTCGGTGCGTGAGCACCTGCTGCGCCTGCCGCACGTGCTCTCAGTGCACGACCTGCACGCGAGCCAGATCGCGACCGGGCTGCCGGTGCTCACCGCCCACGTCGTCGTCGATAACAGTTGCTTTTACGACGGGCACGCACCCCAGATGTTGGATGAACTTCAGCAGTGCGTTGCCGAACATTTCGCCGTGCGGATGGAGCACTCGACGTTCCAGCTGGAACTCGCGTCCCACAGCGAGCATGAGCATCCGACACACACCTGATTTGACCTGCCCGGTGACGACGCAGTACGGTCGCGGAATGGACATCCGGTGGTATGCGTATCGAGTTGGCTCGGGAGGAGTCGCTTAGCCACGCATCCGCGCATTCTCCAGAGCCAACAGGCAGACACGTTTCGTGTCTGCCTTTCGTCATTAAGACGGTGGGTTGGCCTGGAGGCTTCCCCGCCGGGAACGGGACCACCGCAATGAACTCCACCCATGACCTCCGGGTCACGTCGTTTACGACACTGCCGTCGCCGCACGACCTGCGCGCTGAGATTCCGCTCACGCGCGCGCATGAAGACCTGGTGACGGATTCCCGCGCCGAGCTCGAGGCGATCCTGGCCGGTCACGACGATCGCCTGCTCGTCGTCGTGGGCCCGTGCTCGGTTCATGACCCGGTTGCCGCAGTCGACTACGCCACCCGGTTGGCCGCGGTCGCGAGGCAGCACTCCGACGACCTGCTCATCGTGATGCGGGTGTACTTCGAGAAACCGCGCTCTACCGGCGGCTGGAAGGGGCTCATCAACGACCCGCACCTCGACGGCAGCCACGACGTGCGTGAGGGTCTGCGCACGGCGCGCCGACTGCTCGTCGACGTGCTCGATCTGGGCTTAGCTGTCGGCTGCGAGTTTCTAGAGCCGGTGAGCCCACAGTTCATTGCGGATGCCGTGGCCTGGGGTGCGATCGGGGCGCGTACGACAGAGAGCCAGGTGCACCGCCAGCTCGCCTCTGGGCTCTCGATGCCGGTCGGCTTCAAGAACGCGACCGATGGCGACGTGCAGATCGCGATCGACGGATGCACGGTCGCCAGCCAGCGCCAAGTGTTTTTCGGTGCCGATGATTCCGGGGCTGCGGCGGTCGTCGCGACAACCGGTAATCGTGCGGCGCACGTGGTGCTGCGCGGCGGACGCGCGGCGCCCAACTACGCACCTGCCGACATTGTTGCCGCCGCTGACCTGCTGGAGCGGGCCGGGATGCAGCGTCGCCTCGTCGTTGACGCGAGCCACGCCAATAGTGGCAAAGACCACGTGCGCCAGGCCGCGGTGGTGCGCGAGATTGCGGCCGAGCTCTCAGCCGAGGTTGCCGGTGTGATGCTCGAGAGCTTTCTCGTTGGCGGTCGCCAGGATCTCACTGCGCAGTCGCGTGACAACCTGGTGTACGGTCAGAGCGTCACCGATGCCTGCCTGGATTGGGACACGACCCGGGCACTGCTCGCCGAACTGGCGACCGCTGCCCGCACCAGGCGGGGCTAGCTGCTCACGCTTGTCGAGACCTCACCCACTACCTAACCCTTCACCACCACCAGCGACTCGTACGCCGGAATCAGCACCCGGCGCCGAACCACAGGTCGGCGAGCACCGATCTGCTGAGCACGTTAGAGCGCCCCGGTACTGCTGGCGATGGCGACCGCGACGAGCGAGAGTGCGGCGATCGCGAACCACGAGATACCGGCGACCGCGAGGGCGCGCCCGCCGGTGCGCACGAGGGTTCCGATGCGCACCGCCGAGCCGAGCCCGAACAGGGCGACTCCCAGCAGCAGAAGCTGCACGGTATCGGCCCCGGCCAGAAAGCCTGCGGGCAGGTCAATCAGCGTGCGGGCGACGACCGCGGCGAGAAAGCCGAGCACGAACAACGGCACGATCGTCGGTCGGGTCTCGCCTGCTTCGCGCTCCCGGCCTCGCAGAGCGAGCGACGTGACGGCGACCATCGGCGCCAGCAGGGCGACTCGGGTGAGCTTGACTACCACCGCGATCGCCAGCGCCGTGGCACCGGCGACGTGGGCGGTTGCGACGACCTGCCCCACATCGTGCACGCTGGCTCCTACCCACATGCCGAACGGCGCAGCGGTAAGTCCGAGCGGATGCTGCAGCAGCGGCAATACCGCGATCGCGAGCGTGCCACACAGGGTGACGAGGGCGACCGGGGTAGCCGTTTCGGCATCCTTCGAGCGGGTGACCCCGGCCATGGCTCCGATCGCGGATGCACCGCAGATCGAGAACCCCGCCGCAATCAACAGCGGCTGGTCACCGGGCAGCCGCAGTAGGCGGCCGACACCGAGAGTGAGGGCGAAGGTCACCAGCACGATCGCGACGATCAGCCCGAACACGACCCAGCCGAGACCGGCGATGTCGACAAGGCTCAGCTTGAATCCGAGCAGCACCACACCGATGCGCAGCACTCGGCGGGATGCCAGTGCAAGGCCCGGCTGAAGCGTCGCCCGTGTTCCGACCACGGCCGTGAAAGCGACCCCAAGCACCACACACGCGGTGAGGGTCGGAACCCACGGCAGCACCCAGTTGATGCCCACGGCGAGCGCAAACGCGGCGAGGGCGAGGCCTAAACCCGGCAGTTGCTTAGTCAAAGTCCAGGCTCAGCTTGCGCAGCAGTGCGCTGAGACGCTCCTGGTCGGGCTTCGGGAGTCGCTCGAGCAGCTCGGCTTCGGCCTGCAAGAGGGTGCGGATCGCGGCATCCACTCGTTCGCGACCACCCTCAGTCATCACCACGAGGATGCCACGGCCGTCGTTGGGGTCGGTGCGACGTTCGACCAGCCGACGAGTGACGAGGCGGTCGATGCGGTTGGTCATGGTGCCGCTGGAGACGAGGGTCTGCTGTAGCAGCACTTTGGGGCTCAACTGATACGGCGCCCCAGCGCGGCGCAGGGCAGACAAGACGTCAAATTCCCACAGCTCGAGGTCGGATGCCTCGAAAGCAGTGCGCCGTGCCCGCTCCAGGTGGCGGGCGAGACGACCGACCCGGCTCAGCACCTGTAGGGGAGAAAAGTCGAGGTCAGGACGCTCGCGAGACCACGCATCCACGATGCGGTCTACTTCGTCGCTGACGGGCATCCGTCCATTATCGCGGCACAACGCGCCGCCTAAAACGTCAACGGGTCGCGGGTCTGGCAGACTTGATGCGCGCCGTACCGGTGCGGTCCGCTTTGGTGTAATGGCAGCACGACAGCCTTTGGAGCTGTTAGGTCTAGGTTCGAATCCTGGAAGCGGAGCGTCGGCTCAGCAATTTGGCCCAGTAAACAGGGGAGTCACGTGATCGAGACCTCGTTCTTCGAGACGGTCGCCGAGGTGTTCGAAGTCGCCGGTGTCAGTGCGATGGCGCTGGGATCACTGGTCGCGATCGTGCTCGCGATCCAGAGTATGGTGACCACGCGCGACGGCAAGTTCGCGTTCAAGACCCTGCGCGACTCGATCGGTCTTGCAATTCTGCTCGGTCTCGAAATTCTGATCGCCGCGGACCTCGTGCGTACCGTCACCTCCACCCCGTCGCTCACCGACGCCATTGTTCTCGCGATCGTGGTGCTGATCCGCACCGTGCTGAGCTTCTCGCTGCAGATTGAGATCGAGGGGGTCGCACCGTGGAAGCGGGCACTCCTGACCAGTCCGCAGCTGATCGCCCGCTCAGCCAATTCTCGCTCGGTTGTCGAGCCCGTCGAGACACGATCGCCGAAGGAAGAAACGCTATGACCGACCAGAACCTCGCCGTGATAGTGCTCGCCGCGGGTCAGGGAACGCGCATGAAGTCGTCGCGCCCGAAGATCCTGCACTCGATCGCGGGGCGCTCCCTCATCGGTCACGTGCTCGCGGCCGCCGGCGAACTCTCGCCCCGACACGTCGTTGCCGTGGTGCGCCACGAGCGCGACGCCGTCGTCTCGACGATCACCGAGCTGATGCCCTCGACGGTGATCGTCGACCAGGACGATATCCCGGGCACCGGTCGTGCGGTCGAGGTGGGTATCGCAGCCCTCCCGGCCGACTTCGTGGGTGACGTCGTCGTGGTCAGCGGCGATGTTCCGATGTTGGATGCCCCCACCCTTGCCGCGCTGATCCAGCAGCATCGCGCCGCCGCCAACTCCGCCACCATCCTTTCGGCAATCCTTGCCGACGCCACCGGCTATGGCCGGGTCGTGCGCAACGAGGGTGGGCACCTCGCCCGCATCGTGGAGCAGAAAGATGCCACCATCGCCGAGCTCGCGATCAGCGAGATCAACTCGGGAACCTACGTTTTCAGCGTGCGTCCGCTGCGGGAACAGCTCCCCCTGGTGGGAACGAACAACACTCAGAACGAGAAGTACCTCACCGATGTGATCGGGCTGCTCGTGGCAACCGGCGCCACGGTCGACGCGATGCCGGTCGCCGACGGCTGGATGGTTGCCGGTGTCAACGATCGCGTTCAGCTGGCCGACGCCGCGCGTCGCATGAATGAGGCGATCGTGCGTCGTTGGCAATTGGCGGGCGTGAGCGTGCTCGACCCCGCGACCACCTGGATCGACGCCGATGTGTCACTCGAAGAAGACGTCGAGCTGCTGCCCGGCACCCAGCTGCAGCGCGCGACGACGATCCGTCGCGGCGCCATCATCGGTCCCGACACGACACTCCTCGACTGCGAGGTCGGCGAGGGAGCACGGGTGAACCGCACGGATGCCACCCTCGCTGTCATCGGAGCGGGGGCATCCGTCGGGCCGTTCGCCTACCTGCGCCCGAACACGATTCTGGGCGCTGACGCAAAGATCGGCACGTTTGTCGAGACCAAGAACTCCACGATTGGCGCGGGCAGCAAGGTGCCTCACCTGAGCTACATCGGCGACACCACGGTGGGCGAGCAATCGAACGTCGGGGCGGGTACCATCACCGCCAACTACGACGGTGTGAACAAGAGCAAGACGACGGTCGGCTCACACGTGCGCACTGGCTCGCACAACGTCTTCGTCGCCCCCGTTAGGATTGGCGACGGAGCCTATACGGGAGCCGGCACGGTCGTCCGAAAAGACGTACCCGCTGGTGCACTGGCGATCACTGTAGCTCCGCAGCGCAATATGACTGGCTGGGTCGAGGCCAACCGTGCGGGCACTGCAGCGGCAGAAGCGGCCGCGGCGGCATCCGACGGCACCGACGCCGAGTAAATCGTCGGGTAGCCGGCAGAGAGCGGGGTTTCGTGTCCGAGATCAAGATCACCGGACAGAAGCGGCTCGTTATCGTTTCAGGCAGAGCCCACCCGCAACTGGCGATCGATGTCGCCGACGAGCTGGGTGCCGACCTGGTGCACACGGATGCCCGCACCTTCGCCAACGGTGAGATCTACGCACGCTACGACGAGAGCGTTCGCGGCTGCGACGCCTTCGTCATCCAGTCACACACCAACCCGATCAACGAGTGGCTCATGGAGCAATTGATCATGGTGGATGCCCTCAAGCGAGCATCGGCGAAACGAATCACCGTCGTCAGCCCCTTCTACCCGTACGCCCGTCAAGACAAAAAGGGGCGCGGACGCGAGCCGATCAGCGCCCGTCTCATTGCCGACCTCTACAAGGCCGCCGGTGCCGACCGCATCATGAGCGTCGACCTGCACGCCGCCCAGATCCAGGGGTTCTTCGACGGCCCCGTCGATCACCTGTTCGCGATGCCCGTGCTGCTCGAGCACTTTCAGTCGATACTCGATCCCGCGACGCTCACCGTGGTCAGCCCCGACATGGGGCGCGTGCGGGTCGCCGACATCTGGAGCGACAAACTCGGGGCGCCGCTGGCAATCATTCACAAGCGTCGCGACCCGCTCATCCCCAACAAGGTGTCGGTGCACGAGATCGTGGGTGAGGTCGATGGCCGCGTCTGCCTGATCGTCGACGACATGATCGACACGGGTGGCACGATCGTGAAGGCGGCCGAGGCGCTCAAGAACGCCGGCGCGTTGCGCGTTGTGGTCGCGGCAACTCACGCGATCTTCTCGCCCCCGGCCTCGACTCTGCTGCAGAGCGATTTCATCGACTCGGTTGTGGTCACCGACACCCTGCCCATTCCGCAGGAGAAGCGGTTTCCCACTCTCACCGTGCTGCCGATCGCGCCGCTGCTGGCCCGGGCCATTCACGAGGTGTTCGACGACGGCTCCGTCACCAGCATGTTCGACGGCGCCGCGTAGCTAGAACCGCACCTCGTCGCCCACCGCGATCTGGCCAGGCTGGCTGACAGTCGCGCCGATCGCGAAGGTGTGGTCGCGGTCTTTGTGGATGCTGCGCAGCACCGTCAGATCCCGCTCGATGCCCGGCTGGGCCCGAGTGACCATTACGCAGCGGCCCAGTCGCGCCTGCACGTTGATGATCGCGCCCCCGAGCGACAGTCGGGAGCCGACCAACTCGTCTTCGCCCGACCCGTCGACAACGATGTTGGACCGGAAGCGACGCTGCGGCCAGTCGCCGAGACTGGCCGTCGAGGCGATGGAGACCGCCGCGTCCTGGTCGTCACGAAATGATCCGAGTGCTCCGGTGAAGGCTCGCCAATTGCCGGTCGATTCGTTCTCGAAATCCTCCGGGCTCTCGAAACGCCGAGACTCGGCATCGGAGGTTGTGCGCAGGGCTACCGGTCGACCGAGCCAGTTGCTCAGTGCCGCGTCATCCGCGGCCACGGAACCGTCGGGTAGCAGCACCTCGACCCGCCCGTCGATCGTGCGAGCCGACGCGAACAGCAGTTCAGCTTCGCGGCGGCCGGTGAGGCCGAAGCCGGTCACGGTGTCGAAGATGGCCAACTGACGGTCGCCGTCGATACCCTCGACGCCGAGAGTGACGTTCTCGAGACGTTCGCCCTGCAGGGACTTCACCGGGTATCGCCAGATCTCGAGCACGCGCATCCCCTCATTCTCCTAGAGTTAGCCCGTGACCATCTCAACGCCTCGCCCCTGGCTGACAAGCTACGCCGAAGGCGTGCCCCACGAGATCGAGTTGCCCACCGGCTCTCTTTACGACCTGGTGGAGGATTCGGTTCACGACTACGGCAGAAACGTCGCGCTCGAGTTTTTCGGGGTGGCCACCACTTATGCCCAGATGGGTGAGCAGATCGACCGGGCCGCCGAGGGCCTGCGCCTGCTCGGTGTGCAAAAGGGTGACCCGGTCGCCCTCGTGCTGCCCAACTGCCCCCAGCACATTGTCGCGTTTTATGCGGTGCTGCGCCTCGGCGCGATTGTGGTCGAGCACAACCCGCTCTACACGCCGCGTGAGCTGCGCCACCAGTTCGAAGACCACGGCGCCAAGGTAGTCATCGCCTGGAACAACGTCGTCGAGACGATCCAGGCGTTTCCCGAGGATGTCGCGGTCGACACCATCATCTCGATCGATGTCACTCGCGCGATGCCGTTCGCCACGCGTTTCTTGTTGACGCTGCCGATCGCGAAAGCGCGGGAGTCCCGCGCCGCCCTGACCGCCAAGGTGCGCGGCACAATCACCTGGCAGGAGCTGCTGAAGTCCGAGCCGATCAAGGCCGACATCTTCCGTCCCGAGGCCGCGGATGTCGCCCTCATCCAGTACACGAGCGGTACGACCGGTCTTCCCAAGGGCGCCGCCCTCACCCACCTGAACCTCACAACGAACGCCGCTCAGGCGCGCGCCTGGGTGCCGACGGTTCAGCGCGGAACCAGCGTCGTCTATGCCGTGCTTCCGATGTTCCACGCCTACGGTTTGACGCTGTGCCTCACCTTCGCGATGAGCATGGGCGCGCGTCTCGTGCTGTTCCCCAAGTTCGACCCGGAGCTGGTGCTCAAGGTGATCAAGAAACGTGCGGCGACCTTTTTGCCGGCCGTTCCGCCGATCTATGAGCGGCTCATGGCTGCCGCGGAGGCTGAGGGCGTGTCCCTCGAGGGCATCGAGATCGCGATCTCGGGCGCAATGCCGCTGTCGGCGTCAGTCGTCGAGCCGTGGGAGAAACTCTCGGGGGGATACCTCGTAGAGGGGTATGGGCTCAGTGAGACATCCCCGGTGCTGATGGCTAACCCGGTGGGCCCGTCGCGTCGTGCCGGAACCGTGGGGCTGCCCCTGCCGAACACGGAGATTCGAGTTGTGGATCCGGAGAACCCCACTGTCGATCGGCCGGTCGGAGAAGAGGGCGAGCTGATTGTGCGCGGGCCGCAGGTGTTCGGCGGCTATTGGAAGAAACCAGAAGAAACCGCGGCCGTGTTCGTGCCGACCTCGGATGACGGTGCCGACTGGTTCCGCACCGGTGACATCGTGTCGGTGGACCCCGACGGTTTTGTGAAGGTCGTCGACCGTATCAAAGAAATCATCATCACGGGGGGCTTCAACGTTGCGCCGAGCGAGGTCGAAGACACGCTGCGTCAGCATCCGGATGTCGCCGATGTCGCGGTCGTCGGCCTGCCGAGCGAACGCAGCGGAGAAGATGTCGTGGCGGCGGTAGTGCTCGCCGCGGGGAAGACTCTCGATGAGGCATCCATTCGCGACTATGCCCGTGAGAATCTCGCCGCCTACAAGGTGCCTCGGCGCGTCTACGCGGTCGACGAACTGCCCAAGTCGCTCATTGGCAAGGTACTGCGCAAGAAGGTCAAGGAGTCGCTCGTCGAGTCAGCGTCGTAGCCGCGGAGCACCTCGCACACGCTCAGCCTGGTATCGCCCGGCGCTCACCGTGGCAATTCCGACATGCTTGCCCCACCTAACTGTCTTCTGTCGTGACGGGGGCGGGAATCCGCGCCCCTCCGGGAATCAGCCCGAGGGAGGCGATAAGCAGCTCGTCGCCGCCGAAGGAGACGGCGTAACAGTTCCATCCCACGCCCGCCGGGCCGAATACTTCGAAGCGGGTCGAGAAGGCGACCGATTCGGGAGCGTAGTACCGCGTGTAGATCGCACAGGTGGCCAGCGCGGTGCGGTTGGCGGTTTCCGCAGTGACGAGGATGCCCGGCAGAATCAGCGCCGCCAGTCCGAGAACGACGACCACGCGGATGACGCGGGCGACGTGAGGGCTGCGCAGCGGCTTCTCGTGGGGCTGGTAGCCAGCGAGTTCTGGCTCGTCGTCGTCATCCATTGTTGGAACGATTCTCGCACCTGATTCTGGAAGATGAGATGTCACCGAACGACAAAGGGTGCCCGGCCAGCTGGCCGGGCACCCTTTGTGTCAATCAGGTGTTACGGGACAATACCGATGATCGTGAGATCGAACACGACGGTGTTGTTGGTGGTATCCGAGTCGCCACCAGACCCCGTCACGATAGTGGCGGGAATCTGAATAACGGCGGCTTGACCATTGTTGTTAGTCGCGGTGAAGTCGAACTGCGCGAAGCCCGAGATCGTTCCCTTGGGTAGCGGACCGTTGTAGGAGAACACGTACTCTGCCCCGCTGGCGTCGAGCGTCCAGTTGACGCTGGATGCATTCAGCGATGGCGCGGTGATGTTGATGCTCTTCGGGATCGTAACGGTGATCGGGGTAACGCCGTCACGGTCGACCTCGTTGGTGAGACGGAAGGCAATCACTACCGGGTCGCCGGTGTCGACGAGGGTGGAATCGATCAGGCCTTCGATCGCATAGTCGAGAGGCGTGCAGTCGTCGGCTGAAGCAGAGGACGCGGGGGCCGTGATCGCAAGCCCGGCGCCGCCACCGGCGAGCAGCAGCACGAGACCGAGGGCTACGCCGCTCTTTCGCATGCGACCACGGGACAGGGCGAAGAACGCGATGCCGAATGCGACGATCGCCAGCCCGACGACGAGGGGAAACAACGCGTCGATGCCGGTGTTCGCCAGGGCGGGGCAGTCGATCGTGGGCGTTGGGTCAATACCAGGGAACAATTTGTGGCTCGCTTTCATGCGGAGGGGGCATCACAACCATGCGGTGAAGCCAGTTCACCATAGCAGACAAATGTTCCGCCGGTACACTGATTGTCAGTGCGAACTGCCTTCGGTCTCGATCTCTGAGCGGTCGCCCGACCACAGGGTGTGGAAGGTGCCATCCAGGTCGGTGCGCTTGTAGGTGTGCGCTCCGAAAAAGTCGCGCTGGCCCTGCACGAGCGCGGCCGGCAGACGGTCTGCGCGCAGGCCATCGTAGTAGGCCAGCGAGCTCGAGAACGCGGGGGTCGGGATGCCGGCGTGCGCGGCATCCGAGACCACGTTGCGCCACGCGGTCTGTGCGCGGGCCATCACGTCGACGAAGAACGGCGCGGTGACCAGGGCGACCAGGCCCGGGTCGGCAACGTAGGCCTCGGTGATGCGGTTGAGAAACCGGGCGCGGATGATGCAACCGCCGCGCCAAATCTTGGCGATCTCGCCCTTCTTGATGTCCCAGTTGTACTGTTCTGCGCCCGCGACGATCGCGTCGAACCCCTGGCTGTAGGCGATGACCTTCGACGCGTAGAGGGCTAGGCGCACGCCTTCGACGAAGCCGTCGACGTCGCCGGGCGTGAAGTCGCTCTCGTTGGGCCCGGGCAGCGACGAGGCCGCCTTGCGCTGCGCAGGCTTGGACGACACCGCGCGAGCGAACACGGCCTCGGCGATGCCAGACACGGGGATGCCTAGGTCGAGGGCGGTCTGCACCGTCCAGACCCCGGTGCCCTTGGATCCTGCCTCGTCGAGGATCACATCGACCAGAGGCTTGCCCGTCTTCGCGTCGACCTGGCGCAGCACCTCGGCGGTGATCTCGATCAGGTAGCTTTCCAGCTCACCCTTGTTCCACTCGGCGAAGATGTCGGCGATCTCGGCCGGGGACTTGCCGGTGCCGCGGCGGATTAGGTCATAAGCCTCGGCGATGAGCTGCATGTCGGCGTACTCGATGCCGTTGTGGATCATCTTGACGAAGTGTCCGGCGCCGTCGTGTCCCACGTGCGTGACGCAGGGTTCACCCTCGGCGATGGCGGCGATCGACTTGAGGATCGGGCCAATTGTTGCCCACGCTTCATCCGACCCACCGGGCATGATCGACGGGCCGTTGAGTGCGCCCTCTTCGCCACCGGAGATGCCGGCACCGACGAAGTTGATACCCGTGTCGCGCACCGCCTTCTCGCGTCGGATCGTGTCGGTGAATAGTGCATTGCCACCATCGATGATGATGTCGCCCGGCTCGAAAACGGCCACGAGTTCGTCGATGACGGCGTCGGTTCCCTTGCCAGCCTGCACCATGATCAGTGCGGTGCGCGGCTTCGACAGCGACGCGGCAAATTCTTCGATCGTCGTGGATGCGACGAAGTTGGCTTCGGGGTGCTCATCGAGCAGGGTTTCGGTGCGCGAGAAGGTGCGGTTGTACACCGCGACGGTGTTGCCCTCCCGGCTGGCGAGGTTACGGGCAAGGTTGCTGCCCATCACCGCGAGTCCGACAACACCGATATTCGCCTGAGTCATGAGTTACAGGCTAGTACTGCAGCACGATCGCTCGGATCGATCGGTAACGTGGGCACTGTGCGCTCGAGGCGCCCGGAGCAGATGAGCCGCATCTCGACGTTGATATCCGCCTGACGCCCCCTAGATCGTCGCGGCGATCGAGGAACGGTTTGCCCGCTAGCTCTCGAAACCTCAGGCCAGCCGACCGCGCAGGATCGAATCGCCCGAGTGGGCCGGGTCGCCGTCGTACGGTTCGGCCGACACATCGACGAGGTCGTAGATGGAGAGGTCGACACCCGCCGGAATAGTCAGGGTTCCACGGGATCCGGCTACGGTTCCCAGGCTGACCAGTCGCGTCGCATCCGAAGAGATCAGCCACACCTCGGTGTACTCGTCGCCGAGTCCCGGTGCGTCGAAACTGACCTGCACGACGCGCGTGCCGTCCGTGGATTCTTCAACCACGGCCTTACCGGTCGCATCCGGCCAGTTGGGGAATGAATCCAGGGTCGCCGAGGCGAGCACGATTGCGGGTGTCGGCCGGGTGATGCCCCAGGCGGTGAGACCGACGGATGCGACGAGCGCAACGCTCGCGGCGATGCCAACCACCGGCACCCAGCGCCGTCGGGGCGCAAGCTCGATCACCGGTGCCGGCTGCGGCTCCGCGGCAAGGCCCAGCTCGTCGCTGATGCGGGTCCAGACTCGCGGGGCCGGCTCAACGAGTTCGCCGGCGTCCAGGGTCGAACGCCCCGCGCTGACCGCGCGGCTGAAGTGCGTGAGCTCGGCAGAGCACTCGTCGCACTGGGCAAGGTGCTCAGGCGCATCGCTGTCCGCGACCTTCTCGCCGAGGGCGAGCAGGGCGAGCGTGTCAGGGTCGACGTGTCGCATAGGTCACCTCCAATCGTGTGCGCATCCGCTGCAAACTGCGGCGAATGTGGCTCTTTACGGTGCCCAACGGTAATGCGAGCCGCACCGAGATTTCGTTGTGGGTCAGATCGTCGTAGAACGCCAGCCGCAGTACCCGCTGGGCTTCGGGTTCTAGCTGCGCTATCTCATCCGCGACGAGAAGCGCATCGGCGATATCGACCGGCTCGGTCGTCCATTCGTGCGGGGCGGATGTCGCGGCCAACTGTTCCTGCAGTCGCCGGATCCTGGCACGCGCTTCGTGAGTGTCGGCGATCTTGTTCTTTGCTATCGCGACCAGCCACGTCGACAGACGGGCTCGCGACGAATCGAAATTCGCGCGGCTTGTCCAGGCCGAGACGAATGTTTTCTGGGTCACGTCTTCGGCGTCGCCGATGTCACCGAGCGACCGAAGGGCGAGGGTATAGATCAGGGCGGACCATCGGCGGTAGACGTGTGCTAACGCCTGCTCGTCGCCCGCCGCAAAAGACGCCGCCGTGCGGGCATCCTCATCGTCGTGATCGTCAGTGCTCACTAGTGAATCGTACCGATGCCCGCTCATTACGCCACCGGAACGGCGATCACGACGACGTTGTCTGAATAGTGCAGGGAGTCGTAGTCGAACTGACCACCGCAGGTAATCAAGGCCAGACGTGGTGAGCCATCGCGGTCGAAGACCTGGTCGAGGGGGAGCTCAGCCTTGAGGATGCTCTGCACGGATTCGACGGTGTAGTCGTGGGTCGTGCCATCCGCACTCGACACGGTGATCACGGCGCCCGCAGGCAGGTTCTTCAGTTGCGAGAACGGGCCGAGGCCATACTCCAGTGAATCGACGTGGGCTGAGACAACGGTGGTGCCCGTGTCGCTGCCGGGGTCGGAACCGTACTGATACCAGCCGGCCACCGAGACATCCGGCGGCAACTGCATTGAGCCATCCGCCTCGATGCCTACGGGGGTGACTGGCACGTCGACACTTATGTCGCCCACCTGCACGCGAACCGGCGGGACGGGCTGGCGCGTCGGTTTCAGCGCTGCACTTTCGCTACCGATCTGCGGCCCGGCTGGCGCTCCGCTGGCGGGGGCTGGTGTGGGTGCGAGCTGCTCGACCTGCGCGGCCGAGCAGCCCGCGAGAAGGAAGACGGTCACGATGGCGATCGCGAATCGGTTGAACATGCCCTCCTCCTTCCGTGTGTGGTGACTAGCGGTTCGACTGGCGCGACGTACGCACCCGAAGGGTGGCGACACTGACTGCAGCGAGCAGGGCCACCAAGGCGGCGATGCTCAGCGAGAGCACAACCGGGTTGAGATCGGCCGCGAGTCCTGCGGTTCCCGACTGAACGCCGTTCGGGTTGGAGTGCAGGCCACCAATGGTCTGAACTGCCAGCTGCAGGTTCTTGTCCTCAAGCGAACCCCAGGCGTAGACGATCGTGTTGACGCCCTCCTGGATGGTCACATCGGCCGGGCCGATCACCGGGTCGGTCGTGCCGGTTGCAGCGACCGCGGCGGAGATCGTTCCTGCAGGCAGGTCGGCCTTGGTCTCCTTCGAGTTCGTGAGGTTGGTCAACGCTGCGGCACCATTGGCGAGAATGTCGACGGCAGGAGCCGCTGCAGTGTGACGAACCGTCAGCCTGCCCTGTCCTGCCGCGATGGTGCTCAGGTCGTTGGTGAACAGGGTCGCCGTGGGGTTGCCATCCGCATCCAGGTGGGCAACAGCGGTGTAGCTGGTGTTCGCCGCCAGAGTCAGCGTGATGGGCCCGATCGCCGCGTCGGCAAGCGGGGCACCCGCCGCGGTGATCGCGACCTCGTAGTCGCCGTTCGGAAGGTCGAACGGATCGGTCAGGGTGCCGGGCTCGAAGTCCGCTTTCAGAATCTCACCATCGACCCACACGTCGACCGTGAGGTCGGGAACTGCGTGCAGTATGTAAAGATCTGCCGTGCTTGGCGAGATCGCCTGCGCCGGTGCGGCAATGCCCACCGTCGCGATGAAGCCGGCTGCGAGTCCGGCAAGAAGCTTGTGTCGCATTGTGTCCTCCTCGTGATGGGGCGCTTTTCGCCCGTCGTGTAGTAGTTCTCCCGAGGAGGTCGGTTTGGATGCAGTTGCCGCGAAAAACTTTTCGGGCGGCGGCGATACCGGTGCGCGACCGTCGATCCCGCTGCATCCGTGTAAACTCGTGCACTGAACTTCGGCGAGGGAACTGTTCTGACGGTTCCGTTATCGACGCGGTGGGTGAGCCCCGGGCTTTTCCTCACGCTGGCATGAATGCGTTCGAGTTGACACATACCGATCAGGGCACAGTCCCAAGGAGAAATAGACATGGCTGACAACAACGGCAACCACCTCGTAACCGAGATCCGCGACACCTTCGGCAAGGGCGTCGCTCGCAAGATCCGCGCGAAAGGCAAGATTCCCGCGGTGATTTACGGTCACGGCACGGAGCCGCAGCACGTTACGCTTCCCGGCCACGAGGTCGGTCTCATCCTGCGCAAATCCAACCAGGTTCTCGAGCTCGACATTCAGGGCAAGATTCAGCTTGCGCTGGTCAAAGACGTGCAAAAAGATCCGGTTCGCCAGATCATCGAGCACATCGACCTGATCGTTGTGCGCAAGGGCGAGAAGGTCACGGTTGACATCCCCGTGCACATCGAGGGCGAGTCCGTTGCCGGAAGCGTTGTCAACCAGGACTCCAACACCGTGTCGCTCGAGGTCGAGGCAACTCACATCCCCGAGAGCATCGTCGTCTCCATCGAGGGTCTCGAAGAGGGTACGCACATTCTCGCAAAAGACCTCGTGCTGCCGTCCGGTGCTTCGCTCGTCTCCGACCCCGAGATGCTCATTGTGGGCATCACGGGCGAGAGCGCTGCCGACCTCGGCGAGGCCGAGACCGCGGTCGGGGATTCTGCTGACGCCGAAACTGCTGCCACCGAGGCTGCAACCGAAGCCGCCGAGTAATCTCGCTTTTCCGTAGGGCACGTCCCATGGATGACGACCACTGGTTGGTAGTCGGGCTCGGTAACCCCGGGCCCGGCTACGCCGGTAATCGTCACAACGTAGGGCAGATGGCGCTCGCTCAGCTCGCTGACCGGAAATCCATCAGTTTCACCAATCACAAGGCGAACGCCGCCGTCGCAGCGGGACGCAGTCGTGCCGCCGACCCCCGCCTGGTGCTCGCTAAGCCCAACACGTTTATGAACGTGTCGGGTGCGCCGGTTGCCGCGCTCATGCGTTTCTACAAGCTCGAACCGTCGCGGCTGATCGTGTTGCACGACGAGCTGGACATTGCGTTCGACTCGGTGCGCCTCAAGTTTGGCGGCGGTCACGGCGGACACAACGGTCTGCGCGACATCATCGCCCACCTCGGTAGCGGCGACTTCACGCGGGTGCGTATCGGGGTGGGTCGTCCGCCCGGTCGAATGGATGCCGCGGCTTTCGTTCTCCAGGACTTCTCGCGTGACGAGCGCGAGCTGCTTCCCAACCTGCTCGTCGATGCCGCGGATGCAACCGAACTCATCACGGCAGAGGGACTCACGGCTGCGCAGCTCAAGTTCCACACCGCCCGCTAGGTACGCGGGTCGAGCTTGTCGAGACCTCACCTTTGTGATTGCGTCGGCCAGATCTCGACAGGCTCGATCTGCGGCAGCCGCTCGATCTGCGGCAGCGGCTCGATCCCCGGCGGCCGCTCGATCCGCTGCCCGCGAACTCGCCGCAGTAGCGTCGCCGCCCGCGCGTAGACTCGCACGGTGATACTCGAAGGATTAATCGCGGCCCTTTCGCGCGCCAAAACGTTCGAGAACGCACTCTCGCAAGCCACCCGCAG
>Ga0105048_10005563_pt1 | contig 20343 bp, 15 predicted proteins | sample MAT05_FD_78382 | JGI IMG/M metagenome (GOLD analysis project Ga0105048, IMG submission 78382) | Freshwater microbial communities from Lake Fryxell liftoff mats and glacier meltwater in Antarctica - MAT-05 | ecosystem: Environmental > Aquatic > Freshwater > Ice > Liftoff microbial mat | place...
GCTACTCCGCGAGAAGGCCGATATCTCTGACACGCCGGCGATGGCTAAGCAGTTCTCTGACGAAGCCGACAGCTGGGTACAAAAGGCCGTCGAAACCAAGAAGGTGAAGGCCGCCCGCATGCCCTCCCAGATCGGTATCGTCTCCGAAGAAGCACCGGCCAAGAAAGAATAGTTTCCGGCTTCATTTCCAAACGCGGGCGGCCACTGGTGCTCAACCAGTGGCCGCCCGTTTTGTTGATTTCTCAGACTCAAGGTAAAATTCGTTCAGATGTCAAAGTCCCCAATTGTCCAGCGCGACCGGCGCTGGACGTTCCTTGCCGCCGCTTTGCTGGCATTTGTCGCCCTTCTCTACCTGCCGGTGGCGGGCTTCCCTTTTCTTCAGATTGACGACAATCCCCACCTCTTACAGCAGGACCTGGCCCACTTAGGTTTTGGCTGGGCCTTTACCAATGGCTTCGCTTGGCAGCCGCTCACGTGGCTGTCGCACCAGCTCGATTTCCGGCTCTTCGGCTTCCAGGATGCGGGGCGCCATCATGTGGTTAATTTGTTGCTGCACTTGCTGAACACGGGCTTATTCTTCTGGTGGCTCTCGAAGGTGAGCGGCCAAGCCGGCGCTAGCTTGGCGGCGGCGGCGCTGTTTGCGCTTCATCCCCTGCGCGTCGAGAGCGTAGCCTGGGTGTCGGGCCGCGGCGATTTACTGGCGACGCTGTTGGTGTTGCTGGCGCTTGAGGCGCATCGGCGGGAGCGCCGGTGGGCGGTGATTGTACTGAGCGCTTTGGCGATGATGGCCAGCCCGGTGGCAGCCCCGGTCGGCTTGGTGCTGATGGCACTCGATGTGTGGGTGCTGGGCCGGCCGTTGGCTTGGCGCGAAGTCGGGCCGGTTCTCGCGTTGGGCGTGGTGGCGTTGGTGCTCCGGGCGATGGGCGGGCCGGATCACGCTGTTCTTCTGGCCCCTTCCTCGCTCTCCTCGCCTTTTATGCGTGGCCTGTCGGCTTGGTTTGGTCTGGCGATGTCTACTTTTTGGCCCACGAACCTAGCTATCGTCCGGCCGCCCGAGGTTAGCGGCTTTTCGTCGATGCTGGGTTTGATCCTCCTGCCGGTCGTGTTCCTGTCGATCCGGATGGCCCCCGCGTTCCTAACGAAAGTGGGCCTAGTCTGGTGCTTGGCGTTACTGATTCCGGCCTTCGCCCTTCCCAGCGTCTGGGGCCACGCGGACCACAACACGTACCTGCCCCACCTCGGTCTCATCACGGCTCTCGTCTTCGCCGTTCCGACCGCTTGGCGAGCCGTGGCCGGCAAAGTTCTAGCCATTCCGCTTCTCGCGTTGGCCGCACTCTCCTGGACCCATCTCAATCACTTTCGCGGCACCGTGCCCCTGTTGCAACACGCTATCGAAGTCGACCCCGCCAACATCGAAGCGCGCCTGGGCCTAGGCCTAGCTCTCGCCGGGCAAGGCCAGTTCGTTGACGCCGAAGCGCAGCTCAAGCTCGTCACCCAAGCCCGGCCGGACTCGGCCACGGCGTGGGTCGCCTACGGCCGCGCCCTCACCTCGCAGAAGAAGGCTCCGGAAGCTTTTGCCGTCATGGAGCAGGCCGTCAAGCGCTTGCCCCAAAGCGCTGACGCCATCTTTGAACGCGGGATTGCCCTCAATAACCTGAATCGCATCCCCGAAGCCGAGCAAAGCTTTGTCACCGCGCTTAACCTTGGGCTCGACGCGCGCACCGGCGCCATCGCCTACAACAACCTCGGCAGCTACGCGGCGCAACGCCAGGAGCTTGGCAAAGCCGAAAAGTACTTCGAACAGGCCTTTCTGCTCGACCTCGGATTCGCTCTCGCCCATCGCAACTACGCCATGTCGTTGGTGGCGCAGAAGCAGCGCGAGAAGGCGATCCAGCATTTGGAACGCAAGGCGGTGCTGTGGACGAACAACGACCGGCTGGTAGGCGAGTATTTGGCGGCGCTGATGAATGAGCGCTACTCCGAACAGTACCAGAAGAACCGCGAGCAAATGCAGCGGGAACAGGAACTCGAGAAGAAGGCTGAGGCCGAGCGGATAAAAAAGCGCTGATCTCCAGCCCGTCACGCTGCAACCCCGCACTCTCGACGGCGTGCACCGGTAAGCTCCCAGACCATGAACGATTCCCGTTTGCACCGCACGCTGGGTCTAGGCGACGTCACATTGCTGGGCGTGGCCTGTATCGTCGGCACGCGATGGTTGGCGCTGGCGGCGCACGCCGGGCCGGGGTCCGTGCTGTTGTTCCTGCTGGCGGGATTGTTCTTTGTAGTGCCGATGGCGCAGTGCATTGGCCTGCTAGCCGGGCGGCGTCCTCAAGCCGGGGGGCAATACGTCTGGGCCCGCGAGGACTTCGGCGAATGGCATGGCTTTCTGGCCTTCTGGCTTTATTGGGTGGGAATCGCGAGTTGGTTTCCCAACGCGGCGATCGCCTATATGAGCATTGGGGCCTACGCCATCGATCCCGCGCTCGTACAAAACCGGACCCTGATTGTGGGGGCCTCGGTGATCGCGATTTGGGTCGGGATGGGCATCAACATTTTGGGAGTGCGCGTGGGACGCTGGAACCAGAATGTGGGCGGCATCGCTACCTGGGCGATGGTGGTGCTGCTAATTGGCACCGGCTTGGTGTTTTACGGGCGGCAGGGGTCGGCGACGCCTTTGCATTTGGCTCCTTCCCTCGAATGGCGCACGCTCAGCTTCTGGTCGCAGATCGCCTTTGCCCTCAGTGGGCTCGAATTGCTGGGGATGATGGGCGGCGAGATTCGCGATCCGGAACGGACCATCCGGCGGGCGGGTTGGGGGGCAGCGATACTGGCAGTGCTGTTCTATAGCGCGGCCACTCTGGCGATGGTCGTGCTGCGTCAGCCATCGGAGATCAGCGACCTTTATGGCATCGTGCAGGTGGGGCAAGTGGCCGGCGCATGGCTGGGGCTAGTGTTTGCCGGCTTGTCGATGTTGACGGTGCTGGGCCAATTCGGCGGCCTAGGCGCGGGGACCGCGCGAATGTCCTATGCGGCGGCCAAAGATGGCTTGCTGCCCGAGGTCTTCGCCCGGGTCCATCCGCGCTGGCGGACGCCGCACGTGTCGATGTTCGCTTTGGCCGGCGTCGGCACCGCGCTGCTGCTGGTGATGCAATTAGGCGATACCATGCGCGCGGCCTACCAGGAGTTAGTGTCGATGATGGTGCTCTGTTCGTTCGTCCCCTACTTCTACATCTTCGGCAGCGGCTGGAAGGCGGGATTACGCCTCGCGCCCGTCAGCGGAATTCTGGTGACTTTCCTGGCCCTTTTATTCACTGCGGTGCCGACCGACGAGGTGGGCAACGTGTGGTTGTACGAGGGCAAGATCTGGGGCGGAGCGGCGTTGATGCTGGGCTTGGGCCGCTGGATCTTTCTGCGGGGCAAAGCCGCCGCGGGATTGCCAACCCAACTACGCTAGACTCGCGTTGTATGATGCTTCGGATCCTCTTGTTTGCGGGAATCGCCTACGCCCAGCCAATGCCCGAGCCCTATCAGAAGCTATGCGCCGCCTGCCATGGCGACCGTGCCACGGGAACCGACCGCGGTCCCAACCTCGTCAACGCCCGCTCGCTGCGTTCGCGTTCCGAGGCCCAACTGAGGCAACTCATCCGCAACGGTACCCCCGGCGGCATGCCCGCTTTTCCCCTGCCTGACAATCAACTTACGGTGCTCGCCCATACCGTGCGCTCCTGGAACGCCTCCGCCTTCGACGCCAAGCCCACCGGCGATCTTGCCGCAGGGCAGCGATTTTTTGAGGGACGCTGCCTCAGTTGCCACATGGTGAAGGGCCGAGGCGCCTCGAATGGGCCGGACTTGTCCAATGTCGGCAAAGAACTCACCGTCCGTGAACTTGAGCAAACCCTCGCCGATCCGAACTCCCGCCAAGGTCAACGTAACGGCGCATCCTGCCCCAGTTGGGCCTTTTGTCCCGAGAATCCCTGGCAGGTGGTTACCGTCAAACTCAAGAATGGGGTAACTCAGCGTGGCTTCGCCCGCAGCCGTGGTCAACATGACTTACAACTCCAGACCTTCGATGGGCACTTACAATCATTGAGCGACGCTGACTACTCTTCCATCGAAGCCGAAACCCGATCTTATATGCCTGCGGTTACTGCCACCGCTAACGAGCGCCGCGACTTGGTCGCTTATCTCAGTATTCTCAGCGGCATCCCGACGGGGCCCTTGGCGCATGCTCCGAAACCCATCACTCCCGCTGAAATTCGCCAAATCGAGCAGCCAGCCGAGGGCGAATGGCCGGGCTATCATGGCTTGCCCAGCGCCAATCGCCATAGTCCGCTGAGGGAAATCAATACCGCCAACGCCGCGCGGCTTACTCCCGCCTGGAGTTACTCGCTGCCCCACTTAGGCTTGCAAACCACGCCTTTGGTCGTTAACGGTGTGATGTATGTCACCGGCCCCAATCAAGTCTGCGCGCTCGCCGCTGACAATGGCCGCGAGATCTGGTGTTACGTCCGGCCGCGCGGCGATGCGACGAAGATCTCGGGCGATGCGGCCAAGGGCGCTCAGCGCGGCGCGGCCCTGCTGGGCGATCGCATTTTCTTCGCTACGGACGATGCCCACCTGATCGCGCTCAATCGGCTGACCGGTGCCTTAATGTGGCAGGTATATATGCCGGAATCGCCCGGCGCCTTCGGCGCCACGGCCGCCCCGTTGGTGGTGGGAGATTTGGTCATCGCCGGCATCGGCGGAGGCGACGCTCCCTTACGTGGATTCCTTGCTGCGTACCGTGCCACCACCGGCCAACCAGTGTGGCGCTTCTGGACCATCCCGAAACGCGGCGAACCCGCCGCCGATAGCTGGCGCGGCAATGCCATCGAAACCGGCGGCGGGGCCACTTGGCTCACCGGCTCTTACGATCCGCAAACCGGCACTCTTTATTGGCCCACCGGCAACCCCTATCCCGATACCGACGGTACTCAACGCAAAGGCGATAACTTATACACCAATTGTGTTTTGGCGCTGGACCCCAAGACCGGAAAACTCAAATGGCACTTTCAATTTACTCCGCATGACCTCTGGGATTGGGATGCCACTGAGCCGCTCGTACTGGTCGATGCCAAGTTTCAGGGCCGCGATCGCAAGTTACTGCTGCAAGCCAATCGCAATGGTTTCTTCTATGTCCTCGACCGTACCAATGGCGAGTTTCTGCTGGGCACGCCCTTTGTCAAACGACTGACTTGGGCTTCGAAAATCGACGGCCAGGGGCGGCCCGTCGTCATCGAGAGTGCCAAACCCACCATGGGCGGCACCATCACCTGCCCCGCCGTGCGGGGCGCGACGAATTGGTACTCTACCGCCTATAACCCCGACACCCAACTCTTCTACGTCATGACCGTGGAGGATTGTAACCTCTATCGCCAAGCCGGCAGCTGGTTTGTGCCTTACAATGACCCCGCCAAGCCCCCCGTCAAGTTACTCCGTGCCATCGACATCCAAACGGGCAAAGTGATGTGGGAAGTGCCGCAGACGGGGGCGCCCGAAGCCAATTACTCGGGAGTCTTATCCACCGCGGGCGGCCTGCTTTTCTACGGCGAATCTGGCGGCACCTTCGCCGCTGCCGATGCGCGGGACGGCCAAACCCTTTGGCATTTCAACACCGGCCAAGTATGGAAAGCTTCACCCATGACTTACACCGCGAAGGGGCGCCAGTATGTGGCCATCGCCGCCGGGGGAAACATCCTCGCCTTTGCGCTCGGCCGGTAGATGTATAGTAATGGCGTGTGCCGTTTCGCCATAATTGGTATTCTTCCTTTCTTCGCCCTGGCCGCGCAAGATGAGTTCGTCCAGACGGTGAAGCCGTTTCTGGCGAAGAACTGCGCCGGTTGTCATAACGACCAAACTAAGTTGGCCAACCTCAGCCTCACGAACCCTGCCGCCACCGTTTGGCCGAAAGTGCTCGACAAACTCAGTTCCGGTCGCATGCCTCCACTTGGCTCGCCGCAGCCCTCGAAAGCCGAACTTGCCCCGGTCACCGCGTGGCTCGAACGCCAAGCGGGGGTGGCCAACCCGACTGCGGACCCCGGCCGGGTCACCTCCCGGCGGCTGAATCGGGTGGAGTATAACCAGACCGTGCGTGACCTTTTAGGCGTGTCGCTTCGCCCCGCCGACGATTTTCCTTTGGATGACGCCGGCTACGGCTTCGACAATATCGGCGACGTCCTCTCCGTCTCCTCACTCCTGATGGAAAAGTATCTCGCCGCGGCCAAGCAACTCTCTTCGGTCGCCGTCTACGGACATCGCGTGCCGCCGAAACCCACGAAGTTAGTCCGCTACATGACGAAAAAGTCTCAGGACGATCCCACGCCCAACGCCCTTCCATTTTCCCTGCGCGGCGCGATCTATGGCACTTATCATTTTCCGGTCACCGCCGAATATGAGTTCCGCATGCGCGTCGGCAATTACCGGCCACGTAACACTTCCAACCGACGTCTAACGGAACTCAACCGGAAGCCCGCGATCACCGAAGCGGAGAAATTGGAGATTATCGAAGAAAGCCGCAGGGCCTACCCGCCCGTGAAGATGGTAATGACCTTGGACGGGTTACAGATTCTGACGGAGACCGTCGAAGGTAACGTCGACTATCAATATGCCCACGGCGAATCGATTGCCCGCGTCAAGGTAAAGGCTGGCGAGCGTGCCATTCGCGCTTCCTTTCCCGAATTCGCCTCGTTGGCCAATCCGCGCGAGAATATGAACCTCGACGGTCGACGTAAGCTGTTTATCGACTATGTGGATATTGTCGGTCCATTCGCGCCCGAGCCCCAGCAACTCGAAAGCCGCGAACGCCTTTACATCTGCCGGGAGCAGACTCCGGCCTGCGCGCAACGCATTCTCGGGCGCTTGGCCGCTCGCGCCTATCGTCGTCCGGTAACCCCCCAGGAACTTACGGCGCTCTCCGGCTTAACGGCCCTCGTGCGCGACGCCGGCGACTCTTTCGACGAGGGCATCCGCGTTGGCATTCAGGCCATCCTGATGTCGCCGCATTTTCTGTTTCGCGCTGAACCGGCCAGCGCTAAGCCACAATTCATTACCGATCATGACCTCGCCTCGCGCCTTTCCTATTTCCTTTGGAGCAGCCTCCCCGACGCGGAACTAGTGACCGTCGCTGACGCGGGCCGTTTACGTCAACCGGCGGTCCTCAATGCCCAGCTTAGGCGAATGTTGGCCGATCCACGTTCCGACGCCATGATCGAAAACTTCGTTGGCCAATGGCTCGGCTGGCGCTTGCTCGATCGCCGCAAGCCTGATCCGGCTCGCTTCCCCAACGTGGATGACGAGTTACTTGAGGCCATGCGCCGCGAAACGTTTCTCTTCGCTCGGGCCATTCTCCGCGAAGACCGCAGCCTGCTCGACTTTATCGATGGCCGATTCACTTACTTGAACGGTCCCTTGGCCAATTACTACGGCATCGCCGGGATCACGGGCGAGGGGTTTGAGCGCGTGGAGCTAAAGGATGTCCGCCGAGGCGGTGTGATAACCCACGGCTCGGTGTTGACCCTATCTTCATACGCCACCCGCACCTCCCCAGTTTTGCGCGGTCGCTGGGTGCTGGAGAACCTACTTGGCACTCCGCCCCCTCCCGCGCCGCCCGACATTCCGGCGCTCCAAGAAGCGAACCTTGGCACCGCCGCTTCGTTGCGCACGCGTCTGGAACAACATCGTGCCAATCCCCGGTGCGCTGTCTGTCACGATCAGATGGACCCCATCGGCTTTGGCCTGGAGAATTTCGATGCCGCCGGAGCGTGGCGCGATCGCGATGGCCAGTTCCCGATCGATAGCTCCGGCAAGTTTCCCAGCGGGGCGTCGTTTCGTGGCCCGGAGGAACTCAAACAAGTGCTCAAGGCTCAGTCCGGTTTATTCGTGCGGAATGTCACTGAAAAGTTACTCACTTATGCGCTAGGTCGCGGAGTCGAAACTTCCGACCGCATCGCCGTCAACACCATTGTGCAACGAGTAACTGCCGACGGCAGTAAGTTCTCGACCCTCGTCCGGGAGATTGTCCACAGTCCCGCATTTCAGATGCGAGGCAAAAGCGAAGGAGGCCAACTTGCGGCAAAATAGTTCACTCAATCGGCGCGCGTTGTTACAAGGAATGCTTGGGCTGCCCTTGCTCGACGCAATGATTCCGGCCTTCGGGCGCGCTGCCACCAAGCCCAAGTCTCCGGTGCGGATGGCCTTCCTCTATGTCCCCAATGGCATCATGATGGACCATTGGCTGCCGAAGTTACCCGGTGCCTTGCCGAAGGATCTGCCCCGTGTCTCTTCGGCCTTGGCGGAATTCCGCGACGACATCCTCTTCCTCGGTGGCCTAACTCAGGACGGCGGCCGTGCCCATGGCGACGGCCCCGGCGATCACGGACGCGCCGGCGCGAATTATCTTACTTGTGTCCACCCCAAGAAGACCAATGGCCGCGACTTATACGCCGGAGTTTCTGTCGACCAGATCGCCGCCCAACGGCTCCAAGGTAAGACGAAGTTAGCTTCGCTCGAACTGGGCTGCGAAGAGGGCGTGCAAGGCGGCAGTTGCGACAATGGTTATAGCTGCGCCTACAGCAACAGCATTTCCTGGCGCACCCCATCATCGCCAAACCCGGTTGAAATTCGGCCCCGCGCCGTCTTCGAACGCCTCTTTGGCACCGCAGACTTCGAACCCGATCCGGCGAAGCGCGCTCGCCAAGCTCTTTACCAGCGCAGCATCCTGGATGTAGTTTCGGGCGACGCCAACCGTTTGGCGGCGACCCTCGGCGGTGCGGACAAGCGAAAACTCGACGAGTATCTCTACTCCCTTCGCGATGTCGAAAAGCGCATTCAAGCCGCGGAACGCAATCTAGCGACCCGGAAGACGCCGAACCTTCCCGTTCCCGACCACAGCATCCCGTCTGACTTCGGCGAACACGCCCGCATCATGATGGACTTGATGACCCTGGCCTTCCAAACCGACTCCACCCGCGTCGCCACTTTGTTACTTGCCCTCGAACAAAGCCCCCGCGCCTACCCGGAGATCGGTATTCCGGAAGCCCACCATGGCCTAACTCACCATCAAGGCGATCCCGAGAAGATTGCCAAGGTCCTCGAGATCAATTGCTTCCACATTCAGCAATTCGCTTACTTACTCGGTAAATTAAAGTCGACGCCCGATGGCGACGGCACTCTGCTGGATCACGTTATGATCACTTACGGCAGCGGGCTGAGCGACGGCAATGCGCACGACCACGCGGACTTGCCCCTGGTGCTCGCCGGACGCGGCGGTGGCACGCTAAAGCCTGGCCGCTTGGTGCGCCATCCTAAGGAAACGCCCATGGCGAATCTCTTCGTCGCCATGTTGGATCGGATGGGCGTGCCGGTCGAATCACTCGGAGATAGTAAGGGTCAACTGGGCTATCTGTCCGATATCTAGAAAACCACGTCAATTCCCAACCCGGGCCCAGTAGGCACCAAATACTCGGCCCCATCCATAACCAGCGCATGACGTAGGTGCTGATTGGCAAACGTAAACACAGTCGGGTTGTATTCGCAAAGCGGAGCATTGGGGAGCGCCGCGCATACGTGGATGGCGGCGGCGATCTGCGGGCCCATGGCAATACTTACGTGGGGAACAATCGGTTTGCCGAGTTGTGCCCAGCGCAGCGTTTCCGTAATTCCGCTGCGGCCTAAGTCCGGCTGGAGGATATCGGTTACGGAGAGCAGGGGTTGTAACTCGCGCACCGTCCGATAACTTTCGCCCAAAGCCAGGCGGCCGGGTAAGCGGGGATGCGACAGGTCCGGCATAAAGGGGGCTTCGAGCCACTCCAATTGGCGCGCCACAAGTTCGTCTACGAACTCCTTGTCGGCGGGCCACGTCAGACGCCAGAGGGCGTCGACCGCAATCCGCGCCTCCTCACCCAACCCGGCCCGTAATTCGTCCAGAAGCCGGAGCAAGGCCGGCCCGTCCGCATCATAGAAAATTTTAAACACGCGGAAGCCCGCATCGAAATGCCGGCGAGCGAACGCGACCCGGTCCTCACCCGCTACGCCGCTCAAGTAAGCGGGAACGCGCGTGCGGGCTCCATCTCCCGCGATCAATTCACTTACCGAACGCCCCTTCAGCTTGCCGGCCAAATCCCAAAGCGCGATATCTAGGCCCGAGATCGCGTCCAGCATAAAGCCGCCGGTTTGCCCGCGGACCCGCATCGTTTGATACATCCGCGCCCACAATTCCTCAATCCGTACTCGCGTCCCATCGAAGGCTTCCCCAGTAAGTACCCCGGCGAGTAAGTCCTCAATGATGACCGCCGAAACCCTGGGCAACACGGGTGCCTGTGCTTCGCCCCAACCCACCAAGCCATTGTCGAGCGTCACTTTTACCAAGGTCGTTTCGAGCCGATCGGAGTAAACCGTGGCCACCGTCTTCGACCATTGGTAAGCGCCTGCCCGCGCGCCCAACTCCGTGGGTGAGCCGGCCGTGCCCCGCGCCGCCTCGCGATCTCGCTCCACCGAAACCGGAATCGCTTCTACGCGCTCAATCCTCGCGGCCATTCTTCTTCTCCACCGCGGCGGCCAAGCTTTCGCAGGAACGAGTAATGTGCCGCCGCATCGCTTCTACCGCTCGCGCTGTATCTCGCGCCTCCACGCCCGTCACAATCGCTTCGTGCTCCGCCGCCTCCTGGGCCAGACGAGACCGCCAATCCCGATCGCCTGCATGCACCCCAGCAATTTGTAAGTGCGCGCGCAGGCCAGCGTACATTTCGAGTAACTTCTCATTGCCCGCCGCGCGGAGGAAGAGTAAGTGGAAATCCGCGTTATTCTGCTCGTGCCGGCGTCGCTCCGCATCGTTGCGCGGCGGCTTGGCCATCGCGTCGCCCAAACGTCGCATCTCCGTCAAATCGGCGGCGGACAATGCCGGAATAGCCTTCTCCACAGCTAGACACTCGAGCGCACACCGAATCTCGAAGGTCTCGCGAACTTCGCGGGCGGATACGCTGGCCACGAACGTTCCACTGCGCGGCCGCACTTCCACCAAGCCTTCAGCGGCCAATAGTTGGATCGCGTGGCGCACCGGCATCAGGCTGACCCCCAGTTGCGACGCAAGTTCATTCGGGTTCAACCGTTCGCCAGGGCGTAGAGAACTGCTCAAGATCGCCTGGCGCAGCGCTTCATGCACCGTGTCCATGGCTCGTTCTTGTTTAATGCGTGGGAGGGCGGTCACGTTAGGTAGTTACCTCTTCATATTGTAGCCGCCCCTTTTGCAAGTTGCGGAAGATCAGATACGCGATCGGATGCAGAAAGCCCATGATATAGAAGATTGCGTCATAGGAGATATTCTCCACCACCCAACCGGTAAGTGCGATAAATAGTGACCCGCCTAGGCCGCTGCCAAAGGCGATGATCCCCGACACCGAGCCCACTACCCGCAGTGGAAACACATCGTTAGTGATCGTTTGTAAATTGGTCTTCCAGGCCATGTGGGCAAATGCCACCACGCAAATGATAGCTAGCGCCACGGTCGTACTTGCTCCAGGGATTAGCACACTCAGCGGCATCAGCAACATGAACGGCCACATGCCCTGTGCACGGGCTCTCACCACCGGCATTCCGCGCTTCACCAGCCAGCCGGACCAGACCCCGCCGGTGAGCGCGCCGAGGTCCGCGGCCAAATAGGGCATCCAAGCGAGTAACCCGATCTCCCACATACTGAATCCTCGCTGGTCTGCTAAATACTTCGGTAGCCAGAATAAATAGAACCACCATACGGGATCCGAAACGAAGCGCGGGAGTAACAATGACCAAGTGTCCCGTAGCCCGAGTAACTTAAGCCAAGGCTCCCTTGCCGTGGTCTCTACTATCGGCTGACTCCGGGGTACGATCGCTAGCCAAGCCGCCAGCCAGAAGAAGCCCAAGGCTCCCGTCGCCACGAAAGCCATTCGCCAGCCATAACGAATCGCCAGCCACGCCACCAAAGGCGGCGCGACGATGGCCCCGGCGGCCGCGCCGCCGTTGAGTAAGCCATTTACGAATGCCTTCTCCTTCGGCGGGTACCACTCAGAGATAGCCCGAAAGCCAGCCATAAAATTGCCCGGTTCGCCAATGCCCAGTAAGCCACGATAAAACGCCAGGCTCAGCGCACCGCGCGCGAAACCATGCAGCATGTTGGCCGTGGACCACCAAAGCATAAAGATGGCTAGTGACTTTCTTGCTCCCCAACGATCCACCAGAAATCCCGAACCGACATACATCAGCGTATAGGGAATCAGAAAGGCCTGCAGGATATTGGCATAGCCGACCGGAGTGATGTGCAGTTCTTTTGTTAACACCGGCGCGACAACCGAGAGCACCTGCCGGTCGACATAGTTGATCACCGACGACAGAAATAGCAAGCCGGCGATGTACCAACGGATTTGGCTCAATTCAGTCTCGCGATCCAATCACGCAAAAATGCCAATTCGGCCAAACCGGTAGTATCTAACTCTGAAGTCGGATGTCGCACGTGCGCGTTGGCGATCACGCCTCGGGCTACCAGGTTATGCTTCATTGCTGAAACGCCCAGCCCTGGCTGTAACTCGAAGCGAATCAGCGGGAGTAAATGCACAAACAAAAGCCAGGCCTCTTCCCGCTTACCGCCCTCCAGTAAGTTCCAGAGCCTGACAAACTCCGGGATCATATCGGAGCCGGGCATCACGCCGCGCGACCCGCGGGCATACTCTTCGACGAAAAAGTTGCCGTTCAAGCCTCCAAACAGAGTTACGGGAGGGTTCGACTCCAGGATCTGCGTGAACTTGGCCGAGGTCGGCGGCGCTTCCACTTTCACCAGCGACACGTGCTCAATCTCGCGCGCCATCCGCGCCAACAGCGGCGCCGGCATCGGCACCTGCGACATCAGCGGTGCATCCTGCACCATGATCGGGATGTCGACTGCTTTGGATATCGCGTCGAAGTAAAACATCAGGCCATCGGCGCCCGGCTTCACATAGTAAGGCGGCAAAATCATCAGGCCATTGGCGCCCAGGTCCTGCGCAGTCTTACTGGCGCGCGCCGCCAGATCGGTTCCGGTGGCGCCCGTTGAGACGATCAACGGCACCCGCCCATTCACCCGCGCGGCGATCGCCACCAGCAACTTTTGGCGTTCGTCGTCGCCCAACGCGTAGCCTTCGCTGGCGTTGCCAAAAAGGCCTAGCCCATGGGCGCCGGCTTCAAGCAGATAGTCCACCAGCCGCAACTGGCTATTGAGATCGAGCGAGCCATCAGCGTGGAAGGTGGTAGTGAGGATGGGAAAAATGCCGTGCATCAAAAGTTATTCTTTCAGTTGATCTGAAATTTCAGGTCCCTCCAGACTATCACAACTACTTGCCGCGTAGGGCCTCGAATCGCTCTAGATGCTGCCATCTGCGCTCCAGGTCTCCCGACGCCCGATACAACTGTGCCAAGCGGAAGTGGGCGACGGAAAGGCGCTCATCCCGGTGCACATCTGGCAGAAGGCGGGTAAGTACGCCGAGTACCGGAATAACACGGCTTACTTATTCCTGGCCGTGGGCATGGACGAAATGCAGCTCATCGCGCCTCCCGATTTTCCGCTCAACGCCAACAAACAATCTCTGGCCGACCTCTATCGTGCCAGCCGGGAGTGGCTCAGGCTTGGATAAGGTTCTGAATTACTTCGCCGTGGACATCGGTTAAGCGTCGATCGATCCCGTTGTGCCGGTAGAAAAGACGCGTGTGGTCAACCCCCAGTAAGTGGAGCATCGTCGCGTGGACGTCGTAACAATAAGTAGGATGATCAATTGCCTTGTAGGACCACTCGTCGGTGGCCCCATAAGTGGTTCCACCTTTGAATCCGCCGCCGGCCATCCACGACGTAAAGCCGAAAGGATTGTGATCCCGCCCCTTGCTCCCTTGGCTGCAAGGCATCCGGCCGAACTCAGTCGTCCAATAAACAATCGTGTCCTCCAGTAACCCCCGCGCTTTCAGGTCCTTCAGTAAACCAGCCACGGGGCGATCCAGCGCGGTGCCGAGTTCGCCATGATCCTTGGCTAGATTCTCGTGGCTATCCCAATTCCGTCGCGGAAAACCATTGTCCGCGCCGCTCCACACTTGCACAAACCTTACGCCCCGCTCCACCAAACGGCGGGCGACCAGACACCTCTGCCCCAAGTCGGCAGTGACGGGCGTATCGAGACCGTACAAATCCCGCGTGGCCTTGGTTTCGCCCGATAAGTCAAGCACGGCGGGAGCGCTCAGTTGCAGGCGCGCGGCCATTTCATAGGAGGCAATGCGCGCAGCTAGACGCGTATCGCCGGCGTGCTCATCCAAGTGCTGCCGGTTGCTTTGCTTCAGTAATTCTAAACCCTCCTTTTCACTCTCTGGCGTTACGAACTTAGCCGCTTCGGCGGCGCGTAAGTCATGAATTGGCGTAGGCGTTCCCACCCGAATCGTGGTGGCCTGGTGCGCGGCAGGGAGAAAGCCGGCTGCCCAATTCGCGGGGCCGTTTGGTGGCATACCCCGCGGATCGGGCAGCACGACAAAATCCGGCAGATTCTCGGTCTCGCTTCCCAGCGCATAGGAAACCCAGCCACCGGCGCTGGGAAAGCCGGGCAGAATGAATCCGGTATTCTGCATAAACGTGGCGGGCCCGTGGATGTTACTCTTGGACATCATCGAGCTGACAAATGCGATGTCGTCTACGCAAGCGGCAGTGGCCGGGAATAGATCGCTCACCCACTTACCGGACTGCCCATATTGTTTCCAGCCCCAGGGGCTCGGCATCACCACACCGGGGTTACTTTGAAATAGCTCCACTTTTTCGCCCGGGTCCCAAACTTGCCCCGCTTTGCGATTCAAGAGTGGCTTATAGTCGAAAGTGTCGCATTGGCTAGCAGCGCCGGACATAAAGAGCTGAATCACTCGCTTGGCTTTGGCCCGGTGATGCAAGCCGCCGTTGAACTCCGGCCGCCCTTTGGGCGACCCCTGCGCATCACGCCCTAGTAAATGAGCGAGCGCAACGCTGCCGAAGCCGCCGCCCGAATGCCAAAGAAAAGTTCTTCTATTCATGCTCTTCCTCAGTCCACAAAAAGAAATTCATTGGTGTTTAATAACACGCGGCATAGATTGGCCAGCCCGTGCGTGCGCGAGTAATCTTCGAACGCCTTGGCTTCCGTGGCCGTGGGCGGTCGGCCCAATGCGAGGTTGAAGGCTTTCGCTATCTGCTCTGTGGGCGCTAATGTTGCCAATCTCTCCGCCAAGTGCTCCGCCATCCGCAAGACGAAAGAGTTATTCCAAACGGCCAGGGCCTGAATGGCAGTAATGGTGGTAGAGCGCTTCGGCGTCAGGACCGATGGGTCTGGACAATCCAGGCGTTCCATAAATGGGTCCGGCGCGCTGCGCACAATAAAGCGATAAATACTGCGCCGATAGGCACCAGGGCTATCCGGATCGAAGCGCGCATAGTCGTAAGTGGGCGAGTGGTCATTCTTGAACCAGAACATTTGTACCGAAGGTCCGCCCATTGTGCTGTCCAGCTTGCCCGCCACGGATAGCATGCCGTCGCGCAAGGCTTCCGCGTCGATGCGGGTACGACTCATGCGCCAGAGCAGCCGGTTCTCGCCGTCCACTTGCGCGGCCTCCGCGCGATGACTGGAGCGTTGCCGGTAAGTATGGCTGCCGACGATGAGTCGATGTAACTGCTTCATTGATCCTTTCGCGTCATCCCGGAACCAACTGGCCAGCCAATCGAGTAACTCCGGGTTCGACGGCTTGGTTCCCATATGGCCAAAGTCGTTGGCGCTATCGACGATGCCAGCGCCAAAATGATATTGCCAAACACGATTCACGATGGAGCGCCAGGTAAGGACGTTGTCATGGTGCGAAATCCATCGGGCCAGGTCCGCGCGTCGGGTGCCTTCATCTTCGGAGGCGGGGAAGTTTGCAACCAGTGAAGACATGGCAGTGAGCGCGCCTGGGGAGGCAGGGGCACCAGGATTCTGAACGCTTCCGCGCACCAGGACTGATACAAGCCGGGGGCTAAGTGCGGGCCGGAAGGCACCCGCGCGGTCAAAGTAACTGGCGGCGGCGTACACCATGGCCGGTTTCGGCAGTGCGTTCAACTGCGCGTCCAGCGGAAGAAACTCCGCCTTGATCCGGGCAATTGTCGAATAGGCATCAGCTCCGACCAATTGGTCTACCAAAGCCTGCTTACTTTTCTGATCGGCGGTCCGGCGTGCCTCTAACTCGGACTTCTCCGACACTTCTGCCGGCGTTTTCGGGGTGCCCATGTGTACCAATAACAAGCCAGCGTCCTGGATCGCATTTGTCAGCCGCACGATTTCGTCGCTCGTGGCGAATTCTACTTTGTCGAGCCAAGGTTGAAGACGGATTTGGATTGCCTGCTTTTGTCGCAAGAGGGCTTGCCGTTGCTGATGAATGACGGGGTCTAAGTCATAGGGCCGGTCGACGCGATCGATACCCGCGAAGACGGCTTGCAGGTTGTAATATTCTTTCTGTGGAATCGGGTCGAACTTATGGTCATGGCAGCGGGCGCAGTGTGCGGTCGTACTGGTGAAGGTAGACATGGTGGTGGCGACTAAGTCGTCGCGATCCAGTACCCGGGTTAGGTTCTTATCGGAGCTTCCCTCGCGCAACTCCTGGTGGCCGACGAAGTCCCAGGGGCCCGCGCCCAGAAAACCTGTTGCCACTAATGCTTGCGGCTCTGCGGGGAACAGGACGTCGCCCGCGATCTGTTCCTGCACAAATCGGGAATAGGGCTTGTCTTCATTAAGCGCCCGGATCAACCAGTCGCGGTAGGGCCAAGCGTTAAGGCGCGGTTTGTCTTTATCATAACCATGGGATTCGCCGTAGTGGATCACATCCATCCAGTGGCGGGCCCACCGCTCGCCATATCGCGGAGAAGCCAGCAGTCGATCCACCAGCCGATCGTAGGCTTGCGGTGCGGTGTCAGCCAGGAAGACGTCGATTTCGCCGGGTGTCGGCGGGAGACCGTGTAAGTCGAAAGTGAGGCGACGAATCAATGTCCGGCGGTCAGCTTCGGGTGACGGTTCCAGTTGGGCCGCCCTTAGTTTCTCTTGGATAAATCCGTCGATGGAAGCGGGCGATGTGGGCCGAAGCAAAGGGCGCAGTGACCACCAAACTCCGGCGTCGTCCTTGGCTCCTTCTGCCAACCATTGCCGAATGATGGCCACTTGGTCCGGCCGCAGTGCCGGGCCAGTCTTTGGCATGCGGGGTCGCTCTCCCTCAATCACTTTCAGGACGGCACTCCGCGCGAGCGCCGACGCGGTGTTCAGCGGCAACGGGGCGCGCGCGTGGTGGCAGCCTTGGCACCGCTCCGCGACAATCGGTAGCACCTCGCGTTCGTAGCTTACCGGCGAGGCGGCGTAACTCGCGAATGCGATCAGCCAGGTACAAAATCTCATCTCTCACTTCTATCATGGTGAGGCGCGTGGGGTGATAATGGGACGGTTATGCCGATCTCACTTCGTTTTGCTAGCGCCCTGCTCACGGCCGCCGCCTTCGCCGCGGACCTGCCCTCGCCCGCTCTGTTGGTTCTGAACAAGGTGGAAGGGACCCTGGCCATCGTCGACCCCGCCACCGGCAAGGTCACGGGCAGCATTTCTACCGGCCAGGGTCCGCACGAAGTGGTGGTGGACGGACGCATCGCCTACGTCACCAATTACGGTTCGCGCACCCCGGGGAATTCTCTCTCCATTATTGACTTAGTTGCCCAGAAGGAGCGCCGCTTCGATGTCGCCCCGTTGCTGCGTCCGCATGGCATCGCTGTTTCGGCAGGTAAGGTCTGGTTTACGGCGGAAGGCAGTAAGTTGATTGCCCGCTACGATCCGGTGACTTTGAAGCTGGATGCGATGTTAGGCACCGGGCAAAACTCTACGCACATGGTGGAAGTTAGTAAAGATGGCCGCGAAATATACACCGCGAATATCTCGTCCAACAGTATCTCGATCTTCTCGAACCCGCCCGCGTTCACCCAAACCGTAGTCACGGTGGGCAAAGGTCCCGAGGGCTTCGATGTTTCCGCGGACGGCAAAGAGTTATGGTGCGCCAATTCCCAAGACGGCACCGTCTCGATTGTGGATTTGAAATTCAAACAACTTACTGAGACCTTTGACGTTGGTACCAAGCGGTCGAATCGTTTAAAGTTGACGCTGGACCGTAAGTACGCCCTGATTTCGGACCTGACCGGCGGAGAACTGGTCGTGGTGGATGCGGCCTCGCACAAAGTCGTGAAGCGCGTGGCGATCGGCAAAGCTCCTGAGGGCATTCTGCTGGACCCCAGTGGGTTGCGGGCTTTCGTGGCCGTCTCGGGCGACAACCACGTCGCCATCTTCGACCTCAGCACCCTTACGGTGACGGGTAAACTCGAAACCGGCACTGGCCCGGACGGCATGGCTTGGATTCGTTAGGGCGCGCCGAGCGGACTCACCGGGCAGCCTTCGGTAACTACCGTATAACTGATGCCGCTAATCTTCCAACCGCTGGCAGTCTTCACTAAGTCCACGGCATCGATGCCGCAGTGGGTGCGTTGGCCGTCGCGATGGAAGTCATAGGGCGCCCAAAGGGTCGCCATGCGTCCATCCACGCGGACCTCGGGCTTCCACATCCGCTCCAGAATCTTGCCCTTGATGGTGGGCAGCCGCTCCGCAAACTGGGCCAGCGTGCTGGAGGCACCAGTTTCACCAGTCGCGCGGACCACGAATACCCGGCCTTCCGGAATCGTGACGGCCGAGGCGGCGTCGCCGTCGTGCGCGGCCATGGCGTCAAACAATTTCTGGACGGTCGCGACGACCTGCTGTTCTTCGGGACTAACAGCGAGGAGAAAGAGGAGCAGCCACATGTTGGCGATTGTAACAGTTGGCGGGAACCAGTCGAAGTCGAATCGACCAACGTGCCGTTGAGGACGTTCATCGGTTTTGAAGACCGAGCCTACCACCGGGTAAGATTGGCTCCCAACCTGAGTTTAGCAGGGCTAAGGGCGCGCGCCGATCCCGCCGATAGACCGATGTAGTGCAGGAACAACGCGAAGGATCCCGGTCTTCAATGACTGGGAAGCGGCGCGTCAGGTCGTCTCCACGCTCGATGGCCAAACCGGGGCCGCCCAAAACCCAGCCGCCGTGCCGGAACTTACCAGCAGGATCAACGCCATTGCACCGGCCAAACCTGCACCTGGATTTCTTTGTCGCGCTACCGTTGAAGCGAGTTACTCCGTAACCCGTGACATACATTTCTTGACCCTGGCCAAGAATCCAACCCGCTATTCCTATCTCGCTCCGGGAATGATGGCAGCACGAGAGGAACAGGAGACACTGACCGCTCTCGAACATCGGCCCCCCGACTGGATACTGTATTTACCTCTAACTCGCGACGAGTTTCTGCGGATCTTCCCCAACGCTACGGGACTCGATTCCCGATTTACTAAGATCGAACAATGGATCGAAGGCAACTATGCGCCGACGGGAGTTGCGGTGGGAGGTTATCAGTTACGCCAACGACGGCAGTTAGCAAATAGAGAAACCCTCCACCGAACTTCGATGGAGGGTTTCGTGGTGGGCAGCGCGAATTGAGTTACTCGACCGCGGGCAAGGAGCCGGAGAGATAAATCCCCTGCCACTCACTGCGGCCGCGGCCTAAATTGCGCATGACGCGGAAGGCGACGGGATCGCCGGTTTTGAGCGAGCTTTGCACCTTGCGTACGTCATCGATCGAATAGACCGGCGTGCGGTTGATGGAGACGATGACGTCGTTGGGCTGGATGCCGATCTGCTCGGCGAAGCTTTCGGTTTCCACCTTCGAGACGCGGACGCCGCGCTTGTCGTCGAGGTTCATCTCGGTGCGGTCAGCTTCGGGGATGGCGACGATGCCGACCCCGAACTTGGCGGTGGAAGTGGAGGCCACTGTAGGCTCGTCCGTCAGGTCACGGCCGCCGGCGACGCGAAGGTCTTTGGCGTATACCTTCAGGCGATCTTCGATGGTGATACTGAAGGTCATCCGCTTGGGATCGCCCTTGGCGTCCATTCGCTCGCCTTCCACCTTTGCGGTCGATCCAACGGAAGCCTCAGAGACGCGCGACATCAGGTCGTCACCATCTTTAAAGGCCTTGCCGTTCATCGACAGCAGAATGTCTTCCCTGCGGATGCCGGCCTTCTCAGCCGGACCACCCGGTTCGACCGAGTCGACAATCACGCCACCGGTTAGGCCGAGGGCCTTAAAGGTTTCGGTCTTGGTCTGTTTCGCGAACCGGATGCCGACCGAACCGCGGACGACGCGGCCGTGCTCGATGATGGAGTTATA
>Ga0105048_10005565_pt1 | contig 20340 bp, 18 predicted proteins | sample MAT05_FD_78382 | JGI IMG/M metagenome (GOLD analysis project Ga0105048, IMG submission 78382) | Freshwater microbial communities from Lake Fryxell liftoff mats and glacier meltwater in Antarctica - MAT-05 | ecosystem: Environmental > Aquatic > Freshwater > Ice > Liftoff microbial mat | place...
AAGAGCTCCAATCAACGGGCCGCAAACTCCGCCCCACCCGGTCCGTTGCCAACCGCCACCAACCGCCAAAACCCAAAGTACCCACGCATCCACACCCCCATCCACGCCGTCCCCAAACCTATATATACTTACCCCACCGCCCCCATGCCAACTCCCCCCACTTACCCCCCCACCCGCCAAGCCTGGTACGCCGTCACCATCCTCACCCTCGCCTACATCTGCTCCTTCATCGACCGCCAAATCCTCAGCCTCCTCGTCGTCCCCATCCGCCGCGACCTCGCCATCTCCGATACCCAAATGAGCCTCCTCATGGGCATCAGCTTCGCCCTCTTCTACACCCTCTTCGGCCTCCCCCTCGCCCGCCTCGCCGACTCCTCCTCCCGCCGCAATCTCATCACCGTCGGCGTCGTCACCTGGAGCCTATTCACCGCCGGCTGCGGCCTCGCCGCCACTTACCCCCTCCTCTTCCTCATGCGCGTCGGCGTCGGCGTCGGCGAAGCCGCCCTCTCCCCCCCGGCCTACTCGCTCCTCTCTGACTACTTCCCGCCCCGCCAGCGGCCCCTCGCCCTCAGCGTCTACGGCCTCGGCATCTTCATCGGCAGTGGGCTAGCCATGATCCTCGGCGGCCTCATCGTCCCATACACCACCTCCGGCGGCCTCATCACCCTGCCCCTCATCGGCCTCGCCGTCTTCCCCTGGCAGATCACCTTCTTCGTCATCGGCTTCCCCGGCCTGCTCATCGCCGCCCTCGTCCGCACCGTCCCCGAACCCGTCCGCCAGGAACGCCAAACCACCCTCCCCGTCTCCCTCGCCGCCATCTTCGCCTACATCAAGTCCCACCGCACAACCTTCGGCTGTCACCATCTCGCCACCGCCCTCATCACCTTCGCCGCCTACGGCATCAACGCCTGGACCCCCTCATTCCTCATGCGTTCCTACGGCTGGTCCGTCGGCCAGGCCGGCCTCTATTTCGGCATCGCCGTCGCCGTCTTCAGCAGCCTCGGCATCCTCGCCGGCGGCTGGTACTGCCAATCCCTCGCCCGCCGCGGCTACCGCGACGCCCACTTCCGCGTCGGCCTCGTCACGTCCGTCCTCGCCCTCCCTGCCGTCATCCTGTTCCCCCTCATGCCCACCCCGGAACTCGCCATGCTCTTCCTCATCCCCTGCCTCTTCCTCCAAGCCACCATGTACGGCGTCGCCCCCGCCGCTCTGCAGCAGGTCGCCCCCAACGAAATGCGCGCCCAGATCAGCGCCGTCTACCTCTTCGTCATCAACCTCATCGGCATGGGCGCCGGGCCCACCGTCATCGCCCTGGTCACGGACCGCGTCTTCCACGATGACAACATGCTCCGCTACTCCCTCCTCTTCGTCTGCGCCGCCGCCTGGCTCCTGTCCGCCCTGCTGTGGTGGGCCGGCCTCGCCCCCTACCGCCGCACCCTCGATCTCTTAGACGCCCCGCCCGCGCTGAAGTAGAACCTGTGACCCTCTTAGTTCTCCCCCGCTTGAACGGCAACGTCCAATACTCGACGACCTTCCACCTCCTCAAGCCCATTGATCAGCGCGCCTGCAGCAGCAACGATCCCACGGCCGCCGCCAGCCCCGACATCGGCGGAGGTTTCCTCCGTACCTTCCTTGATGGCGCCACCCCCATATCGCCGGCCAGGCCTCTCCCGATGGCCCAACGTGGGCCCCGATAGTTGATCCGCTTGCCCGTCGCCTCGCCGGGAACGCCGACGCCTGCCGCGAGACGCTCTCTTGCTCCAAGATCATCCACTCCGCCTCGATCACTTCGCCACCACCCAGCCCCCCCCACCTCCGGTAGCACCGGAATGTGCCCGCCACTCCAAAATCCCCGCCGCCGCGCCCTCCTCGTCGCTCTGGAACGTTGGGTCTTCGGCAGGCCTCCTCTCCCTGGTGTCCGCTACAACCATCATCAGCCGGCAACCGCCCCGCGTCGGAGCGCCGTACACAATGCTCGTGCGCCGCCAAACAGCCTGAATCGGCCTAGTCTGCGCTTCGGGTCGGCCGGAGCAACGCCTTCAGCGCTTCAAACCAAGCGATGCAGATCACGCTGGCCGCCACACAGGCGGCCAAATCGTCCGCATGGAGAGTGCTCAGATGAAACAGGTCTTTCAGATAGGGCACGTACAAGATCAGTCCAAGAAAGGTTACCGCCCCGCTCACGATCCACCACATGGTGGGATTCGGGGTTCGAAGAATATGGAGAAGGTTTCGCGACGACCGACTGCTGATGATCAAGGCAACATTAGCCAGGACCAGCGTAGTGAAAGTCAACGCGCGGGCATCCTGTTGACTTTGCCCCCTGTGCAGCGCCAGGGCGAAAATCCCCAGTAGAATCGCTAAAACGCCCAATCCTTGTAGTAAACTCCGTTTGACCATGGGCCGGTTGAAGATACGCTCATTGGCGGGACGGGGAGGCCGCTGCATGATGTCCTCCTCTGCCGGCTCTGCCTCGAAGATAGTCGAGCATGCCGGGTCGATGATCAGTTCGAGGAAGGCTACATCCACCGGCTCGAGAATGAGTGGCCAGCGAAACAGGACCGCAAACAAAGACAAGCCAGCGATGGGCACGTGGATAGCGAACACGTAGCCCATCGCCTTCTTCAGATTGTCAAAGATGCGGCGCCCAAGCCGGACGGCTTCGACTATCGAGGTGAAATCGTCGTCGAGCAGCACCAAGTCCGCGGCCTCGCGGGGGCGACGTCGGTGCCTCGCTGGCCCATGGCAATGCCGATGTGGGAGGCCTTCAGCGCAGGGGAGTCATTGACGCCATCACCCGTCATGGCGACGATCTCGCCGTTGGCCTTCAGAGCGTTGACGAGTTGGAACTTCTGTTCCGGCACCGCGCGGGCAAAGATACTCGCTAGCTTGACTCGATCACGGAGCGTCGCTTCGTCCATGGCGGCGACGTCTGGTCCGGTGATCGCTCCCGCTTCGACGGGGAGGCCGATCTGGCGAGCGATGCTAAGGGCGGTTCCGGGATAGTCGCCGGTGATCATAATCACGCGCATACCCGCGGCCCGGCATAGCTGGACGGCGTTTGGCACGGCAGGCCGGATCGGGTCGGCCAAGGCAATCAGACCGAGGAACCGAAAGTCGAAGTCATGCTGGTTTTCCGGCAGTTGGGCGCTGGCGAACTCAGCTTTGGCAACGCCTAAAACGCGAAGACCCTCGTCCGCCAGTTTGGCCACACTTTCCTTGATCCCATTCGCGTCCGCCGGCGTCAGATGGCAGAGTTCGGCGATCGCTTCCGGGGCGCCTTTGGCGGCGATCACGAACTGGCTGGTGTCGGGCGAGGTCCAAACCTCAGAGATGGCAAGCAGGCTCTTTGAAAGTGGATACTCGCGAGCCACCTTCCAGTTGGCGTGCAAGTGCTCGGTTCCTTTCAACGCTTCGTCTCCCAATGTTCGTATAGCCCGGTCCATCGGGTCGAACGGGTCAGGCTGGCTCGCGAGCATCGCGAATTCAGCAAGTTCGTGGAACTGTTCCGGGATCGGCTGTGCAGTGGCGTCGCAGGTCTCGCCGTTGACCGAGAGCCGGCTGACGGTCATGCGGTTCATCGTCAGAGTACCCGTCTTGTCGACACACAAGGCGGTGGCGGCGCCAAGCATCTCGATAGCAGCGGTGCGGCGCGTAAGGACATTCTTACGGGACAACCTCCAAGCTCCGAGAGCAAGGAATACGGTCAGCACGACGGGCAATTCCTCCGGCAAAATCGCCATGGCGAGAGTGAGGGCGGCAAGGAAGCCACGAAGCCAGTCTCCGCGAGTAACCCCATAAAGAACAACCAGCAAGGAGCAAAGAGCCAGTCCGGACATGGCGAGGATTCGGACCATCTGCCGAGTGTCGCGTTCCAGTAGAGTCGGCTCTTGCTCCACTTCGTGCAGCGATTTTCCAATCTTCCCAATCTCAGTGTGGACCCCGGTCGCCTTCGCCCGGGCCAGTCCACTACCGCGAACGACGAGCGTTCCGGAGAAGACGAACGGCAGATCGTCGCCCCCCGGGCGCGCCATCTCCTTCTCATCCGGGCCCGCTTCCTTTCGGACAGGAACGGATTCGCCCGTAAGTAGGGATTCGTCAGTCGAAAGGTTAATAGCAGACAGAAGCACTCCGTCGGCGGGAACCCGGTCTCCCTCCGCGAGCACCAGAATGTCGCCGGGCACGACTTCGCGTCCGGCAATTCGCTTCCGCTCACCGTCTCGGATGACGAGCGCGCGTGGGCTGGAGAGGTCGCGGAGAGCGTCGAGGGCGCGTTCGGTCTTGCGCTCTTGATAGAGCGTGAGGCCGATGACGAGGCCGACCATAAAGAGAAGCATTAAGGCTTCCTGATGATCGCCCAGGAGTAGATAGGTCAACCCACAGCCGATCAGGAGCAAAAGCATCGGCTCTTTGACAACGTCGAATCCGATTTGCAGTATTGAGCGCGGTTTGGAGGATGGGAGTTCGTTGTAGCCCCCGCTCTTGAGCAGGTCGGCCGCCGCCGCGTCGGAGAGGCCGTCGAGTGGTTCGCTGGTTACGCTCATAGCTGTATAGCCGTTTCGCAGCACGCCAGAGGCCACTATCGAATTTTGCTTTCCGCCACTCTCTTAGCAACCCCACGCAGACGGCAACCGGTCCAGTGACCGCCGATGGTCGCCAATCGCCGCCGCTCAAGTTTCTTGACGCAACTTTCTCCCCGTCGTCGCGCGTTTCTTCCTGGCTTTCTAGACCCTCGCCGCGGCCCTCCTCCCGGCTGCCCACGCCTCCTATCAATCGGCGTTCTCCTTCGAACCCAACCGTGGGCAAGCCTTGGCTGGCGTTCGCTTCTTCGCCTCCGGAGGAGCCTCTCCCCGGCGCTCCCCCGAAGGCGATCTCCTCCTCGATACCCCCATCACTTATCTCACCTACCTCGGCAACCCGGCCTCCAGCTCCTTTCTCCGCGCCAAAGCCGACGGCGCCCAAGTTCACCGCCAGCATAGTGGTCACCAAATTCGGCCAACTCTTTTACGCGACCCGTCTCGACATCGAACCCGGCAGAGGTGCCGCCATTGATGCCAGCTCCAACATCTATCGCGCGGGGAGTACGTTCGGCGATCCCACCCCCCCCTGTGTCTTCCGATCCTCCGGGAGAGGCTTCTTGGCGAAATACTCCCCCGACGACAATTCCTTCCTTGGACACCTGCTCGTCGATGCCGCTGGCGCCCTCTATCTGCCTCCCCGCCCTAAACTCTCCGCCGGGACAGGCCCGGCCCCCACTAAAGTCTTCGTGAAACTCAGGCTCGATTTCACTGACGCCGACGACATCTTTAGTACCATGTGCCGGGTCCAATCCCCCCGCCTTTCAGGCGTCCGAGGCTTTGCAGTTAGACCCGCTGTCGCGGGGAAGCGTTGCGGCGGCTTCAGCCGCGCCCGGCGACTTTCAGGTTCGCTCGCACCTCGCTGGTCCTCCGCAATCTCGCCCTCGACAGCTCCTAACCTCCCCGAACTCCGGCGTGTTCAACTACGTAGACTCCCCCTTGTTCTCCACCTACGTCGGCTCTTCCGCCTCCGAGGGCGTGGTCGCCGCCGATAGCACTGGCGCCTATCTCGCCCTGTTCCCCCGCACCTTCTTCAATCTCACTGTCGGCAAGTGGGGCACCTCGAACGCCTCCCTCAGCAACTCGCAATGCTCCATCGCAGGCTCCACACCTTCAACTTCACCGCCTCCCGCATCTTCTTCGCTGCCGTCCAGGCCAACTCCTGCTGCTTCATCTTCGACCACCTCGGCAACAACCTCTTCAGCCGCCTCATCTCCGCGGGGTCTACTTTCACAGACTCCGGCCCCACTCTGACGCTCACCCTCCAACTCCAGTTCAAGTCCGTCCTCGGCAGTCTCATCGTTCAGTAAGTAGCTCCAGCGAGAATTTGACAGCGGATCCCGAATCAGAATCGGCCGGTTGTTCACGTCCACCGTCTGCGAGTAATCGCCCGTTCGCTCCAGCGCCGATGGCACCGTCACCTGCCGCACCGCCTGGGGATTCTTCACCCATGACTTCTCAAACGAATAGAAGAAAAACACCTTGTCTTTACTGCCCGGCATCAGCTTGCCTAGATTCACCGGTCCGCCCACCGTCGCTCCCAAGGTCGAATAGCGGTAAATCGGCAATGGCACCCCGGTCCGGTTATTGAAGAAGTTGTTTGCGTTCCAGCTTTCATGCCGCTTAAACCAATAAGCCGTCCCATGATACTCGCGCGATCCCGACTTAGTCAGCACATTGATCGAACTCCCGCCGTTGCGGCCATACTCGGCCTGATAGTTGTTCATCAGCACCTTCACTTCGCCAATCGCGTCCATGTTGATGGGGCTCGAAAACGTCCCCGGGCTGCCCAGGTCGTTTCCCGTCACCCCGTCCACTTGCAGACTGTTCCAATTGCTCCGTGTCCCCTGAATGTTCGGCGATTGCGTCCCGAAGCTGCCACCAAGAAACTCGGTATCAACCGTTTGCGAAACCCCCGGCAGGATTCGTAGCATCGACACCACATCGCGCCCTCGAATCGAGATCTGCTCCAACTGCCGCGCCCCAATCAGAGCCGAATGCTCGGTCGAACTCGTCTGCACCGTCACCGCCTGCGCCGCAATCGTGATCGATTCCGTCACCGACCCCACCGTTAGCGCCAGGTTCCCCACGCTCAGTCGCTCTGCCGCGCTCAGAACGTTGCCCGTCTTCTTCAACGGCCGAAAACCCGCCACTTCCACGGTCACCGTGTCGGTTCCCGGCTGCAGGGCGGGGAAGACGAAGTCCCCCGTTTCGTTCGTCGTCGCCGATCGCTCTTCGCCTGTCCGCTCGCTCGACAGCTTCACGCCAACCGCGGGGACCACGTTCCCCGACGGGTCGACCACCGTCCCCGAAAGGGACCCTGACACCGTCTGCCCCTGCAGACACATTCCAGAAAGTATAGACACCAAGAAGGAAGCGCATAGTGTCTCGCATCTTATCTAATTCGGACGCGCTGCTCCCTAACGAGCCGTAATCGACAGAGCCGAGCCGCTTGCTCCACACTGGAAGCCATGGATCCGGCCACCCAAAAACTTCACGAAACTTTGATCACCCAGTCGACCCGGGCCCAAGCAGGAATGATTCTCGCCGCCCTCAGCGTAGTGCAGAGCCACCTTCTCCAGTGGCCCTTGCTCGACCACTTCGCCTCCTTCCTCGAAACCCACGCCCCGCCGCTCGGGCGTTGCGCCGCCAGCGTCTCCCTCGTCGCCGAGGTGGTTTCGGTCCACTTCCCCTTCTTCGGTTCGGCCTCCCTCACTCCATCAAACGGCCACATCCTCCTCAGTCCGCTCAACCAAGCTCCGCACTCCGTCGATTGGATCCTTCCCAGCCCATGGTCTTTCCTCCCATCCCTGCCCTTGGCTCATTCGCCCGCAGACGTCGTCCGCCTCGCCGCTGAGGAGCAAGCGCAAAGAACAGCCGCCGGAGAGGCGAGGAAAAGGCAGCGCGAAAGCTTCATCGAATCCGCTCCCACCCTTCGCGATCTCTCCATCCCCGACGGCGACATCATCACTCTCAGACTCCTCACCGAACTCCCTTTCCCCTGTCTTCAATCCCTCACGCTCCACCGCGCCGATGCCTGGCTCGCCACCCAAGCCGAACTGCCGTTGTGGCAGCGCTTGTACCACTTGAAACTCTCGTTTTCTCAAGCTGAAAGCCCCATCGCCCTCGTCCAAACCGATCTCCGCAGCCTCACTACACTTTCCGTCTCCGGCGCCGTTGGCGACCCCTTCCTCTCCGCGCTGGCCGCCGCCAGTTTGCCCGCCCTGGAAGATGTCGACCTCCGCCATACCTCGATAACTCCCGCAGCCCTCCAAGCGTTTATCCGGGCCCCCAAACCCGGGCTCCCGCGGCTCAAGCGACTCGGCTTCGAGTTCTCAAGCAATCGCCGAGAGGACTATTACGACTGGAACGGCGCCGCCGTCGACTGGGGCTACGAACGCATGAGCCCCGAAGAACTCCGATCCACGTTCCTCGCCAACAGCCCCCTCCAGCTTCTGCTCAATTGATTCTCGGTCCCCTGCGCCTGATCTTTTTCCTTGCCATCTGCTCCTGGCTACCGCGGCTATGGCGACCCGTCGCCGCCAGGAGTACAACGGCTGGAACGGCGCCGCCGTCGACTGGGGTCACGAACGCATGAGCCCCGAAGAACTCCGATCCACGTTCCTCGCCACCAGCCCCTCCAGCTACTGCCCGAGTGATTCGCGATATCCTTGCAAGCGATCCCATGCGCCTGTTCTTTTTCCTTGCCACCTGCTCCCTCGCCGCGGAACTCCCCATCCCTGATGACGTGGTCCTCTCCCGCAACGTCCCCTTCGCCTCCATCACCCATGACAAACTCGGCATGGACATCGTCCGCCCCAAAGCCGCTGGCAACCATCCCGGCGTCGTCCTGATCCACGGCGGTGGCTTCAGCGGCGGCAATCGCGAAAGCTATCTTCCCCTCGCCATCCGCCTCGCCCAGAATGGTTACGTCGCCGCCACCGTCTCCTACCGCCTCACCCCCCACTACCAATTTCCCCTCCCGCTCCATGACGTCAAATCCGCCGTCCGCTTCCTTCGCGCCAACGCCGGCAAGTACAACCTCGATCCCGCCCATATGGGTGCCATCGGCGTCTCCGCGGGCGCCACCTGGGCCCAGTTCCTCGCCGTCTCCCGCAACGTTCCCGCCCTCGAAGGCAAAGGCCCCCATCTCGATCAATCCAGCAGCGTCGATTGCGCTGTCAGTTTCTACGGCCGCTCCGATCTCCGCCGGTCCTACGAAGGCTCGCGTAACGCAGCTGATGCCATCCCGCCTCTCGTCGGCGGGGACCGGCAAAACGCCCTCGACGCCCACCTCCGCGCCAGCCCCCTGAACTGGATCAACCCCGACTCCGCGCCCATTCTCGCCATCCACGGCACTCGCGATCAAAATGTCCCCTACGAACAATCCCTCTTCCTGATCGAGCGCCTCAAGTCCGTTGGCGTCGATGCCGAACTCGAAACTATCGCCGAAGGCGTCCACGGCTTCAAAGGCGCCGACGAAGAACGGGCCATCGCTCGCACGCTCGACTTCCTCAACCGCAAGCTCAAGCCAGCGACCCTCGAAACCCGCCGCCTGATGGTGACCGACCATGGCCCCGGTGCCGAAATCCTCGCCGTCTCCTGGCCCTCCGGCCGCGTCCTCTGGCGTCGGCCGAACCATCGCGGCACCGAAGTCTCGGTTCTCCCCAATGGCCACGTTCTCTACATTGAGGACCCCAAAAGCCTCGTCACCGAACTTGACGCGAACCAAAGAGTGGTCTGGCAATACAAATCGCCTCCCGGCTCCAACCTCGTCAGCGCCCAGCGTCTTGCCGATGGCAACACCCTGCTCGTCGACGACGTCGCCGCCAAAATCTTCGAGGTCACCCCCGGCGGCACCATTGGCTGGAGCGTCGAAAAGCCCGAGTTCAAAGGCCAGGCTATGCGCCGGGCGCGGCGCACCACTGCCGGTACCACCCTCGTTCCCATTCAGATTCCCGGCCTCATCCTCGAAATCGATTCTAGCGGTAAGGTCCTCCACCGCTTCGAATTTCCAAAACGAATGCCCGCCCATGCTCTGCCTCTGCCCGATGGCGGAATGATGATCGGCCTCGCCGGACCCGGAGAAGTTCGCCACGTCGACGCCGCCGGCAAGACGGTCAGAACCTTCGGCGGCCTCAACCCCGCCGCTCGCATGGCCTGGACCAGCGCCTTTGCGCCGACCCCCGAAGGCGGCCTCATCGTCGCCGACTACATGGGCTTCCGCATCGTCGAGTTCGACGCCGCCGGAAAGATTATCCATCAGGTCAAGAACCTCCCCTGGGCCATGACCACTCTTGCGCTGCTCCCCTAAACAACCACCGCCTGATGGATGGTTCCGCGCGCCCGGATGTTGGCGAATCCAATCACACATGTCATGCGGGTTCATAAACGACGCGACGAGCAGAAACGGCTCCGGCGAACCATTTGCTTGATTCAGTTACTTGACGCAAGCCTCGGCCACGGGGGCGTCCATTTCTTTTTCTGAGGCGCTTCCCCCGCGATCTTTTCGAACGCCGTCATCCCGTCAAACGACTTCGGTAGATGCCACTTGCCCGCGTAGGCGGTCTTGTGGCTCCCGGCGCGAAAGATCTCGCCCATCGTTGGAATCCTGGTCGGAATCGATTGTCCGTTGGTCATCACTTCGGTCTCATGCGGTAGTCGGGAAGTGAAGATGCTGGCCCGCGAAGGGGAGCGAACCGGGTAGTTGCAACAGGCCTCTTCAAACACGGTCCCGGACGCTGCGAGCGCCAAGGGATCTGCGCGCCGGACCAAGCCGTATGCGACTGCTGGCCGGTCAGAATCAGCAGCAGGTTCGGTCGCTTCACGGTCTGTGCCGACGCGGCGGTTATGGCCAGGAAATGGCGACGATTCATCTCAGCAGTTTACGACCGACCCGCCCCAAATTCCGTTCCGCCGCCGACCCCGGCCAAAATTTTGGTCCGCTCGAGGGTCAGATTCGATATAGTGACTCCCATGGATCGCCGAAATTTCCTCGCCGTCTCCGCCGCCAGCGCCGCCGCTGTTTATGGCGCCAATGAACGTGTTCGCGTCGGCCTGATCGGCTGCGGCGGCCGCGGCCAATACGTCGGCAACTTCATGCGGCAGGCCCCCAATACAGACTTTGTCGCCTTTTGCGACGTTTACAAAACCAACGCCGAAAAGGCCCGCGCTTCCATGAGTCCGTCGGGGAGCCCCTCGGGCCTGGTCTACACCGACTTCCGGAAACTGCTCGAAAACAAAGACATTGATGCCGTCCTCATCGGCACCCCCGATCACTGGCACGCCATCACCTCGATCGAAGCGCTCCGGGCCGGCAAGCACGTCTACTGCGAAAAGCCGCTCGGCCACAACATCCGCGAGCAGCAAGCGATGGTTAAGGCCGTCAGCACCGCCAAAACACTTTTTCTGACCGGAACCCAGCAGCGCTCTGCCACCCACTATCAGGAAGTCCAAAAGATGGTCGGCGAAGGGCTTATCGGCGATGTTCGTTACGTGAAAATCTGGAACGCGGTCAACTCCAGGCTCCGTCCCATCATCCCGCGCGGTCTCGATAATCAAACCAAGCCTGATGATCTCGATTGGGACTTTTACTGCGGCCCCGCCCCGCTTGTCCCCTATGACCGGGCTCGCTTTCTCGGCACCTACCGCTGGTTTTTCGACTACTCCGGCGGTTTCATCACCGACTACGGCACCCACCGCTTCGATACCGTCCATCAGATTATGGGGGCCGACATTCCCAAGACGGTCTCGGCCGTCTCGAACCGCTATGGCCTCCAAGGCGTCGGCGAAATTCCTGACGTCCTCCAGGTCACCTACGAGTACCCGGGTTTCGTTTTGAACTACGAAGCGATCATGATGAACGGCCAGGGAGCCCCCGGCCGCTCACCGGGTCAGCGGTACTACAACATGAACGGCGAGACGAATCGCCCCCACGGGGAGGCCTACTACGGCAACAAAGGGACGATCTTCTGCGACCGCATTGGCTACGAGGTCTACTTCGAAAGCGGCAAGGAACCGCCTGTCCGCAAGAATACGACGGACGCGACCTCGGTCCATGCGCAGCACTTTGTGGGTTGCATCCGCGGAGTTGAGAAGCAGCGTTCGACCGTTCTCACGGGCCACCGGGCGACCATCGTCTCTCATCTCGGAAACCTGGCCGTCAAACTGGGAAAGAAGGTTCATTGGGACGGCGTTACTGAAACCATCACCGGCGAAAGCGCTAAGATTTTGGGCCGGGATTGGCGCGCCCCGTGGGGGAAGTGGTTCGTCTAGTTTCGACCGAGCGTCTCCTGCAAATACTTCACGATTAGCGGGATCTCGGCGTCCTTGACGGCCGCCCCGCGAGCCACCATATTTTGCACCAATTCGCGCCATTCGGTCTCGCCGCGGCGCTGTGTCGTCACCACTTCGAGCGAATGACAGCCCACCCCGCACGTCCGCTGCACCAGAGTCCGCGCACCTCCCGCCGGAAGCGCGACCGGGGCAAACAACCCCACTTTCGGCTCGTTCTTCCGCCTCGCCGCGGCCAGCGCCACCGCTCGGGACACCGTCGCCGGCAACACCTTGCGGGTTACGTCCGGCCGCGCAAATGCAACCAGCGTATTCGACGACCCACCACCCAGAAATCCGCCTCCACCGGCCGCCATTACCACCACATACTGCCGTCCGTCGCGACCCAGGTAAGTCACCGGCGAGGTATGGGCGCTCGCTTCCAGCTTCGTCTCCCAGAGTAACTTCCCACTTACGGAATCGTAAGCCCGGAACCGGGAATCGTTGGCTGCCCCGATAAACACGACGCCCCCGGCCGTTGCCACGCTTCCGCCCATATTGATCGAGCCCGTATCCCTCACCCCCTTGGCTTCCAACTCTTCGATGCGACCCAGCGGAGAACGCCAACGCACGTCTCCCGACTTCAGATCCACCGCCACCATCTCGCCAAAGGGGGGCTGGTTGCAGGGCACCCGGGTCGCCGGATCCCAAAACCGGGCATAAGTCCCAAACGCCGAGGTCCTTGAATACTCTGTCCCGCGCTTCTCCATATGTCCCCACTGCCCGATATGCATCACATTGACGAACAGCAACTGCCGTTCGGGATCAATCGAAACCCCGCCCCAGTTGCCGCCGCCCAAGGTGGACGGGAAAAAGAGGGCATCCTCATCGGTCGCCAGCGGCGTATACGGCCCCCCAATTTTCATCTTGTACTGCGCAAACAGCTCCCGGCAAAACTTGGCATGTTCCGGTGACCGGTCGTAGATCTCCTCGGCTCGGAATGTATTCTTCCCAATCGGTTCTGGCTTGACGGGAAATGGCTGCGTCTTCGCCGTTTTCTCGCCCGGCACCGTCGACTGCGGCACGGCCCGTTCTTCCATCCCGTAGACGGGCTCTCCCGTCACCCGGTTGAACACAAACAGCAAACCCATCTTTGTCGTCTGCGCCACTGCCGGAATCGTTTTGCCTTCCCGCTGGATGTCGAACAGAGCTGGCGGCGCCGCGAGGTCGTAGTCCCAAATGTCGTGATGGACAAGCTGCTGATGCCAAAGCCTCTTTCCGGTTCGCGCCTCAATGGCCACCAAGCTGTTGCCATAAAGGTTGTCCCCCACTCGATCCGCCCCATAGAAATCGTTGGTGGGCGAACCCAGCGGGGCGTACACAATCCCCCGGGCGGCGTCTACCGTAAAGAAACCCCAAACGTTCGTCCCCGACCGGTTCTTCCAGGCACCAGCGGGCCACGTTTCCGCCCCCGGCTCGCCCGGCCTTGGCACCGTGTGGAAGGTCCATAGGAGCTTGCCCGTCACGGCGTCCCAACCGCGGATATCTCCGTAGGCCCCGATCGTTGGTGCCCCCTCGCCGTTGCTGCTCCCCGTGATCACCACATCGCCGAAAACGGCTGGCGGCGACTGCAACTGGTAACGGGCATCCGCCAACCCGTCCAACATCCCGGCCTTTAAATCCACCCGTCCTTCCCGTCCAAATCCAGGAGCGGGCTTTCCGGAAGTCACGTCGATCGCGAGTAATTGATGGCCGTTTCCCGTAAACACCCGCGGGTGGAGTCCCTTCGCCCCTGGCCAGTAAGCCACCCCTCGAATCGCCACCGGGTTTGTTGCGTATTTCCAGAGCAACTCGCCGGTCTCTGGGACGAGGGCATAAACCCCGTCGGGAGCATTGGCGTACAGCACGCCATCCACCACGATCGGAATGGATTCCGAACCTGCCTTCCCCATGCGAAACGTCCACGCCGTTCGAAGCGTCCCCACGTTGTCGCGGTCGATCTGCCGCAGTTCTGAGTACCGGGCAGCCCCCGGGTCATTACCAAAAGAAGGCCATTCGGTTTGCGCTTCGCACAGCCACACCGTTAGAAGCAGGATCAATTTGCGCATTCACAAATGGTACTCCCAAACGCAAAAAGGCAGAGGAAGCGGACGAACTAGGTTCGCCGCTCCCTCTGCCTCGGTTGCGATTGGTTAAGCTTCGATTAGGAAGCGGCGGCGGCGGAGGTCATCGACGAGGCGACCTTCGAAAAGATCGTGCTGATCGAGGTCGAAACGCCGGGCATGATAGCGCCGGCGGCGACGGCCACAAAGCCGGCCATCAACGCGTATTCGATAAGGTCCTGACCTTTGGTGTCCTTCAGGATCTGAACTTTCAGGATAAAATTCTTGATGCGATTCATAGTGTTTTCCTCTCCCGTGCAACTTGTTTGTATTTAATTGTCAGCTGCTGTTAGTAAGTTATCATCGGGGGGTGGGGCCACAAATCAGCAAAATTGCTTATTTCGGACTTGAATTCGACTCAGGTTTTGTCCTAGATGGAAACCAAAGTACTGGCAGGGAAAACTGAGCGCTGTGGGGTCCTAGTACGCGGAGACAAAGGGAATAGTCAGACGGGTAATTTCATCCCCAAATGCCCTCTTTTCTGGTACTAAGACCCGGAGCGGTCTAGGCGACCGCCTGCCGCATGTAGTCAATACAGCGGCGCATTTCCGCGACGGTGTCCGCACCTTTGTACTCGTATTCGATGTTGGCGGGAATCGTCGATTTATTTTGCTTCAACCACTGGAGCGTCGCCTTAATGGGGGTGTCGCCCTCGCCGAATACAACATTCGGACCTTGATTTTTGCGGCGATCCTTGATGTGCAGGGTCACGATCCGTTTGTGCCATTGGTTGAGAAACCCGATCGGATCAAAATTGGCCGCCGTGAAATGGCCAATGTCCAGATTGATGCAGATGTACTTGCTCATGCCGTTCATGGCGGCCAGGAAGTTCTCCGGAGTCGCGAATTCGTTGGCCACAATCCGCGAATGATTATGCATGCCGACTCGAATCTTCGCCTTTTTGGCGAACGGGTCCACTTTCCTGGCGGTCGATACGTTCGAAGATGCCGTGATTACTTTGGCACCCAGCGCGGTGGCAAACTCAAACCCGCGGGCGATTTCGGGATCGGTGAAATCTTCGCGGAAGGAGTAGTTATAGGCATGGATGGTGATGCCGTTATCGTTGAACTTCTTTCGGATGTCGGTAAAGTGGGTCAAGGGCACCGTAAGCCGCCATTTGCGGACCTCTTCCCGGTCTACTTTTCCTGAAAAGGGCTCCGCGTGGCCGGACCACATTTCGACGGTGTCAATCTTGAGTTCATTGAGCGCGATGATGGCCTTGTCGGCATCGCGGTCTCGCAGCGAATAGGTCTGCGCGCCCATAATGACGCCACCGGCAGTGGGCTTAGCAGCCAAGGCGCTGGCGGCCAGCAGGGTTGAGAAGGTTCGACGGGTGTACATATGAACCCGTAAGTTTATCACCACCAGGCGATTTCTATTCGCGGCCCGGGCGCATATTCCTCGCCTTGGCGTACTTCAGGAACTGGTAGACCGCACCGAGCCAAGCGATTGCCAGCCCTTCGGCTCCATCAAGGAACCCCAGCTTCAGAAAATAGGTGCGGAAGAACTCCCACCAGGGTCGAAAGAAAAGGTGCCAGAAGGAAACGGAACGTTTCTGCTCAATCATTTGCTCGGCTGCCAGCGTCGTATACCGGTCCAGTGAGCGCAGGTGATCGCTGAGGGAATCGCAGGTGAAGTGCAGAAGGTTGGCTTCGAGTCGGGCGGTGGTCGTGCGGACGACCAGCGTTTCGTGAACGTAGTCGCCCTCCCATGTCGCATGGCGGCGATGATACAAGCGCACCTTACGGTCGGGGTACCATCCGCTATGGAGGATCCAGCGGCCGAGGTATTGGGCGAGCCGGGGCATGGTGTAGGCGTCGTGGGTTGGCCCGTTTTTCTTGAGTTGCCAAATCTCGGCTTCGAGAAGCTCACTCAACGCTTCGTCGGCGTCGATCGAAAGGATCCAGTCGTGGGTCGCTTGGTCGGCGGCGAAATTCTTCTGGCTCGAATATCCCGCCCAAACGCGATCGATCACTCGAGCGCCCAGTTTGGTCGCAATCTCCACCGTGCGGTCGCTGGATCCGCTGTCGACCACCAAAATCTCATCGACGCAGCGTAAGCTTTCGATGGCCCGGGCGATGTTCCGCTCCTCGTTGTACGTGATGATGGTGGCTGAGATCTTCATCCTCCCAATCCTCTCTTCCTTAGATGGACATCGCGGTTTGGATGGGGTCGACCATGAACGACAGTATAAAAATTAATGCTGCGAGGAGGGCGAGGCGCAATCGGCCGGGGCCCATGGGGGAATCATCAATGATGGCCGGACGTCGAAGCCCGGTCAGCAAAAAAAATGCGGCCCAGACGATCCAGCCCGTCCAAAAAAAATAACCGAGTGGGATGAGCGCGACGGCGAAAACTTGGGAAAGCCGACGGTGTAGTTTGCCGACAAACGTGTATAAGATGTGCCCACCATCCAATTGCCCGATGGGGAGCAGGTTCAGGGCCGTCGCAAAGAGCCCGATCCAGGCGGCACGGGCCACTGGGTGGAGGTAAATGTCGGATGCGGGCACGCCGGGAAAAACCGCTTGCATGGCGAGCCAGAGTAGCGGAGGGGTGCCGAAAGTCAGATCGCCTTGGCTAGCGATGCCAGGCAGTACCTTACTGAAGGCCAACCCGAAGCCGAGGGCCGGCACTAAAAAAACGAACCCCGCCAGCGGACCGGCTACGCCAACGTCAAAGAGATCGCTGCGGGAAAAGATCGGCGCCCGGATTCGAATGAACGCTCCAAAAGTTCCAATCAGCGTAGGGGCGGGAAGGAAGTAGGGCAGGGAGGCATCGACAGAGTGAAAAACGCAGGTAAAGTAGTGCCCGAACTCGTGTGCCAGGAGAATGCCGAGCAGGGTTAAAGAAAAGGGAAGACCGCTCCGGAGGATGCCCGGGTTGCCCCAAATGGTGAACAGAAAGTTGAAATCCTCGTCGAAGCGAAACGCGGGTAGGTTCTGTTCAAAATTCGCCGCTAAGCGGGCTCCGACTATGGTCGTCGTGAGAAGCGTAGCTCCCAACAGAAGCGCATGCAGCCACAACCGTTCGCCGCGAGCGGAGGAGCGGGCCCTCATTTTAGTGGAGTTGCTGCAGTTCTTTGCCGGGCTTGAAGCGTACGGCTTTGCCGGGAGGGATCGCGACTTCGGCTCCCGTGCGGGGGTTGCGGCCGATTCCGGTTTTTCGAGGGCGGACGTTAAAGATACCGAAGCCGCGCAGTTCAATGCGCTGTCCCTCGGCCAGGGCCGATTTCATTGTCTCGAAAACGGTTTCGACGGCCATCTCCGCCTTGGTTTTGGTGATGCCCGTGCGGTTCACTACTTCGTTAATAATGTCCAACTTGATCATCTGAATCGTCTCCGGAGCCGCTCGCCAACTCAAACTCCATGATAAGATTAGGTTTAGGCTACTGTCAAGCATGGTTGATCCGCTCTCTTTTCGCCGCGCCTGTGCGCGATTCGCCACCGGCATTACCATTGCGACCGTTTTGGGAAGCGATGGGATGCCGCAGGGCTTCACGGCGAACTCGTTTACGAGTGTTTCGGTGGATCCGCCGATGGTTCTGCTCTGTATCGATCGACGAGCGAACGTGCTGCCGCATTTTCAAGCGGCGCCGCAGTTTGGGATCAATGTGCTAAGTGCGGAGCAGAAAGAGTTGTCTCTGCGGTTTGCGACTCGGGGTCAGGATCGGTTCGAAGGCGTTGCCTGGCGAACCGGGGTGGGCTCGTCTCCGATGTTGGAAGGGGCTCTCGCCCGGTTTGAATGTTTGACGCGGCAGGTGTGGGAAGCGGGCGATCATTTGATCTTCCTCGGAGAGGTGATCGCGGCTCACTATGAAGATGGTGCTCCGTTGCTGTATTATGCCAGTGCGTACCGTGAACTGGTTGGCGAATAGTGTTTACGTTCAGGAGCCTTGACGCCCTGAGACGATCTCCTTAGAATCTAGGTAGCTGTATGAAACTCCATCGGAATCTCGTTCTTGCTTTTGCCGCCTGCGGGGTGTTCCTGCTCATGATGCCCAGCTATGCTGCCGATAAGAAAGGCAAGCCGGCTGAAGGGGCGCGGGAGACCGTGGCCAAACCCCTGACGGACAAAGAGAAGAAGCGGCGCGAAGAGAAGCTGCGGAAGGAATTGTTGGGTCCCTACCGCAAGTGGCTGGCCGAGGACGTGCTCTACATCATCACCGACGAAGAGCGATCGGCTTTTAAGCGGTTTGCGACGGACGAGGAACGGGAGCAGTTTATCGAGCAGTTCTGGCTACGCCGGGACCCTTCGCCCGATTCCCAGGAAAACGAGTTTAAAGAAGAGCATTACCGCCGGATTGCGTACACGAACGAACGGTACGCTTCGGGTATTCCGGGTTGGAAGACTGATCGCGGCCGCATCTATATTACATTCGGACCGCCGGACGAAATTGAGTCCCATCCTTCGGGCGGCACCTATGAGCGACCGTTTGAAGAGGGCGGCGGCACCACTTCGACCTTTCCGTTTGAAAAGTGGCGGTACAGATGGATTCAGGATATCGGTTCGGACATCATGATCGAATTTGTCGATCCGACGATGACCGGCGAATATCGAATGACGATGGATCCGTCGGAAAAAGACGCTCTTTTGTACGTCCCGAACGCCGGTTTGACGATGATGGAACAGATGGGCATGTCTTCGAAGGCGGATCGGTTCAATCGGACGGACGGTACGCGATTGGGTACCGGCACCCAGCCTTTGCCCCAGCGGATGAATCAGTTTGAAAGACTGCGGCAGTTTTCGCAGTTGCAGAAGGCTCCGGCGGTGAAATTCAAGGACCTGGAAGCGGCGGTGAACTCAACCGTTAAATTCAACCTGTTGCCGATGCGGGTGCGCGCTGATTTCATGCGCATGACGGCGAGTACGGTGCAGACGAACATCACCTTGCAACTGGAGAAACGGGATCTGCAGTTTCAGAATAAAGATGGAATCGCCAAATCCGCGGTGAATATTTACGCTCGTATTACCTCAATGTCGCGTCGCGTGATCAACGTTTTTGAGGACGTCGTGACGATGGAAGTGCCTTCGGACATGTTGGAAGCGGCCTCGAAGGGTTCTTCGGTGTACGGAAAATCGATTCCTCTGCCGCCCGGCACGTACCGCATTAATATTGTGGTGAAGGACGTTTTCGGGGGCAACATGAATAACTACGAGATGGCGCTGAATGTGCCGCGGCTCGAAGATGACGTGTTCGGGATGTCGAGCGTGGTGTTGGCGGATTTGATCGAAAAGGTTCCGACCCGGTCGATTGGTAACGGGCAGTTCGTCATCGGGACCACGAAAGTGCGTCCGCGGGTGACCGAAAGCTTTACCCGGGACGAGAAAATGGGTATCTATGTGAAGTTTTACAACTTCGAGCCCGATGAAAAGACCCGGAAACCGAATGCGACGGTGCAATACGAAGTGGTGAAGTCGGGTTCCAATGCTAAGATCTTCGAATTCTCCGAGGACCTGACCAATTCGACCAGCGCCACGGAGGTTACTATCGAAAAGGTTCTTCCTCTGAAAGCGCTCGAGCCGGGTGCCTACGAACTTCGGATGAAGGTGACGGACAAAGTCCGGAACAAAACTCTATCTCCGGTCACCAAGTTTACGGTGACCTAACCGATTCGACGTCGAGCGTTAATGAATTTTGGCCGTAACCATTTCGCGGCAATTGGATTGCTCTGTGGAGCGACGCTGGGGGTGTGCCCGGCCGGGGCGCAACCCCAGTCGGCGCGTTTGCATGGAACTATTCTCGGGATCGTCTCTGATCGCGTAGGCCAGACTCAGTTGGGAGCGACGGTCTACCTTTACAACCGCTTCGATAAGCTGGTGCAGCGCGTTACGACTAACGAAAAAGGGGCTTTTGGGTTCGACTTTCTTCCCCCGGATTCCTACAGCTTGCGAGTGAGCTTGCCGGCGTTTATGCCAGCGGTGCGGCAGAACATTCTCATTCAACCGGGGATGCGTAGTTTTTTGGCGATCAATCTGGCGAGTCTGATTAGTTCGGTGGAGCTGGTCTACTCGTCGCCTACCCCTGCCAACGCGATGACCGATGAGTGGAAATGGGTTCTGCGCAGTTCGATGTCTTCGCGTCCCGTTCTGCGTTTGCTCCCGGACCCGAACCGTCGGCAGGCCACCGTTTTTTCCGATACGCGCGGCGTGGTTCGGGTGCAGGCGGGAGACGGCGGCAACGCGGGCTTCGGGAGTCAGCCTGATTTAGGGACCGCCTTTGCGGTGGCGACTTCAGTGCTGGGCCATCATGAACTGCAGGTGACGGGAAATCTGGGATACGCCTCGCGCGGCGGAACTCCGGCGGCTTCCTTTCGCACGCGTTTGAGCCG
>Ga0105048_10005566_pt1 | contig 20330 bp, 8 predicted proteins | sample MAT05_FD_78382 | JGI IMG/M metagenome (GOLD analysis project Ga0105048, IMG submission 78382) | Freshwater microbial communities from Lake Fryxell liftoff mats and glacier meltwater in Antarctica - MAT-05 | ecosystem: Environmental > Aquatic > Freshwater > Ice > Liftoff microbial mat | place...
CCCGCTGACGGCCAACATCATGGAAACGATGCAGGCCCTGAAGACCGACGGCATGGCGGTCAATGACCACTGCGCCATCGTCCGCCACTACGAGAAACTCGCGAAGGTCGAAGTGCGCAAGTAGGCCGGCGCACGCTGCATCGCTTCAAGCCCCGCGCTGCGGGGTTTTTTTTGCCCGCTGCCCCGCTTTCTTGCCAAACCGTGCGCGCCGACCCTAAGATGCGGGCTCGCGCGGCTGACACTCATCGAGGCAGAACATCATGACAACAAACGCAAAGACCATCGGCTTCGGACTCGTCGGCGCCGGTATGATCGCCAACTATCACGCGCTGGCGATCAAGGCGCTTGCCGCGCAGCACGATGTCCGCCTCGTTGGCGTTCTCGGCCTGGTGCCCGGAGAAGCGCAGCGCTTTGCCGAAAAACACGAGCTGCCGTTTCACACCGACGATCCAGCTACCTTTTTTGCGCGTCCCGACATCGACGTCGTGTGCATCGTCACGCCGAGCGGCGCGCACCTCGAGCCGGCGCTGCAGGCAATCGCTGCCGGCAAGCATCTGATCGTCGAAAAGCCGCTTGAAATCACCGTCGAACGCGTAGACCGCCTGCTCGCCGCAGCCGACGCGGCCGGCGTCAAGGTCGCGGCAATTTTCCAGGCGCGCTTTTCCGCCGGCGCGCGCGCGCTCAAGGCGGCCATCGACGCCGGCCGCTTCGGCCGTCTCGCGCTGTGCAGCGCCTACGTCAAATGGCACCGCACTGCGCAGTACTACAGTGGCTGGAAAGGCACGCTGGCGCTCGACGGCGGCGGCGCGCTGATGAACCAGGCGATTCATGCCGTCGATCTCCTGCAGTGGCTGGCCGGAATGCCCGAAGAAGTGTTCGCTTTCAAGACGCGGCGCGTGCACCTGGGCATCGAGGCCGAGGATACGGCCTCGGCGACGCTGCGCTTTGCCAGCGGCGCCTTGGGGGCGATCGAGGCGACGACCGCCGCCTACCCGGGTTGGGAGCGGCGCATCGAAATCTGCGGTGAGTTCGGTTCGGCGGCGATCGAGGACGAGCGCATCGTGCGCTGGGATTTCCTCGAGTCGCGCCCGGAGGACGCCGAACTGCGCGCGCTCGGCGCCGGCGAGGTGTCAGCGTCGGGCGCCGGCTCGCCCGACCAGATCAGCTTTGCCGGTCACCAGAAACAGATCGAGGACATGGTTCTCGCGCTGCGCGGCAATACACCGCTACTCATCGACGGCCGCCAGGCGCGCAACACCGTGGCCTTGGTGCGCGCGCTCTACGAATCGGCCGAGCGCGGGCTCGCCGTCAGGATCGCCTAGCTGCGGCCGGCGGCGCAATCAGCGATAGCGGTTGATCGTAGCGCTCGTTTCCTGCGCGACGCGGCGCGCGGCTTGCGCGTAATCCTCGCCCTTACTGGCGTAGAGAATCGCGCGCGATGAATTGATCATCAGCCCGCTGCCTTTGGCCGTACGGCCGGCTTCGAGCGTCGCCTGCACGTCGCCGCCCTGCGCGCCGACTCCGGGAACGAGCAGCGGCATGTCGCCGACGATTTCGCGCACGCGCGCGATTTCGGCCGGGAACGTCGCGCCGACGACGAGTGCGCACTGCCCGCTGGTGTTCCATTCGCTGGCAACCAGACGGGCGACGCGCTCGTATAACTTCTCGGGCTGTTCGGGCGTTCCGACGTTGAGCGCCTGCAGGTCGCTGCCGCCCGGGTTCGACGTCCGGCAGAGCAGGATGACGCCCTTGCCGGGATAGGCGAGGTAGGGGTCTATCGAATCGCGCCCGAGGTAGGGACTGACGGTGATCGCGTCGGCGCCGTAGCGCTCGAAAATTTCGACGGCGTATTGCTCGGCGGTGCTGCCGATGTCGCCGCGCTTGGCGTCGAGAATGACCGGGATGCCCGGGTGTTTTGCGTGGATGTGCGCGATCAGCGCTTCGAGCTCGTCTTCGGCGCGTTGTGCGGCGAAGTAGGCGATCTGCGGCTTGAAGCAGCAAACGAGGTCGGCCGTTGCGTCGGCAATCGTTTGGCAAAACTCGAAGGTGGCATTCGGCCGGCCCTTAAGATGCGCCGGAAACTTCGCCGGGTCGGGGTCGAGGCCGACACAGAGCAGCGAGTTGTTCTTTTCCCACGCGGCGGTGAGCGATTCAGTGAAGTTCATCGATTTTCCCGGGATTCGTCGTAAGCATCAGGTCGTCCGCGTCGCTCGCACCTGACGCGGCCGTTTCAGGGCGCTATTTTCGCAGACTCTCCCGGTCACGACGCAAGAAAAGCGGCCGACGCGCCTTTGCGCGCGCGTTTTCATTCCTTGCGCGGTAATTACTGGTTAGGATGGCGATTCGCTGGACGTATTCGGGAGGCGGCATGTTCTTTGGCAAACGGATCAATATCCGGCGGGTCGCGCCGATCGTCAGTGGCCTCGTGTTCGTTCTCGCCGTGGCTGGCTATTTTGCGCTGCGTAGCGCGGGCGAGATCAGCGCGGCGGCGGACGCTGGCGGCGCTTTCGAAGTGGTCGATGCTGCGCAACGCGAGGTTGACGGCTCGCCGGCACTGGCGCTGTCGTTCAGCCTGCCGCTCGACAGCAGGGCCGACCTCGGCAAATTCGTCCACGTGCTCGAAATGCCGACTTTGAGTAGTGGCGGCAAGCCGGACCGCCCGCGTGTCGAAGACGAGGACGGGACGAACGCGGCGGGCGCCGAAACGATCGTCAGCCGCAGCGCCGAAGATACCCGGCTCGACGACGGCAAACCGGTTGCCGGCGCCTGGGCGGTCGGTGAAAACCCGCGCCTGCTTTTTTTCCCGCATATCAAGCCGCAAACGCGCTACGTTGTTCGCGTCGAGCCCGGCCTGCCGGCGAAAAGCGGCGTCAAGCTCGCCGGCGAAGAACGCTTTTCGATCCAGACAGCGGCCATGTCGCCGGGTTTCTATTTCGCCAGCCGCGGCGTCGTGCTGCCGGCCGGGCAGAACGGCGGCCTGCCGGTTACGACGGTCAACGTGCCTGAAGTCGATATCCAGTTTCTCAAGGTAAAACCCGATCAACTGGCCAACTTCCTCGAACGGGTTGTCGCCGGGCCGGCGCGGAGCGCGCCTTCGCGTTCCGGCGATGAGGAAGGCGACGTTGATTACCACGAGAGCGGGACGCGGCTCAAGGGCGCGGTCGCCCTCAGCGACCTCGACCAGTTGCATGCGATGACAGCGAGCGTTTTTGTCGGCCGCTTTCTCACCGAACAGAAGGTCGACCGGCGTAGCGTGACCTTTATTCCGGTCGAGGGCATCCCGGCGTTGCGCGAGCCCGGCGTCTATGTCGCGGTGATGTCGCAACCGAACCGCTTTCGCTACGAATTCCAGACGACCTACTTCTACGTCAGCGACCTCGGTCTGCACCTGCGCCAGTATCAGAGCGGCGGCGCCGACGCCTACGTCAGCTCGCTGAAGAGCGCCAACGCCGTTTACGGCGCTGAAGTGAGCTGGATCGACGCGCAGGGCAAGACGCTGTCGCGTGCCGAGAGCGACGGCGACGGTCGCGCGCTCTTCGCCGAACGCCCGAAGAACGCGAGGCTTGTGATGGCCAAAAAAGGCGACCAGATGTCGCTGATCGCGCTCAAGGAACCGGCGCTCGATCTTGCCGAGTTCGACGTTTCGGGGATGCCCTACGCTCCGGTGCGTCTTTTCGCCTACAGCGGCCGCAACCTATACCGGCCCGGCGAACGTTTCGACGTCTCGGTGATGGCGCGTGACGCCGACGGCCGTAGCGTCGCGCAACAGCCGATCCAGGCGCTCCTGCGCCGTCCGGACGGCAAGGCGCAATGGACGGCGAGCTGGCAGCCCGACGAAAAATTTGCCGGCTATTTCCGACGCGCCATCGAGCTGCCGGCTGATGCGCCGACCGGCTCGTGGGCGCTCGAACTGCGCTCCGACCCGGCGGCCAAGCTCGCCGCGAGCGTCATGCGCTTTGCCGTCGAGGAGTTTCTTCCCGAGCGCATGAAGCTCGAACTTGCCGCCGACAACGCGCCGCTCGACGTGGACAAGGGCTGGGACCTCGACGTTTCGGGCCGCTACCTTTACGGCGCGCCGGCGTCCGGCAACCGGCTGCTCGGCGTGGTCAACAGCGAACGCAACAAGAACCCGCTGGCGCAAAAACTACCCGGGTTCGTTTTCGGCGACGCCGACGAAGAGACGGTCAAGTCGAGAAGCGAACTTGAAGAGCGAGTGCTCGACGATGAAGGCAAGGCGAGTCTTGCCGTTGACCTCGCGCCGGTTCTCAAGCGCCGCTCGCCATTTACCGTACGGGCGACGATCAGCCTGCTGGAAAGCGGCGGCCGCCCGGTGGTGCGCAGTATCGAGCGCATCTACTGGCCGGCGCCGGTGCTCGTCGGCATGCGCCCGATGTTCGTCGGCGCCTACGCGCGCGAAGGCGCGCCGGCCGAATTCGAAGTGATCCGCGCCGATGCCAACGGCGGGCTTAAAGCCGGCAGCGCCTTGCCGGTCCGCCTGTTTCGCGAGGACCGCAACTATTACTGGCGCTTTGACGACCAGCGCGGCTGGAACTCGGGTTTTTCTGAGACCGACGAACTCGTCGCCACGACGCAGGTGTCAGTTCCGGCCGGCGGACGCGGCAAGATCGCGCTGCCGGTCGGCTACGGCCGCTACCGCATCGAGGTACTCGATCCGGAGACCCAACTCACGGCGCGCTATCGTTTTTACGCCGGCTGGTCGGCCCAGGATGACGAAACGCAGGGCGTTCGCCCGGACCGCGTTGCGCTCAAGTTCGACAAACGGGCTTACGCCGACGGCGAGACGGCGCGCCTGACGATCACGCCACCGCACGCCGGCGAAGCGCTGGTCACCGTTGAAGGCAACAAGGCGTTGTCGGTGCGCCGCATGTCGCTCGCCGCCGAGGCGACGACCATCGACATCCCGGTCGACAAGGACTGGAAGCGACACGACATCTACGTTTCGGTGATGGTGCTGCGCCCCGGAAACGCCGGCGAGAAGGTCACCCCGGCGCGCGCGCTCGGACTCGTGCATCTGCCGCTCGAGCGCGTCCCGCGCCAGCTTGCCGTGGCCATCGACGCGCCGCAGAAAATGCTGCCCGATCGGCCGCTCAAGGTCAAGATCAAGGTCCCCGAAGCGGCGGCGACCAAAACCGGCGAAAGCGCGATGGTCACCGTGTCGGCGGTGGACGTCGGCATCCTCAACATTACGCACTATGCGAGCCCCGACCCCTTCGCCTTCTTCTTTGCCAAGCTGCGCTACGGCGCCGACGCTTACGACGTCTATGGCCGGCTGATCGAGAAAATGGACGGCCAGAAAGGCAAGCTCAAGTTTGGCGGCGACGCGGCGCCAAAGCCGACCAAGAGCATGCCGAAGAAACTCCGTCTCATCGACCTCTTTAGCGGCCCGGTCGCCCTCGACGCGCGCGGCGAGGCGGAAATTACGCTCAACGTCCCCGACTTTAACGGCAGCCTGCGTCTTATGGCCGTGGTCAGCGCCGGCGATCGCTTCGGCATGCACGAACAGGAAGTGACCGTCGCCGCGCCGCTCATCGTCGAACTCGCCACCCCGCGCTTTCTTTTGGTCGGCGACAGCGCGCTGCTCGCCATGGACGTGCAGAACCTGGCCGGCGCGTCGCAGGACGTTCGCATCAGCGTCACCAACGGCGACGGCCTCGTCGTCAAAAATGGCGAGCAAAAGCTGACCCTCAGCGACCAAGAGAAGCGTGTCCTGACCATTCCGATCCAGACTGGCAGCGCGATCGGTCTGACCGAAGTTACGGTGCGCATCGAAAGCCCGCTGCTCAAGATCGACCGCAGCTTCCCGCTCCAGGTGCAGGCGCCGACGCCGCGCCAGAGCGTGACGAGGCGCTTTGTCATCCCCGCCGGCGAGTCGCTCGAAATCAGGGACGCCGAACTTGGCGGGCTCATTCGGGCGAGCGTTGCGGCGACGCTGACCGTTTCCGACAAGGCGCCGATCGACGTGCGCAGCGCCGTGCAGGGCCTGCTGACCTATCCCTACGGCTGCACCGAACAGACGACGAGCAGCGCTTATCCGCATATCTATATCGACGAAGCGGCGGCGCGCCAGTTCGGGCTCAAGCCGTACACGCAGGCCGAGCGCGCCGAGATGGTGGAAAAAGCAATAGCGCGCCTTTCGGGAATGCAGGCGGCCAACGGCGGTTTTAGCCTGTGGGGCAATCTCTCCGAGTACCAGTACTGGCTGTCGGCGTACGTCACCAACTTTCTCGTCGACGCGCGCGAACAGGGCTTTAACGTACCCCCCGAGATGGAAAAGAAAGCCGTCGACTTTCTGCTCCGCGGCTTGCAGGAAGGCATCGCCGGGCTGCCGACCGGCGCCGTCAAGTACGACGAAAACTCAGTGTGGAACGATTACCGCTACGCCGGATCCGGGCGTTTTGGCGTTCTCGCCTACGGCGCCTACGTGCTCGCCCGGCAAGGCAAGGCGCCCCTCGCGACGCTACGCCAGTTGCACGAGGCGCAGGCTGCCGCCTATTCGGGACTCGGGCTGGTGCACCTCGGGCTCGCGCTCAAGCTGATGGGCGACGAAGGACGCGCGACGAATGCCATCGCAGCCGGCCTGAAGAAGCCGCGCGAAGGCCACGGCTACACCTGGTGGGGCGATTACGGCAGCGACCTGCGCGACTGGGCGCTGATTTACGTGCTGCTCGACAAACACCAGATCAACGCGCCCGGCCGCGACAATCTCGCCACTCTGGTCGCCGGCCAGATGGAACGCAGTCGTTATTACAGTACGCAAGAGAAACTCGCGCTCTTCCTGCTCGGCAGAAGCTTCGTGACGCAGTCGGTCGGCGACTGGTCGGCCGATCTGGCGCTGGCGGGCAAGAGCGGGTCAGTCACGCCGATCGGCGGCAAGGGCGCGCAGTTCCTGCCGCTCGCAGCAGCCGACCTCGCCACCGGCGTGAAAATCCGTAACGCGCATGCCGAGCGCCTCTTCGCCGAGCTCAATTACTCGGGCAACCCAGCCAAAATGCCGGCGCCGGCGCGCGACGCGTTCGACCTCAAGCGCCAGTGGTACAGCGCCGACGGTCAGCCGCTCGGCAATCGCCCGCTCAAGGTTGGCGAGACGCTGCTCGTCGGGGTGAACGTCAAAACGCGCGGCCGCTACGCCAACGGACTCCTGGTCGATTACGTTCCGGCCGGTGTTGAAATCGAAAACGCCAACATCGTCCAGGGCGAACAGTCTGCGGTCCGCGCCGGCTCGATTGACGTCCGCCAGGCGATGCAGGATCCGCGTATCAAGCACGTCGAATTTCGCGACGACCGTTTCGTCGTCGCCGCGCGGATGGAAGGCGAGATGAATTTCTTCTACCGCGTCCGCGTCGTCACCCCCGGTCGCTTCGTCGTCCCGCCGACCTATGCCGAGGATATGTACCAGCCGATGCTCTATGGCTTGGCCGGCGGTGGCGAGACGTTGGTGATCAGCGAGGGCAAGGAGCGCTAAGGTGTGCGCCGGTGCGGTCGGCTTGCCAGCGCCCCACTGCGGTGGATAGTATTTGCGTAGTAGTAGCGTTTAACAGGCCTGTTAGCATGATGAAAATCGGAGTGTTCGAAGCAAAATCGGCGCTCGGCCGCTTGGCCCAATCAGCGGCTGACGGCGAAGTGATTGTCCTGACGCGCGTGGCAAGCCCTGGGCCGAGATCCCCGCGCCGCAAGGCGAGAACCCTGGTGCGGCGCGCGCCGAAACGGTGAAGGCGATCGCCGCGTTGCGCAAATCGCGTAAGGCGCTGGTCGCCGGCGATTTGAACATTGCCGACCTGATCGCCGAAGGGCGCCGCTGATGGGCTCGGCCGGGCTTTTTGTCCTCGACTGCTCGGTGAGCATCGGCTGGGTGCTGCAAGGGCAGGCCGACGATTACAGCGAAGCGGCACTCGACGCCTTGACCGGAGGTTGCGCCGTCACACCGCAGTGGTGGACTATCGAAGTGCTCAATGTGCTGCTAGCGCTCGAGCGGCGGGAGCGCATAGCGGTCGGCACCGCCGTCGACGTGTTGCGCCATCTTGAACGACTGCCTATTCGCGTGCGTCAGTTCAGCGCGTCGGTATTCGAGCTGCATGCGCTGGCGGCGCGCCATGAATTGAGCAGTTACGATGCCGTCTATCGGGAGTCGGCGCTCGCCACCGGCCTGCCCTTGGCGACGCGTGACAAATCTCTGGAACGGGCGGCGATCGACAGCGGTGTCGGCGTCTGGAATGCGTGAGCGGTTGGCGCTTTCCCGCCCGCTACAAACGCCGCAAGCCGAAAATGAGCGCGCCGTCCATGGAACGCAAGGCGCATGGCGGCGCGCTGCCGTGTCCCGTTGAGCGCGTGCTGAAATGGCGTTGGGCGTTGGCCGCACTGCTGGCCTCGCTGCTCCTCGCCGACCAATTTCTCCCACCGCCGCTGCCCGGTCGCTCGGCGCCGCACGCCCAGATCGTTCTCGCGCGTGACGGCACGCCGCTACGCGCGTTTCCCGACCGCGCGCACGTCTGGCGCCACCGCGTCCGGGTCGATGAGGTCTCGCCGCGCTATATCGAAGCGCTGATTACCTACGAGGACCGCTTCTACTGGTGGCATCCGGGCGTCAACCCGGTGGCACTGCTGCGCGCCGCCGGCCAGTGGCTGAAGCACGGCCACGTCGTCTCGGGCGGCTCGACGCTGACCATGCAGGTGGCGCGTCTGCTCGAACCGACGCCGCATACCATTGCCGGCAAGCTGCGCCAGATCGCGCGCGCCGTGCAACTCGAGTTGCGCTTTTCGAAAGCCGAGATCCTCGAGCTCTATCTCAGCTTCGCGCCGATGGGGGGCGTTCTCGAAGGTGTCGAAGCGGCGAGCCGCGCGTATCTCGGCAAACCGGCCAAGCGGCTCGCCGAATCAGAAGCGGCGCTGCTCGCCGTCTTGCCGCAATCGCCTTCGCGGCTGCGTCCGGACCGCTATCCCGAGCGCGCGCGCGCGGCACGCGACAAAGTGCTCGCCCGCATGCAATCGCGCTGGGGCGCGCTCGCCGTTGCCGAGGCGCGGCAGGAAGCGGTGATCGCCCAGGCGGTACGCGAACCGCTGCTGGCGCCGCTTTTTGCCGAGCGCGTGCGTCGGTTGAAACCGCAGGCGACGCGCATCGACACGACGCTCGACATGAACCTGCAGAATAGCGTCGAACAGATTCTCGCCGCGCGGCTCGCGCTGCTGCCGCCACGCGTTTCGATGGCGGCGCTGGTCGTCGACAACGCGACACTCGACGTTCTCGCCTACGCCGGCTCGGCAGATTTTTTCGATGCCGCGCGCTTTGCCCACGTCGATATGGTGCAGGCCGTTCGCTCGCCCGGGTCGGCGATGAAGCCCTTTCTATATGGCCTGGCGCTCGACGAGGGGCTGATCCACTCCGAATCGCTGCTCGCCGACGTTCCGCAATCGTTCGCGGGCTATCAGCCGGGCAACTTTCAGGCCAATTTCAGCGGCCCGGTCGGCGTTACCGAAGCACTTCAGAAATCGCTCAATGTTCCGGCCGTCGAAGTGCTCGATCGCCTCGGGCCGCAACGCTTCGTTGCACTGCTGCGGCGCGGCGGGTTCAAGGTCGAATTGCCACGCGGCGCGACGCCTAATCTATCGGTGATTCTCGGCGGCGTGGCGGTGAAACTCGAAGGCCTGGTCGGCGCGTACACAGCGCTCGCCCGGGCCGGCGTCGCCGGCAAACCGCGCTACTTTCCCGATGCGCCGCTCGACGAGTCGCGGATGATGAGTGAAGGCGCCGCCTTCATCGTCCGCGACCTGCTCGAAGCGGGCGGCCCGCTGACCCGGCAGATCGAAAACGGCGTTGGCGCGCGGCGCGGAATCGCCTGGAAAACCGGAACGAGCTTTGGTTTTCGCGACGCTTGGGCGGTGGGCGTCAGCGACCGCTTCACGCTAGGCGTCTGGGTCGGACGCCCGGACGGTACGCCGAACCCGGGTTTCTTCGGCGCCAATAGTGCGGCGCCGCTGCTCGTCGATATTTTTTCGGCGATCGACGACGCGCCGCCGCGGCCGCGCACGCCGCCGCCGACCGTCGCCCAGGGGAAAATCTGCTGGCCGCTCGGCACTCTTGCGAGTGCCAGCCCCGCCGAGCTGTGCCAACAGGAGAAAACTGCCTGGCTGCTCAACGGCAGCGCGCCGCCTACCTTTGCTGATCGCCTGCGCGGCGGTTCGCCGCGCTATACCGATTACCGCGATGCGCACAGCGGCGAGCGCGTACGCGCGCATTGCGCGCCGGGACCGATGGTCGCCGTCGAAATGGCGCGTTGGCCGGCGGCGCTCGAACCCTGGCTCTCGGCAAGCACGCGAAAGCGCGCCCTGCCACCGGCCTGGGCCGCCGAGTGTGCCCGCACGCAGGCGCCCGAAGCCGGACTGAAAATCGTCGGCATCAGCGACGGCGAAACGATACGCCGCGCCGGGAGCGGCCGGGCGCCAGAGCTGCGGCTCGAAGCGCGCGGCGGGCAGGACGATCTTATCTGGCTTATCAACGGGCGGCAGATCGGTCGGGGCGGCGCGACCCGGTCACTGACGCAAAAATTTCCAGACGCCGGCCGCTATCAGATCACCGTGATGGACGATTCGGGCCGCTACGATCGCATTGAGATCAGCGTGCGCTAGATCCGCGCATCGTCAGGACTTGTTCTGCGTATCCTTAAGCGTCACCGTGCGGTTGAACACCGGAGCGCCGTGCTTTGAATCGATGCGGTCGGCGACGAAGTAGCCGTGGCGCTCGAACTGGAAGCGCTCTTCCGGGCTGGCCTGGCGCAGCGCGGGTTCGAGCCAGGCGGTGATGACCTTGACACTGTCCGGGTTGAGGTCGTCTATGAAGTTGCGTTCGTTGACTTCGCCGTCGCGCGCCGGCGAGCCCGCCGTCCCCGGCGCGTCCTCGCGCCAGCTACCGGGGGCCGGGTAGGCGAACAGGCGGTCGTAGAGCCGGACTTCGCTGGCGTAGCCGGCGGCGACCGATACCCAGTGCAGATTGCCCTTGACCTTGTAGTTGTCGGCGCCGGCGCTGCCGCTCTTCGAGTCGGGCAGGTAGTCGCAATGGACGGCGACGACATTGCCGTCGGCGTCCTTGTCGCAGCCGGTACATTTGACGACGAAACCATAGCGTAGGCGCGCCATATTGCCCGGGAAAAGCCGGCGATAACCCTTGCTCGGGACTTCCATGAAGTCTTCGCGCTCGATCCAAAGTTCGCCGCCAAACGGCATCGCGCGCTTGCCAAGTTCGGGCTTGAGCGGGTGGTTGGGCGCGAAACACGTTTCGCTTTGCCCGGCCGGGTAGTTGTCGATGATCAGTTTCAGGGGGTCGAGGACAGCGATGCGGCGCGGCGCCGATTCGTTCAAGACTTCGCGCATCGCCTCTTCGAGCAGCGCGTAGTCGATCAACGAATCCGACTTGGAGACGCCGATGCGCTCGGCGAAAAGGCAGAAACCTTCGGGCGCGTAGCCGCGCCGGCGCGCGCCCGCGAGCGTCGGCAGACGCGGGTCGTCCCAGCCAGCGACGTGCTTCTCGTCGACAAGCTGGATCAGTTTGCGCTTGGAGAGCACGACGTAAGTGAGGTTAAGGCGCGAGAACTCGATCTGCTGCGGCAGCGGACGCTGGAACAGGCCGCCTTCGGCGAGGCGCGCCAGCAGCCAGTCGTAGAACGGCCGCTGATCCTCGAATTCGAGCGTGCAGATCGAATGCGTGACGTTCTCGAGCGCGTCCTCGATCGGGTGGGCGAAGGTGTACATCGGGTAAACGCACCAGGTGTCGCCGGTGTTGTGGTGCGTCGCGTGGCGGATGCGGTAGATCGCCGGGTCGCGCAGATTGATGTTCGGCGAGGCCATGTCGATCTTGGCGCGCAGGATGTGCGTGCCGTCGGCAAACTCGCCGGCGCGCATGCGCCGGAACAGATCGAGGTTCTCGGCGCTACTGCGCGCGCGGAAAGGCGAATTCTTGCCGGCTTGCGTCAGCGTTCCGCGAAGCGCGCGCATGTCATCGCTGCTCTGGCTGTCGACGTAAGCGTGTCCCGCTTCGATCAGGGTTTCGGCGCAAGCGAACATCGCGTCGAAGTAGTCGGACGCGAAATACAGATTGCTCTCGCCCTCGTTCTCCCAGGCAAAGCCCAGCCAGCGCACGGCGTCGATGATCGAATCGACGTATTCCTGTTCTTCCTTTTCCGGATTCGTGTCGTCAAAGCGCAGGTGGCAACGGCCGCCGTAGTCGCGCGCCAGGCCGAAATTGAGGCAGATCGATTTGGCGTGGCCGTAATGCAGATAGCCGTTCGGCTCGGGCGGAAAACGCGTGCGAATCTTCGCCGGATCGAGCGCGCCGGCGAGTTGCTCGCTGGCCACGCCCGGCCGGCCGCACCAGCGGCGTTGCGCGTACTTGCCGGCGGCAAGATCGGCGTCGATCAGGTTGCGAATGAAATTGGTCGCTGCGACGGGCTCGTTCGGGGCGTTGCTCACGGGGCTGTCCTCGCTTTCAGAAGACCCGTATTTTAACCGCTCGCTGCCTGCCGAGAACGGCCGATTACACGGTGATGGGAATGCTAACCGCGAACAAAATCCACCACAGAGGCGCAGAGGCGCAGAGATTACGCAGAGGAAAGAATCTCGCTCAATGAACTTTTCCGGGCTTTCGATTTTCTCGGCGAGTCCTCTGCGCCTCTGCGCCTCTGCGGTGGACGTCGGCTTTCAAGCCCCGCAATCCGCTCAACCCATGGCCATTTCGCCAAGCTGGTAAAATCGTCCCTCGATTAACCCGCCGCAGCGCCTTAAGTCGCCGGCTTCTCGTGCTGCCCATCCCTTGACGCGTAAATCCGAGTTCGACGATTGCCTTGCTGCCGACCAGCGCCGTTTGCGCTCGCTGGCGCGCGACCTGCGCCACCTCTTCGGCGACCGGCGCAACGCGCTACAGGCCGATTACGATGCGCTGCTGGCGCGCTCGCGCGCCGCCGTCGCCGCGCGTCGCGCACGCTTGCCGAGACCCGAATTCCCCGACGAGCTGCCGATCAACCAGCGGCGCGACGAAATCGCCGCGCTGATCGAAAAGCACCAGGTGGTAATCGTCTGCGGTGAAACCGGTTCGGGCAAGACGACGCAGATTCCGAAGATCTGCCTCGAACTCGGGCGCGGCACGCGCGGCCTGATCGGCCACACGCAGCCGCGGCGGATTGCCGCCCGCGCCACCGCGGCGCGCATTGCGCAGGAGCTCAAGAGCGAACTGGGCGCGCACGTCGGCTATAAAATCCGCTTTACCGACCGCACGTCGAAGGATTCGTACGTCAAGTTGATGACCGACGGCATCCTGCTCGCCGAGACGCAGGGCGACCCGCAGCTTGCCGCGTACGACACGCTGATCCTCGACGAGGCGCACGAACGCAGCCTCAATATCGACTTTCTGCTCGGTTATCTCAAGCAGCTCTTGCAGGGCGAGAAAAACGCGCGCCCCGACCTTAAGCTGATCATCACCTCGGCGACGATCGACGCCGAGCGTTTCTCGAGGCATTTCAACAACGCGCCGGTGATCGAAGTCTCTGGCCGGATGTTCCCCGTCGACGTGCGCTACCGCCCGGTACAGAATGAAGAAGCCGAGAACGACGACGAGCGCGATCTGTACGACGCGATCGTCGACGCCTGCGACGAGTTGCACCGCGAAGGCGCCGCGAGTGGCGGCGGCGACGTGCTCGTCTTCCTGCCCGGCGAGCGCGAGATCCGCGACGCGGCCGAGGCCCTGCGCAAGCACGCCTTCGCCCGCTCGGCGGTGCATCCCGAAATCCTGCCGCTCTTCGCGCGCCTCTCGGCCGACGAGCAATCGCGCATTTTCCGCCCGCACAACGGCCGGCGCATCGTCCTCGCGACCAACGTTGCCGAGACTTCGCTGACCGTTCCCGGAATCCGCTACGTCGTCGATACCGGACTGGCGCGCGTCAAGCGCTATTCGTACCGCAACAAGGTCGAGCAGTTGCAGATCGAGAAGATCGCGCAGGCCTCGGCCAACCAGCGCGCCGGCCGCTGCGGCCGCGTCGCCGCCGGCGTCTGCATCCGCCTTTATGGCGAAGAGGATTACGCGCAGCGGCCGCCGTATTCGGACCCGGAGATCCTGCGTTCGTCGCTGGCCGGCGTCATCCTGCGCATGAAGGCGCTGCGTATCGGCGACGTCGAGGATTTTCCCTTCATCGAGGCGCCGCCGCCAAAAGCGATCAGCGACGGCTATCAGCTCCTGCTCGAACTCGGCGCGGTCAGCGAAGACCACGCCCTGACGCCGGTCGGCCAGGAACTCGCGAGCATGCCGCTCGACCCGCGCGTCGCGCGCATGATCGTCGCCGCGCGCGACGAGGGTTGCCTGCGCGAAGTGCTGGTGATCGCCGCGGCGCTGACCGTCCAGGACCCGCGCGATCGGCCGCAGGAGAAGCAGGGAACGGCCGACGCGGCGCACCGAAAATTCGCCGACGAGAAGTCGGAATTCCTCTCCTGGTTGAAACTGTGGAACTGGTACGAGGAGCAACTCGCGCACAAGAAATCGCAGAGGAAACTCGTCGCCGAGTGCCACGAAAATTTCCTCTCGGCGCTGCGCATGCGCGAATGGCACGACATCCACAGCCAGCTCGTGGCGCTGACCGCCGAGCACACGTGGAAAGCGAACCAGATCCCGGCGACCTACGCGGCGATCCACCGCGCGCTGCTCGCCGGCCTTTTGGGCAACATCGGCTGCAAGTCCGAGGACTCGGGGCACTACCTCGGCGCGCGCGGGATGAAGTTTTTGATCCATCCGGGATCGGCGCTCAACAAGAAAGCCGGCAAGTGGATCGCCGCGGCCGAGATCACCGAGACGAGCAAGCTCTTCGCGCGCTGCGTCGCGCGCATCGAGCCCGAGTGGCTCGAGCAAGTGGGCGCTCACCTCATCAAGCGCAGCTGGTTTGACCCGCACTGGGAAAAAAAGGCGATGCAGGTCGTCGCCTTCGAGCGCACGACGCTCTACGGCATCGTCGTCAATCCGAAAAAACGCGTGCACTACGGGCCGATGAGCCCGCAGGAGTCGCGTGAGATATTCATTCGCCAGGGCCTCGTCGGCGGCGAGATCAGCGAAGAGTTCGCCAGGCGTTGGGCCTTCTACACGCACAACCACCAGCTGATGCTCGACATCGAGACGCTCGAACACAAGTCACGGCGCCCCGACGTTCTCGTCGACGACGAGTTGATCTACGCCTTCTACGACCAGCTCGTTCCCGAAGGCATGCACAACGGCGCCGCTTTCGACCACTGGCGGCGCGAGGCCGAGCGCGAGAATCCCAAGCTCCTTTATCTGAAGCGCGAAGACCTGATGCGTCACGAAGCGGCCGGCGTGACAACCGACGCCTTTCCGCACCAGATCCGGCTCGGCGGCGTCGAGTTTGTGCTCGCTTACCACTTCGAGCCGGGTTCGCCGAAGGACGGCGTGACGATTACCGTCCCGCTGGCGCAGCTCAACCAGATTCCGGCAGCGCGCTGCGAGTGGCTGGTGCCCGGCCTGCTCAAGGAAAAAGTCGTCCAGCTGGTCAAAACGCTGCCGCAGAAAATCCGCTCCAAACTCGTTCCGGTGCCCGACTTTGCCGCCGAATTCGTCGCCTTCGTGGCCTCCGTTCCGCCCTCGGACAAGCCGCTGATCGCTGCGTTGATCGGCTTCATCTTGAGTTCTCGCGGTCTCAACGCGCGCGGCTGGGAGATCACGCCGGACGCTTTTCGCCCCGACGCGCTGCCCGCGCATCTGCATTTGAACTTCAAACTTATCGACGAGAGCGAGCGGCAACTGGATATGAGCCGCAACCTCGTCGAACTGCGCGGCGCATGGGGAGGCCAGGCCAAGCAGGAATTTAGCGAGCTGCACGAGACGCCGTCGGAGTATTCGGGAATGACCGACTGGAGTTTCGGCGAGTTGCCCGAACTCATGGAAGTCGAGGTCGCGCCGGGTCAGCGCGTGCTCGGTTATCCGGGGCTTGCTGACGACGGCGAGAGCGTCTCGCTGTGCGTTTTCGATACGCAGCAAGAAGCGAGCGAGGCGCACGCCAAGGGGCTCTTGCGTCTTTACATGCTGCAGTTTCGCGAGCAGATCAAGTACTTCGAAAAAAACCTGCCGGGCTTGACGCAAATGGCGATGGCCTTCATGCCGCTCGGCTCGCGCGACGATCTGCGCCGGCAACTCATTGACCTCAGCTTTGCCCGCGCCTGTCTCGTCGAACCCTGGCCGACCGACGCCGCGCGCTTCAAGGCACGCTGCGCCGAGGCGAAAACGCGGCTTGGCCTGCTCGCCCAGGAAATCTGCCGGCTCGTCGCGCAGATCCTCGCCGACTGGCAGGCGCTGCAAAAAAAGCTGCCGGCGTTCCGGGCGCATGCGGTGGCGCTCGCCGATATCGAAAAGCAGCTCGCCCGGCTGATCGGCAAGCGCTTCATCGCCGATACGCCGTTCGAACGCCTGCAGCACGTTCCGCGTTATCTCAAGGCGATCGTCATGCGCCTCGATAAACTCAGGGCGGGCGGCAGCGAAGGCGCGACGCGCGACGCGCGGCTGCTCGCCGAATACGCGCCGCTGTGGACGAATTACGAACGGCGTGCCATTGTCCTCGCCAAACAGGGCGTCGCCGACCCACAGGTCGAGCAATTCCGCTGGCTGCTCGAGGAATTGCGCGTCCAGCTCTTCGCGCAGGAACTGCGCACCCCGGCGCCGGTGTCGACCAAGCGCCTGCAGAAAATGTGGGAGGGAATGTAAGTCGATTCAAACCACGAAGGGCAAGGAGATCACGAAGATCAAATGAACCTTTAAGGCGCTTCACCGACGAGGCCCAGGCGACGGCCTTTCAAGATGCTTGGGGAACTCGCCCGACAGGCGACGCAGCGATGATTTCCTCGTGTTCATTTTCCAGCGCCGGGGCCGCTCGCATCGACCGGCCAGCACAGGCGGCGCCAACCATGACAAAGCGATGCAATCGCTTTGTCCAGTACCGGCCATAAGGTAAAGTAATCGCGTTCCGGTGCTTGGCACTAAACCAACAAGAAACCAGCCCATGGCGATCAAGAAGTCCGAACTCTATTCTTCCCTCTGGCAATCCTGCGACGAACTGCGCGGCGGCATGGATGCCAGCCAATACAAGGACTACGTCCTCGTCCTGCTGTTCGTCAAATACGTCTCCGACAAGTACGCCGGCGTCCCTTACGCGCCGATTTCGATCCCCGCCGGCGCCAGTTTCAAGGACCTGGTCGCCCTCAAAGGCAAGCCGGATATCGGCGACCAGATCAACAAGAAAATCATCGGCCCGCTGGCGAACGCCAACAAGCTCTCCGACATGCCGGACTTCAACGATCCGGGCAAACTCGGTAGCGGTCAGGAGATCGTCGACCGGCTCACCAACCTGATCTCCATTTTCGAGAACAAGTCACTCGACTTCAGCAAAAACCGTGCAGACGGCGACGACATTCTCGGCGACGCCTATGAGTACCTGATGCGCCACTTCGCCGCCGAGAGCGGTAAGAGCAAGGGCCAGTTCTACACGCCCTCCGAGGTCAGCCGCATCATGGCGCGGATCATCGGCATCCACGACGCCGTCACGACCAACGACACCACCGTTTATGACCCGACTTGCGGCTCGGGGTCGCTACTCTTGAAAGTGGGTGACGAAGCCCACGCCAAGGTCACGTTGTACGGACAGGAAAAGGATGCCGCCACGTCCGGCTTGGCACGGATGAACATGATCCTGCACAACAACCCGACAGCGGAAATCAAGCAGGGCAACACGCTGGCGAATCCGCGCTTCACCAGCGACGACGGGCATCTCAAGACCTTCGACTTCGTCGTCGCCAATCCGCCGTTCAGCGATAAACGCTGGAGTACCGGCCTCGATCCGCTTAATGATCCGCACGAACGGTTCAAGCATTTCGGCACGCCACCGGCCAAGCAGGGCGATTTCGCCTACCTGCTGCACATCGTTCGCTCCCTGCGGAGCGCCGGCAAAGGCGCCTGCATCCTGCCGCACGGCGTTCTGTTTCGCGGCAACGCCGAGGCCGACATTCGCCGCAACCTCATTCGCAAGGGCTACATCAAGGGCATCATCGGGCTACCGGCCAACCTGTTCTACGGCACCGGCATTCCCGCCTGTATCGTGGTCATCGACACGGAAAACGCCCACACGCGCAAGGGCATCTTCATGATCGACGCCAGCGCCGGATTCATGAAGGACGGCCCCAAGAACCGCTTGCGCGACTGCGACATCCACAAGATCGTCGACGTCTTCAATAAACGCTTGGAAATTCCAAAATTCTCGCGCATGGTCGGCATCGCGGAAATCGAGAAGAACGGCGTCAACCTCAACATTCCGCGCTACATCGACAGCCAGCAGGCCGAAGACATTCAGGATATAGAAGGCCACCTGAAAGGCGGTATCCCCAGTGCCGACGTCGATGCCTTGCAGGCCTACTGGAATGTATGCCCGCAGCTACGGCAAACGCTGTTCAAGCGCATTTCCCAAACTCATCGCCCCGGTTACCTCGATCTGGCCGTCGGCAAGCAGGCGATCAAGCCCACCATCTACGAGCATCCCGAGTTCGTTACCTTCATCGCCAGCATGAGCGCCCTGTTTGCCGACTGGCAGCAGCGCAGCACGCAAACGCTCAAGGCCCTGCAAGCCGACTGCCACCCCAAGACCGTCATCTTTGAGCTGGCCGAAGAACTGCTCGGGCACTACACCGGCAAGCTGCTGATCGACAAATACGCCGTCTATCAGCACCTCATGGATTACTGGGCGACAACGATGCAGGACGATTGCTACCTGATCGCCGCCGATGGCTGGAAGGCCGACACCACGCGCATCATCGAGACCAACAAGAAGGGCAAGGCGGTCGACAAAGGCTGGGCCTGCGACCTCGTGCCCAAGCAACTGATCGTCAACCGCTACTTCGCCGCGCAGCAGGCTGCCATTCGTGAGCACGAAGCCGCGCTGGAAAGCGTCGTCGCCCAAATGGCCGAAATGGAAGAAGAACACGGTGGCGAGGATGGCGCATTCTCCGAACTCGACAAAGTGAACAAGGCCAACGTCACCGCCCGGCTGAAAGAGATCAAACACGACAAGGACGCCAAGGACGAAGCCGCCGCCCTCAATGCCTGGCTGAAACTGAACACGCAGGAAGCCGACCTCAAGAAAGCCCTCAAGGACTTTGATGCCGAACTCGACGCGCTGGCCTACGCCCAATACCCGAAGCTCTCTGATGCCGAAATCAAGACGCTGGTGGTTGAAGACAAATGGCTCACCGCCATCGCCGCCGCCATCCACGGCGAAATGGATCGCATCAGCCAGACGCTGACCCAGCGCGTCAAGGAACTGGCCGAACGGTATGAGGTACCGCTGCCGGTGCTGACCGACAAGGTTGCCAGCTTGGGCGCCAAGGTTGCGGCGCACCTGAAGAAAATGGGGTTTCAGCCATGACGGGCACTGTACTCGCGCATCCAATTGTGGCGAATTCGCCACTATTAAAACCCATCGAATTCGATCGATTTAGAAGCACACGCAGGCATTGCAAGACTGCGCTTTGGTGGTGTGGATGCAATGGTGCGAAAACGTGCGACGGTGTCGCAGCTTTTCAGCGGCGCACAAATGTGAGAAGGCTTCCCACATATTGGTTGGGCGAGGTGAAGCCATGAGCAAGGGCAAGCAATCCAGCATCACCGTGCAAGGCACCGCCATTGCCATCCGCGCGCAGGACGAAGGGGACTACATCTCCCTGACCGACATGGTCAGGCATTTCGACGGCGGCGGCGCACTCATCGAGCAATGGCTGAAAAACAAGGACACCGTGCTGTTCCTGGGCGTCTGGGAGCAACTCAATAACCCGGCGTTTAATTCCCTCGAATTCGAGGGAATTAAAAACGAAGCGGGGCGGAACAGTTTTTTCCTCTCGGCAAAGAAATGGTGCGAACTGACCGGTGCCCGGGGGCTGGCCGCACGGGCGGGGCGCTACGGCGGGACCTACGCGCACGAGGACATCGCCTTTGAGTTCGGCTCATGGCTCAGCCCCGAATTCAAGCTCTACCTGATCAAGGAATTCCAGCGCCTCAAGGACGACGAAAACCGCCGCTTGTCGCTGGCGTGGAACCTCAACCGCACGCTGACCAAGCTCAACTACCGCATCCACACCGACGCCATCAAGGCCCAACTGATCCCTGCTGCCATCACCCCCGAACAGGTACGGATCACCTACGCCAACGAAGCCGACGTGCTCAACGTCGCTCTCTTCGGCCAGACTGCCAAGGCATGGCGCGACGCCAACCCGAACCAGCCCGGCAACCTGCGCGA
>Ga0105048_10005567_pt1 | contig 20324 bp, 13 predicted proteins | sample MAT05_FD_78382 | JGI IMG/M metagenome (GOLD analysis project Ga0105048, IMG submission 78382) | Freshwater microbial communities from Lake Fryxell liftoff mats and glacier meltwater in Antarctica - MAT-05 | ecosystem: Environmental > Aquatic > Freshwater > Ice > Liftoff microbial mat | place...
GCTGCGAAACCCGAAGGACCGTCACAGCCTCAAATCCCGGCGAAAACTCGCCTGTCTAAACTCCGAATACCTCGAAGGACTGCTTCCTTACCCAACGCCGTTAACCTGAGGCGATTCCCCTGCGCTCGGCCGGGAAGTCGTGCGGTTATGGACGTAAATTGGCCTTAACGTTCGGTCGTCATTCATGAAAGTCTGGCCAATCTGACGCAGGTTCTGTGTTAGCGTGGCGTCGAATTCGGAGGGCTGTCCATGTCGGCTCGATCCTTTCGCTGGGCGATTGCAGGCGTCGTCCTGGGTATCGTCCTCGCGGCCTGTGAGACCACGAAGATCGCCGGTGGCGGCCCTGCCCCGCAGACGCCGCCTGTGTCGCCCGCCCCGCCCGTATCCGGCGGCAATTCGGGTGGCCCGCTCGACTTCGCCTCATCGGGGAATGCGGAGTTCGACAGCTGGCGCGTGCAGTTCGCATCGAGGGCGGCGAGCTCCGGACGGCAGGTGGAGACGATCCGCGCCGTGCTCGATGGACTCGTGCCGGTCGAGCAGACGGTGCAGGCGCAGTCGTTCGACAACCAGGCCGAGTTCGTGAAGCCGATCTGGGACTACGCCAAGAGCGCTGTCTCCCCCACGCGCGTGACCAATGGACAGACAAAGCTCGCGGCGAGCCTGACGACGTTCGATTCAATCGAGGCGGCCTATGCGCCGCCGCGCGAAGTGGTGGCTGCGATCTGGGGGATGGAGTCGAGCTATGGCAGCTTCATCGGCACGGATGATGCGCCGCGCGTTCTGGCGAGCCAGGCAGCGATTGGCCGCCGCAAGGATTTCAACGAGGGCGAACTGCTCGCGATCATGCAGCTGATCGAGGGCGGGGCTGCGACGCGCGACCAGTTCCGCAAGGCATCGTGGGCCGGCGCGCTGGGCCAGACGCAGTTCATGCCGTCGAGCATGCTGCAGTATGGGCGCGACTTCGACAGCGACGGGATCAAGGATCTCTGGAGCAACACGGGCGATGCGCTGGCGTCGGCGGCGAACTACCTGTCGGCCTATGGCTGGCGCAAGGGACAGCCATGGGCCATCGAGACGCGCATTCCGGAAGGCTATGACTATTCGCTTGGCGATGGTCGCAAGCTGACGGTTGCAGCGTGGAAGGCGACGGGACTTCTGCCCGCGACGACGGCGGACTTTGCAGACTCGGACGCATTGCAGGCGGAACTGTTCCTGCCGGCGGGGTCGTATGGTCCGGCTTTCCTGCTGTTCGAGAATTTCGGGATCATCAAGCGCTACAACAATGCGGACAGCTATGCGCTGGCCGTGGGGTTGCTGGCGGATCGTCTTGCGGGGCGGCCTGATCTTTCGCGGCCGTGGCCGACGGATATCCAGATGCTGACGCAGCAAGAGGCGAAGGATCTGCAGGCGGCGCTCAACAAGCTGGGCTACACAGCTGGCGCAGTCGACGGCATTATCGGGCGTGGCACGCGCGGGGCGCTGCAGAAATTCCAGAAGGACCGCTCGCTGACGGCCGATGGATTCCCGACGACGGCGATGCTCGCGACGGTTGTGGAAGCAGCGTCTGCGACCTGAGCCTGCAGCGCTGCGCAAGCCCCTTACGTAAACAGGAACTGTCCCTGCCCCGATACGTTCGGTCTCCAGTTGATGCGGAGATTATCGTGGCTTTTGAAGGACGTGGCGACGGCCGTAGCAATGGGCTGTTGTATTTCATCGTCGGCGCGTTGGTCGTGAGCGTTGCGGTTCTGGCATGGATGATGCTGAGCGGCCCTCCACGCGCGGAGGATGATGCTTTTGGCCGCGCCGCTGACAGCATAGGTGACGCGGCTGACTCGATCAGCGACACCGCGCGAGATGCGACACGAAACATTCCCGCTCCGGCGCCTGCACCTGTTCCCGCGCCCGTGACACCGCCCTCGCAGTAACGTCCAGTGAACTACTCCGGAGGTTTGTTCTTCGCGACGGCTTCCGTCACCGCATCGTTCTTTCCGGCGCTGCCTTTCGGCGTGGTGAAGAAGGCGTAGAGCGCCATCAGCACGACAACGATCGTGCAGACGATGAAGGGCGCTTCGCGCGAGACGTTTCCGTACATCCACAAGCCGAACAGCGGCGAGATGACGAAGCCCATGCCGTTCGCGGCGGTGATGAGGCCGGCGACGTCGCCTTGTTGTTCGTGCGTGGCGGCGAGTGAAGCGCCGGCGGAGAAGCCTGGGCGCGCGAAGCCCTGGCCAAAGCCGAACAGGATCATCGCGAAAGCGAACAGGGCGAAGTCCTGCGCCCACACCATGAAGAGCGAGGCGAAGGCCAGCATGATGGCGCCGTAGACCATCAGCGAGCGCACCGGCAGTTTGAGGCGCGGGATCAGCACGAGCTGCGAGATCAGCGTCGCCATGGCGCCGAGCGTCATCGCCGGGCCGGTGAATTGCGCTGAGGCGGCGCCCGGGGCGTTCATGCGGTCCATGATGGCGTAGGGAAATGTCTGGCTGAGCACGCCGGTGACGAGCGAGAGGGCCACGGCGTAGATCAGGAAAGGCAGGATGGCGGGGTGCTTCCACAGGCCCTTCGTGCCGGACGAGCGGCCGAGACCGCCATCGGCGCGGGGCGAGCGGTGTTCTGGCAAGCGCGTGAGCACGAGCCAGGCGATGACCGAGGCGATCAGGGTGATCATGATGACCGGCGCGAGAAGGCCGACGGTGGGCGAGAGGATGGCGCCGCCCGTGATCAGCGCGGCGGCGGCGGCGGGGCCGGCCATCTGGCCGAGCGTGAAGCCGGAGGTGAGGGTTGCGATCTCGTCCATCCGCTCCTCGCGGCTGGTGCGGTCGGCGACGTAGGCCTGGGCTGCGGGGTTGGTGGCGGAGCCGAAGACGCCAAACAGCGTGCGCGCGACCAGGAGCAGCACGAAGATCAGGATCCAGTTGGTGATCCAGCCCATCAGGGCGAACAGCGAGACCAGCGCGAAGAAGAACATGGAGGCGGCAAAGCCGAACATGCCGATGGCGGCGACTTTCCTGCGGCCCCAGACGTTGGACTTGGCGCCCCAGTAGGGCGCGGTCACCACCCAGACGGCCGCCGACAGCGAGAAGATGGCGCCGGCGGTCCAGTCCGGCAATTTCAGCTCGCGCGTGAGTGGGGGCAGGACGGCAGAGGTCAGCATGGTGTTCCCTGCCCCGACGGCCAGGAGGCAGAAGAACAGCAGCAGGAAGGATCCGCGCCTGTCCGGCCGCGACTGGTCATTGTGGGGCGTGGTGTCCATGGAAACGGGGATAAGGCGGGCCGCGCCCCATCACAAGCGCGCCATCTGGCGCATGATCGGGACGCATTTCCGTGGCTCGACCGATCGGGTAGGATTTCCCTAAACTGCCGCCATCGCGCCGGAGTGCTGTGAGCGACAAGAAACGGCCCGAAAGTACGGACAGGAAACCGCCATGCGCATTTGCCCGACATGGTTCGCCAAAAGCCTTGCGGCGTTAGCCGCGCTTGTCGCGCTGTCTCCTGCAGCGATGGCGCAGTCGCGCATTCGCGACATGCCGGGCTATGACCGGTGGGCCGACATGGCGCCGCGGATTTCGGGCGCGGTGAAACAGGGGTCGGTGAACCCGGAATGGTCGCCTGACTCCAAATCATTCGAGTACACGCTCGAGGGCAAGCGTTGGCGCTTCGATGTGACCACGCGGTCGGTGGTGGAGCCGACAGGAGGCGAAGGCCCCTCTGCCCTGTCCCCGGCCGTCTCACCGCCGGCCGCGACCGGGGGACTTGTGCTGGCGCGCGGGCGTGGACGCGAAGCGGATGTGCTGTCGCCCGATGGTCGCACGCGCGCGTTCTCGCGTGATCGCAACATGTGGCTTGTGCCTGCGGATGGCGGCGCGGAAGTGCAGCTGACCAAGGACGGCTCGGACGCCGCGCGCGTGCGCCATGGCGTTGGCAGTTATGTCTACCTCGAAGAGTTCAGCGTCTCGCAGCCCGTGTGGTGGTCGCCGGACGGACGCAAGCTGGCTTGGATGCGCTATGACGAGGCGGCCGTGGAGGATTACTTCCTCCAGCTCGACCAGACACAGACCCTGTCGACCATGCTGGTGCAGGCTTATCCGCACCCCGGCACCATGAACCCTGTTGCGGACCTGATGGTCTATGATGTCGCGACGGGCGAGACGAAGCGCATGGACGTGCGCGAGGGCGCGGCGTTCACCGACGCGGTGATCGGCCACTATGTGTGGGCGGCGCGATGGACGAAAGACGGATCGGAAATCCTGGTGCGGCGCGCCGATCGCCTGCAGAAACATTTTGACCTCGGCGCGTGTGCGCCTGCGACGGGCAAGTGCCGCAGCGTGGTGCGGGAGTCGCGGCCAGGGAGCTGGGCGCAGGGCGCAGCGCCGACTTTCCTTTCAGATGGCAAGCGCTTCATCTGGGCATCCGAGCGCACGGACTTCCGGAATTTCTATCTTTATGACCTTTCCGGAAAGCAGCTGGCGCAACTGACGCGGCATGCGTTTGAAGTGGTGGACGTCGTGAAGATCGACGAGGTGGGCGGTTGGCTTTGGTACACCGCGCGCTCTGGGGACAATCACATGAAGGTGCAGCTTCATCGCGTGCGCCTCGATGGCACGGGCGATGTTCGCCTCACCGATCCCACGCGGACGCATCGCGTCGTGCTCTCGCCGGACAGCAGGTATTTCATCGATGTGGAGCAAACGCACGACACGCCGCCGGTTACGCGCCTGCGCGATTTCAACGGCAAGCAGGTGGCCCAGATTGCGGAGAGCGACACGACGGACTTCGACGCGCTGGGCCTGAAGCCGGCGGAGTTGTTCACTTTCGCTTCGGCCGATGGGCGCACGCAGCTGCATGGCATGCTGCAATTCCCATCGAACTTCGATCCCACGAAATCCTATCCGATGCTGGTGAGTGTCTATGGCGGGCCGGCATCGAACGGATTGACCGAAGCGTTTGCAACGCCCAACGCGCTGGCCGAGTATGGCTTCCTCATCCTGCGCGTCGATGCGCGGACCAATGCCGGCAAGGGCCGGAAGGTCCTCGACACGACCTACAAGCAGCTGGGCATTGTAGAGATGGACGACATCGCGGCGGGTATCCGCGCGACGTGGAGCCGCCCCTACGTCGATCGCACGCGCGCTGGCATTTACGGCACATCGTATGGCGGGACGGTGGCCGCCACGGTGCTGATGCGGCATCCGGATGTGGTGCAGGCGGCGGTGTCGAATTCTCCGGTCACGGACTATCGACTGTACGATACCGCATACTCCGAGCGGTTCCTCGGCCTGCCGGGCCCGGACGCGGCGGCCTATGACCGGGCGGCAGTGATGACATATGCCGACCAGCTGGTGGGCGACCTGCTGATCTATTACGGCACCTCGGACGACAATGTGCATCCCAAGAACGCGCTGCAGCTGATCAAGGCGCTGCAAGCAGCGCGGAAGAGCTTCGAGGTTCAGGTCGGGCCCGACCGGGGGCACACCGCCGTGGACCAGACACGCATGATGGAGTTTTTCATCGAGCGTTTGATCCTCGATAGGCCGCCCGTCGTGGTGAATGCCGATCAGTTGGGGGCTGCTCCCTGACGCAGGTGCGGCAGCCCTTACCGAACGATTCCAAGGCATTAAACCTCGACTTCGCGCGCGCGGCATGTGTCAAGTGATTAATTGTCTAGCAAATTGCCCTTTGAAGGCTTCAAGGGTGGCCTCTTGCGTGTTGGACCGTGTTATATGCGCCACGCTGTTGGCCGGATTCACAAAGGTGGGACGGTCACAATTCGTGGGGGAGCCTAGGGACCGGTACGGCACGCTGGTCTCACGTGTGAAGTCTCAAGGGGTGCTTGAGCGTGCAGTTCAGTAAGATCGACGGGCCGGCCCCGACAAGCGCCGACCTTCCGTCCGGAGCGGACGTGACCCTGGCGAACGCCCGGACCGCCTATGTTGCGTCCGATGCAGGCTTTGCCCGCCGTCCTCCGGAACAGCGGCTCGACATGCCGCCGCAGCCGCTTTCCACGCGCCGCAGCATGCCGGAGCGGGAAACAGATGGGCGCTGGCGCTTCCTCATCATCCTCGCCTGCTCGCTGACGACGACCGGCTTGGCGTCGCAGGCCATGCTGTCGGGATTTTCGGCGGGTGGTCTCAATCCGCTTGAGTGGCTGGCCGTTGGACTGTTCGCGGCGAACTTCTGCTATCTCGGCATCGCAGCCTTCACGGGCGCCGCCGGCACGATCGTTCTGCTGATGTCGCCCAAGCCGCCGCCGCTGTCCAAGACACCGCCGACCAAGGGCAGCCTGACCGCCATCATCATTCCGATCTATCAGGAGAAACCGTCGAAGGTGGTGGCCGCCGCCGAAGCGATGTGGGACTCGCTCAGGGACCTCGACGCCGAGAAGGGCTTCGAGGTCTTTTTCATAAGCGACACGATGGACCCCGCGCTCGTCGAGATCGAGGAACGTGCGATCCAGGAGTTGCTGCGCCGCCGGCCGGACGCGCCGTTCTGGTATCGCCGCCGCCGCGACAACGCGCAGAAGAAGCAGGGCAACATCAACGATTTCGTCCAGCGCTGGGGCGGCCGTTACGAGTACATGCTGGAGCTCGACGCCGACAGTTTCGTGGCGCCAGAGGCGATGCTGGAACTCGTGCGCCGCATGGATGCGCGGCCGCGCACGGCCCTGATCCAGACACTGCCGATCATTGTCGGCGCGCGCACGTATTCGGCGCGCCTTCAGCAATTGTCGCTGCGCTCGCATGGCGGACTGTTCGGCGCCGGCCTGAGCTGGTGGTCTGGCGGGGCCGGAAATTTCTGGGGCCACAACGCAATTATCCGCCTTGCACCGTTTGCAGCCCACGCCGCCCTGCCCGACCTTCCGGGCAAGGAGCCGCTGGGCGGCAAGATCCTGAGCCACGATTTCGTCGAAGCCGCCCTGCTGCGTCGCGCCGGGTGGCGCGTGGAGATCGCGGGCGACATCGAGGGCAGCTACGAGGAAACGCCGCCGACGATCGTTGACCTTGCCGCGCGGGACCGTCGCTGGGCGCAGGGCAACATCCAGCAGATCCAGGTTATCCTGGCGCGCGGATTCGACTGGCTTTCGCGCGTGCACATCGGGGCGAACCTGATGGGCTACATGTCGGGTCTGCTGTGGCTGAGCTTTGTGGTCGTGGGCGTTCTGATCGCGGCCAACGCCAAGTTCTTCGAATCCGAGACTGTGGCCAGCGTCACGGCTGATCCGAACGCCGGCCTGCGTCTGGTGATCATCATGGCGGCCGTCCTGACATCGCCGAAATGGCTTTCAGTCATACTCTGGGCGTTCGGGAAGCTTCCGGGCTGGGGTCGCTCGCCGCGCTTCCTACTCAACGTGGTGTGCGACCTCGGCATGACGATGCTGCTGGCGCCGATCTTCTTCATGAACCACGCAGGCTCGATCCTCTCGACGCTGATGGGCGTTGATGGCGGGTGGCGGCCGCAGGTGCGGGATCGCAACGGGTTCGCGTGGAGCGATCTGGTTCGGCACTATGTGCAGCACATGATTTTCGGCTTCTGCCTGTTGCTGGCCTCGTTCGCGATCTCGCCGAGCTTCATGCTGCAGAACCTGCCGATGGCGACCGTGCTGATCTTTGCTCCGCTGATTGCGCGGCAGGTATCGGGTGTGGCGCGCAAGGGATCGGTGTCGTGGCTGCTCTATGCTACGCCGGAAGACCTGAAGCAGCCGGAGATCGTGCATCGCGCTGAATTGCTGGCGGCTCGCGGGACAACGGATGTGCGCAGGCTTGCCCCGCCGCGTCGCAACCGGCCGATGCATCGGATGAGCCTGGTGGTGCGTCGCGCCATGCGCCGTGCACGCCGGTCCGATCAGATCGGGCGCCGCGACGCCGACTAGTCGGCGAGAAGCCTAGGTCCAGAAGCCTAGGCCGGATCTTCCTGACCGACAGGCCAGGTGGTGCGCGCGATCTCTTCGGGCGTCAGCTTCGCGCCATCGGGGTGTGGACGGGTCTCGGCTGTGTTGCCGGTTCCACCCTTTTTCGGATTGGGATTTTCCGCGGAGCTTACGGCCGTCTCGTTCGTCGACTTGGCGGCGCCGCCATGCTCGGTCTCGGATTGGGATTTGCGGTCTGAAGCTATGGGCATGTGGCTGGAACGTCGCGCATCACGCGCGGTTCCGGTTGTGTGGCAGACAGCCCATTCGTCGAGATCGCCGCCGCCTCCCCCCTTCGCCGAGGGAGGCGTTTGCCTACCAGGCGTGGCGGAGGCTGAGCCAGAAGGCGGCTTCGTTTTCAGCGTTGGCGATGTGGTTGGGCTGGGTCGCCAGCGCGAGCGCGGCCTCCAGCGTCGTCAGATCGCCTAGCGGAACCATCCAGGCGGCCTCGAAATCAAGTTCGCGACCGCTGGGTGTGAGACCGGCGATGCGGCTCTCATAGACGACGCGGCCCGAGCGCGTGATCTCGACCGGTGCGTTGAAGGCCAGCGCCCCGCCCTCTGCCCGGCGCGGCTGGGCGGCGCTGAAGCGGAGCGTGCCGCCGGCGAACGGGTGTTGTGCGCTGAGGGTCCAGCTTGAGGTCCACAGACCGGCGACGTTGAGACCTTCGAGTTCAGGCTCGGCCGCTTCCATCGCGCCGGAGAACCGCCACGCGCCGACGTTGCGGCTGGCTTCGAGGCTGATCGCGGTCATGCGCGTTTCGTCCTCGCCGCCGAAGCGGCTCTGCACCGTGCCGCCAAGCGCGGAGGTATCGTCGCGCAGGGCTGCGTAACCGAGGCGGACGCCCCAGTCTTCCTCGCCGGTTCCGATGCCGATGCTGGAGGATGAGCGGCCAGATCCTTCGGAGGTGCGCGCGTCAAGCATGAGCGGGCCGAAGGCGTGCGAGACGCTGGTCCACGCGTCGCCCGAGCCGAGCATGGAGGGGCCGGACTTGTCGTCGATCAGCATCAGGCCGGGCGTGAGGCGCTGCGGGCCGCCGCCGCGACCGAGCGCGACGGTTGAATCGCCCATGGAGTAGCTGAGCTGGAAGGTGGCTTCGGGGGCCTCGGCCCATGGCGTGCGCGGATCGTAGATCGGCGCGGGGGCGTTGAACCACGACAGCTGGGCCGGCCCAAGCGCCACGGCGCGGCTTTGCCCACGCGCATAGTCGGCGCGCATGCCAAAATCGTTGAAGGGGGCGCGGGCCGTAAGCATGCGTGTATTGTCGATGCGGAAGCCGCGCATGTAGCGGTCCTGGAAGACGAGACCGTCGAAGGCGCCGGATTCCTGGGCCCAATCGCCCAGCGCGCCGCTGGCTGGCCCGAGGGCTTCGGCGAGTGGAACGAGTTCGCCATCGAAGTTGAAGCTTGTCGTGCCAACGGGCGCAAAGGCGCGGCGCAGGTTCATGATGCCGCGACCGCCAACCGTGTCCGTGCCTGCAGCGGCGTTGATGCCGAGGACGGCGTCTGGCGTCGTCGTGACGTAGTCGTCGGCTGTATCGAGAAGGACTGCCAGCGCCGCCTGCGGGGTAAGGTTCGGGAACAGGTCGAGCATCAGGGCAAGCGCGCCGGCGACGGCGGGCGCGGCGAAGGATGTGCCCGAAGCGAGCCAGTAGTCGCCATCGTCGTCGAGATCGTTGCAATTGGTGGTGACTGTGGCTGAGCAGTCGGGGTTGGCGGGCCGGCGGAGGTTGTCGTCAACGCCCGCAACCACATTCGAGACGCCGGGCGCGAGCAGATAGAAGTTCTGCGTGGGGCCGGCGCGGTTCGAGAAGGTCGCCATCTGGCCGTTGCTGTCGATGGCGCCGACGGCGACGACGCGGCCGTTGAGCGCAGGGTCGCCAGCGACGATGGCGGGTTCACCCGGCACCGTGCCCTTGGCCGCTTCGGTCGATGTGGGAGCTGCGCCATCATTGCCGGCGGAGATCGTGAACAGCACGCCCTGGTTAGTGGCGGTGACTATGGCATTGCGGAGGGCGTTGGAGATATTGCCCTCGGCGCCCAACGACATGTTGATGATCTTGGCGCCGTTGGCGACAGCGTAGTTGATGGCGTTGATGAGGCTGGAGTCCGAAAAGCGACAGCCCTCATCCTCGCCGGTTTCCTGGCACGTGCCCGGCCGATCGGCGCGGATGGCGAGCACCTTGGCCTCGTACGCCACGCCGTGGATGCCGATATTGTCTTTCTTCGCGACGATGACGCTGGCGACCATGGTGCCGTGACCGTCGGTGTCGATGTCGGTCGACAGGCGCGTTCCGGCATTCACGTCGTGATTGCCGATGATCTGTCCTGACAGCTCGGTGATGGTGCTTGTGACGTTGGTGTCGATCACGGCGACGACGATGCCCTCGCCGGTGGCGCCGCGCGAATAGGCCGTCGAGGCGCCGATCAGTTCTACGTGCGTGCTGCGGTTCGTGGAGAAAAGGTCGCCCGTGTATTCCCGTGTCTCGAAAAAGCTCGGCGGTGGCGGCGGCGGCGAGGTTGGCGGGGGCGGGGGTGGTGGGGGCGGCGGAGGCAGAATGGGCGGCGGCGGCGCGGGCGGCGATGCGCCCCCTCCTCCGCCACCGGCGCAGGCCGCGAGGCTTGCGGCGGCGAGAGACGTCAGCAACGCCGCGCGAACGACCTTGCCCATCGATGAGGAGCGATTATCGCTCATGCCGACCTCCCGGATCTGACCGCCGCAGCAAGCGCAGGATCGTCCCTGCGCCGACGCGGAGGGTCAAGCGCGAATCCCTTATGGACTCTTACCCATGACGCGCGAGTGGGATTGTCAGCGCCCGACAGCCTGGCCGAGAAAGAGCGGGATGGAACCCAGCGGGGTTTCCACCCAGTCGAGCAGCAAATCGTGGCGTTCGATCGGCACTGCGTCGACCTGCTGCTGGGCATACGAAAGCCCGAGATAGAAGACGCGGCCGGTGGCGCGCAGCTGAGCGATGGCGCGATCGTAATGGCCCTTACCGTAACCAAGGCGGCGACCGCGCAGATCGAACGCCAGCAGCGGCGCGAGGACGAGATTGGACCGGACGATCTCTGCGACCTCCGATGGCTGGGTAAGACCGAACGGTCCCTTCTCCAGCGTGGCGGGGGACGAATCGCGGAAGGTCATCTCGCCATTGGCCTCGACACGCGGAAGCACGATGCGGGCGCCAAGGCCGGCAAGCCGCGCCAGAAGCGGCGCAGCATCGAGTTCGTCGCCTATGGCGAGCGTGCCGGCGACGACCGGGCCATAGCGATCAAACAGTTTTGTGGGAAAGCGCGCGGCCAGTTTGGTGGCGGCATCGGGATCGCGCGCGGCAGATTCCGAGCGGATCTCGCGCATGTGCCCGCGCAGGATGGCCTTCTGTTCGATGATCTCGGCGGCATCGGTCAGGGCTGCGCGCTCCAGCGGGGCCCGCGCCGCATGGCAAAGGCAGAAGAGGGAAAGGTTGGCGGGGCCACGTGCGCCGTACGAGCTTTATCATTCCCGTTCGACCCAGCAAGCTAGGTGGGCGCCAGATGATGAGGACCACGGTCCCCGCCAGAGCCAGCTCCCTGACAGAAATGTACGGTCGACGGAATGTTGTGCCGTTCGAACGCTGCAGCTTACCGCCAAGGACCAAAGTAAGGGGTCTACCCCTTTCGAACAAGTGAATTCGGCTGTGGCCGTGCGGAGGTGTGCCAGGCCGGGGCGGCGGCGGGGTGGCCGGGCCCCCAAAGTGGCCGGGCGATGATGACATTGGGAGGTCGCGGCGCGCGCGTGGCTGACATTTGATTGACCCGCGACTGACATGGGTTACCCGCTCCAGCAGGGCGGTCCCCGTGCATCCTTGCGCGGCCATACCGGAACACATCGCCTGAGCGCACATCCCCTGCAGCGCAAGCCTCCTGTGCTGCGCATTTTTTGCAGACCTCTCGCCGTGCACGCTGCAGCGTGATGATCGGCTCAGTTGCGGGTGCGCGCCAACGATGAAGGCGCGCCCCGCGCGTGTTGCTTCATGTTGGTTTGTCACGCGCGAGACGACGCAGCTGACAATTTCTTCACACACGATTCAAGTTCCCGGAACGGGTGTGGCGGGGCGGCGTTTGCAATCCATAACCCTCCGGAGGAAATCATGGACAATTGGAATGGCGACAAGCCGGCAACGGCTACGCCGTCAGCAGACGAGTCGGTACGTCGCGCGGCCGACGCAACGCAGGACGCAACGCAACGCGTGAAGGACGCAGCTGGTGGCGTCGTCAAGGATGCGAAGAACGCGGCGATGCAGAGCGTTAAGGATGCGCGCGTCAAAGCGGGCGACATGGGTCACACCACGGCATCGCGTTTCCGCGAGCTGGCCGGACAGGTGGAGAGCGACCTTCCCTGGCTGTCCGGCGCCTTCACCAAGTCGGCTGAAGGACTCGACGGGCTAACGGACTCTCTGACGCGTGGAGACTTCAGCCAGTCGCTGTCGGGCGTGTCTGATTTCGCGCGCCGCCAGCCGGCTATCTTCCTTGGCGCCAGCGTGGCGCTGGGCTTTGCGCTGGCCCGCATTGGCAAGACCGCGCTGCAGGACGCCGTGCCGGACACCAAGACCGCTGCTGACAAACCGGCGCAACCGTTCAACGGCGCCAGCACCGCCTATCCCACCCCGACGGGAGTGTGACCTCAGTGTCTTCCATTCCCGACCTCACCAAGGAGATCGTGCACCACTTCGGCGACATGATCCGCAGCGAGTTAAAGCTGGCGCGGACAGAGGCCGTGGACAGCGCAAAAGCCATGGGCGGCAGCATGGCGCAGCTGGGCGCAGGCATCGCGTTCGCGATGGCGGCGATCACGCTGGGCGGCTTTGCCATTGTCGAGGCGCTGCCGCCTGAAGTCCCGCGCTGGGCGGCGTTCGCTCTTGCAGCGGTGGCGGCGGGTATTGCCGGGCTGGTCTTCTTCCAGATCGCACGGTCGTCGATGGCGCCGAAGTCCCTCACCTTTCCGAAAACACGCGAGCAGGTTGGCCGCGATATCCAGAACATCAAGGAGCACATCCCGTCATGACCACTGAAACAGACAAGATCGAGCAGGACATCAACCGCTCGCGGTCGGCGCTGAACGAGACCATTGAACGGCTTGGCGGAAAACTTTCCCCGGGCCAGATTGTGGATGAAGTGCTCGGCGTGGCGCAGGGCCAGTTCGGCAAGTTTACCACCAATGTCGGCAAGCAGGTTCGCGACAACCCGGTCCCGCTGCTGCTGATCGGCGCGGGTGTTGGTATGTATCTGTTGAACCATCGCCAGCACAGCGACGACAACTCACCGAAGATCCATGAGGATGACTGGCGCGCCGAACATCACTTCCGCAAGGTCGAGCATGTGCGCGCGAACTCGCCGAAGTCTGCGGACGAGAGCGACGACGCCTATACGCGTCGCCTGCATGACGAGCACGCCAAGGCGCTCGACATCAAGCAGATGGCTGGCGAGGCCTATGACGCGTTCCAAGCGCGCGTGACGCGCACCATCGAGGGACTGGAGCGTCGCGCTGTGTCGGTACGTGATGCGGTGTCGTCAGGCATGTCGAAGGCCGGGCATTTTGTGCACGATCAGGCGCAGCATGCCGGCGAGATGGCGGGACAGGCGCGCGACAAGGCTGGCGCCATGTACAATGACAACCCGCTGGCCGCCGGCGCGATCGGGGTCGCCATCGGCGCTCTCCTCGGCTCGCTGACGCCGCTGAGCTCTCTGGAGCGCGACAAGCTCCAGGGCGTTGCGGACGAAGCGATGAAGGCGGGCGCAGGTCTTGCCGAGCGCGGCGCGAGCGCGGTCGAAAAGGCTGCTGCAAACTTCGTGCACTGACGCAGCTGACTGTTGAGCAATGGAGAGCGGGCGCTTCGGCGTCCGCTCTTTTGCGTTGCGCCTGCGCCTCGTCACGGAACTTTTGCGCTGGCGCAACCGAACCGTTGCAAGCCTGAAGCCGGACAGTCACGGACCCGGCCTAACCCCGCCGCGCGCATCCGATACGGACGTGCGCTTTCGAGCCAAAGGGGTGTTTCGTGAAGATCAAGCTCTTGATGGGAGTGGCGATCGTATCGCTCGGCGCGGGCCAGGCCTTCGCCCAATCGGCTCCAGCGGTCGAGGCGGACGCCGATCGCGATGTCGTGGTCATTTATGGTGATGGTGAAACACGTCAGGTGCAGACCCTGACCAGCGAAGACCTCGGCCTCGAAGCCGCCGGCTCAAGCCCGATCAAATTGATCGAGAGCCTGCCCGGCGTGAACTACACCGCAGCCGACCCGTTCGGCGCTTATGAGTGGGCCGTCAACATCAACATCCGCGGCTTCCAGAAGGACCAGCTCGGTTACACGCTGGACCGCGTTCCGCTCGGCGACATGAGCTATGGCAACTACAACGGCCTGCACATCAGCCGCGCCATCATCTCGGAAAATCTCGGCAGCGTCGAACTTGCGCAGGGTTCGGCATCGCTCGCTACCGCCTCGACCTCGAACCTTGGCGGCGCGCTGGCCTTCACCAGCCGTGGCCCGGCTGACGATTTCGGCGGCGAGATCGCGCTGACCGGCGGCAGCGAGAACATGTTCCGCGGCTACGCCCGGCTTGAGTCCGGCGCGATCGACGCGATCGGCGGCGGCAAGGCGTACATCTCCTACGGCAACCAGGAGCAGGACAAGTGGAAGGGCAACGGCCCGCAGAAGCTCGAGCAGTTCAACGTCGGCTTTGAACAGCCGGTCGGCCCGGGCGTGTTGTCCGGATTCTATGACTGGTCCAAGCGGCGCGAGACGGATTATCAGGATCTCTCGCTCGAAATGATCAATCGTCTTGGCTATGAGTGGGACAACTCCTCCCCCAACTGGGCGCTTGCCAACCAGGTTGCCGATGTGGGCGCCAACAATGGCTATACCGGCGTGTGCAATCCGCTTGCGCCTGATGCCTTCCCGGCGTGCCCCAACCCATCCGCCGGCACGGCATGGCCAGCGCCCTACATCAACGCGGACGACGCGTACTATGACGCGGCTGGTCTGCGTGACGACACGCTCGCCCGTCTCTCCTATGACGCGGACCTGACCAGCGATCTCTATCTCTCGCTGACTGCCTATATCCACGAGAACGAGGGCCAAGGCGTGTGGTTCACGCCATATGTGAACCCGTTCCAGTTCGGCGCCCCGATCTCGCAGCGCGCCACCATCTCGTCGGTTTCGGTGCGCACGACCGAGTACGACATGAACCGCAATGGCGCGCTCGGCTCGCTGACATGGACGCTGGGTGATCACACGCTCGAAGGCGGCTTCTGGTACGAGTTCAACGACTTCAACCAGGATCGCCGTTTCTACGCCAATACGCGCCAGGCTCCGCGCCAGACGCTGGACTTCATGCGCAATCCGTTCGCGACCCAGTGGTCGTACGCGTACGATTTCGAGACCATGATGTTTTACGTGCAGGACACCTGGCAAATCACGCCGGACTTCTCGGCGTTCGGCGGATTCAAGTCGGTGACGGTCGACATGGCGGTGGACACCAACGTCAACGGCTTTGCCGCGCCGACGCCGGGAGCCAACAACGATCTCGACGGCACGATCACCTCGGAAGACAACTTCCTGCCGCAGGTGGGCTTCACCTATGCCATGGGCGATGGGGAGTTCTTCGGCGGCTATACCGAGAACATGCGGGCTCACACACTGGCGCCGGCCGCGAGCCAGACGCAGTCGGGCTTCGACTTCATCAAGGCGAACACCGACCCGGAAAGCTCCAAGACACTTGAAGGCGGCTATCGCTATCGCAACGGGCCGTTCCAGGGCGTTGCGGCGGTGTACTATGTAAAGTTCGACGACCGCCTGCTCGGTCTTTCCTCGGGCGCGGGCATCATCGGCAGCCCGTCGGTGATCAAGAACGTCGGCAGCGTGACGACCCAGGGTCTCGAACTCGCGGGCTCGTATGACTTCACCGACGCATGGACACTGAGCGGCTCCTACGCGTTCAACGACTCCAAGTACGACGACAACGTGGTGGACGCGACGCTGCCTGCGCCGATCCTCACGGGCGGCAAGACGGTGGTGAACGCGCCGGAGCACCTGCTGAAGGCCGATCTCGGCTATGACGATGGGTCGCTGTACGGGAAGCTGTCGGTTGCCTACACGGGCTCGCGCTTCTTCTCGTACGACAATCTGGCTGAAGTCGACGCGTACACGCTGGTCGACCTCACTGCGGGCTACCGCTTCGGCGGCAACGACCTGCTGGAAGGCGCCGAAATTCAGCTGAACGCCACCAACCTGCTCGACGAGCAATACGTCTCGACACTCGGCACCAACGGGTTCGGCACGGGCGCAGACGGGCAGACACTGATGTTCGGCTCGCCGCGCCAGTTCTTCGTGACGGTACGCAAGTCCTTCTAGCACCTCCCCAGGAGAAGGACTAACACTGGCGCCGCCGAAGGCCTGACACCTTCGGCGGCGCTGCTTTTTCGGGACGGGGTTGATCTCATGCGACCGACACGACGCGAAGCCATCGCAGGCGCGGCAGCCCTTGCGGCAAGCGCATGCGTGACCGGGCCAGAGCAAGCAGCGCTTGCCGATGCGCATCCGGCATCCGGCAGGACGTTGAGCCGGATCGCGTTCGGCTCCTGCGCCAAGCAGAGCAAGGAGCAGCCGATCTGGGACGCGATCAATGCAGCCGAGCCTGACCTGTTCGTATTTCTCGGCGACAACATCTATGCGGACACGCGTGACCCGAAGGTGATGGCGGACAAGTATGCGATGCTGGCGGCCAAACCTGGCTTCCGGAAGCTGCGCGCGACGACGCCGGTGTGCGCGATCTGGGACGACCACGATTATGGCGAGGACGATGCGGGCGCCGACTATCCGATGAAAGCCGAGAGCCGCAGGCAGTTCTGTGACTTCTGGGGCGAGAGCGCCGACAGTGTGCGGCGCACGCGCGAGGGGATCTACACGGCCTGTATGTTTGGCCCGAGCGGACAGCGCGTGCAGGTGATCCTGCCGGACCTGCGCTGGAACCGCACGCCGATGCGCAAGCTGGACCTCGGCGGCAAGACCTATATCGCCTGGCAGACCGAGTTGCAGAAGGCCGGCGCGCCCGTGCCGGGGCCGTATGAGCGCAACCCGGCTCTGCACGCCACCATGGTGGGCGAGCCGCAATGGACGTGGCTGGAAGAACAGCTGAATCAGCCGGCGGACGTTCGTATCTTCGGATCGAGCCTGCAGGTGCTGGCGGATTTCGCAGGCTGGGAAAGCTGGATGAATTTCGGGCGCGATCACCAGCGCCTGTTCGCGGCGATCCGCGAGGCGAAGGCGAATGGGCTCGTCTGCATCTCGGGCGACACGCACTATGCCGAGCTTTCCATGCTCGATCTCAATACGCCCTACCCGATCTGGGATCTAACGTCGTCGGGCCTGACCGAGGTGTGGCACGTGCTGCCGCCGAACGAGCTGCGCGTCGGCGATGCGCTGCGCGAGAACAATTTCGGGCTGATCGATATCGACTGGACGAAGCGCGAGCTTGTTCTGCAGGTGTGCGATGTGAAGGGCTCAGTGCGGATCAGCCGTCGTGTGGCGCTGGATACGCTGAAGGTGGCGTAGCGGCAGTCGGCCTGACAGCGACTAGCCAACAGCGCAAAGCTGGCGCAGACTCCTTCCCATGAGACGGCCGGACGGGCCGCATGTTTCGGGGACGGAAATGACCATTTTCACGAAGGCTGTGCTCGCCGGCGCGGCGGCTCTGGCGCTGATGTCATGCCAGGCGGCGCCCGCAACAGTGGTGGCCGATGCACCGCCGGCGCCGGCTGCAACGACGCCGGTGACACCTGCGCATGACATAGCACCTGCTCCGCAACAGGTTGCCGCCACGGGCGCGAACCATCCCGGCGAGGCGGTGTACAAGCAATACTGCGCGGCATGCCACGACCAGCCCGAAGCAACACGTTCGCCTGCCCTGTCGACGCTGAAGCAGATGAGCCTGCAGTTCCTCAACTTCGCGATGACCGAAGGCAAGATGAAGGCGCAGGCCGCATCGCTTTCGTCTGAGCAGCGAGCACAGGTGGTCAACTATCTGATCGGTACGAAGCCGGTGGCGGACAACTGGACCAGCGCGATGATGTGCGATGCGGCGCGCATGCCGGTCGATCTTGGCGGCGGACCGACGATCACGAATTTCGGCTTCGACAAGCACAACACGCGTTCGCTGACGGCGAGCCAGGCGGGCATCAGCAAGGCGCAGCTGCAGAAGGCGCCGGAGCTGGCGTGGGCTGTCGGATTCCCGGATGCGACGGGCATGCGCGCGCAGGGCGCGGTGGTGGGGAAGAACATCTTCGTGCCGGTGGCGGACGTTGGCGCAATGTATGCCTTCGACATTTCCATCCCGGACAAGCCGTGCCTGCAATGGGTCTACAACACGCCGGGCGGCGCGCCGCTGCGGACGAGTTCGGCGTTCGGCGTTGTCGATGGCGTGCCGCTGCTGGTGTTCTCGGGCCAGGACACGACCGTGCATGCGGTTGACGCGCGTACCGGCAAGGCGGTGTGGACCAAGCAAGTGGGCACGTTCTCGTATTCCACCACGACCGGCACGCCGAGCGTGTTGAGCGACCGGATTATCGTGCCTGTGGCGCAGTTCGAGATCGTGTTTGGCGGCAGCAATGATGTGATCTGCTGCAACAACCATGGGTACGTTCTGTCGCTCGATCCGAAAACCGGCGCGCAGCAATGGCGCTATGACACGATGCCGGATGCAACGCTGGTGCGGGATCGCGGCGATGGCAAGCCGCTGATGGGACCCTCCGGCGCGCCAATCTGGAATTCGCCTGCGATCGATGAGAAGCGAGGGCTGATCTATTTCGCGACGGGCGAAAGCAATTCGCCGCCCGCGCATGTGAACACCAATGCAGTGATCGCGGTAGACCTGAAGACCGGCAAGCAGAAGTGGAGCTTCCACGCGACGCCGAACGACATCTACAATATCGGCTGCGACCTGAAGTCGAAGCCGGAGCTACTGAACTGCACAAGCGCGCCGGAGACGGTCTATCGCGATGTGGACTTTGGCGCGTCGGTGATCCTCGGCACGCACAGTGATGGCAAGCAGCTGGTCTATGCGGGGCAGAAGTCCGGCTCGGTCTGGGCGTTCGAGCCCGAGACCGGCAAGGTTGCGTGGCGCACGCCGCTGGGCACGGGCGGCGCGCTGGGCGGCGTTCACTGGGGCATCGCGTACGACAAGGACACGGTCTATGCGCCGATCTCCTCGGTTGGCGTCGAGATCAAGGGCGAGTGGACGTTTGATCCCAAGATCAAACCGGGCCTCTATGCGCTGGACGCCAGGACCGGAAAGATCAAATGGCAGTACAATCCTGAACTGCCGCCGGGCACGCCGCCGCAACCTCCGGGCACGCCGTCAGTCTTCCCCGTCCACCCGATCGCGATGTCAGCTGCGCCTGCGGTGGTCGATGGCGTGGTGATCGCGGCGACGCTGGACGGGCGGCTGCATGCGCTGGATTCAACAACGGGCAAGCTGTTGTGGATCAAGGCGACGGCGCAGGATTATACGACCGCGAACGGCGTTCCCGGCAAGGGCGGCGCGATTGATGCGGCGTCGATCTATGCGGCCAACGGCCTGATCATCACGAACTCCGGCTATGGCTCGTTCGGGCAGGCGCCGGGGAATGTGATCCTCGGGTTCGAGCCGGCGGAGTGATCGCTAGTCGCGGTCGAGCGCGTTGAGCACGCCGTCGACGGCCTCTTTGACGAGGTCTTCGTTCTCGGCCTGCGCCATCACGCGGATCAGCGGTTCGGTGCCGGATTTGCGCACCAGAAGGCGGCCGCGTGCGCCGAGCATTTTCTCGGCAGCGGCGATTGCGTCCTGCACATGCTTGCGGCTGAGCGGGTCGGCGCCGGTGAACTTGCGGTTGACCAGTTTCTGCGGCGCGGGATCGAACACGTGGGCGACCTCGGAGAGACGCTTGCCGGTTTCCACCATGACGGCGAGCACCTGAAGCGCGGCCAGCAGGCCATCGCCCGTGGTGGAGAAATCCGACAGCACGATGTGGCCGGACTGTTCGCCGCCGACATTGATGCCCTTCTCCAGCATGCGTGCGACCACGTAGCGATCGCCCACCTGCGTCCGCTCGAGCGCGACGCCTAGGCCCTTGAGATGGTTCTCGAGGCCGAGGTTGGACATGACGGTGGCGACGACGGCTTTCTTCGACAGCCTGCCCTGCTGTTTCCATGACTGCGCGATGAGGCCGAGCAGCTGGTCGCCATCGATGGTGCGGCCGTGTTCGTCGCACATCACGACGCGATCAGCATCGCCATCAAGTGCAATGCCGATATCGGCGCGGTAGCGGTGCACCGCATCCGCCATGGCGCGCGTGTCGGTGGAGCCGACTTCGCGATTGATGTTGAAGCCGTTCGGATCATCGCCAATTGCGA
>Ga0105048_10005569_pt1 | contig 20318 bp, 17 predicted proteins | sample MAT05_FD_78382 | JGI IMG/M metagenome (GOLD analysis project Ga0105048, IMG submission 78382) | Freshwater microbial communities from Lake Fryxell liftoff mats and glacier meltwater in Antarctica - MAT-05 | ecosystem: Environmental > Aquatic > Freshwater > Ice > Liftoff microbial mat | place...
AATCCCTAGAAGTAACAGAAATACAATGCTAGGAACCTTGAGATATTCAGCAAAAACCTGAGCAACGATCCCAGAAAATACTGCTATGACTATTTGGAGAGTAAGTTCTAAGGATGTTGCCATAGTTATTGATGAATATTACTATTGATATATTCGATCGCTTGCTCCGCCGTGATTAATCTCTTCAATACTACCTGACCAAGGTTGCTGTTCCTGGAGGGATTCATGGACTGATTCCCAGGCTGGCGATCGAAGCTAGTCACATTTTCTGGCTTAACTTCCACCATGATCACCTCTTCTTCCACTCGGTAGAGCCATAATTTTTCCCCATGCTCTAAAATGCTCAGATTGAGCTGCTGAATTTCTGGCTTGCGCCGCCAAGTAGCTTCACTCCACAAACCCCCAAATTCCCAAACCCTGCCCACATGCCAACCATCTGATAGAAAAAAGTATTTCATAAACTCTTAGGTGTTGTGATATATTTCCCCACTTATTATTAGGAATTATGCCTTTTTTAGGGCGTAGTTATTAGGCTGTGGATCAGATCAGGGGTTAATTCTTGGACATTAGTTAATACTGCGATCGCCCCCGCCGTCTTGAGGGTCTGAGCGTATTTCTGAGCGCGATCGCTAGTTTCTTGGACATGGGGTGGCAATATACCTAGGGCTAGTAAATTCCTTGAGGGTTGCTGCTGTTGAGCATTTTTTACTGTATATATGTCCCCCACTGTATCTCCTGCGTAGATAACTGGTTCTAGGGGATCAACTTCTAATTGGTCTAGGGTTTTCCATAGCCCGGTGGGGTCTGGTTTACCCGGAGCATCTTCCATCGCCACCAGAATAGGATCTACCAACCCCAAGCGATGCTGGAGCACAAACTCCGCCGATTGTCTGGTAGCTCCGCTAAAAAAGCCCCACTTGATGTGCGATCGTGTCAACTCTTCAAAATATTGCGGCTTTACTAGAAGAGGTTCAGAACAAATATAACCGTTCCACACATTAGGGTCTGTCCCTCGATAGCGAGACTGGAAAAATTTCACTATTTCTTGATAACTAGCTTGGTTTGGGACTGAAGTTTGAACTGGCAGAAATTCTAATTTCTGAGCTTCAAGCCGCTGAGATAAAAGATAACGGTTAATCAATTCTTGGGATGCTTCCCAGTCGTTATTCCATAATCCCTCCCCCTTCAGGCGATCGATCTCCTCGGCTGTGGGGCGATACCCGCCTTGAGTAAAATGTTCTACTGTATCTGCTAAAGCCCGCCGATAGGAACCCCCCACATCCCGAATTACCCCATCAATATCAAAAATCACAATTGTCATAAAATATAGGCAAATTAGGCAAATATAGTTCTAAAAGTAGTTACTGTAGTGGCGTGACTTAGCTAAAGTAGTGCAACAGATTGATAATACATTTCAATTTGTAGGGGCGTAAGGCTTTACGCCCGCTGCTCTCCAAAATCAACGATATTCATTTTCTTGATTCACCATTTTAGCTAAGTCTTCCCAGTAGGTTGAGTTGACAAAAAAACAACAAATCCTAGTGCTTCCAAACGTGGGGTTTTACGATCGATCTACCCTACATCTGAACCTACGTCTAAGAATCCCCACTAGAAATCTTGATAAAGGATTACTTAGTTTAACTCTCTAACTAATTGTCTATCCAACCGTGTACTTTTTTTTATTACCGTGGGGATTACTTCCCAAATTTCTGTTTGAACCATAGGGGGCGTATGTTCAGAGGAGATAGAAATTCTGAGGTCTGCTTCTGCATACATTTCCTGTCTTTGCATCAAGATTTCTTGCAGCCGTTGCTCTGGGTTGGGACTTTGCAAAAGCGGACGTTGATCGGCAGTTTGGCGATCGCATTGGAGTCGGGCGATCAATAAAGGAATGGGAACATCCAGCCAGATCACCAATCCCTGATGCAAATAACCCCAATTTTGTTGGTTCATCACAATCCCCCCGCCCGTGGCTACGACTAGTCGAGTATAACTAGAAATTTCTCCTAACACTTGAGCTTCGATCGCCCGAAACTCCACCTCTCCCTCCTCCGCAAAAATATTACTAATAGATTTACCCGCCACCTGAGTAATCAACGCATCCGTATCAAAAAACTTATAGCCCAACTGTTTTGCCAACAATTCCCCTACTGTAGTTTTCCCAGATCCCATCATCCCCACCAGATAAATATTCAATCCCTGTAATAAATTCTGCATATAAATCCCCACCCCCAAGAAATTAATCCTATATTAGTATTTATGATTTGTAGATAAAATAGAAAACTAAAAATTATTTCCCCTTTCTTTGACTCTAGCTATAAAATTAGACAATGCTATGTCTCTCCACCTAGATATCCCAGGTTGCATATATGTTCTCAAATGTTTCAGAAACCGCCCTCCAAAATGATCCCGCTAATAGTGGAGTCCTGATTGCCAGAGGCTTAAAGGAAAAATCTCCCAACTACAAGAAACTGCTAGCCCTAGTGTTGCAGTGGACTGGAGGGCAGCCTTTCTTGACCCAAAAATTGTGTAAAGTGCTTATAGATGCCCCAGACTCGCCCCCTGTAGGTCGGGAATCTGGATGGGTTGAGAATTTAGTCCAGAGTCAGATTATTAACAACTGGGAACGGCGTAGTGATCTGAAGGAAATTCGGCAAATGGGCGATCGCCTCTGCCAAAATCAACAGCGGAGTCTCCAGTTATTGCGGATTTATCAGCAAATCTTGCAACAGGACGGGGTGCTGATCAACAATAGCCAAGAACAGAGCGAGTTAGAGCTAGTGGGGCTAGTTACCAAGCAGCAAGGAAAGCTGAAAGCCCACAACCGAATCTATGAGGCGATTTTCAATCTCGAGTGGATTGATGGAGCGATCGCCCGGGTTCAGACTCGCCTTGAACCTAATGATTCAGAATTTCTTAAAACCTTAGCTGAACTAGAACGCAAACTCCTAGTTTCCCAAGTAGATCTGCTATCCCAGACCGACACAGATTCCGAAGACCAAAGCTCTGCTCAGGCAGTTTATGAAGTATTACGAGATGTAACCGCTAGAATTGGCAAGCTCCTAAGTGCCGATCGCACCACCATCTTTCTCCTCAACGAAGACAAAACCGAACTCTGGTCTCTAGTAGCTCAGAATGAAGCCGGGGAATTTCTGGATATCCAAGTCCGTATTGGAGAAGGGATCGCTGGGCAGGTAGCTCTTACCAAAAAGGTAATTAATATTCCTGATAATGTTTACGAAGATATGCGATCGCAACGAGTAAAGGAGACCGATCGCCGCTACAACTATCGCACGGAGAACATGCTCGCCTTCCCGATCCTAGATGAAGAAAAAGAAGTAGTGGCAGTAATTCAACTCCTGAATAAAATGCAACCTTCTCCAGAAGATGGGCGACTGGCAATTAAACCGAGGGGTTTTACTCGCCTTGATTTAGAACGGCTGGCAAAGTGTGTTGTGCCGATCCGGAGAGTTTTAGAGAGTCTGCAATCTTGCTATAAAGCCACCAAAAAGCTCCGGGCCACGGCAGCTCTGGCGGAGGCTACACGATCCCTAGACCAGATCAATTTAGATACCAAGGCAATCCTGCAACGGGTCATGAATACCGCCAAAAAACTCATGAATGCCGATCGCAGCACCCTGTGGTTAGCCGACAATGACCGGGGCGACCTATGGACAGAACTACCGGGGCGGGGAGAAATTCGCGCCCAGATTGGGGTGGGCTTTGTAGGGCATGTGGCGCACACCCGTGAACCCATGATTATTCCCTTCGATCTTTACGAACACCCAGATGCCGCCAACGCCAAGCGCACTGATGAACAGACCAAATACCGTACCTGTAGTCTCCTCTGTATGCCCATCCTCAGCCCGGAAGGAGAACTGCTAGGGGTCACCCAATTGGTAAACAAACGCAAACTTGGCGACCATCCAGAATATAGCAAAGAAGACTGGCCAAATGTTCCCGATTATTTCGTGGCAAGTTTTGATAAGAACGATCGCCAATCCATGCAGGTATTTAATGAACGGGTGGGGGTCATCCTGCAATTCGTGAAAACTCACGAAACCCTGAAACAATTAGCCCAGATAGAACCGAAAGAAGCAGTACATAAATCCCTCGCCGTCTTGAGTACGGCTCTCGATCGCAATGGAGACGAAGCCCTCTACAGCACTCTCCATAATATGGCTCAATTCTTTAGCACCTCCCTCACGAAGCTCTTTAGGGCAGATAAAGCTCACATTTTTATCCTCAGTGAAGCAGATAAGGAACTATGGTCTCTATTTTTAGATGATGGTAGCGATGGAATGCCCACAGAAGTAAGAATTCCTACAAATCAGGGCATTGCGGGGACTATTATGGTCTCCAAAACCGTAAAGGCTACGAATAAACCCCGCAGCTTTAACGATCCCCTGATTCAAACAGGCATTGATCAAGCCGGGGGCTATATAATTCATAGTCTCTTGTTGTTTCCCTTGGTTAATCAGCAGGGAACTTTGGTCGGGATTATCCGCTTGCTCAATAAACTCAAGGTCAATCCTCCCAAGGATTTAGGACTTGCAGATCAGGTAGAGCCAACGGGTTTTGCCCAAGAAGATGCCGATCACCTCAAGGAACGAGCTAATGCCTTCTTGCCCATTCTCCAAGCTTTCCAATCCTTCCATCGAGAAATTCGTACCATAGAAGAACAGCGCCAAGCGATCGATCCTCTCTACCAAGCCATCAGTGTTGTCAGTCAAAGCAGCGGCAACCAACAGGAAATGCTGCAAAAAGTTATGCAAGCGGCAAAAAAACTTACCAATGCCGATCGCAGCACCCTCTGGCTCATCGATCATCACCGCAATACCCTATGGACTCAGATACCTCAAGCCGATGGCTCCCTCATGGAGGCCCGGGTTCCTATTGGCGAGGGCTTTGTTGGTATGGTAGCCAAAACCGGACATCCCCTCAATATTCCCTTCGATCTCTACAATCACCCTAGTTCCCACATGGCTCGGCGGATCGACCAAGAATCTCACTACCGCACTTGTAGCCTTTTGTGTATGCCGGTTCTGAGTTCCGATGGGGAATTATTGGGAGTGACGCAGCTAGTAAATAAACGCAAGGCTGGAAATCATACTGAGTACGATCCCTCTGATTGGCCTAACGCTCCAGATTACTTCCAAGCGAGCTTCGATGAAAAAGATCAAAAAGATATGGAAATTTTCAATAACCAAGTAGGGGTAGTATTGCCGGGAGTTATGTAATTAGAGGAAAAAAGTTATGATAACAAATATACTTCCTACTTACCATGATGCAACCTATGTATCCACAGGCAGGGATACCGACCGTACAACTTTCCCTCAAACAAGGCTACGATCCTCAGGTACATTTGGCAGTGGGTAGAGCTTTAGCTCCCTTGCGACAAGAAGGCATTTTGATCCTTGGCAGCGGTTTGAGCTATCACAATCTCCGGGCTTTTGGATCTCGTGGGGCAGTAGCCTCTCATCAGTTTGATGATTGGTTGCAGGACACCTTGGTGCGATCGCATCCAGAAGCAAGAACCGATAAATTAATCCATTGGGACAAAGCTCCCTCAGCCCGATTAGCTCACCCCCAAGAAGACCATTTAATCCCGTTGACGGTGGCGGTGGGGGCGGCTGAAGCGGAAGCAGCAACTTGTATTTACCACGAGGAAAATTTGTTTGGCGGAGTAGTTGCGTCTAGTTTTCGTTTTGGTAACTAATTGCGGGCTTACCATCTCGATTTTCTATCCTCAGTTGATGCGGAGGAATTTATGGGGGATCACAATCGTCTTGTCCTAATTAAACTGTCTGCTGCTATAAATATTTGAGGGCGAACGATGGGAATTGAACCCACGAATGGTGGTACCACAAACCACTGCCTTAACCACTTGGCTACGCTCGCCGCATTTAGTAATTATATCACAATTGATTTTAGTCAACCATTTTTTTTGGGAGATTAAAGCTATTTACAAAATTGGTATAGGACTGAGCAAAGCAAAATGATATCGCTAATTATAAAAAAACAATTTCCCCTGTACCTCCCTGTACCTCCCTGTACCTCCTCATGAAAACCAACGCCGTCCGTCTACTCGACACCTTAAATATCTCTTATCAACTTTTAGAATATGCTGTGAATCCAGATAATTTGGCAGCGGAGTTGGCGGCAGAGAAAGTACAACGCCCTCCCGAACAGGTTTTTAAAACTTTGGTTGTCAGGGGCGATCGCCAAGGAGTTTGCCTTGCTGTGATTCCGGGAAATGCCCATCTAGCCCTCAAAGCCTTGGCGCAGATGACAGGCGATCGCAAAATAGAACCAGTCCCTCTCAAAGAAGTACAACCCCTAACAGGCTATATTCGTGGTGGGGTCACAGCCTTAGCTTGCAAAAAAGCCTATCCAGTTTATTTAGATGAAATTGCGGAAATCTTTGATCTCATCTGTGTTTCTGCCGGAGTCCGGGGTATGTTAATTGAGCTATCTCCTGCCGATTATCTCAGGGCAGTGCAAGGGCATTTAGCCAACCTTAGTTAGTCTAAAATTTAATTTTCTTTAGAGTAAATTCTTTGCTCCTTAAGGCGTTATTATAATTAATCAGAAAAAATAATCGAAAAAATCAATGTCATTTTATACCCCTCCGAGTGAGATATTGAATTAACTACTAAAGGAGAATAAATCCTCATGAATAAAGGAAGATTAGAAGCATTCAGCGATGGCGTAATTGCCATTATTATTACTATTATGGTGCTAGAAATTAAAGTACCTCATGATGCAAATTTAGCAGCACTCCAGCCCCTGATTCCTATATTTCTTAGCTATATACTTAGCTTTATTAATATTGGTATTTATTGAAATAATCATCATCATTTACTTCAGGTAGTTCAGCATGTAAACGGTCGAACTCTGTAGGCAAATTTACACCTTTTATTTTGGTTATCCTTAATTCCTTTTGGGACTGCTTGGATGGGAAAAAATCACTTTGCGATCGTGCCAGTTGCTATCTACGGAGTAATTCTATTTTTTGCCGGGTTAGCCTATTGGATTTTGACCCAAACTCTACTTGGTTCTCACAGCAAAGATTCTACTATAGCGATCGCTATTGGCAAAGATACTAAAGAAAAATTATCTATGGTGATTTACGCTGTAGCGATCCCCCTTGCCTTAGTAAAAGCGTGGTTAGCTTGTGGACTCTACGTTCTAGCTGCAGTTATATGGTTCATTCCCGATCGCCGCATTGAGCGGAATTTATCTAAATAGTATTGAAGAAAATCTCTAGAAAGAGTTATGATTTAGACGATTATTCTCCTGTCAGGGTAAACAAATCGATAATTAACCATCAGAAGTTTAGAAAAAGAAATGTCAAGAACTATTAAAAGTTATTCCGTGCCTTGGCTCCTCCCCGATCTAGTTTGTTTAACCATGCTTTCTGGTTGCAAATCTCCAGCAGAAAAAGCTCAGGCAAAACTCGATCAAGACGCTGCTGCCAAGAAAACTCAAGAGGCGCAAGCTAGCAAAAAAGCCCTAGAAGAGTTGGAATCCGAAGCTCAAGGTAACAAATTTGCGTCTCTCGTCCCGCCAGTTCAAACTGTAGAAGCTCCCTATATAAACGGAAAAGTTATTTTCATCTATAAACGGGCTGGAAATAAGAGTGAATTCTTGCTAGGCGATCGCCCAGCCTTGGGAGAAATCTATGCTAGTAATCTTGCGGAAATAAAAACTGTTGTGCAGATCAATTGTTTTAATATTCCCGAAGAACAATATACAGCACTTTTAGGTTTGGTGAGGTACAGACAAGTGCTTTAAGTCCTCGTTTTATAAGGATTTGCCTGTACTCCATTTATCTGCAAAGTGCTGTATTAATGAAAAAACTCAGGAAAAAATTCCGGCTTTTACAGTCCGCTGTAATGTTGATGTGATTGATACCACAATTCCGGCTGTGATTGTGCAAAAACAATTTGAAAATACTAAATTACCTGATAAAACTGTCCTCAAGCCTACAGATAAGGAAATAGTTGCTCCTTCGCCTTACAAGGATATCCAAACCTATATTCGTAATCTTCCCCGCAAATAAATAACTCTTGATAACCTGTACCATATTTTACAAGTTTTATTTTTGCAGGTTTTATTTTTGCTAATAATATTTAGCTAGTTATGTGATGCGATCGCAAAATCTTATAAATGATCCAATTAGGTGGGAATCTAAAGCTATAAAATGGTTCTTGAAGTCTCTCGATCGCTGGCGTATTCTCCTTGCTGAAAATATAATTCAACAGAATAAGTACCTAACTATTGACGAGCTCAATGTTGTTATAACCAAACTACTCGATCGCCTCATATTTTTGCGAGTAGCTGAAGATCATGGAATAGAATCTAAAGATTATCTAAAAATTGCCATCAATTCTAATCAACCAACTTATTATCTTAATCTAATTCAAATATTTCATAAAGCTAGTAACAAATACAATTTAGAATTATTTAATCTCACAAGAGAATCGCTTATCTCTTCTATTCTTATAGATAATGGAGTGATTGAAGCCATCATTAGTCAACTCTACTATTCCCCAAATCCTTATAGTTTTGAAGTATTACCCATAGAGATTTTAGGTATAGTTTATGAGAATTTTTTAGGTAAGCAGATTGTTATAAACGTAAGGAATAAAGTTGCGATCGAACATAAATCTCAAGTTCGTAAAGCTAGTGGAATATATTATACACCAGAGTATATAGTGCGTTATATAGTGGAGAATACGATCGCTAAACTCCTAAAAGAAAAGACTCCTGCTGATGTTAATCAAATTAGCATAGTTGATCCAGCTTGTGGGTCAGGAATTTTCTTGATAGGGGCTTTTAACTATTTACTAAGCTGGCATCAAGATTATTATCTAAATAACAGTAATCCTGATACTTGGAGCGGGCAGAATAGTCCCCTAACCTCCGATGGCAAGCTTACTATAAAAGAGAAAAAAAGAATACTACTCAATAATATTTATGGGGTAGATATTGATAAAAATGCAGTAGAAGTAACTAAGCGATCGCTCCTCCTCACTTGCATGAAACCTCCAGCCACTATATCAATTAACGCTCCTATTAGATTGTCCCAAGAATTGTTCCTTTTAATATTAGATAGCAATTTAAAATCAGGAAATTCTCTCATCGACTACGACTATTATGATGAGATGATAAACTGTGGCGACGAAGAGAAAATTAAACCCTTTAGCTGGGAAAAATCCTTTGCGATCGTATTTCAACAAGGAGGATTTGATGTAGTAATTGGGAATCCACCTTATGTAAGAAATACTGAATTAGATATTTCTAGTAAGGTATATTTCACAAAGAAATATTTTTCTGCTTATAAACAATTTGATTTGTACCTACTATTTAATGAACAGGCTCTTAAAATAGCTAAAATTCACGGCTTTATTGGGTATATTCAACCAAGTAAATTTATTTCCTCAGACTATGGAGTAGCTCTTACTAACTTGATCTGTAAGAATGCAGCAATAGAATCTATTAGAAATGTTTCTTCAGATAAAATATTCAAGCACATATCTGTTTATCCCTATATTTTTATTTTTAGAAAAAATACTGTTAATGTTATCAATACTGAAATTCGCGAGGATTATTTATTAGATCACTGCTCTCAACTAAACCTAATAGGTTTTGATTTTTATAGTCAACATAGAACTCTTAAAAATAAGATTTTTAGCAAGAGTATTACCTTAAGAGATATTTTAATTTTCCTGAGAAGAGGTGTTCCTAATAACAGGGTTAAAGTTAATCCAGAGGGACAGTATGGGGCAATAAAATCTGCCGATCTTGATACACCCTATGTATCTTTTATCCCAGTCTCTAAAAATGTCAGGCTAGATTATATAAATTCTGATTATGGCAAGCACAAAGATCAGGAATTTCAAGAAAATCTGCTAATGATTCCTCGCACAACTCTCAAGCTCCGCGCGGTTCTCAAAGACTCTTCCGCCCACATCTGCGATCGCATATACTACCTAAAACTTAAACCTTCATCCTTGTATTCTCAAAAATTTATTCTTGCTATCTTAAATTCATCTCTAATCAATTTTATATACGAAGTTTTGTTTGGCAGCACTAAAGTAGGCGGAGGTTACTTTGATATCCGAGGATCGCAACTACAACAACTCCCTATTCCTCGCCTAGATTTATCCCAAGAAAAAGATCAAAAAATTCATGATCAGATAATAGAAATAGTAGATCAGTTACTCATTTTAAACCAGCAAAAAGCAACAGATTTTGAGAATATAAATTACCTCCAAGAACAGATAATATATTTGCAGAGAAAAGTAGATTATCTAGTTTATGCTCTGTATAGTTTGAATGAGGAGGAGATAGCGATCGTGGAGAGATAGTGATATTTACGATTTTAAGAACAGAGAATACGATCGCGCCCCATTTGTTTAGCCTGATAAAGGAGATGATCTGCTCGATGATAAAGATGAGAAAAATTATCGCCATCTTCTGGATATTGCACAAGCCCTGCACTAAAACTAATTCTAAAACTTCGTCCATCAGCAGCCGTGAATTCTAAAGCTCGGAGACTTTCTAGAACTTTTTCTAAATATTGATAGGCTTCTGCTTTACTAATTTGATACCACCCCACCACAAATTCTTCCCCGCCCCAACGAGCGATTAAATCTTCTGGGCGGAAACTGCGGAGTAACAATTTACCTAGGTCATGCAGGACGCGATCGCCCGTTTCGTGACCATAGCGATCGTTCACCAACTTGAAATTATCTAGATCTAAAATTGCCAAACACATAGATTGAGTATGACGGATAGATAATCTCCGCAACCGCTCCCACTCTTTAGTAAATTTGCGACGATTTGCGATCCCGGTCAACAGGTCTACCTCTGCCAAACCCCGCATAAAATTTAAGCGTTGCAACCGATTAAATATCCGGTTTGTAACTACTTGCTCAGAAAGAGGTTTACTAATAAAATCATCGGCTCCCACCCTAAAAACCTTCTCTATAGTAGCTTGGTCATCCTGACTAGAAATAAATAATACTGGCAAACCATGCCATTGATTATCATTGCGAATCACTTGACAGAGTTCAAACCCATTAACGTAGGGCATATTAATATCTAGTACTAATAAATCTGGGGAAAACCTCTCTAAAGTTTCCCAAAAATTACGAGGATCATCTAAGATTGTGAGATGGATTGACCAAGCGGCAAAATAACTAGTTAAGGTGCTGAGGATCGCCGGATCATCATCTACAATCATTACTTTAAATTGCTCTAAATTGTTTTGTTGCAACACCTGATTAACTGTCTGCATAACTTGATTCAGGCTAATAGGTTTAGAAATAAAACCACAACCGCCTAAACGAGCAACCTCTAGCCTATGCGGAAAACTATCTCTACTCGTAAGCACGATCGCCGGAATAGGTGGAGTTTTTGCGGAGATAAATCGGAGTAAATCTAGTCCAGTTTCCGATGCTTCTGAAACTACTAAATCTAACAACACCAAGTCTGGAGGATTTTTAGCGATCGCTAAGTAGGTATTAGAAAGATCGTGAACTACTTCGACATCCATCCCCCAAGAACGAGCCTCTACAGCCAATTGTTGAGCAAGTTCTTGATCGTCTTCAACAATTAATAATCGCGGATGGTTAATATAAAATGACCTAGAGTTAGAAGGCAATATTTCAATTCTAGGATCATTAGTAGCAGTAATACTACTATTATTCGTAGGGGTGCTATCTGTAATTACGGCTGGAGTTTTTGCCCGGAGTAATCCCTGAAGATTTTCTATCAAACTAATCAACTCTTGCTTTTGAGCTAGAGATAAAGAAGGATTTTCTAGTAAAAGATTTTCTATTTTTCTAGCGTAGTCAGTACCCGTAGGAAAACCAAAAGTACCCAAAGAACCGGCCAGTTTATGAGCTTCGGCGATCGCCTGCTCCCGTAACCCCTCCTGCATATCTCCCTGAAAAATAGCCACTTTACTCTTTTCCAAAACTTGCAATCTTTGCAATATTACATCCTTAAATTTTTCCCACAAATCAGCCATAGAAGATTCCAAAGCAGGTACCAACGAAGCTACAGATTCCTGCATTGATTGTGGGAAGACTTGGATTGTTGTAGGACATGGAGACTCATCCCTGAGAGCCGGCAAAGCTTCCAGCCTCGACATTAAGGAGCGATCTTCTACGGATAGGTGTAGTATTTCTTCTATAACTTGAGCTAGTTCTTCCCCTCCAAAGGGATACATCAAAATCTGTCCTAAAATCTTGCGGGGTAAATACTTTACACCATCACTTTCTAGGCAGTAAATAATTGTCTGATTGCCTTGCTGCAAACGAGAGTAAGCCTCACTTAATACCTTGACTACTGGGGGTGTCAACAAGGCTTGATCGAGAATTAGTAACTGCCAAAGGCCCTCATGTAAAAACTCTAGAGTAGCTGAACTAGTTTCGAGAACCTTAATATTACAGAAAGAGTCTAGTCGGTCTTCTAAGTGCTGGCTAATCTGAGGAGACAGCCCCGCCATAACTATTTGGGGAATGCTCGGATCAGTACCGAGTTCTAGGGGCTTCAAGCGATAGCCCAAACCATAGATATTTTCAATTAAGTCTTCCGGGGCTCCTACAGAACGAAACTTGCGCCGCAAACCCTTGATGTGGGCTTTTACTGTGTCTTCGGTAGGCACATCTTCTCCCGCCCATAGATGGTCAAGAATAGTACTACGGTTCAGAACTCGGCGAGAGTTGCGGAGAAATAATTCTAGGAGGGAATATTCTTTATTACTAAGCTTGAGAATTTCTTCATCATAGGTAACACGGCAAATACTGGGATCTAGCTGGAGCTTGCCCCACTCTAGCAGGGGCGATAGGGCAGAACTACTCCGGCGGAACAAAGCCCTGATCCGGGCAGCTAATTCTTTTAAATCAAAAGGCTTGACTAGATAATCATCCGCTCCCACATCTAGCCCCATTACTTTATCATCGCTGGTTTGTTTAGCTGTGAGCAAGAGAACTGGCATCTGATGCCCAGCAGTGCGAAGTTTGCGACAAAGACTCATCCCATCTAGTTTGGGAAGCATAACATCCAACAGCACTAGGTCGTAGGTATAGGTAGCAAGAAAGTCCCAACCCAGTTCCCCATCGATCGCTAGATCCATCACATAATGTTGTTGCCGCAGAAAATCACTGACAGTCGTTGCCAAGATTTCATCATCTTCCACTAACAAAATTCTCATACTTGGTTTAGCTTTTCTTGGATGAACTAGATAAACTAACTATTGTTAGCAACTAATTAGGAACAAACATTAGTAATAGGTAGCCAATAGTTAGAGTGAGGTTAGTAATTAAAGATTAAGAGTACAATTCTACTTTTTACTCTTTAATATCTATTTGATAAAGATTGTAATGATTCTATACCTAGTATTTGCAAATTCATTAATGTCAACAGTCCGGACAGTTTTAAATCATCAACCGAAGAATAAGGTCTTCAGCCTCCTCAATCGGTAAAATGCTAACGGTAAAATGAGGGTTTCAGCCTCTATTCCAAAAACTGTCCGGAGTATTATAGTGTTGTAGGTAGTAAAATTTACCTTGGCTTTATATTAATTTACCTTAGCTTTATATTATCGATATAGCAATCCTCAGAGATTCTTCATATTTTTAGCATCCTAATATTTTAGGAAGTCAATATTTACTCTTAGGAAAATAGGTGGTCTACTTTGCGCCATAACAACATTCTTGGAAAGCCCTACGCAAGAGAGTTAATATATCTATTATTATTAAAAATTTAAAATGCGCTGGATAAAAAGTTATGCAGAAAGCCAAGAATGTTTTGGGCGGAGATTTAGATATCTGTTGTGGTGCACCCATGACAGGCTTTTACCGCGATGGCACATGCAATACTGGGTCTCAAGATGCGGGTGCTCATGTGGTATGCGCTGAAGTGACAGCAGAGTTTTTGGCTTTTACCCAAGCTCAAGGCAATGACTTAAGGACTCCCAGTCCGGGATTTCTGGGGCTGCAACCGGGCGATCGCTGGTGTTTGTGCGCTGCTCGCTGGCAAGAGGCTCTAGAAGTTGGAGCTGCCCCTCCTGTTATTCTAGAATCGACCCATGTTGCTGCTCTCCAATATATTAGGTTAGAGGAACTAAAGGCTCATGCTCATTTATTGTAGGCTGACACAAAAATTGCCACAAAAAACACCTATCAACTTTGCTCTCCCGATGTTGATTTTGGCTACTCATAGCTTCATGGCTTTGGGCGCGATCGCCCTACCACCCCCGGAGGATATACCAGAAGAAATTGCCCGCACAGAAATTATTACTGAAGCGCGATCGCCCCTGAATGGTAGCCCCGTTACTGCCGCCGAGTATGCTGAACAAATAACTAGTCTCCGCACTGCTCCCCACCCCCCCACCGCACCCCAGAAGTTCCGAGACCTTGTACTCCTATTGCAATTTCGCAGATTCCTGCGCCCATTTTTACCTTAGATCCAGCCCATTGCTCTCAAAAAATCCTCTGTACTAAAGGCCCTTGCAAAGGGCTGTATATTTTAGAGAATGGTTGTCGGAAGGTTTTTTGGAGTATTTCAAATAAACTTATCTTGAGGGGTTGACAAATAAAAACAGGGCAGGTAGTATTATCTTGTGTGAGGAGCGAACCAGTTAGAGAACCGAGACGAAACACGGCAAGTCGTCGGTTCTCTTTCTGATTTTCGGCTAGTAATTATCACTTCAACCCTAGCTTCAGAACTCTATCCCTAAGATTTTTCTGCGATCGATAATTTGCCCTCTCGTATAACAGCGTTTTTGCCATTGCTTAGTAGGTTCGAGGGCTAAGTCTAATTGCTCTTGATGGCGGCGTTGCCAGATTGTGGCTACATCATCTTTTAGTTGACATACCTCCTCGTCCTAAAAGAGCGAGGATTCCTTAACACTTCTCTGAGATGCGCTACCGAAGTAGTCTTACTTTCTCTCTATATTTGTTTAGAGTCTCCCAAAGCCCTAGGGCGACTATAGTCAAATTCTTTCAAATGTTGAAAGCGTATCAATGCATTCAAGGTTGGATTTCACCATTGCCTTACATCTGCTTCCCCATATCTCCTTCAGGCTCGGTTTCACACCACAATCGGTGGTATATCGACTGCAAAGTTGGGTGGGTTGTTTAGACCACTTCCATTATAGCAAAAGCCGTCCTGAAAGCGATGCACTAAGCTTGTCGAAGTGGACGGGGCTTTATACCCAATTTTCCGGTAAACTCTGGAGAGAAGAAAGTAATAGAACCATCAGTCATAACTTGAGGTTGCCAAGATATATGCATTAACCATGGAGATTGATTTTGGAAGAAAGGGGATCATTTTAGCCTATTTTAAAAGTATTTACTGATGAGTAGTTCGACGAATAATACTCGATATTTGCTAATTTAGAATTAATACTGCATCCTTTAAGGTATCAACTAAATCTTTTTTTGAGGAATAATAGCTCTTCCAAGATTAGAAAATTTTACCTTGGATAAAATTCAGTTAAAAATTTATTGGACTAAAGCTACTCTGCCAAAATGATTGCTAACTTTCCCCATCGAGTTCCGCTTGCGATCGCCACGACAATTTTTCTACAAATTTTCCTGACCCTAGGTTTAACTCAATACTCTTCGCTTCAGCCGGGAAAGGGTTTTTGGGTTTTAGGATTGTCTATAGTGACGGGAATCGCGATCCTAGTCTGGGTAACTTGGGTAACTAAAGCGATTAAGGAACTTGATGCCCTTAATTTTGAATTAACTCAGAGTAATATTAGTTTTACAGAATATCATCGGCAATTAGAGCTTGAAGCCCTAGAAACAAATCAGGCTCTAACTCAGAGTCAGAGACAACTCCAGCATTTACTGTCCGCCAGTCCGGTAGTGATTTTTAGTCGAGATCCAAGCCTGAAAACTACCTTCGTGAGCGATAACCTAGAGGCAATTACGGGCTATACTCCAGCAGAATTTATGTCTTCGGTAGATTTTTGGGTTAGTCGACTGCATCCAGAGGAAGTGGAGGAGATATTGGCTGGTCAGGAAACTCTATTCTGTAATGATTGTCATGCCTACGAATACCGGTTTCTTTGTGCTGATGGTAATTATCGTTGGCTTTATAATCAGATGCGGCTTGTCCGCGATGCAGAGGGTGAGCCGATCGAGATTATAGGCTACTGTTCGGATATTAGCGAGAGGAAGCAGTTTGAAACCGATCGCCTGCGATCGGAAGAGACCATGCGCCAGAGTGAAGCCCATCAACGAGCCTTACTTCGGGCAATTCCAGACTTAATGATGCGGATTAACCGGGCTGGGGTCTATCTAGAATTTGCTGCGAGTCCTAAATTTCCTCTTGCCATTAATATTGCCAAAGTAGTAGGAACCAATCTAGCCGATACCTTACCTCCTAGTTTGGCAGCAAAACGTCTAGAGTTTATCCAGTTAGCTCTAGAAACTAATTCTGTCCAAGTCTATGAGCATGACATTTCTTTTGATGACAAAATCCAAACGGAGGAGATCCGAATTGTTCCCTACAGTGGAGATGAAGTCCTCGTTCTAGTGCGAGATATTAGCGATCGCAAACAGGCAGAACGAGAGCTAGAAAGTCAAAGAGCCTTTCTCCGCCAAGTTTTTGATATTGTCCCCAATAGTATTTTTGTTAAAGACATCCACGGGTGCTTTGTGACTGTTAATCAAGCAGGAGCAGCTATCTTTGGAGTCGAGATCGAAGAGATGATCGGCAAGCGGGAAAATGAATTTACTAATATTTCTCCCCAACAGATGGAGACTTACTTAGTTAATAATCGCCGGGTAATGCAAACCGGACAGCGGCAAATTTATCCTAGTCAAGCGATCGTCAATAAACAAGGAGAAAGTCGTTGGTATAAGACCATCGTGGAGCCTTTTATCGATACTCAAGGCATCCTCCAAGGAGTAATTGGTTCCGCCACAGATATTACCGACATTAAGCAGGCAGAGATAGCAATTCAATCTCAAAAAGCGTTTCTACGCCAAGTAATTGACCGAGTACCTAGCATGTTGTTTGTCAGAGACGGGGAGGGGAAATTTCTCCTGCTCAATGCTGCTGCCGCGGCTATTCACGGCAAAACCTCCGAAGAACTTCTGAATAATTCAGAAACTGAAACGATCGCCGAATCTTACCAGTTAAGAGATTTTTTGACAGTCAACCGAGAAGTGATGACGACAGGCAAAACCAAGGTTTTAGAGGCACAATCCATTGTTAATTTCCAAGGAGAAAATAGATTTCATTACACAGTAATCAGCCCCTTTTTAGATGAAGAGGGCAGTATTCAAGGCATCATCGGCTGCTCTACAGACATTACCGACATTAAACAGGTTGAAATTGAACTGCAAACTGCCAAGGAAGCTGCTGAGGCTGCTAACCGAGCCAAAAGCACTTTTTTGGCTAGTATGAGTCATGAATTGCGGACTCCTTTGAATGCAATTTTAGGTTTCACTCAGGTTATGGAGCGCGATCGCCTCCTGAGTCCAGATCATCAAGAATACCTAGGAATTATTAACCGGGCTGGGAAACACTTATTGGAACTGATCAATGATGTTTTAGAAATGTCCAAAATCGAAGCCGGACAGACGATTATACAGTTGGGAGTTTGTGACCTCCAGGTATTATTGCAAGGGCTAGAAGAAATGTTCCGGCTCAAGGCAAGTTCCCAGAGCTTAGAACTAACCTTCCAAATTGCTCCGGGAGTCCCTCAGTACCTAGAAACCGATGAGCGGAAACTCCGTCAGGTTCTCCTAAATATCTTAGGCAATGCCCTGAAATTTACAGAGGTAGGGAAGGTTAGTCTGGTAGTTACTCGTCAAGAAAGTTTGCCTTCTAGTTCCCTAGATTCTTCAGTCTTGGCAGCAGCTAATGAAGGATATAGAACTAATGTACCTAGGGAGGAATTAGCCAAGAGTTCCCCCATCAAGACTCTAGCAGAAGCATCCTATCTAGTATTCACCGTAACAGATACAGGGTCAGGCATCGATCCAGAAGAAATGCCCCTCTTATTTACTCCGTTTATGCAAACTAGCTCTGGTTATAAATCTCAACAGGGAACAGGATTAGGCTTGGCTATTAGTCGGAAATTTGTCCAGCAGTTGGGGGGAGATATCTCGGTGCAAAGTATAGTAGATCAAGGGACAGAATTTAGTTTTTATATTCCTTATCATCCTCTAGACCAATCAACATTATCTGCAAAGGGAGCAGAGAAATCAGCAACTAATCAAGATTCTTTTAGGTTTATGGGCTTAGCTGCCAACCACCCAGAATATCGAGTTTTGGTGGTGGACGATCGCTCCGATAATCGTCTATTGCTAGTCAACTTGTTGGAAAATCAGGGTTTCCTAGTCCAAGAGGCAGAAAATGGAGAAGAAGCTCGACAGCTATGGCAGAGCTGGCAACCCCAGCTAATCTGGATGGATTTACAAATGCCTATTATGGATGGCTACGCGGCTACTCGCTGGATTCGTCAACAAGAAAATCTCTCCCAACCAGTAATTATTGCCATCACAGCTAATGTCTTGGAGGGCGATCGTCATAATATCCTTGCTGCTGGCTGTGATGATATTGTCTACAAGCCTTTTGTGGAAGCCCTGCTACTCCAAAAAATTGCCGATCATCTACCAGTGCAATACCAACATCAAGAAGTTGCGATCAGATATCCTGCCCAGCCTCTCAGAAACCAAGAAAAATTTTCTTTTACAGACTGGCGAGAATTAATCCTCCTCATGCCCAAAGACTGGAATTTGAAATTATATCAAGCCGCTCAAGAATGTTCTGATGATAAAATGTTAGAACTGCTCCAAGAGATTCCACCAGTTCATTTCTCCATTACCGAGGCTTTGGCAGTACTAATTAAATGTTTCCAATTTCAGGAAATCATTGAACTAATTGAAAAGGTTTAGGATGAATAAACAGTCAGGAGAGGAATCTCCACCAGATATCCTCCTAGTTGATGATACGCTAGATAACCTCAAAGTTCTATCTAGGGTATTAATGGTTCAGGGCTATCATATTCGTAAAGCTCTGAGCGGGAAGATGGCAATTCAGGCGTGCCAAGTAATTCCCCCAGATTTAATTCTTCTTGATATTCTGATGCCAGATATGAATGGCTATGCGGTCTGTGAGCAGCTCAAGGCTGATGAACGTACTTGTGGAATTCCTGTTATTTTTATTAGTGCTTTGGATGCTGGTTTTGATAAGGTTAAAGCTTTCGATGTTGGGGGAGTAGATTATATTACTAAGCCTTTTCAAGTTGAGGAAGTTTTAGCTCGGGTCAAACACCAATTAACAATTCAACAACTACAAAAAGATCTCAAGCAACTAAATCAAAGATTAGTTCAATCTAATCAAGAACTAGAACAATTCGCCTATGCAGCCTCCCATGATTTGCAATCTCCTCTACAATCAATTCTGGGTTACACTGGCATAATTGATCTGAAGTACAAGGAGAGTATGCAGCCAGAAGTAGCCATGTATATCCAGAAGATCAATAGTGCGGGCTTGCGGATGAAGCAACTAATTCAGGATATCTTGGGATACTCCCGCTTGGGAACAGATAAGCAGGAATTAGCCCCTATCAGTTGCCATAGTGTATTGGAAGAGGCTATAGAAAATTTACAAGAGGAGATAAGTGCTGCTGGGGCTGAAATTAACTATGCTGGTCTGCCGATGGTGAGTGGCGATCGCGCCCTACTCCTCCAGCTATGGCAAAACTTAATCAGTAATGCTATTAAGTTTCGCTCTCCCCTAATTGTGCCTCAGGTGGAGATTAAATTCTATGCAGAAAAAAGCTCTGGCTATTGGTGTTTTAGTGTTAAGGATAATGGTATTGGTATAGACCCTAAATATTTCTATCAGGTTTTTGAAGTATTTAAACGGCTCCATACTTACCAAGAGTATCCCGGCACTGGCATTGGTATGGCAACCTGCAAAAGAATTGTCGAACGTTATGGGGGAAGAATCTGGCTGGAGTCTACTGTTGGAGCGGGGACAACTTTTCACTTTACCTTGCCGGGCGTTGACCTCCGATATATGCCGTCCCTATAGATGGATTGCAAGTAATTATTTCTGTGGTGGTATTAAGCAACAGCTTGGGCTGCTTTGCTAATTTTTGCTATCATACTTGCGGTGATATTGGGATTAATGATTTTGATTTTCATGGTACGAGGGAATACTTACTAAGAGCTAAGAAGATTTACTGGGATTTATTAAAAACAATAATTTTCTATAATCTCCTAATGGCAAATACTGCGGGATTTTTGCTAATACATTAAGATTTTTTA
>Ga0105048_10005576_pt1 | contig 20309 bp, 16 predicted proteins | sample MAT05_FD_78382 | JGI IMG/M metagenome (GOLD analysis project Ga0105048, IMG submission 78382) | Freshwater microbial communities from Lake Fryxell liftoff mats and glacier meltwater in Antarctica - MAT-05 | ecosystem: Environmental > Aquatic > Freshwater > Ice > Liftoff microbial mat | place...
AAGTACCGCCTGCCCCGCGACGTGCTCGACGCCGAAGTCCGGCGCATCCTCGACCTCGGGGTTCAACTCGAACTCGAAAGCAAGGTCGAAGACATCGCAATCGCGGCCGAAGAGGGCGGCTTCGACGCGACTTTCCTCGCGATCGGCGCCCAGATCGGCAAGCGCGCTTACATCCCGGCCGGCTCTGCGGCCCACATGCTCGACGCGGTCTCGATGCTGCGCGGCATGGAGACCGGGGAGAAGCCGCTGCTCGGCCGCAAGGTCGCGATCTACGGCGGTGGCAACACAGCTATGGACGCCGCTCGCACCGCCAAGCGACTCGGCGCCGAAGAGGCGATCGTGGTCTACCGGCGCACCCGTGAGCAGATGCCGGCCCACGACGTTGAGGTCGAAGAGGCCGAAGAAGAAGGCGTGATGATGCGCTGGCTCTCGACCATCAAGCAGGCCGACGAAGGCAAGCTGGTGCTGGAGAAGATGGAGCTCGACGAGTCCGGCTTCCCCCAGCCGACCGGCGAGTTCGACGAGCTTGAATCCGATGCCCTGGTACTGGCGCTTGGCCAGGAATGCGACCTGACCCTGGTCGAAGCGGCCGATGACATCGAAGTCGAAGACGGTGTGGTCGCGGTCGGGCCGGACATGATGACCGGCCACGAAGGGATCTTCGCCGGCGGCGACATGGTGCCCGACGAGCGCTCGGTGACGATCGCGATCGGACACGGCAAGAAGGCCGCGCGCAACATCGACGGCTACCTGCGTAGCGAGGCTTTCGTCCACCCGCCGGTGCCACAGATCGCCACCTTCGACACGCTCAACACCTGGTACTACGCTGACGCCCCGCGCACCCACCGGCCGAAGCTCGACGCGGTCCGCCGCCAGGACAGCTTCGACGAGGTGGTCGAAGGCTTCGACGAGTCCAACGCGCTGTTCGAAGCCCGCCGCTGCATGTCATGCGGCAACTGCTTCTCCTGCGACAACTGCTTCGGGGTCTGCCCCGACAACGCCGTGCTCAAACTGAACGACCCCGACGAGCGCTACCGGATCGACCTCGACTTCTGCAAGGGCTGCGGAATCTGCGTCGCCGAATGCCCGTCCGGCGCGATCCAGATGTTCCCCGAGCAGATCTGAGCGTCCCGGTCGCGCCGGCCGGACGGACCGTCGACCCCCGCTCCGGCAAGGCGGTCGTCCTGCAGGTAGGTGCGAGACTGGTTCGACCGTGCTCGCACCACTCAACCTCGGCCTGAAGTTCCTGCTGGAGATCGCCGGCTTGGCGGCTTTCGCATACTGGGGAGCGACTACGGGGGAGATGCCCGTGTCTCTGCTGCTGGCGATCGCAACGCCTGCGGCTGCGGCGGTCGCGTGGGCAATCTACGCCGCGCCGAAATCGAAGCGGCGCCTTCCCCTGCAGCCGAGGATCCGCTTCGAACTGACCTTCTTCACCGCCGCCATGCTCGCCCTGCTGGCTGCCGACGTTCCCACTGCGGCCGCGATCCTGTCAGCCATGGTCATCCTCAACGCCGCCCTGCTGACCGTGTTCGGCCAGTGGCAGTACTGACCCGCTCGCTTCAGTAAGGCTTGTGGAGGACGGTGAAGCTGCCGAACCACGGCCCCAGCCTTCGCTCGACGGTGAGGTTTGCCGCGTCGGCATGAGCCTGGATCGACTTCGGTGAGACCCAGTGGGGGTCTCCCATCAGCTCGCCGATCACGATACGGCCGCCGGGCCGGACTACCCGGGCGAGCTCGTGAACCGCCGCGGCCTGATCGGGGATCTCGCCGAGCGTGGTGACCAGGAAGGCGCCGTGGAAGCTGGCCGGCTCGTAGGACAGCTCCTGCGCGTCTCCCTGGGTCGGCCGGATGTTTCCGACGCCACGCTCGGCGGCCCGGGCCATGGTGTGGTCGAGCATGTCCTGCTGCAGGTCGAAGATTTCCAGCGTCCCGTCCGGCCCGACCCACTCCGCTGCGTCGAGTGAGTAATAGCCGGTGCCCGGTCCGACCTCGAGCAGGCTCTCGCCGGCCAGCGGCGACAGCGCTTCGAACAGCCGGTCCCTGGTGATCAGCGGATGCGGCGCCTCGACCCAGAAGCGCTGGCCGTAGGGGCAGGCCGAGGGGTTCTTTCGCCACCAGAGCGCTGCGGCGAGGATCGCAGCGGCGACTATCGCAACGAGAAGTGTCGTTCTCTTCATGGCTCCAACCTAGGTCACCGGAGCCCGTACCAGTCTCTAGGCTTCATCCCGTGATCTTGATACTGCTCGCCATCGTCGCCTCGACGCTGGTCGGGATCTGGGCCGAGCGGCGATGGCCCGACCGGGCCGGTCCCGGCTCGCGGCGCTCGCTCGTGATCCTGCTGTATTTCGTGATCCCCCCGATCATCTTCGTCAACCTGGCAAGGGCTGATTTCACGGTCGGGGCGGGGGTCGGTCTGGCTCTCGGCATGGTGACCGTCTCGACCGTCGGTCTGGTCGCCTGGCTGATCGCAGTGCCACTGCTCAAGCTGCCGCGGCCGGTGGCCGGAGCGGTGATCTGCTGCTCGGTCACCTCGAACACCGGTTATCTCGGCTACCCGATGGTGCTGACCCTGATGGGCGGCGACGACCTCGGGCAGGCCGTCGTATACGACGTGCTGGTCAGCGGCACCGCCCTGATGCTGCTCGCCTTCGGGGTCGGCGCCGCCTTCGGCACCAAAGCCGGGGAGGGCTTCCGCCAGCGGCTGAGGTCGTTCTTCATCAAGAACCCGCTGCTATGGGCAGGTGTTCTCGGGCTGCTCGCCCCGCACTGGATGGCCCCGACCATCCTGGTCGACATCACCTGGGTGCTGGTCGTACTGATCCTGCCGATCGGCTTCTTCGCTGTCGGTGCGGTCCTGGCCGAGGAGGAGAGGTCCGGCGCGATCCGGCTGCCCCCGAGGATCCACCGCCCGGTGGGAGCCGTGATCTTCAGCCGCCTGATCGTCTCCCCGGCCCTGCTCTTGCTGCTCGCGATGCCCTTCGCCGGAGTGCCGCGTTCCTACTTCCTGATGGCCGCGATGCCGGCCGGGCTGAATTCGATGATCGTCGCCCACGCCTACGGCCTCGACCTGCGCACAACCGCCGAGGCCGTCGTCTACACAACCGCGATCGTCGTCACCGGAGCCGCCGCCTGGGTTCTGCTCTTCTGAAGGGCGGATCCGCCCTGGCGCCCTCCGGCTGCGACGATTGATCCGTGCTCCACCATGTCGCCCTCGAAACAGACCCGGAAACTCTGGCCGAAGAGACCCGTTTCTGGCAGGTGGCCGGGTTCGCCGAGGTCCCGGTGCCTCAGGATCTTGGCGAGGGTTACGTTTGGCTTGAGCGGGAGGGGACCCAGATCCACCTGATGTCTACCGGGGGTCCGGTGGTGCCGATCAGGGGTCATGTGGCGATCGTGGCGCCGGACTTCGAGGCGACCCTCGGGCGCATGCGTGACGCCGGTTTCGAGATACGGGAGGGGCGACAGCTCTGGGGTGAAAGGCGGGCCAAGGCTCTGACTCCGGCCGGTCACACGGTCGAGCTGATGGCTGGGCCCCCTGCGCCGGCAACCGGCTGATCGGGTCGACATAACTCACTTCCGGCCCGCCTGTTAGTTTCGGCGGATGCGCTACCCGGTCGAGTCCTTCACGAGAGCAGAGCAGGAACTGCTGGCGCCCCACTTCACCAACTTCGATCGGCCCGTTTTCGCCCTGACCAACCTGCCCGAGACGGTCAAGGGCGCGCTGTTCGCCCGGTACTCCCGCTACCCCGGAACCCTGCGCCGGCTCTACCTCGAGGAGTTCGCCGAGGAGATGCCGGTGGCCGGCCGGCCGTTCGACGGAGCCGAAGGCGAGCGGGCGGCGGACCTGTACGAGCGCATCTTCGTTGGCTACGGCGATGACTCGATCGCCCAGGTCGGCGGTGCCCACATCGCCTGCGAGTGGGTTTCCAACATCCTCACCAAGCAGCTCCAGCGCGGCCGGCTGGCGGCCTACCTCGAACAGTCCACCCGCTACATCGCCTATGACCAGGAGATCCCCGGGGGCGGCTACCGCTACTACCGGGACGACTCGCTCGGCCCGGAGTTCGGCACCGCGATGGACGACATCTTCAGGATCTATTCCGAGACCCTGGTCAAGACGGAGGCCTGGGCTGCGCAGCAGTGGCCTCGCGATGACGGTGAGCCCGAAGGACCGTGGCGGCGCTCGATCAAAGCCAAGGCACTCGACCTGCTTCGCGGCCTGCTTCCGGCGGCGACGCTCAGCCACGTTGGAATATTCGCCTCCGGCCAGGCGTACGAGCAGCTGCTGTTCAGGCTGATGAGCTCGCCGCTGCCCGAGGCCCGCCAGTTCGGCGGCATGATCCTCGACGAGCTCAACAAGGTGATGCCGAGTTTCGTATCAAGGGTCGCCCGGCCGGACCGCGGAGGGGAGTGGATCTCCTTCCTGGAGGAGCGACGCAGAACGACCGAGGACTGGGTCGCCAGGCTGGGGCTGGACCGGCGGGAGGCCGAAGCCGAGGGCCCCACCGTGGAGCTGCTTCAGGTGCGAGGTACCGAAGAGGACCTGCTCGCCGGCTCGCTGTTCGAATCGTCTGATCTGTCCGAGACGCAGATCCGCACCCGCCTGGAGGCGATGAGCAGCGAGGAGCGGGCTGAACTGATGGCGGCGGTCGTCGGCGAGCGCCGCAACCGGCGCCACCGCCCCGGCCGTGGCTTCGAGTCGGTCAGCTACCGGTTCGAGATCGTCTCCGACTACGGCGCCTTCCGTGACCTCCAGCGCCACCGCATGCTGACCTGCCAGTGGCAGACCCTGAGCCCGGACCTCGGCGCCGGTGTGCCCGCGGAGCTGCAGGAGGCCGGTGTCGCCGGAGAGTACGAGCGCGCGCTTGAGATCTCCCGGGATGAGTACGAGCGGCTGCGCTCCGGCGGCATGGCGGACCTCGCCCCCTACGCGCTCTGTCTCGGATACAGGATCCGTTACGTGCTGGACCTGAACGCCCGCGAGGCGATGCAGCTGATCGAACTGCGCTCCGGCCGGGAGGGGCACCCGACCTACCGCGCGGTCGCCCACGCCATGCATGACGCGATCGAGGGGGTACATCCTTCGGTCGCAAACGCGATGGTCCACATCGACCGCTCCTCCGAGCCTCGTCTCGAGCGCATGCTCTCGGAGATCCGCACCCACAAGAAGCGCCTCGCCGCCACCGGGACCTCCAAGGCCCCGCCCGGCTTCAGTGAACTGGGCTGAGCCGATGGCCGGGCCGGCCCGGGGTTAGGCTTGAGCGATGGCTGAACCAACTCAGGAATGCAGAACGCTCGGACGCAGCAGGATCGCCGTCCTCCTGCTCGCCGCATCGATCCTCCTGCTCGCGTCCTGTGCGAGCGACCCCGGCTCGTCCGAGGCGGATCCTTCCCGGTCTGCTTCGGCCACCACCGCTGCCTCGGAAGCCACCGCATCCCGGGCGGGCATCTGGCACCCGAAACCGACCACACGACCCTGGCAGTTCCAGCTCCAGGGGAAGATCGACACTTCGATCAAGGCCCCTGTCTACGAAGTGGACGGCTTCGACACTCCGGCCGCGACCGTGCGCAAGCTGCACTCGCAGGGCCGCAAGGTCATCTGCTACATCAGCGCCGGCAGCTGGGAGAACTATCGCCCCGACCGGAACCTGTTTCCGAGGTCGGTTCTGGGCAATCGGTACGAGGGTTATCCCGACGAGCGCTGGCTCGACATCCGCAACTACCGCAAGTTCGCCAAGCCGCTGAAAGCGCGCTTCCGGATGTGTGCCAGGAAGGGTTTTGACGGGGTCGAGGCAGACAACGTCGCCGGCTATCAGAACCCCACCGGCTTCCCGCTGACCGCGGCCGACCAGCTCGAGTTCAACCGGTGGCTCGCCCGGCAGGCCCACCGCTACGGGCTCTCGATCGGATTGAAGAACGACCCCTCCCAGGCTCGTCAGCTGGTCCGGGACTTTGACTTCGCCGTGGTCGAGCAATGCTTCCAGTACAACGAATGCGGCTCTTTCAGGTCCTTCATCCAGGCCGGCAAAGCGGTCTTCTCGGTCGAGTACGAGATCCCCAGCCGCAGGTTCTGCGGAAAGGCAGAGGAGTTCCGCTTCAGCTCGATCGGCAAGGAGTACGACCTCTTCGCCCGCCCCTGGCGTCCCTGCTGAGCCAGGTCTGTTCCCGAGGCCCTGGCAGCCGAATCGGCGCCTTCGGCTTTGCTCAGGGCATTCCTTCGTAGCCACCGGCGGTGCAGTACGGCCCGGTGCCGGCGTAGCAGGGGTCGGTCACCACGCCATCGTCCTTCATGAAATCCGCGATCTGCTCGCGCAGCACCGGAGAGTTCTCGATCACGAAGTCGTGGGGGTTCTGACCGGCATTGCGCGGCGGCGTGTTGGTCAGCGGCGGAGGGTCGGTGCCGCCTTCGCTCTTTGGACCGATGTCCCAGACGAAGAAGGCGTTTCCGTTCCTGGCCTCGACGCTGGACGCGAGGTCCCCGAGCGTCGCATGACCGAAGAACGGGCTGATCAGCCCCGAGGTGAGCCGGCTCGGCGCGACCGAAGGCAGGCGCAGCGGCGCCCCGATCGTCCGGGCCTGGACCTCAGTCGCGACGTTGGCGACGACGTGGTCTCCGTATGCCATGGCGATCATCACCTTGTGGGCAGGCGTTCCGGGCAGCGGGTTCGATGTCATGTTGTTGGCGTAGGCGTTGGGTTCGCCGCGGTCCCACGTCATCTGTACCAGTGAAAGGATGAGGGGCCGCTCGATTCGCTTCGGGTAGCTGGGGTTGAGGACGACCACGAAGTCATCGAAATCGGTGCTGCGCTCAAGCACAGTGGAGAAGTTGATGGCCGGCACGTAGAGCACCGAGCGGGTGAAATCGGGCGCAAGCGCGGTCAGGGCTCCACCTTGCATACCACCCTGGCTGTTGCCGTAGTAGGAGAGCTGCGAGGTGTCGATCACAGACTCGCCGCTGAAATCGAACGCCGGGGCGTCTGTGAAGCCGTCCGGGTGGATCATCAGGCGGCCAAGGAACATGAAGTTCACGTAGGACTGCTGGAAGCGATCCGGGATAGCAGGGAACTTCGAGAGGTCCTGCAGGGCCGCGATCGCGGTCGGGTAATCGTCATAGAAGGGATTTCCATTATCGCTGCTGGACAGCCCGGTCCAGTCGGTTGCACAGACCATGACCCCGTTCTCGTTGCCGAGCTGGCGCACGTTGAGGGCGTTGGCTTCGTTGAATTCGTTCATCAGTCCGTGGCCGTACAGAGATGGTCGAGCTTTCTGGACGACCAGCCCACCGGATACCGACGAGCTCGGGATGTTGCATTGGAAGCGGGCGGTAAAGGTGTTGCCGGGAATACGTATAGGCAGACCCTGATCGTCGAGTTTGAAACTGAAGCCGGTTTTGCACCCAACCACATCAAGGAAGCACGGCACCTCGAAGGTGCCACGGATCCGGCGGGCCAGCTGGCCCTCACCGTCGGGGTTGTCGAGTGATTCGGTGATCGTGAAGGTCGGTGCCGACCCCTGAATTACGCCGTCAGCCAGGTTCGGATCGCCAAGCTCTGCGAAGGCCCGGTTTCTGATCGAAAGCGCTCGTCCGGTCAGGTTTTCGGTGCTGGCAGTAGTGAAACCCCATGTGAGGTAGAGCGAGCTGCGGCTGATTTTTTCTTTCCTGAGCAGCGCAAAGTCCTTCTCGTACTGGTTGCGCCGCTTTTCGACCAACGGGTTGTTGGTCCGCTGATTGTCGCGGTAGAGCCTGAAGCCGGCCGGAGCCTGAATCGTCTTGCCGCTGGAGTCCTTGAGGTTCCTGAGCACGACCAGGTAGCGGTGTCCGTTTTTGAGATTCTTGCCGAGCCTGATGTAGAAGTTCCGGGACTTGTTTTCGGTGGCGTTGGTGTCGAGCTCAGTCCAGATCAGCTGGCGCTCACCGGTTTCTGCGTCAAGCAGAAGCACGGGCTGGCCGGGCTCATAGGTCCGGCTGATGTCGGCCAGTGGAACCGCGCCGGTTGCGTCGAAGGCCGCCTGGTTGTCCAACCCGGGGATGTAGAGCGAAACCGGCTGGCCGGGGCTGAAGCCGTCAGAGGTGTTCAGCTGATCGACCTCGATGTGCTTGCCGGCCGAGTTCTTCGGAGTGGAGTCCGGCTGGAAGTTCACCCTCAGCCCGGTCTCGCTGCTGCTGTCGGGCCTGGTGAAGTAATCGTTCGGGAAGGGCTGGAGGCAGGGGTTGCCGAAGGCGGCGATGAAGTCGCAGCTCGGCGATTTGCTCAGGTCCACGTCATTCGGAACAGCGCAGCGGAAGGATTGGCCTTTCAGCTTGCGCGAGCCCTTGAGCATTCGGCCCTTGCTGCGACCGATCGCCCTGGCCTGAAACCGGACTGAAGGAGCGCCGCAGTTTCGGGCGATGTCCCGAGCGGCCCTTCCGATCCTGACCCGGACTGTTGCAGCGCGTCCGGCTTTGATCCGGACGTTGCTCCTGCCTGCCTGGATCCACTTCGACCAGGGCTGGCGGACCTGGACCGAGACGACGACTCGGGCCGAGCTGCCGCGCGGCCCGGAGGCCCGGAGCTTCACCGCGGCGCTGCCGATATCGGCGAGAGTCCCCTGGGAGTTCGGTGCCAGGCTGTCCCGAGCCGCCTTGATCTTTACCGGGCCGCCCTTGCTTGCCGAAGCCGGAGCGACGGGGAGGAGCGAAGCGACTACGAGCAGTGCCAGGAACCCGGTGGCGCATGCGATCCGCCGGCCCGCGACCCGTTGTCCGTCGGTTGAACCCTCTCCGACAGCGGCTGCTGAAGTGTGTTCTTTCAACTTTTCCTCTCCTCCTGCACGGCGGGGCCAGTTACCCCGATTCCCCCGGCTGTGCCGGTCCTCCAGCGTAAGCTTAGTCGCAACTTCGAAGTCTGTACTGATCCGACTTCAGCCTGGCACGCAGCAGATGAGTTTGGCCTCACCGGTCTTTTGAGGCTGGACCGGGGTCGACGAGCTCAGCCGGATACCGGACTGAGCAGGTCTGAGAGTCTGGTGATTACGTGGTCTGCGGTGACTGCCGCCTCATCGGATGGTTCCCGGGTCCAGGCTGGGCTGACCAGGATCCCGTCTAGACCCGCGGCCTGAGCGCCGCCGACGTCGGTATCAAGGCGATCGCCGATCATCGCCACTCGAATCGATTCCTCGCCGGCTTCAGTGGCGTCCGGCCTGCCCGCCGTCAGGCCGATTGCCTCAAGGCCGGCCTCGAAGATCCGCCGCTCGGGTTTGCCCGTGATAATGCCGGTCTTCCCGGAGGCCGTTTCGATCGCGGCAAGTATGGAGCCTGTCCCGGGCCAGAGGCCGTCGGGCATCGGCATCGTCGGGTCGCGACCGGTAGCAGCCAGCAGCGCGCCTGCCCTGGCGGCCATCGAGGCCGCCTTGAGCTCGCCGTAGTCGAATCCGGAATGTCCCGAGACCAGCACGGCCTCGGCCCGGCCCCAGTCCGAGTGCTTGAGCAGCAGGATCCCGGAGTCGCTCAGCTGCCTTAGGAAAGACCCGGTGCCGGTGGCTATCACTTCAGGTTCGCGGCCGAACCGCTCCAGCGCCAGGGCGATCAGGGTGGTTCCGGCGGTTATGACCCGGCCGTCCTCGACCGGCACTCCTCCCTGGCGGAGTGATTCGGCGTGCTCTGCCGGGGACTGGCGGGGGCTGTTGGTCACGAAGGCGACCGGCTTGCCCTCCTCGGCCAGTGCGTTCAGAGTCTCCACCGCGCCGTCGATGAAGTCGTGTCCCAGCCAGACCACCCCGTCGAGGTCGATCAGGAATCCGTCGTATCGATCCGCGAGGCGCACGGGGCAAGGCTATTGGAGGTCAGGGTAGGGTGCGCTTGATGCTTTCTGACTCACGCGCAATGCCGCGTCCCCGATCGGTGTCGGTGCTCGTAGCCGGCGGCACGATCTCGATGACCGGTGAATCCGGAGCTTCTCCCGACCTCGACGCCGAGGCCCTGCTCGCCTCGATACCGGGCAACGTCGACATAGACGGCCTCAGGGCGGAAACGGTTATCAACGTGCCCAGCGCCCACCTCAGCCTCGCCGACCAGCTTGAAATCTGCCGCAAGGCGAGGGATACGGCGCGCCGGGGCACCGGCGTCGTCGTCACCCACGGCACCGACACGCTTGAAGAGACGGCCATGCTCTGCGATGTGCTCCACGACGCTGAAGCACCGATCATCTTTACCGGCGCGATCCGGCCGGCATCGAGCCCCGGCGCCGACGGGCCGGCCAACCTGCTTGACGCGATCTCGGTCGCGGCCAGCGAGGCGGCCTCGGGAATGGGCGTCCTGGTCTGCTTCGGCGGGGAGATCCACCACGCCCGCGGTGCCCGCAAGACCGACACGACCTCGCTGGTCGCTTTCTCCTCACCCCAGACCGGCCCGCTCGGACGGGTCACCGAAGGCCACCCGACGATCTGGTCTCAGATCCCGCGAAACCCCTCCCTGGATCCCCCCGCTCTGGATGCCCGTGTCCTGGTCGTACCGACCAGCGCCGGGGACGACGGCGCGCTCGCCCGCGCCGCCCTCGAAATTTCTCCCGACGGCGTCGTGATCGGCACCCTCGGTGCGGGCCATGTTTCCCCTCCGATTCTCGAACTCTGGGCCGAGGCCGCTGAGCGAATGCCGGTGATCGTCTACTCGCGCCCTGAACGCGGAGTCATTCTAAACGCCACCTACGGCTACAGGGCCTCGGAGCGCGACCTGCGCGAGACCAACGTGATCCCGGCCGGTTTCCTGTCGCCCCAGGCCGCACGTATGAAGCTGCTCGCCTGCCTGGGCTCCGGCCTCAACATCGAAGAAATCCGCTGGGCCTTCGGCCAGGACGACGGCTGAGCCTCCCGGCTCGAGTTTCAGCCCGCGCGGTTGATCGCTTCGATCAGCTCGGGCTTGCTCATCTTTGAGCGCCCACTGATCTCAAGCTCCGTGGCGATCTCGTAAAGCTCGGCCTTCGACGCACCGGCCGGCACCTTCACCGGTTCAGGCCTGCCTGAAGAATCCGAACCCGTTGATTCGTTCGCCGTTGCTCCCGTCCCGTTCGCCGGGATCGAACCCGCGGTGGAGGGCTCGGTCGAAGACGTGGGGGCGGCGTGGCCAGACTCCCCTCGATCGACGAGATCCTGGACCAGACGGAGGCCTCCGGCTATGGCGGCCGCGGTACCGGCCAGAACGAGTGCTATCTGCTTCTTCATCGAGTTTCCCTGAGTGTGATCGGAGGTCGGCTGAATATCGAAGACTGACCCTATCGCTGGAGCAACCGGGGTGACATCGACCCTCATCCCGTGGCCCGGCTGAAGGTGAGGCGCATAGTCTGTCGCCATGTTCATGGCCCGCCCGCTCTGTGCCGCAGCGCTCTCTTTGGCTCTCCTGATGGGGCTGAGCGTGCTTCTGACGACGTCGCCGGCCGCAAGCCCGCCCGAAGTCCGGATGGCCGCGGCCGGAGCGAGTGCGGCAGCCGGAGCGGAGCAGGGGTTCAGCGGTGTGGCAGTCAAGCTGGACCCTGACCTGCGAGAGCGCATGACCGGGGTTTCCTGGCGCCGCGGCTGTCCGGTGGGACTGTCGAAACTGCGGCTGCTGAAGGCCACCCACTGGGGTTTCGACGGTCGGGTCCACCGCGGACGGCTGGTCGTGCATGTCGACTCGGCCCCGGCAATGTTGACCGTGATGCGCAGACTGTTTTACTTCCGCTTCCCGATCCGCCGGATGCGCCTGGTCGACGCCTACGGAGCCGACGACCACCGCTCGATGAACGCCGACAACACCTCCGCCTTCAACTGCCGTGAGATCTCGGGCCGGCCCGGCGTGTGGAGCCAGCACGCCTACGGCCGCGCGATCGATGTCAACCCGCTGGAGAACCCATATGTCTCAGGTAGCTACGTATCGCCGCCCAAAGGCAAGCCCTTCGCCGACCGCCGTCCGATCAGCAAGGGCATGATCGCCCCCCGAGGCAACGTCGTCCGGATCTTCGGCCGGGCCGGCTGGCAGTGGGGAGGCCGCTGGTCCGGAGCCCAGGACTACCAGCACTTCTCCGCCACCGGTACCTGACCTCCGCGGCACATCCGCGTCCGCCGTGGGTGCCGCCAGGCGCGAGTCTCGCACCGAATCCCCGGTTCTCTGGCAAAGCCAGGCGCCGCTTCGACTGTAGGGACAGTACTCAGACGTACGGCCCGTAGGCCCGAACGGTGCATGGCGCCGGCTACAGGTTCAGGGATCAGGAACTGAGTCGCTGGGATCGCGTGTGGTGGTGCCGGTGACCGATTGACAGTGCTACGCACGGCAAATGGTCACGGGTGCCGCCACACGCGAATATCCAGCGGCTCAGCCGCAGCCGGTGTTGTTTCCGCAGCTAGAACAGGTGTAGCAGGACCCAGTCCGCTGCATCATGCCTCCGCACTGGTCGCAGGCCGGCCCGAGCTCGGCCGCCCCCGCAGTCACATGCATTCTGGCCGGGACCACCGGAACGTCGTCGGTCAACGCTGCTGCCGCGGGGACCGAAGAGCCACCCGAGTCGGCGACCGGGCCGGCCGTATGGCTGCCCCCGTTGCCGTTGCCGTTGCCATTCCCGTTACCCCCACCGTTGCCGGAACCGTTGTCGATCCCGATCGCGTTTTCGGCGGCTTCCTTGCGGTTGCGCACCTCCTGGGTGAGGATGCCCTGCTCCTCGAGGAAGTCGATGTCCTCGACGAACTGCGAGGCCAGCCAGCGCATGATGTAGTCGGGCATCGACTTGGCGAAGGGAATCTCCGGGTTGCCGGTGATCCCTTCCGGGTCGAAGCGCATGTAGCTGAACTTGTTGACGAACACCTCCAGCGGCACCCCGTACTGCAGGCCGAGCGAAATCGCCGTCGCAAAGGCATTCATCATGCCCCGCATAGTCGAGCCCTCCTTGCCGATGTCGGTCAGGAACATCTCGCCGACCGAGCCGTCCGTGTACTTGCCGGCGGTGATGTAGCCCTCGTGTCCTCCGACCGAGAACTTGTGGGTCACCGACTCGCGGGTCTTCGGCATGCGGTGGCGCACCGGACCGGCTGGCGCACCTTCGGCTTCGGACGCGCTGTCCTCGCCCTTCTTGTCCTGGGCGTCAGTCCTCAGGGCCTGGGCCGTCTTCGAACCGTCGCGGTAGATCGCGAGAGCCTTCAGGCCGCCCTCCCAGCCGCGGGTGTAGGCGTCGGCGATGTCGTCGATCGTCGCCGTGTGCGGCATGTTGACCGTCTTCGAGATCGCGCCCGAGAGGAACGGCTGGGTCGCCGCCATCATGTCGATGTGGCCGGTGTGCGAGATCGCCCGCTCACCTACCGCCACGTCGAAGACCGGCAAGTCCTCCTGCTTGAGGCCCGGCGCGCCGACGATGGTGTTGTTCTCGTTGATGTACGTCTCGATCTGGGCGACTTCCGCCTCCGAGTAGCCGAGGTTGCGCAGCGCCATCGGCACCGAGCGGTTGACGATCGTCATGCTGCCGCCACCGACCAGCTCCTTGAACTTGACCAGCGAGAAGTCCGGCTCGATGCCGGTCGTATCGCAGTCCATCAGGAAGCTGATCGTGCCGGTCGGGGCCAGCACCGTCGCCTGGGCGTTGCGGTAGCCGTGCTCGTCTCCGATCGCCACCGCAGCTTCCCACTCGTCCCGCGCGGCATCCAGCAGCCCGGCGTCTACGCCTTCACCCTGGATTTCGTACGAGGCATCGCGATGCATGCGCATCACGTTGTTGTGCGGCTCGCGGTTGATGTCGTAGGCCTCGTACGGACCCGTCGCGGCCGAGATCTCGGCCGAGCGGCGGTAGGCGCGGCCGGTCATCAGCGAGGTGATCGCGGCAGCCACGTTGCGGCCTTCCTGCGAGTCGTACGGCATGCCGTTCGACATCAGCAGCGCACCGAGGTTGGCGTAGCCGAGCCCGAGCTGGCGGAACGCGTTGGCGTTGACGCCGATCTCCTCGGTCGGGTAGCTGGAGAATCCGACCACGATCTCCTGGGCCAGGAACACCGTGTCGACCGTGGCGCTGAAGCCCTCGGTATCGAAGCTGCCGTCGTCGCGGCGGAACTTCATCAGGTTGATCGAGGCCAGGTTGCAGGCCGAATCGTCGACGTGCATGTACTCGGAGCAGTTGGCAACGATGAAGCCGTCGACCAGGTAGGAGTGGTGGACCGGCTCGGAGAGGTTGTAAACGACTTCCTGGCCGTCATCCTCACGAGAAACCAGTCTGGTGAAGCCCTTGGTCGCGTACTGTTCGGTTTCGCCCAGAATCGCGGTAAGCGCGGCTCGTTTGCGCGGAGTAGAGAAGTTGATCCGCTCGGCAAACCGGGCCATGTCGCTGCCGGTGATCCGCAGGTCGAAGCCCTCGCGCGAGATGTACTCGACCTCGGTTCCGTCCTTGCGCGTATAACCGAAAGAAGGTCGGTCGCTCTCGGAGACCCGGTAGATCCGACCCCGGATACCGAAGGTGTTGAGCAGGCTCTGCGCGTCCTTGAGCAGTTTCTTGCTGCGGCTGCCGAGGCCGATGTACCGGTTGGCCTTGCCGCCACCCTCTACTCGGGAAACGCAGCCGTCGGCGCCGAACAGACCGGCCAGGAATCGGGCCTGAATCTCCGGGGGTGCGGAAAGAACCGAGTTCGGTACCCGCTTTTCGTGAGCCCGCGCGCTGGTTACGCCGAGACCCTGGAACAGTTCGCGGACCGCGGCACTGCCGACCCTGAGCTGGACCGTGCCGTTGTCCATTTCCTGCCTGGAGACGCCTCCAAAGAGTTCGGTCAGCTCAAGCTCGTGGGAGTCGGCCATGCCGTCGGCAAGGTCGTCCCCACCGTAGGTCCAGTTGGTCTGGACGGCGGTCAGGCAACCGTCGCCGATCAGGTGGCCGGTCAGCTCGGCCAGCGAGTCACTCCAGTGAGTGGGCATCGCCGTGTGGGTCAGCGATCCTCCCCGGCTGAAGGACCCGGCCAAAGCCTCGACCTTGACCGGAAGCTCGGCGGGAGCCTCGCTGGCAGCGGTGACGCTGTCGTTGAGCAGGATGCGGTCGTCGCTCGTCAGAGCTTCGGCGGCTACGTATCCCCGCTCGGTCCACAGCTTGTGGTTGGGCGTGCATCGCAGGGTGGCGCCGTTGGAGAATTCGAGGTTGACGATCGGCTTGATCCCGGTTTGTCTTACCTCAAGCGGGGTCGAGACGGTCACCCCCTCACCCTTGGCAAGCGGGTCGGCGCCGTTCTCACCGGCGGTCGAGCGGTGGCTGTAGACGTCGACCTTCTCCCCCGCGGTCCTCTTGGCGTAGAGATCGCCGATTGGCATAAGACCCCTGGTGGTGTGGACCCGGGCGTCGGCCGGGAAGCACGGGTTGGAGGCGTTGATCCTTCCCGAGTTCGGGCAGGTGTGCCAGCGGTTGATGATCGTGTCGTACTGGATGCCCGGGTCGGCGCACTGCCAGGCGGCGTCGGCGATCTGATTCATCAGGTCCCGGGCCTGCAGGGTCTTGGTCACCGAGCCGTCGGTCCGGGCGAGCAGGTCCCAGTCGGCGTCGTCCCGGCAGGCCTCCATGAATTCGTCCGAGACCCGGACCGAGTTATTGGCGTTCTGGTACTGGATCGAGGTGAAGCCCTCGCCGTCGATCGACATGTCGAAGCCGGCGTCGCGAAGCGCGCCCGCCTTCTTTTCCTCTTTCGCCTTGCACCAGACGAAGTGCTCGATGTCCGGATGATTGACGTCCAGCACGACCATCTTCGCCGCGCGACGGGTCTTGCCGCCGGACTTGATCGTGCCTGCCCAGGAGTCGGCGCCGCGCATGAAGCTGACCGGGCCGGAAGCGGTTCCGCCCTTCTTCAGCTGCTCCATCGAGCCGCGGATGTTGGAGAGGTTGATGCCAGAGCCGGAGCCGCCGCGGAAGATCTTGCCTTCCTTGGTGTTCCAGCCGAGGATCGACTCCATGGTGTCTTCGACGCTGAGGATGAAGCAGGCCGAGCACTGCGGTGTCTCCTCGAAGCCGACGTTGAACCAGACCGGCGAGTTGAACGCGGCCTGCTGGTGGAGCAGGATCGCCGTCAGTTCGGCCTCAAAGGCTTCGGCGTCGTTGTCAGAGGCGAAGTAGTCGCCCTTTCGGCCCCAGCCGGCGATCGTGCCGGCTACGCGGCTGATCATCTGCTTGACCGAGTTCTCGCGCTCATCCGAGCCGAGCTGGCCGCGGAAGTACTTCTGGGCGACGATGTTCGTCGCGTTCTGGGACCAGCTCCGGGGAAATTCCACACCCCGCTGCTCGAAGACCGGCTTGGCCGGATCGCCGATGACGGCGTCGCGCAGCTCCCACTCGACTTCGTCAAAGGGGTGTACGCCCTCCCGGGTCAGACGGCGTTCGACGACGACGCCGTCGGGGTTGATCCTCGGTGAATCGACTGCTGAATGGGACTGGGACATGCTCTCTCGCTCTCTCCTGGTGATGACGGGGCTCTGAATCTGAATCTTGTTTTCGGAAATCTTTTCGGCGTCGCGGGGCGGTGCCGGGATCAGGCGTACTGCTCAGTTGTTTCTGCTCATATCGGGGGTCAGACGGTAAAGCTCGGCCTGGACGTCTTCGACGTCAAGCTGGCGGTAGACGGCGGCGAACTGGAGGTACGCGACCTGGTCGATCCGCCGCAGTCCGGCGAGGCACATCTCACCGATCTTTGCGGCGTCGATCTCCCCGCTGGTCCGGACGGCCGCGGTTTCGATCCGATTGACCAGGGCGTCGATCGCCTCGGTGCGGACGGGACGTTTGTGCGAGGCGCGCTCGAGGCCGCCGCGCAGCTTGACGCGGTCGAACGGCTGGCGACTGCCGTCGCGCTTGCGAACGAACAGCGCCTGCGTATCGCAGCGCTCATATGTGGTGAAGCGATGCTCGCAGGCCGAGCATTGGCGCCGGCGGCGCACAGAGGCTCCTTCTTCCGAGCCGCGGCTCTCAAGAACCCGGCTCCCCTGGTGTCCACAGTGGGGGCATCGCACATGACGAATGATACTAGGAGTAGGGTCGGACACCTTCCCTGAACACCACATATAGCGTTCAAGCAGGAAGACCACCTCGGTCTTTGCGGGATCTCCTTCCCCCCTTACCCCACCGGTAGCCCCCGATCAGGCGCCCTGTACGATGGTCAGGTGACGAACGGCGAAGATCCCGAACACGGAAGCGAGCCCCACGAGAGCGCTCCTGGCATGCGGGAGAAAGCCGCCGCAGCCCGTGAGAGCGTGGCCGACAAGGCCTCCATTGCCCGTGAGAACGCGGCCGGCATGGCGGCCACTGCGCGTGAGAACGCGGCCAGCGCGCGCGAGGGCGCGGTCGAGAAGGTCGGGGTCGCACGTGATGCCGCGGTTGAGAAGGCAGGCGCAATCCGTGACTCCGCGGCCGAGACGATCAAGGCGGTCAAGCCCAAGTTCCGGGGGGTCTCCCACGAGTGGGCCTTCTTTCTCTCCCTCGGCCTGGGTATCTCGCTGCTGCTGCTCGCCGACACCCCGCGCAAGCTGCTCGCCGTCTCCATATATGCGGCCTCGCTCTGCGCCCTGTTCGGCACCAGCGCCCTCTACCACCGGGTCAACTGGAAGACCTCGAAGGCCCGCACCCTGATGAAGCGGCTCGACCACTCGATGATCTTCTTCCTGATCGCCGGCACCATGACTCCGTTCGCCCTGCTGACCATGAGCGGCACCTGGTCCACGGCGATCCTGATCGCAGTCTGGGCGGGAGCCGCCATCGGCGTCCTGATCGAACTGCTCTGGACGACCTCGCCAAAATGGGTCAGCGCGACCATCTATGTCGTGGTGGGTTGGATCGGCGCGGTTGCCTTCCCGCAGATCGTCGGCACGGCCGGAGTGGTCGCGGGGCTGCTGATCGCCACCGGCGGCATCCTCTACACGGTCGGCGCCGTGGTCTATGCGACCCAGCGGCCTGATCCCAACCCGACCTACTTTGGCTATCACGAAGTCTTCCACCTGCTGGTGATCGCCGCGGCCGCCAGCCACTTTGCCGCGATCGCCCTTTTCGCTCTGTGAGCCCCGGCACTGCCGGTCCCGCCGAGCCGCTCGAGTGGAGTTCGATCCCGGTCGGCGGCGTCAAGACCCGGCTGCTCCAGGCCGGGCCCCATCAGGCCTCCGAGGCGATCGTCTTCATTCACGGCAACCCCGGCTCGGCATCGAACTGGACCGGACTGGTCGGGGAGACTGGCCGGCTCGGTCGTGCGGTCGCCTTCGACCTTCCGGACTTCGGCCAGACCGTTGCCCAGCCCGGTTTCGGCAATACGGTCGAGGAGTACGCCGACTTCGTCGATCAGGCGCTGGAGACGCTGGGCATAAGCAGCGCCCAACTGGTGCTTCATGACTTCGGCGGTCCGATCGGGCTGACCTGGGCAGCGGCGAATACCGACCGGGTCGCCGGGGTGACCCTGATCGACACCGGGGTGCTGCTCGATTACAAATGGCACCGCCTGGCCCGGATGTGGCAGACCCCGTTGCTGGGGGAGCTGCTCAACGCCTCGATCTCCCGCCCGGTCTTCCGCCGCCTGATTACGTCACCTGAGCCGCGCGGACTGCCTGCCGGGTTCGTCGACGAAATGTACGACGACATCGACCACCGGACCAGGAGCGCGGTGCTGCGCCTCTACCGCGACCAGAAGAAGATCGGCAAGACCTCGAAGCTGCTCGTCCCGCCGCTCGCCGCCGCCGACATCCCCGCGCTGGTGATCTGGGGCGGCGGGGACTCGTACCTGCCGGTTCCCCTCGCCGAACGCCAGAAGGAAGCCTTCCCTTCGGCCGAGGTCCACGTGCTGCCCGGCTCCGGCCACTGGCCCTTCATCGACGATCCGGCCACCGTCACCCGCCTGCTGACGGAGTTCCTGCGGGCAAGCGTCTGACCGGTCCCTGACGCCGGACCCGTCTCAACCCGGCGGGAGCTCGCCGGCCTCGATCGCCGCGAGTACGGCGCAGCCGGGCTCGGTGCGGTGCTGGCAGTCGCGGAACTTGCAGTACTGCGACAGTCTTTCGATTTCGTCGGCGCGCTCGTCCGGGGGTTCTTCGACCAGCAGGCCCGGGGCTCGAAGGCCGGGGGTGTCGATCAGCAGGGTGCCGCAGGGCAGGCCGATCATCTCGCGGCTGGTGGTCGCGTGGCGGCCGCGGTCATCTTTGGCGCGGACCTCGGCCGTCACCTGACGGTCGTAACCGAGCAGGGTGTTGGCCAGGGTGGACTTTCCGACCCCGGAGGAGCCGAGCAGAACGACCGTCTCGGTGGGGGTCAGGCTCTCGCGCAGCCGGTCGAGCCCCCTCAGGGTCTCGGAGCTGAAGGCGAACACCTCAAGGTTCGGGAAGCGCTCGCGGGTCTCCTTGACGGTGGGGTCGGCGTCCTCGACCAGGTCCGACTTCGAGAGCGCGACCACGGTCCTGGCACCGGAAGCCTCGGCCATCGCGACCATGCGGCTGAGCCGCTCGATTTCATGGTCCTTGTTAAGTGAGCTGAGCACGATCACCACGTCGACGTTCGCGGCCAGCACCTGGACCCGGTCCCGGTCGGCCGGTGAGCGGCGGGCGAGTCTGGTCCTGCGCGGCAGGATTTCGTGGACGGTGCCGTCTTCGTCGGCCTCGACCCAGTCGCCGACCGTAGGCATCGCCGTCGCGTCGGTCTGGCCCTGGAGCATGCGGCCGGCCGGACGACCCTGGAGAGGCCCGTCCGTGGTCATCAGGTCGACGATGTGGTCTCGATGGAGTCCGGTGACCCTGGCCGGAAGTCGCTCCGGCCGTTGCTTCGAATCCCACTCCAGCTGCTCGGCGGGGGTCCAGCCGAGCGCGCCGAGCGTGACGGGCAGCGGCCCGCTCGCCAGGTCACTCAACCGCCGACTCCGGTGGCGGCGCCCGCCTTGGCCGACTCGATCAGCGCGAGCAGGTCGGGCTCACGGTCTTCGCGCAGCAGGGCGATCGGGTCGGGCTCGCCGTTGACGATGGTCTCGAAGAAGTCACGGCGGTCGTTGTAGGTCGGCAGGTTGCCTTTCGCCCATCCCCTCACCTCATTCAGGATCACGGCCAGGCGGGCGTACTCCTCGCCGTAGAGCTCGCCGATCTCACGCTTCATGCGCTTGGCCAGCGCGGGGGAGGATCCGGCGGTGGAGATCGCGATCGCCAGCGGGCCGGTGCGCACGATCGCCGGCAGGATGAAGTTGCAGAGCGGCGGCACGTCGGCGACGTTGATCAGCATCGCCCGCTCTTCGGCGTCTTCATAGACCTTGATGTTGACCTCGGAGTCGTCGGTGGCAGCGATCGCCAGGAACATTCCTTCGAGGTCGGCCGGACCGGCGTAGGCGCGCTGATGCCA
>Ga0105048_10005577_pt1 | contig 20308 bp, 19 predicted proteins | sample MAT05_FD_78382 | JGI IMG/M metagenome (GOLD analysis project Ga0105048, IMG submission 78382) | Freshwater microbial communities from Lake Fryxell liftoff mats and glacier meltwater in Antarctica - MAT-05 | ecosystem: Environmental > Aquatic > Freshwater > Ice > Liftoff microbial mat | place...
GGCCTACATCGGCGTGCTCATTGACGACCTCGTGACCAAAGGCGTCGATGAACCATATCGCATGTTCACCTCACGTGCCGAGTACCGCTTGCTACTGCGGCACGACAATGCGGATCTGCGCCTCGCGCCGCTGGGCCGACGGGTCGGTTCCGTTTCCGATGATGCCTGGGAACGCTTGCAAAGAAAGCAGCAGGGAATTGAGAGTCTACAAAAGCTATTGACGAGTACGAAGTCCGACGGAGACAACCTTGGCACCTGGCTCCGCCGCACCGGCACGGAATGGGACAACCTGTGTGAACGCCACCCGCCACTACGCGAATGGGGCACGCAGCCGGAAGTGATCGAGCAGGTTGTGCTTGAAGCGAAATACGGCGGCTACATCGAACGCCAAGCGACGGAAGTGGAGCGATTCCGCCGCATGGAAGGCAAGCGCATTCCGGATACGTTCGATTATGCCGCCGTGCCGCAGATGCGCATGGAAGCGAAGGAGAAACTCGCTCGCGTCCGCCCCGCCAGCGTCGGTCAAGCCAGCCGCATCAGCGGCATCACCCCTGCGGACCTCGCCGTGCTGTTGTTCTACTTGGAATAACGGGCGGTCTCACGAGTTCGAGCGGCTACAAGGGGTTGCGGCCCTGGAGTACGCGGAGCACCACGACTATCAGGATCACGACCAGCAAGAGGTGGATCAAGCCACCGCCGAAGGGCGAGATGAACGCCCCTAACAGCCAGAGGATGAGCAAGATCACGACGATCGTTTCGAGCGAGTATCGAGGCATGTGAATCTCCAAGGCAAAGCATTTGACGAGATGTGTGAACAGGCTGTATTATCGCCTATGACTGTCAGTGATTCAACCATATATATAGATTCTTAACCACCGAAAAACGATTGCCGCAGGAGTTCTGGTTCCACCTTACCAAAGGTGCGGGCGCGGCCCGTTCGCAAGTTCACGAACGTCACTTCCGCAGGTGAGAACAGCAGCGGGTCGATCTTGTAGAAGTCGCCATAGCGGGCATAGAGGTCGGCGAAGAGCGCGCCGTGATCCTTCGAACCGCTCGACGGCACCTTCGGGCCGATGGCGTCAATGACATCGTCATCCGCCCGCACCCAGAGGGTAACGCGACCACCATAAAGAATCGCGTCGTTGGTGCGGCCGATGGCAGCGAGTTCTTCTGCGGCGACCGGCGGCAGCGGGGCGACACCAAAGCCCGAGACGAGCTGCGTGAGATCGAACTTGAGTTCATGCAACTTGTGAATGGCGGTTTCGACGGACCGCGCGACCACCTGAATGGTCCCGGCGATGCTCGCGGCGGGGGCGACCAGCAGCGTCAGCTTTTCCACATCCGTCGGCAGCTTCGCCACCAGATGCATGATGACATCTTCGCCGGGAAACTTGCGGCTTTCGAGCACGCCGACCGCGCATGCGGCTGTCTCCTTGGCGTGGATGTGCTGGAAGAGTTCTTCCCTCGCTGCGACCGCGCGAAACGGCCCGGAACCCATAGCGAAGAAACGGTCGACCTGCACCTGCCAGCCAGCGTATTGCGAACCGAGGCAGGCCCGAACCGGATGGTCCGTGGCCACTTGCACCTCGGGGCCGAACTCACCGCTGCCGAGCGTGACGGTGCCAAGGTCGGCCATGCAAGTTCGCGCCAACAGCAGGCCCGCGGAGAGGCTGCCGGTCGCGCCAACACCGCAATCGAGAATGCGTGCCCCGCCAACACGAGACACGCCAATCCGCAAATCCTCGGCGTGGGCTTCGAGTTCATCCGCCAGCCGCCAGGCCCGCTCATTCATGGTCAACATGTCAATCCCTTTCATCTCGGCGTAGGTACTCCCAATAGTAAGTCTAGCCCGGCGGCAGTTTGTTTCATCTTCTGCAAACAAAGCTCTTGCGATGGAGCGGAAGCGAACAGCGTGAGGACAGGTTGCCCGGCGTCGATGATCGTGCCCGGTTGTGGGATGTCCGCGAAATCGTGAATGCGCCAGACATCCGTGCAATTTGCAAGCGATACCATCCACGGCCCGGTGGCTGGAAAGGTGATGGTTTTCGCGGCGTAGTAGATGCCCTTGCCGACAACCAGATTCGGCACGGACGCTGCCTTCGGTTTCCGAGGCGACTTCCAGTATGCGGAGCGATGCCAGTCCAACACCTCAATGCCCCAGGCCAATTCGTAGAGTTCGGACGAGGCCGGGTAACGCGGATTCACTTCGATAATGTTGGCCCAATCTCCGTCGTGAACGAAATCGATACCATACACGCCGCGTAAGCGGAGCCGCTCGCCGATGCGAACCGCCGTCTGGGTCACGTCGTTACAGTCGAGTTTCCCAATCGGAAATGGCCCGAGGTTGCCAGCGTAGCGAAACAGTGGCGCGTGCAACCACGATGTACCAATGAGTTGTTCCGTGATGCCGAACGTTTGCTGATCGAAGGCGAGTGCCGACATCGACCGACCGGGTACGAACTGCTGGTAATAGTGTGCTACAGACGGTTGATCTTTATGATTGGCTTCGCTGATGCCGAATCCCCCCGAGCCAGCGAGCGGCTTGCGTAACCATCGTTGATTACTTGGTAACCCTTTCGGTGTGGGTCGAACTTCAGGATGGGCCAAGCCATTGACGCCCAGCAAATGCGACAGCCGAAATGGATCGCGGACAGTGGCGAGTTGGTCGGGCCCATTGCCCCAGAGTTGACGGTTCGTGGAGATCGCGGCGACGACATCCGGATAGTTTTCTAGCCCGCCGGTGTACATCCACGGTCCTGGGGGTGCCTGCTTCGCCAGTTCAACGAAGCCCTGCGAGTAGTCCGCCAACGGGCACTGCAAGACATCGCAAAGTCGGCGTGTATCGGCATCGGCGAAGAGATCGATCACGAAGGGGCGCAAGCCTGCGCGGATCGCGGAGGCCGCCGCCGCGCGACCGCTGGCACCGATGATTAGCAAGGAACCTGTCAATCCGTCACCGGCGTTTTGAAGCCAAGTTGACGCCGGAACCACTGGAATTCCTTGGAGCGGATGACGCTTGGTACGTTGGCGTAGTCATCTGTCCAGGCGGGCACGCCATCGAGTATCTCCATCGCGTCCCAGCGCCCTGAAAAGGCGATCGCGGTGCCGCCGACCAGCGCTGACAGATCGTACTTGGATGCCTCGCCGAGCGGTCGACCGAGTTCGCTCGCATTGCGGGTCAACACCACCCACGACGATGAGGTCTTGCCGGGGTTCAATGTTGACGTCGATTTCTTCGGATCGAGTAAGTGATCGGTATCGAGGATTGTTTCCCGGCACACCCGGCAGGTCAGCCCGACTTCCTTGGCGATTGCGGCAACAACCGGTTCAAGCTGGATGTAGCGGTTGGAAATGTGCAGGGCGAGCAAGCCATTCTCCGCGAGTCGCTTCTCGTACAGCCGTAGCGATTCGACCGTTAACAGGTGGATCGGAATCGAGTCCGAACTGAAGGCGTCAATCAGCAACAGGTCGTATTTCTTGTCGGTTGGTTCTTCGAGTTTGAGGCGGGCGTCGCCGAGGATAAAGTCGATTTTCGCCCCGCGATTGCGGGCATCGTCAATGTAAGTGAATGGGCCATAAATTGGCGGCTTACCGAGCTTCACGTCCTTCGCGTTCATAACCCGCGTCGGTTTCTCGACCATGTCGATAACGGACGGATCGATCTCGTAGAAAGTGAGGTTCATGCCGTCGATGGCGTAACACGAGACGGAGCCGGTGCCGAGGCCGACCATGCCGACGTTGGGTAAGCGGTTGGACTTCTCGCGGGTCCGGCGGAACGACTCGCTAAACATGTCGCCGACCGGGCCGGTGCGGTGGTAGTACGTCAGCGGATCTTTGGTGTTATCCCACGATGCCTGAGCACCCACGAGGGCGAGCGCTTCCCAGCCCGTGGCACCTGCTGCCCATCCTGCGGCACTGCCCAACATCTGCAAGTGATCGCTCAGCATCGGCGGTGAGCCTGATGTCATTGCTTCGGGAATCGGCCCATTATCCTTGCTGTACATTTGAATTCGGAACGGCCCGCTAAATTGGCTACCGTGCGTAGTCGTGCCGTGGGCCAGGACATTCAATACGTAATGGAGTTCATATCCGCCTTTACTGTGGACGTCGTATTCAATCTCGCCATCGTCGGTCTTCATCTCCTTGATGTGACGGAAGAACGTTCGCTCCACTTCCGTATCCGTGAACTCGTTCACCTTGAGGATGCCATAGAAACTCCGCGTCGTGAACTTGGTTGATTCGTTCTTTGCCTCGGTCAGATAGAAGACGAACAGCACGGCGGCCACGCAAAGCCCGAATCGCAGCGGCCGATCGATGAACAGGAAGCAGGCCATACATGGCGGTGCATAGGTGAAGAACAACCGAACGGTTTTCCAATCCACATGCGATTTGGTTCCGAGTTGCCTGAAAACCCAGCCTATCGCATCGGCAATGTCATTGCAGCGGTTGATATAGAACGTCCTTCCTTGCGCGGCGTAGAGCGCGGCGACGAAGATCATCATCATGAGTGGAATCAATCCATCCAGAACCACTCGCATCATGCTGCGGAATTTTTCTTTCTCGATGTTGTCAGCGGTTTTCGGTTTCTCAACCTTTGGGTTATCGTCTACAGCATCGGAGAAGGACGGAATCAACATGCAGCCAATGGCAATGGCGATGGGGTACTCGTAGGTGTACGGCAGGAACAGAGGTGCCACGATGGCGTTGAACAAGCCGCCGAGCATGCCGCCGACCGACATCCACAGGTAGAACTCGGTGAGGTGCTTGGCATCCGGCCTGTCGCGGGCCAGTTCCGAATGCATCAGCAACGCGGCCAGGAAATATGCGCCGAGGTGCAGCGCCAACAGTGCGAAGGTGCTTAAACCCCGCACTTGCGAGGTGATGACGAAGACCAGGATCAGCGTCGCCACGGGGGAGACGTTGGCCAGCACGGGCCGGAACCAACTCGGCGTGGTGGCGAAGGCGATGATAAACGTGAGCAGATAAAGTGCGAGCGGAATCACCCAGAGCATCGGCACGGAGGCGATGTCCGTGGTCATGTGCGTGGTGACACCGAGCATGAGGCTGGAGGGAACGAACGCCCAGCCTAGCCAGCGGAGCCGCCGCGCGAGTGGGATGCTGTGCGTGAGTTCCGGATATTTGCGATCAGTTAGTGTCTTTGTGGGTTCCGGTGCGCGAAGGGGATTACATGCCGCCCGGCCGCATTGCAGCGTCAGCCCCAGTAGTAACAGGAACCCGGCACCAAAGAGCCACGTTTGCTGGATTACCAACAAGCTCGGTTCGGTGACCATCGGGTATGCCAACAGCGACAGTAAACTGCCAGCGTTACTCGCCGCATACAGAAAGTACGGATCTTTCGAGGATGGATGCCCGGTGGCGGAGAACCAGCGTTGCAGCAATGGCGCGCTCGTCGACAACGCGAAGAACGGCAGCCCGATCGCAAGCAACAACATCGCCAGTACATTCACGAACGGGAAGCTCGACCCCTGCGGCGAGAGGGATCGCACGATCGGAATCGGCGTGCGGGCTTCAGTTAGCGCGATGCCGATGCCCATCACTGCCGCAGTGGTTAATAGCACGCCGATGTGGATTGTGACTTGCTTGCGAATAGATGCGATGCCACTTAACTTGTGCGCGTAGAGATAGCCCAGCAATAAGAGTGCCTGAAAGAACAACATGCAGGTGTTCCAGACACCGGCCCCACCGCCCAGCAGAGGCAGCACCATTTTGCCAACCATCGGCTGGACCATGAATAGCAGCGTGGCGCTGACGAAGAGCGTGAGGGCGAAAAACGCGGGCACAGGCCATATCCTCGAGATTGATTCCTCTTGTTAGCCCGACACGCAAGCGAGGGACGGCGCGATGAACGAATGCACTTGGGCATTGGTTAGCTCATTGTCCCTCGTGTCGTCCCTCGCTTGCGCGTCGGGCTAACAAAACTTCGGGCTAACAAGAACGTGATATTTAATCATCCAGCCCGGCGCCAAACGAATCTTCCTCAACCACTGGCTTCTTCACTGGCGGCGGCTTCGGTGCCACCACGGGTGGTGGCGGTGGTGGAGGCGGAGGCGGTGGGACGACTGCTGCAACGGGTGCCGCTGGCCGTGTGACTTTCTTCACCGGTTCGGCAGCGAGCTTCGGCACTGCCACAACCTTGCGTGGCTCGGCAGCGGGTGCTTTTGGCTTCGGCACCACTTTCTTGGCCGGTGCCGTCGTTGGTTTGCTTGCGGCAGTGCCTGGTCGGGTCGGCGTTCGCGCTGCGGACCCTCCCGGCGCGTAACTTGGCACTTCATCCAAGTCGTCGTCGAACGTATCGACATCGTCGATCAAAGAACGGCCCAGCTTCGGCGTATCTTCATCATCCTCGTCGTCATCGTCCTGCGGACGAGATTGCCGCGCAGCCGGGGCTGATTGGGGTTGCGGCTGCACCGGCGGTCGAACGGGCGGCGGAGGTGGTGCTGGGGTCGCGGGGCGGAACTGTTGCGGCTGCACCGGGGGAGGCAGAGTCAACGGAGGCCGCGCGATTTGCGGTCCACGCAGCGGCGGGTGATCGTCCTCGCGGCGGTCGTATTCCGCTGGTCCCGCTGGTCTACCCTGCGGTTGCCGTGGCGGTGCTTCCAATTGACGCGGCGGTACTTCTAAATGACGCGGTGGCACTTCCAACTGTCGCGGCGTCGCTTCTAATTGACGTGGCGGCTCCGGTTGGCGACCGCGTGACCCGTGAATCGCCAGTGGCGGGGCCGTCGGCAGCATGGTCGCAATCGGCGAACGGATTTCCCCGCCGAAGCGAATCACCACATAGGTGCCGCTGGTCTTGTGCTTCTCAATTTCGATCAGGGAGTAACGCTGGGCATCTTCGAGGAGGTCGCTGAACGTGCGATAACCGTGGTATTCCTCATTGAACGAAGGCTTCTTCCGCTTCATGGTGTCCTTCACCATGGACGAGAAGATTTGATCCTTGTTCTCGCGCCGCAGGGCCACCAGCGAATCGAGCAGCAGCGCGAACACCTTTCGCTTCGCTTCCGGCAGCATCGCATTCTCGGACAGCGGCGCAATCGCGGGCCGGTCGAGATCCTCGTAATAAATGAACTCGTCGCAGTTATCGCGGAGCAGGTTCGAGGTGGCTTCCACGAGCCCGAGGCCGATGACGTGCTTGCCTAGCTCCTTCAACTTGGAGACCAATGGCGAGAAGTCGCTATCGCCAGAGACCACCACGAAGGTGTCGATGTGATCCTTGGAATACGCCAGGTCGATTGCATCGACGACGAGGCGAATATCTGCGGAGTTCTTCCCCGTCAGAGATCGCTTGGGAATCTCGATAAGTTCGATCGCGGCTTCATGCAACGAACCGGCGTAGCCGCCGAAGCGGCTCCAGTCGGCGTATGCCTTTTTGGCGACGATCTTCCCTTTCTCGACCAACCGTTCAAGAACCTTCTCGATCTGGAAGCGGTCGCGTCGACCACCAAAGCCCAGCGCCAGGTTCTCGAAGTCGATGAAGACGGCCAGGATCCGTTCGCCGTCGCCGGCACGGTGGTGTTTCATATGTGTTTAGGCCCGAAGGAGCCGACGGCGGGTACGCAGAGGCCGACGGCTTCTCGCATATCATGCAGTTTGGCGAAGCAAACGACAACTGCGAACCGGCGAGACTAGCGATAGAAATTGATTTTTGGATATTCCTTCTTGGCTTTTTGAAAGACCGCATCGCTGACTTTTGTTCCAGAGAGGAAGAACGAATTCGCCTTAGGCAACTTGACTAATTGAAGAAAACCCGTGTCTCCAAGCTTGGTGTCAAGCACACTCAATAATTCCAACTCCGCTAATTTGCTTATGGAGAGTGCTGCAGTATCGTCGAACCATAAAGCCAACCCTTCGCAACTAGAGTGACTCAAATAGTTCAACATCCAACAGGCTCAAATCAAATTCAAAAATTGAAGGCAGTCGAGCCGCTACGATGGCCAGATATTTTAGTTTTGGGAGTGTAGCAAATTCCTTTACTCTGGATTCAGTAACATTGGTGGTGAATTGCAGGGTAATGCTATCTATAGTTTTGCATGCAGCGAGCGATTTAATGCCAGCATCTGACACTGCTTTACCCTCAATGATAATAACTTCCAGTTTTGGCATCACTGCGATGAGCTTGAGGTTTTCATCCGTTGTTTGCTTGCATCCCTCCAAGTTAACGACTTGCACGGTTTTGGCTTTCGCAATGATCTTGAAGTCATCTGCCACAAGGTTTTCTCCTTTCACAATGAGGCAATTTAATCTTTCTCCCTTCCAATTATCTTTGAACAGCCATCCCTTCGACTTAAAAAATGCCACGACTTCCGGGTCTTCATCGCTAATCGACGGGCCAGTTGGTTGAACCGTCGTAGTGCCACCTCCACTCTGCGTTGGTGCCGAGCCCTCCTGCCTTGGTGTCGGGCCACCCTTGGGGCCCACATCCCACCATAAAAGTAAATACCGCCAGTAAGCTCACGAGCGGGGCAATGAGATTCTTCATGTCTTCCTCCAGATTCCGATTTGACGGAATTCAGATTGTACTTCTCACGACGAGCTTCGATAAATAAGGGGCAGAATTCAGGAACGATCGATGGTAGAACTTACCGCATATTCGAATCTTAGCTTTACCACGCTGTCGGCGAGAGTACAATGATCTCTACTGCTTGGAGGCTCTGCAATGACGATCATCGCTCCTGTATTTAAGAAGTTGTTACCGCCACTCGAATCGGGCGATGTGCTGCCGCGCGATGAGTTTGAACGTCGCTATCATGCCATGCCCGAGACCAAGAAGGCCGAACTGATTGAAGGAGTCGTGCATATGCCATCCCCGGTTCGTTGGGAAGCTCACTCCACGCCGCATGTCGATCTGGCCGGGGTTTTCTGGTATTACTGCTCATTCACTAAGGGTTGTCAAGCCGGTGACAATGGGACTGTTCGCCTGGATGTCGATAACGAACCACAACCCGATATCACGCTCATCATCCGTCCGGAATGTGGTGGCCGCATTGTCATCAGTGAGGATGGATATCTCGAAGGCGCTCCAGACCTCGTTGCGGAGATCGCCGCGAGTACAGTCAGTATTGATGTGAACCAGAAGTTGAAGGTGTATCGCCGCAATCAGGTTCGTGAATACATGATCTGGCGAGTCCTCGATGAGCAACTCGATTGGTTTATCTTTCAAAATAACAGCTTCGAACCCCTCCTGGTCGATGAGGCTGGCGTGATGCGTAGCCAAGCTTTCCCAGGCCTCTGGCTTAACGTGAACGCCCTACTACGCGGTGATTCGCAGGCGGTACTTTCGACATTGATGACCGGCCTGGCTTCTGCGGAACACGCCACGTTTGTGGAGAAGTTACAGCCTGGAAAATAACGGCGTATGCCTTTTTGGCGTCGACCTTCCCTTTCTCGACCGGCATCAGTCTGGCACCTCTCCTTTATTCGTGGCTTCTATTATCTTGGAGAATAGGCCGACAGTATGTAGGATATTCCACAGTTGAAAGGATGCCTACACTTTTCTGAGGTTGCCAATGGTCCGCAAGTTAACTCTGGCGACACTACTCGGCCTGTTCAGCATGGCCGCCGTGATTGCCGCCGATGGCGACAAGCCAGACGCCAAAGAAGGCAAAGGCAAGTTCGACAAATCCAAGCTCTTCGAGAAGATGGACGCCAACGGCGATGGCAAAATCACCAAAGAAGAGTACAAGAAGTCTCAAGAAGCGATGTTAGAGAAGATCAAGGATAAACTCGGCGACAAGGCCGATATGATGACCAAGATTTTCGAGAAGATGTTCGACAAGATGGACGCGGACAGTGATGGCGTGGTCACCAAGGAAGAGTTCGAGAAATTTCAACCCACCATCGGTGGCGCAGGCAAGGGTAAGTTCGACCTCGAGAAGTTGAAGAAGCTCAAGGAAAAGAAGGACGAGTAATTTCCCTCACGCTGGTAGCACTTCGGCGAAGAAACGCAGCCAGTTGCCATGCATGATGTCGGCGATGGCAGTCGATGTATAGCCGCGCGATTCGAGGATTGGTACCAGCTTCTGCAAGTCCGCGATCGTGTGCAGGTCCGATGGCGTCTGTTCATAGCCGTAGCCGCCGTCGAGATCGCTGCCAATGCCCACATGAGTGTGATTCCCTGCCAGCTGGCAGATGTGGTCAATATTCTCCGCCACGCGTTCCAACGTCACTTCAGGTTTGGATTCACCGCGGACCCAGCCGGGTTGCAGCATCACGGCGTCGAGAGCCATGCCAAGGACGCCGCCACGACGGATGACGCTGCGAATCTGTTCGTCGGTGAATTGTCGCTGCCAGTCGCAAAAGTGTCGAGCGTTTTGATGGCTGGCAAGTACACGTCCACCAAACAACTCCATGGCCTGTCGAAACGAACGATCGGACAGATGCGTCAGATCCAGTGCAATGCCGAGTTCTTCGATCAACCTCAGCAATGGGATGGCATCGACTGAGAGGCCGATCTCGCTGCGAGTACCACCGCCGTAACGGTTCGCGCCGTAGTGCGTCAGGCCGATGGCCCGCAGGCCGTATGCGTGCCATTCGCGGATGGTCTCCGGTTCCAGCACCGCGTCGGCACACTCCATACTGATGATGCAGCCGAAGGGCGTCTCACTCGGTGCCGTATGCCAAGCGGATAGATGCGAGGCAAGGTCTCCGCGCGTCTTCAGTACTCGCACCCAACCGGTGCGTTCCATCGCCCGATAATACGCCAGCTGCGCCCACGCCGAGGCATAACAGGCCTCTGCGGTGGTGTAGCCGATGGCATGGTCGATCGCGGGTTCATACCGCGCGAACAAGGTGGCGACACCTAGCCCGACTTCCCCTTTGCGGAGTTCCGGGAATGTCACCGTGCCCGTGCCGCGCCCGGCAGCGGTCATCTTGGCGGTCTTTTCGAGTACCCGAATTTCCGTCACGCTGGCCCGCAGATCGCGGTTCCATTCCACGGCATTGAACGCGAGATCGAGGTGGGCGTCGAAGATGAGCATGGTCCGTTGATTCCCCGAAGGGCCGAAGGGTTTAAGTACTCTCGAGTTTCATCTTATGGGCACAGATTGCCGACACCACATTGGGATAGCTCGCGGGCCGAGCAGGTATTTATACCATAACCCTGTTTCATCGAACCAACCAAGGCTTTCGAAATGCAATCGGTCCGCGATCATCTGGCGCTCGCGCCGTACGACTTCGACTTCTTCCAGGCCGTGCGACTGATGGAGCGGTTGTCGCCGGAGTTGCGCGCGGTCGGGCTAGATGGTTCGCCTTCGAATGAAGTGGTTCGCTTTCGTTCGCACCTGTCGCTGGCGTTCCCGCCGAGTCCGATCTACACACTCGAACCTGGCGATGAGTTCCGCCCCGTGCCGTTGATGACGGTCACGTTCCTCGGCGTGTACGGCCCGAACGGCGTGCTGCCGACGCACTACACGCAAATGATGATGGACTTGGTCCGCGATGTCCGCGGGCCGGAACGGCGCTCGATGCGCGACTGGTTCGACTTGTTCAACCACCGTTATGTTTCGCTCTTCTACCGGGCCTGGGAGAAGTATCGTTTCCATTTGAAGTACGAACGCGGCGAAGCGTTCCGCGCACAACCGGATGCGTTCACGCTCGGCCTACGCAGCGTCATGGGTCTCGGCACGATGGCGCACGATCACCGCCTGCACGTCACGGTGCCGGTGATTCCGACCAGTTTCGACCAACCATCGGTGAAGGCACTGGCGAAGATCGACGATCTCTCCCTTCTCTATTATGCCGGGCTGTTCGTGCAGCGGCCTCGAAACGCTTCCAACCTGCGGGCTATCCTGTCAGACTACTTTGACGCACCCGTGGAAGTGCAGCCTTTCCTCGGTCAATGGCTGCCAATACCGGAAGGGAACCAGACGCAACTGGGCATGCTGGGCACACTCGGCGAAAGTGCCGTGGCTGGCAGCCGCGTCTGGGAGATGCAATCCAAGTTCCGCCTCCGCGTCGGGCCGCTGCGCTACAAACGATTCGAGGATCTGATTCCGGATCGCCAGCCCGTGCCCGAACGCAAGACGTTCTTCCTACTCGCGCAACTGGCGATGCTGTTCGTCGGCCCGGAACACGACTTCGATGTGCAGCTTGTACTTGCGAAAGACGAGGTACCCGAAGCACAACTCACCGATGGAGAGGGTGCCGGCCCCCGCCTCGGCTGGAATATGTGGCTCACGAGCGGCTCTTGCAACCGCGATGTCGACGATGCCGTTTTCGATGCCGAATGGGTGACACAATGCAATTAGTTTGGGAACGAGCCGGAAGCTAAGCGACGATATACGCGGTATCCGTCGCTTACGCTTCCGGCTCGTAAAAGCGTGTTGACTCTGACTTCTGGGTGGTGACAATTACACAGCACTCCATCTCTCTCAAGGAACTCTCCCATGTCCACGGCAACCGCGAAGCCACACATCGTCCATAAGCCGAAAGTCAAAGACCGACAACTGCTGATCGGCGGGAAATGGCAAGACAGCCAGAGCGGCAAGAAGTTTTCCACACTCGATCCGAGTACCGGCGAGACCATCTGCCACGTCGCCGAGGGGGACGCCCCGGATGTCGACCTCGCCGTGAAGGCCGCCCGTCAGGCATTCGAACACGGGCCGTGGTCGCGCATGAGCGCTTCCGAGCGCGGCCGGTTGATGAACAAGCTTGCGGATCTCATCGAAGCCAATGCGGAAGAACTGGCCGCACTCGAATCGCTCGACAACGGCAAGCCCTACGCCGTCGCGTTGGCCGCGGATGTGGCCCTGACCATCAAGTGTTACCGCTATTACGCCGGTTGGGCGGACAAGATCCACGGCAAGACCATCCCCATTGATGGGCCGTATTTCTGCTACACCCGGCACGAACCGGTCGGCGTCGTCGGGCAGATCATCCCCTGGAACTTCCCCTTATTAATGCAGGCGTGGAAGCTCGGGCCAGCGCTCGCGGCCGGTTGCACGTTGGTGTTGAAGCCGGCGGAACAAACGCCACTCTCCGCGCTGCGAGTTGCGGAACTCGCGCAGGAAGCAGGCATTCCGGATGGTGTCATCAATGTGATCCCTGGCTTCGGGCCGACCGCCGGTGCCGCAATTGCCACCCATAAAGATGTGGATAAAGTCGCGTTCACTGGTTCCGGCGAGGTCGGCAAGATCGTGATGTCGGCGGCGGCAAACAGCAACATGAAGCGGGTCAGCCTCGAACTTGGCGGCAAGTCGCCCAACGTCGTCTTCGCCGATGCGGACCTCGACGCTGCGGTCGAAGGTGCCTACTTCGGCCTCTTCTTCAATCAAGGGCAGTGCTGCTGTGCCGGATCGCGGCTGTTCGTCGAAGAGAAGATTCACAAGGAGTTCGTCGGTCGGCTCGTCGAGAAAGCCAAGAAGCAGAAGGTCGGCGACCCGTTCGACCCGCACACCACGCAAGGGCCGCAGGTGTCGCAAGAACAATTCGACCGCGTGATGGGCTACATTGACAGCGGCAAGAAGGGCGGCGCCAACCTCGTCGTGGGCGGTAACCGCGTTGGCAACCGGGGCTATTTCATCGAGCCGACTATTTTCGACCACGTCAAGGACGACATGACGATCGCGCAAGAAGAAATCTTCGGGCCCGTGCTCAGCGTGTTGAGCTTCAAGGATGTCGGTGAAGTGATCGCTCGCGGTAACAAGTCCGTATTTGGCCTTGCCGCCGCCGTCTGGACCAAGGACATCACCAAGGCCTATCGCCTTGCTAACAGCCTCCGTGCCGGCACTGTGTGGGTGAATTGTTACGACGTGTTCGACGCTGCGGCGCCGTTCGGCGGCTTCAAGCAATCGGGCATTGGCCGCGAACTCGGCGAGTATGCATTGCAACTTTACACCGAGATCAAGACCGTCACCGTGGCGATGTAGTAGGAAAACCCCAGAGGACAGGAATGGTAACCGCCGCAGTCCGTGGCAGTAATTTGCAACGTGAATTCGTAGCCGCGAGCACAGCGAGCGGAGTATCATCTAAACATTGCCCGCTGCGGTCGCGGCTACGAATTCCATGTTTCTGCTCGTGTTGATGGAGAATACGGATGCCTGATTGGCTCACGAATACTTTCACGGATAGTACCACCCTTTCCACCAATGTCCTGGTCACCAGGCTTCTCGCGGCATTCGCCTTCGGTTGCACCGCTGCTGCGGTGCATTACATGACGGCACCACGCAATCGCGTTACCGATCGATCGTTTCTCGCAACTATGGTGATGCTCGCGATATTGATTGCTGTGGTCACCATTGTAATCGGCAATAATATTGCGAGAGCTTTCAGCCTGGCCGGTGTGCTGGCGATTGTGCGATTCCGCTCCGTGGTTAGCGACACGCGCGATACTGCCTTCGTCATCTATGCCGTGGTCACAGGCTTGGCTGTCGGTAGTGGTTACTTCCTGGAACCGTTTCTGGTTACGCCATTATTCATGCTGGCGGCCTGGATGTTCCGCTCCGATGCTGGTGTGAAGTTGCCCAGCCATGGGTCACTGATTTTACGCTACTCCACTACTCAGCCACTGGATGATAAAATCCAGGAACTGCTGAGTAAGCATGTGCCTGGCCATCATCTGACAGGGTTATCGACCGCACGCAGCGGGAGTGCCTACGAATTCGTTTACAGCATTCAGTTACCACCCGCAGACAAGGTTTTCGCGCTGGTCAATGAACTGGCCCGTATCGAAGGCATGCAAGGTGTCGAAATCAAAGGTCCATAAACTTCTGTTTTACATCAACATCCATTGCATTGAGTTTTCTCATGCGTCAACGCAGCCTGGGTAGCACGGGGATTGCCGTCAGTGAACTCGGGCTTGGCGGAATGTGACCATGCAATTGCTACGCACACATCATGTCGCGGTCATCTGCTCGGATTATGTGCGATCCAAACGCTTCTACACGCAAGTCCTGGGGCTAGAAGTGCTGGCGGAAGTTTACCGTGCCACGCGGGACTCGTACAAACTCGACCTGAAGCTGCTGGATGGGACGCAGATTGAGTTGTTCAGTTTCCCGCATCCACCACAACGGCCGAGCTACCCGGAAGCGTGTGGCTTGCGGCATCTGGCGTTCGAAGTCGCGGAAATCGACGCGGCAGTGGCTCATTTGCAATCGCATGCGGTCGCCGTCGAACCTGTGCGGGTCGATGAGTACACCGGCAAGCGGTTCACGTTCTTCACCGACCCGGATGGGTTGCCGTTAGAACTCTACGAACGATAGTGTGAAATCACTTATGCGAGTGTATACTGAGCCTGTACCGTTGACAGAGGGTCAGAAATGGCAGCGAAAATCGATCGGGCTGTGAACATCGCTCGTCGCCGCTTGGTGGGTCAGGCATTCCTCAACCGGCTGACGATTTGCCTTTCAATCGGTTTGGCTCTGGCCACAGTCTGGCTACTTATTCAGCCATTTCTGATCGCGGAACGGCCTACATGGTTAAGTTGGATTGTGCCTTTAACGCTTGCAGCCAACGCGCTGGTTACTGCCGTAGTGTTGGCCCTGCGAGCCGCGCCGACTCGAGAACGAACCGCGCTCGAAATCGATACGCGTTTTGCACTTCGCGAACGGCTGACCACCGCGATCAGCCTCAATGACGAACTGCGTCATACGTCTGCTGGTATCGCTTTGCTGGCGGATGCCGAGGCGAAAGTGGCACCGCTCAAGGTTGCCGAGCGATTTCCGGTGCGGCCTCGCCGCTCCGCATTGTGGGTGCCCGCACTGGCCGGTTGTCTGGCTCTGGTGGCGTCGCTTTACAATCCCTCGGTGTTCGCCAGTGACGACACGAATGCCACTGCCAAGGACAAAGACACGGCCAACAATAACCCTGCAAGGCAGGCTGCCAAGAAGGGCAACCCATTCGTCAAGCCGCCAGCACTGAACCCGGAAGCACGCCAGAACAAATCGGACACGTTGAAGGAATTGGAGAACCAGCTCGAAAAACTCGGCGAGAAGTACGCCAAGGATCCCTTCGCCGACACCGCCGAGAAGGCACGCGAAAAGCTGACCGATCTGCAACCCGTTGAGGAACGACTCAAGAAATTCGCGGACGAGAAGTTCCAGAAGTTACAACAGCTCGATCAGAAGCTTCAACAACTTGAGAGTCTCAGCAAGGACAAGGACTTCGCCGACGGCCCTGCCAAGGAACTCGCGGACGCTCTCGCCAAGGGGGACATGAAGAAAGCCGAGGACGAGGTCGACGAACTTCGCAAGAAGGCCAAGGATAAGAAACTCGACAAGAAGGATCAGCAGAAACTGGAGCGCCAGCTGGACAAGTTGAAGAGCGACTTGGAGCGTCTGGCACGCGATAAGGAACGAGAAGAGGAATTGCAAAAGAAAATCGACCAGGCGAAGAAGGAAGGTAAGGATGCCGAGTCGCTGGAGCGTGAACTGGAAAAGACCAAGGAAGAAAGCAAGCAATCTGGCGAGCAGCTTGAACAACTCGCCCAGAAACTCGGTCGGGCCAAGCAGGCACTCTCGGATCAAGACCTGGAAAAGCTCGAGGCAGAACTCGCCGGGGCCAAGCAAGATTTGCAGAACATCGACGACCAGATCGAAGATCTGAAGGAAGCCGAGGCCACCCTGCAGCGGATCAAGGAAGAACGCAAAGCAGCTTGCGCAGCCTGCCAGGGTGAAGGCGAGAAAGACGGCGAATTGCGGCCTGGTAAGAGCGGCCCGAACAAGGGCGGCATCGGTGCTGGCGAACGCGACATCAACGACAAAGCGCAGACCGCTAAGGGCGAAGAGGAACGCGTTCGTGGCCTGTTCGACGCCAAGGGAAAGAAGACCAACGGCGGCCTCGTTCGTGGTGCCGCTTTCACCAAGAAGTCCGAAGCCGAACTTGGGCAAGCCATCAAGCAAGCTGCTCAGGAAGCGCCATCCGCGCCGGATGCACAACGATTACCACGCGATGCCCGCGATTCCGTGAAGGAGTATTTCGAGCGCCTTGGCGGCACCGGGAAGTGAACCTCTACGATCAATGCCGTGTCAATTTCGTGGCCGCTCGCTGCCGCTGTGGAATTTCACCTTGCGGGTGCCACCCAGCACTCATAGAGTTTATCTTTCGTACTTGGCAGTCGTGCCAGCCTAGCTCAGGGGTAGAGCAACGGTTTTGTAAACCGTAGGTCGTGGGTTCAAATCCCACGGCTGGCTCTTGTGGCGGAAATGGTTGTGGTTAAGTGGATTCACGGGCAAGTGGCAGAGCGGTCAATTGCACCAGACTGTAAATCTGGCCTCTTCGGAGTACGGGGGTTCAAATCCCTCCTTGCCCATTGATAGGAGGTTGTCGTGGCAACAACTATTGCGAGGGATCCGCAACCAGTTTTTGTTCCATTGCGTCAAGCGTTTCCACCACCTTTCAAGCGAGAAAGCACGGTGTACGCAATCACCTTCGATTTGGACGTTGAAAGTTTGCGAATTCACTATGGCGACCCGTACAATAATGCGTATTTGGAGATTCGCCGCGTAATGGAAAGGCACCATTTTCAATGGCAACAAGGAAGTGTGTATTTCGGTGGAAAGCAAGTGACTACGGGATCGGTTTTGGATGTCTTGGTCGATTTGGTTTCGCTCTTCCCGTGGTTCTCGGAATGTGTGCGTGATGTTCGTGTCTTGAGGATCGAGGAAAACAACGACTTGTTGCCAAACGTAAAACGACTTGCGAAGGCTCTTTACGCGACAGGGCAGGATGATGACTAGCGATTTTCATTGACTGAAAGATAGTTGTCGAACATGCGGGTGTAGCTCAGTGGTAGAGCTCTTGCCTTCCAAGCAAGACGTCGTGGGTTCAAATCCCATCGCCCGCTCTGGCCGAAGTTCGCCGATAGTTGTATCTCTTTCTTTAAGTATCAGCCGCGTTCAAGCGGTCAGGTTTTGCTGCTGTAGCTCAGTTGGTAGAGCACCTCATTGGTAATGAGGAGGTCATGGGTTCGATTCCCATTAGCAGCTTTTGGGGTGGGCGTCGCCTACCGCCGCACCGGACTCGTTCGTGAACGATTGAGTCCGTCGACTGTATCCTGCACCGTATTCCCAGTAGCCTGTTTGGTGGCCGCCACTTTCCGGCGTTCAGCAAGCGGGACACATTTCAGGAGTTGGAGAGATGGCTAAGGGCGTCTTCGAGCGGAAGAAGCCGCACGTGAACGTGGGCACCATCGGGCACATCGACCACGGCAAGTCCACGTTGACGGCCGCTCTGGTCGCCCGGCAGGCGTTCAAGTTCGGCGGCGAAGTCAAGACTTACGCGGAAATCACCAAGGGCGGCACGGTTCGCGATGCGAACAAGACTGTCACCATCGCCGCCTCGCACGTCGAGTATGAGTCGCCAGAACGGCACTATGCTCACATCGACTGCCCAGGCCACGCCGACTTTATCAAGAATATGATCACTGGTGCCGCCCAGATGGACGGCGCTATTCTCGTGGTTGCCGCGAACGACGGCCCGATGCCACAAACCCGTGAACACGTACTTCTCGCTCGCCAGGTCGGCGTGCCGAAGATCGTCGTGTACATGAATAAGTGCGACACGGTCGACGACCCGGAACTGCTCGAACTGGTCGAACTCGAAATCCGCGAGCTGCTGACCAAGTACGACTTTCCTGGCGATGAAACTCCGATTATCCGTGGCCAATCCAAGGACGCCATTGAGAACCCGAAGACCGATGGTCCTGGTTCGAAGTCGATCGATGAGCTGATCGCAGCACTCGACAGCTATATCCCAGTGCCGCCTCGTGAAGAAGATAAGCCGTTCCTGATGTCGATCGAAGACGTCTTCTCGATCAAGGGTCGTGGTACCGTTGCCACGGGTCGTGTTGAACGGGGCACTGCGAAGGTCGGCGATAACGTCGAAATTATCGGCCTCCGCAAGGACAAGGTCCCAACGACGATCACTGGGATCGAAATGTTCCAGAAGACGCTCGATAGTGCCATTGCTGGCGACAACGTCGGCGTGCTCCTTCGGGGCATCGAGCGTGACGGCATCGAACGCGGTCAGGTGCTCGCCAAACCAAACAGCATCACACCGCACTACAAGTTCGATGGGAACATTTACGTCCTATCGAAGGAAGAAGGCGGTCGTCACACGCCGTTCTTCAGCGGTTACAAGCCGCAGTTCTACTTCCGCACGACCGACGTGACCGGCAGCATCACGCTTCCGGCTGGCGTCGAAATGTGCATGCCCGGCGACAACGTGAAGGTTATCGTCGAACTGATGGAAGGGATGCCAGTCGCCATGGACGAAGGCCTCCGCTTCGCCATCCGCGAAGGCGGTCGGACCGTCGGGTCAGGCGTCGTGACGAAGATTTTGGACGAACCTGCCACGACCGGCAAGAAGTAACTTGGTTGGGCTAATATCGGTCCGAGAACTCCTCATGTGAAGGTGAGGAGTTCTGTTGCATCTGGAGGCGGGATTTCCCCTCGCGGATGTCCATGATATGCTAAGGACGGAATGAATCGCATACAGGAGCATAGCTCAACTGGTAGAGCAGCGGTCTCCAAAACCGCAGGTTGGGGGTTCGATTCCCTCTGCTCCTGCTCTATAACATTCTCGAAGAGGCCTCATCATGTTTCGTTACTTTTTGATTGCAATTGCCTTGGTCATGGCGGCTCATTTAACCGCTAATGCTGGTTACATTTATCAAATCGAGCAGGCCGCACCCGCAGTTGCGGGCAGCACCGGTAACTACTTCGATCTCACCGTGACCGCTGATTCGCCGACTGCGCCTATTGGTAGTTACAGAGTTGTCTTTACATCAGCAACCGTGTTTTATCCGCAACCAAATCCAATAACCCTCACCAATGTTACAGATCAATATGTGCCTCAAGGGGCCATACTTGAACCTACTCAAAACAACGAAGTCTCCATTAGCTGGCAAGCGTACCAAAGCAACGGGCTCTCACCCGATGGCCCGGACGTTTCAGCCGGATTCAAAGTGCGTCTCGGACGCATTTACTTTGATGTGGCCGCAAATACGCCTGATGGCTTCTACGCCTATTCAATCGCTGATGGATTCGGTTTTGATTCCATCCTCACGGATACTCGCTTGAGTTCATTCGGCGAAATTCCATACTCTCAATCTCCTGACCCACTTGTCATACAAGTCGCTTCGGTGCCCACGCCGACTTCATTAATGCTGATTTGCTTCGCTCTAGTACTTACGGCATTAGTCCGTCTCGCATTACTGCACCGTTCGATTCCTGATGCCACGCAGTCAGGCATTTGCTAATTGATTACTTTTGCTCTCTTCCATACAAGTTGTGCCGAGAACCTAATCGAATGTCCACCGCAATTGAACCATCCCCGGTCCAAAAAGCTCCAC
>Ga0105048_10005580_pt1 | contig 20305 bp, 16 predicted proteins | sample MAT05_FD_78382 | JGI IMG/M metagenome (GOLD analysis project Ga0105048, IMG submission 78382) | Freshwater microbial communities from Lake Fryxell liftoff mats and glacier meltwater in Antarctica - MAT-05 | ecosystem: Environmental > Aquatic > Freshwater > Ice > Liftoff microbial mat | place...
GGTGCCGATGACACCCGAGCGTGCGCGTGAACGCGTGATCAGCGCGCTCTTGACGATCACGCCGTCGGCTTGCGTCATGCCCAGCACCGGGATGGTGACCGTGGCATCGGCACCGCCAGGGGCCAGCGGGCCAGCCACGTTGTTGACGATGATCACGCCAACAGCGCCGGCGTTCTGCGCATTCTTCGCCTTGATGGCAAAGCCGCAGGTACCGCGATCGATCAACGCGATGTTGCCGTTGACGGCGCGCACGTTGGCGTCACTGAAAGGCAGGCAACCCGCGCCGGTGCCCGCGCCCTGCTCGACCACCGGCATGATCTGCGCGCTGATCGACGGGCCGAGGACCGGAGGGCCCAGGGTCGAATCGCCGCCGATGTAAATGCCAGCAGCAGACCCCGCGCCCGCACCGCTCACCGTGATGGATGCGGCACCGAAGCGCAGCACTTGCGGCACGGCGGCCGTGACGGCCGCGCCAGTCCAGACCAGACCGTTGACGCTGATGGCCGAAGCCGCGCGCTCGGCGTTGGTCATGTCCTTCCACAGCTTGCCGGCGGTGGTGCCGAAAAGGAAATGGTCCCAAATCGAGGGGAAGCCACCGTTCTGTGCGCCCGAGGAGCCGTTGGTGAAGGTCTGGAAGCCGAGGCCGTGAGCCATTTCGTGCTGCAGCACGGCGACGAAGTCGATCAGCGAGCCCTGGTTGCTGTCCAGGCCGTAGTACCAACCAGAAGCTTCCAGGCAACCCGGGGTACCGAGGTTGGAGTTGAAGTTCGAGTTGATCTGCGGCGCAGCGGCCGTGCCCAGATAGGCGCCGGCAATGCGGTTGGCCAGTGCGTACGAATACCAGGTGGCGGCCACCGGAGCATTGGCGAAATCGCGGAAGATCTGCGTCGCACCGGCGCTGCCCAGCACGCCGCTGGCGGCGGAACAGGTGAGCGGCGTGAACTGCGCGTTGATGATGATGGGCTGCGTGCTGGTGAGTGTGGCGCCCCAGATGTTGGCCGCATAGGTGAACGCGATGAGACGCTGTTCGCCACGGGTGGTGCCCATGTTGCCGCCGACAGCCGCGGCCGGCGTCGGGTCGTTGAAGCCGACCCCCGCCGCGTTGATGTTGTTGATGACGATGGTGGCGGCGGCCTGGGCCTGGCCCGCGCCCACCAGGGCACCGGCAAAGGCGGCGGCGCCGACCAGCGCCTTCAAGCTGAAGCGCTTACTTGCTGACATGGGTCTGCTCCTTGGACAGTTGGCTCACGCGCTTGGCGAATGCGGGGGCCTGCATGGCCTTGACAGCTTCATCGGCGCCGTTGACGCACACGCGTTCGATGGTGCCGTCAGCATTCGTGCGAGCGACGGAATACACCATGGTCGACGCATCCAGTTCCTGCGCCACGCCACCACCGGCCAGTTGCACCGGCTGCGGGTTCCGCTTGCCGGTGAGCATGCCCACCTTCTGGCCGCGCGCGGCGGCCTTCATCGAGGCCTCCATGGCGGCGCGAGCCTGCGCGGCGTCGACCGACTGCACCTGCACGTGCTGGGCCTGGGCGCTGCCGCCCAGAACGAAAGCGGCGGCCAGAGCCCCCGCGAGTTGTACAAAGTTCATCTTCATTTGATCGTGCCCTTCAAGCAGAAAAACGGCGGCGAAGCATCAAGCCCGCCACACCCAAACCCATCAACAGATAAGTGGCCGGCTCGGGAATGGCCGAGGTGATGACCACGGAGTCCAGACCCAGGTAATTGCCGGCGGTGGAAACATTGTCGACCCCATAGCGGAAGGCGATGCGGCCGCTGGTGGGCGTGTCGACGACGCCCATCCCGTAGCTCAAACCGACCCAGCCCGTCAGCGTGGAAGCCTGAAAGCTGCCGAGCATGGTGGAGAAATCGGCCACGCTGGTGCTGGCGCCACTGGTGCTCAGACGCACCTCGATCCTGTCGAGGAAGCCATTGCCTGCGGTCTGCACCAGAAAGGACAGCATGGCGCTGCTGTCCAGCGCCACCACGGGCGTCATCAGCCAGTTGCTGACGGCGCCGGCAGCACTGCCGGTGCTGAGGAAGTTGGCAGCGATGTGGAGTTCGAGGCGCCGGATGAGGCCGCGAAGATGCCTGAGTTGCCCTGGAACCAGGACGTGCCCACAGGCGCGGAACTGTCGTTGACCTGGGCCCAGCCAGCGGCGGGCAGGTCAGACACGTTGTCGAAGCCTTCCGACAAGACCGTGATGGCCTGGGAACCGGTGGCCGCTGCCACGAGAACCAGACCGACCATGTGCTGTTCGATCTTCAATTCACACCTCACGGACGCAACAGACTCGGAGCACCATATGCCTCCACCCCGCTTGCCACAACCCGCAGCTGCGGGGGGGCATCCGGCCCTGTTCGCTCGGCCGTAGCCCCAACGCTGGCTCTGCGTCTGCACGGCCCGGTTCTGGCACCGATTCCACGCGCTCCGGACGGAACTGGAGGCCCCGGACGCCCGCGCCAGGCTGCCGTGCTTTCGCTGTGCGGGGCCCACCCCCCAAGACGCGGGGTGGTTCTCACTCTGTTCAGGACAAACCCTGCGGTGCAGGTCTTGTAAGGGAATTGCGCGTTCGCGATCATCTGCTGTTGGTGATTTGTCGGGGCAGGCCTTCGGCCGAGCCCCCTTGTTTTCCTCAGGCCCGTCTCGACGGACGTGGCCGCCCAAGACTTCAACTTCAATGGTGGGAATACCCGTGCACATGACTTCTGCCTCTTCCCCTTTGGCTCGCCGCGCACAGCGTCGTGCCTTTCCGGTGACCGCCCCGACCTTGCTGGCCGCGGCATGCATCATGGCGCTGGGCGGCGTGGCTCAAGCCCAGTCCGCCCGCAGCGGCAAAGCCCCGGCCAGCGTGTCATGGAGTCTGGCGCAGCAGCCCGCATCCAGCGTGATGTCCTTGACGCCTGCCCAGCCCGACCTGTCGATGTTGGTCGGCGCCGACGGCCTGGTGCGTGCGATCGTTCAGTTCACCGAGCCGGCAGCCGTGGCAGCGCGCTCAGGCCTGCGCGCCGACAACCTGGCGCACCGTGCCGAGATGGCGCGCTACAGCCAGCGCCTGCGCGCAGCCAAGGCTCCTCGCCTGCAGGCCATCGCCGCCCTCGGCGCACGGGTGCAGAACACCACCGAATACGCCTTCAACGGCGCCATCATCGACGTCGCGCCTTCGCGCATGGCCGAAATCGCCCGCCTGCCCGGCGTGAAGGCGGTGGGCCCTGCCGGCATCTACCGCATGAATCAGACGGCGCCGCAGACGATTCCCCAGTTGCTGGGCACGCTGGCGGTCAACACCGGTGGCAACACCGGCCAGGGCGTCGCGCTGGCTGTGATCGACTCGGGTGTCGACTACACCCACGCTTCGTTCCAGGGCCCGGGCACCGTCGCGTACTACCAGTCGGCCGTGGCCGGCGCCGGGCCGACCACGATCGGCGACACGCCGGGCGTGTACCCCGACGGCCCCCGCGTGAAGGGTGGCTACGACTGGCTGGGCGAGACCTGGAACGGCTCGACCGGCCTCGCCGTCACCCCCGACCCTGACCCGATCGACAACAAGCAAGCGGCATCCGACTTTGCTGGCCACGGGACCAACTCGGCCAGCGCCGCTGGTGGTTCTGCTGTGCCGGCGTCGAACATCCAGCCTGGTTCGGCTCCGGGCGTAATGCTGCTTGCCTACCGTGGCTGCAGCCGCTTGACCACTTCTTGCGAGGGCAGCGCACTGCTGAACTCGATTGAGTCCGTGGTGCAGTACGCCGCTGGCAACCCGAACGGCAACAACCAGGTCGGCGCGCAGAACCCGGCGCTGCCCGCCGGCACGCGTTTCGTCATCAACATGTCGCTGGGCTCCGGCTTCGGCAACCCGTTCACCAACAGCCTGGCCGAGGCTTCGCGCAACGCAGTACGCGCCGGCATCACCGTGGTGGCCTCGGCGGGTAATGCCAACGACATCCCGTTCATCGTCGGCACGCCGTCAGCGGCCGACACCGTGATCAGTGTTGCCGCTACCGAACCCGCCACGCTGACCGGCCCCACGCTGAGCATCGGCGCGCCGTTGAACAAGACCTACGCGATGATCGGCGGCGCGTTCGGCGTGCCTTTCACCACGCCGCAGACCGCTGCACTGTCGCTGGCCGGCCTGAACAACACGCTGGCCAACAACCTCAACATCGCCTGCTCGCCGACGATCAACCAGCCCGTGCCGGGGGCTCCCAATCCGCCGATCCCGGCGATGAACGGGGCCTTCGGCATCGCCGACCGTGGCACCTGCGAATTCAGCGAGAAGGCCTTCAACACGCACCGCGCCGGTGGCAGCACTCGCTCCAACGGCGCTTCGGCGGCCCTCATCGTCAACAACGCAGCGGGCGCTGGCCCGTTCGGCATGGCTGCGGGCGCTGCGGCCCCGCTGGTCACGAAGCCGGCCTACTCGCTGGGCACGGCCGACGGCGCGGAAATCAAGGCCGCGCTGATCAACAACCCCGGTCTGCAAGGCACCATCACGCCACTGGCTGATGCGCCGAACACCGTGGGTAGTCTGAACCTGGTCGACCAGGTGTCTGGCTTCACTTCGCGTGGCCCGTCGATGGCCGGACTGGCGCTGAAGCCGGACATCGCTGCGCCGGGCTCCAACGTCTGGATGGCCAACGTCGGCACGGGCAACGGTGGCATTGCCAACAGCGGCACGAGCTTTTCGGGCCCGCTGACCGCCGGCATCGCCGCGCTCGTGCTTTCGGGCCGGCCCGCGTTCGAGCCTTGGCAAGTCAAGGCCGCGATCATGAACACCGCCGATACCGACGTGTTTGCCGTCAAGTCGACGAACACGCTGGCACCGCTGGCCCGCATGGGCGCAGGCCGCGCGCGTGCCGACCGCGCCGTCACCACGGGCACCATCGCCTACGACAATCAGGATGTCGATCCGAGCGCCGGCAGCTACTACAACACCGCAGTGTCCTTCGGCGCCCAGGCGTTCACCGGCAACGGCAGCGCTTCGCGAACCGTGCTCGTGCAGAACCTCGGGCCCAGCGCCAAGACCTACACCATCTCGGCGGCGCCGCGATTCTCGGACGACCTCTCCCGCGGCATGGCGTTCGCGCCGTCGGTGACGACGCTTTCCGTGCCTGGCAACTCGACAGGCAGCTTCCAGCTCGTCGGCACCGCGACCGCGGCCGCGCTGCCCGTGGAAAGCGCCACCGGCCTGCCGCGCAAGCTGACCAACGAAGACACCTGCACCACCACCACCGCCACCCCAGCGCCGGTGGCGGCCTGCACGAACAAGTTCACCGAACTCGAGCAGGACGGCTTCGTCACCATCAACGGTGGCCCGGCCGACACCGTGCGCGTGCCCTACCTGATGCTGCCGCGCGTGGCCTCCAGTGTGGTGCCTGTGCTGGGGCTGGGGGACGGCAAAATCATCGTGCAGACCGACAACACCGGTGCTGCACGCACCACAGTCGAGGCCTTCACGCTGGTCGGTGGCGAAGACCCGCAAGACCAGCCGGCGCTGGTGCCCGGCACCAACGTGCTGCCGGTCGACCTGCGGGCCGTGGGGGTGCGCTTCGTGCCCGGCGGTTTCACCGGCACGCTGCCTGCAGGCATCACCAGCGGCGACCTGCTGCAGGTGGGTGTGTCGTTCTGGAACGTGCTGGACACGCTGCGCAGCGCAACCGTGAACGTCGAGGTCGACACGAATAACGACGGCGTCACTGACTTCACCGTGCGCAACCTGAACACCAGCGAGAACCGCAATGCGGTCTTCATCGCCACGGGCCTGGGTGGGGCCAACGGCAACGCGTTCTTCCGGCCCGACTTCACCTTGGGCTCGAACCGGATGATCATGACCGCGTTCACCTCGCCGATGAACGTCACGGCCACCAGCCGCATCGGCCTGCGCGTGACCAGCAGCAACGGCAGCAACGCAACGGCGCCGCTGCTCGACACGCTGGGTACGGGTGCGTTCCAGTACGTCAAGCTGGACCAACTCGTGAACGTGCCCAGCACCATCAGCTACGTGGTCAACGGCGCTGAGACAGGGTCCTTCTTCAGCGTCACCAGCAACCCGGCGAACGCCGCCACGGCATCGCCCGGCGACAAGGGTCTGCTGGTGATCAGCACCGAGAACGCGAATGCGATTTCGGCGGCCGTGATCCCGCTGCCCTGAGTTCTGCCCGCGCAGCCCGTCCCGCTGCGGGATGAGCGGTTCACTCGACGCCCGCACCTGACCGTGCGGGCGTTTTTCGTTGCGGGCCGCGCTGTCAGAATCGAGAGATGCAGGATGTGATCCAGGCGTTCGCCCAAAAACACTTTCCGTCCGCCCCGCCCCGCCGTGGCCTGCTCGGCTTGGCGTGGGGCCTGCTCTTGATGGCGGCCGCCCCGGCTGCGGGTCGCGCACAAGCGGCCTCTTCCGCTCCGCGCTCGGCTGCCGAGCCGCCCGGGCCACCGCCCCCCGGCGATGGCGAGCGAGCACGCTGGCTGGTCACGTTCACCGAGGCGCCAGTGGCCACCCGATTCGCCGGAACCGCAGATACAGGCACCGAGGGCAGCCGCGAAGACCGGAAGCGTGTCTATGCCGAGGCCCTGCGGAGTGCCCGAGAGCCGCGCCTCGCGGCGATCCGGTCGCTGGGTGCGGTGGTGTTGAGCACGATGGAGTACTCGGCCAATGCCGCAGTCGTCGAAGGCCCGGCCGGGCGCGCCGCTGCTCTGGTGGACGCGCTGCGCAAGATCGACGGGGTCGGCAGTGTGCAGCCGTCTGGCATCTACCGGGCCGACCCCGTCGCCCCGCCTGCGCCCTTGAAAGAGCAGGAGATTCGGCGCTGAACACTGCCGAACAGATCTCGGCCTGCATCCCTGGCGCTGGCCTCTCTCAGGCCAGACGCCCGTGGCAAGCCTTGTACTTCTTGCCGCTGCCGCACGGGCAGGGGTCGTTGCGCCCGACCTTCGGCAGTTCCGGCGGCAAGCCGGCGGGTGCGGCCCCGGCCCCGGCCTTGGGTCCCGGCTCGGAAGAAACGCTGCCGTCTTCGTTGGGGTGGGTGTAGGTCACGTTCGACAGCAAGCCACCCTGCTGCTCCAAGGCTTGCGCGGCGGCGGTCACCTGCTCCTGGCTCTGGATGCGAACGGTCATCAACACGCGCGTGACTTCCAGCTTCACCACGTCGAGCAACTGGCTGAAGAGCTCGAAGGCCTCGCGCTTGTATTCCTGCTTGGGATTTTTCTGGGCGTAGCCGCGCAGGTGGATGCCCTGGCGCAGGTAGTCCAGCGCGGCCAGGTGCTCCCGCCAGTGGCTGTCGATGGCCTGCAGCAGCACCATGCGCATGAAGGGCGTGAACTGCTCGGCGCCGACGATCTCGACCTTGGCCTTGAAGTGCGCGTCTGCCGCAGTCGCCACCTTCTCGACGATGTCTTCGTCGGTGATGGACTCGCTCTTCTCCACTTCGGCCTTCAGCGCGAGGTCCAGCTGCCATTCGTCGCGCAGCACGCGCTCCAGGGCGTCCAGATCCCACTGCTCTTCCAGTGACTGCGGCGGCACGTGGGTGCCCACGACGTCGGCCATTGCGCTGCGCCGCAGATTCCCGATCTGCTCGTCGAGGTTCGCAGCCTCGAGAATTTCGTTGCGTTGCTGGTAGATGACCTTGCGCTGGTCGTTGCTGACGTCGTCGTACTCCAGCAGCTGCTTGCGCACGTCGAAGTTGCGGGCTTCGACCTTGCGCTGCGCGCTCTCGATGCTGCGGTTGACGATCCCAGCCTCGATGGCCTCGCCCTCGGGCATCTTCAGGCGGTCCATGATGGCGCGCACGCGGTCGCCCGCGAAGATGCGCATCAGCGAGTCGTCCAGGCTCAGGTAGAAGCGGCTGGCGCCGGGGTCTCCCTGACGGCCCGAACGGCCGCGCAGCTGGTTGTCGATGCGGCGGCTCTCGTGGCGCTCTGTGGCCACGATGCGCAGGCCGCCGGCAGCCTTGACCTGGTCGTGCAACGCCTGCCACTCGTCTTTCAACTTTTGCGCACGCAACTCGCGCTCGCTGTCTGACAGCGCGAGGTCTTCGTCGAGGAACTGGATCTGCTTCTCGACGTTCCCGCCCAGCACGATATCTGTGCCGCGACCGGCCATGTTGGTGGCGATGGTTACCACGCCCGGCCGGCCGGCCTGGGCCACGATCTCGGCTTCCTTCGCATGCTGCTTGGCGTTCAGCACCTGATGCGGCAGCTGAGCCTTCTTCAGCAGTTCGCTGATGAGTTCGCTGTTCTCGATGCTGGTGGTGCCCACCAGCACCGGCTGGCCCCGTTCATGGCAGTCCCGGATGTCACGGGTGACGGCGTCGTATTTCTCGGGCGCCGTCTTGTAGATGAGGTCGTTGTCGTCCTTGCGGATGGTGGGCCGGTTGGGCGGGATGACCACCGTCTCCAGACCGTAGATCTCCTGGAATTCGTAGGCCTCGGTATCGGCCGTGCCGGTCATGCCGCCGAGCTTGCCGTACATGCGGAAGTAGTTCTGGAAGGTCACCGACGCGAGGGTCTGGTTCTCGCTCTGGATCTGCACGCCTTCCTTCGCTTCCACGGCCTGATGCAACCCGTCGCTCCAGCGCCGGCCCGTCATCAGACGCCCGGTGAATTCGTCGACGATGACCACTTCGCCGTTCTGCACGACGTAATGCTGGTCTCTGTTGTACAAATTGTTGGCCCGCAGCGCCGCGTACACGTGGTGCATCAACGCGATGTTGGCCGGGTCATACAGGCTGGCGCCCTCGGCCAGCAGGCTTGCTTCCCCCAGCAACTGCTCGGCCTTCTCGTGGCCCGCTTCGGTAAGAAACACCTGGTGCGTCTTCTCGTCGACGGTGAAGTCGCCCGCGTCGATGACGCCTTCACCGGTGCGCACGTCGGCCTCGCCGATCTGCTTCTTCATGCCCGGGACGATGGCGTTGATGCGCACATACATCTCGGTATGGTCTTCGGCCTGGCCGCTGATGATGAGTGGCGTGCGCGCCTCGTCGATGAGGATCGAGTCGACCTCGTCGACGAGGGCGTAATTCAGGCCGCGCGCGACGCGGTCTCGCAGGTCCTGGACCATGTTGTCGCGCAGGTAGTCGAAGCCGAACTCGTTGTTGGTACCGTAGGTGACGTCGGCTGCATAGGCGGCCTGCTTTTCTTCACGGTCCATGCCGGGCACGTTGACGCCCACGGTCAGGCCCAGGAATGTGTAGAGGCGCCCCATCCATTCGGCGTCACGCCGTGCCAGGTAATCGTTCACCGTGACCACATGCACGCCTTTGCCGGCCAGTGCGTTCAGGTAGACAGGCAAGGTGGCCATCAGCGTCTTGCCTTCGCCGGTGCCCATTTCGGCGATCTTGCCCTGGTGCAGGGTGATGCCTCCGATGAGCTGGACGTCGAAGTGACGCATCTTCAGCGCGCGCTTGCTACCTTCGCGCACCACGGCAAAGGCCTCCGGCAGCATGCTGTCGAGCGTGGTGCCTGCAGCCACACGTTGGCGGAACTCTTCGGTCTTGGCGCGCAACTCAGCGTCGGGCAGCTTTTCGAACTGGGCTTCCAGCGCGTTGACCGCTTCCACGGTGCGCCGGTGCGTCTTGATCAGACGATCGTTCCGGCTGCCGAAAATCTGGGTCAGGATCTTGGGAAACATGCGGCTTCGGGGGTCTCGTGGTTCGGCTTCCGCTGCCGCAGGCACGCCCATGGGGCGGCGCAAGCGGGGGCAGTGAAGAGGCGTTTGCGTGATGTGGGGGTGGGAATGCGGGTCGCAAGCGAGCAGCTCACCTCAAAAATCGAGGTCGCCCTGGCAGCTGCGCAAAGTGTTTGAGTTTATCACCCGGGTTTTCGACTTTCTAGCCAGTCGCATTCGCCCGGCGCCAGGGCCTGGCTCACCCATGGCGCAGTCGCAGCAGGACGAGCGACCGTGTGACCGTCACGCGAGAAACGGGCATTTAGACTCCCTCGATCATGAGCAGCCCCGCGCCACCCGCCAAGGCCCTGGCCCAAGCACTCGGCAGCAGCGAGCCGCTGATCGGCCTGCTGCAACGAGTGCGCCTGAGTCAGGCACGGCTGACCGCCGTGGCGGCTTTGCTGCCGACGGGCTTGAAGGGTGAGGTGCGTGCGGGGCCGCTGGACGACGCCGCCTGGGTGCTGCTGGTGTCGAACGCTGCGGCGGCCGCAAAGCTGCGGCAGTTGTTGCCGTCGTTGACAGCGGCACTGGAACAGCAGGGGTTTGCAGGGCCGGCAATCAAGATCAAGGTAGTGCCACGCAGCTGACCGCTCCTGCAGCGAACTGCCTTGCGCTGCAATCGCTGGTGCCGGCTTTCGGAATCGAACCGAAGACCTTCCGCTTACAAGGCGGGTGCTCTACCAACTGAGCTAAGCCGGCACGAAGGAAATTGTAGGTGCCCGCCCAAGGGCGGCACCGCAGCACTACTTGACGCGCTTCAGCGCCGGGCGACCACCTGGCGATGCTGGCGGACCGTCCGGTTCGGGCGGCGCGTCGCCCGGTGGCACCTTGCGTGCGGACGCTGGCACAGACACAGGCGTGCTCGATGCAGGGGCTGCAACGGGCGGCTTCTCCTCGCCTTCGCTGCTGGCCAGGCGAAGACCGCGCAGCGAGCCGCCGTCCGCTGCCGCATCTCTGCGCACCCCGCCTTCGGTTGGCACCGGAAAGGCCATGCCTTGCCCGTTCTCGCGCGCATAGATGGCCACGACGTGGTCTACCGGCACACGAATCTCGCGCGCGACACCGCCGAACCGCGCCTTGAACTCGATGAACTCGTTGCCCAACTGCAGGCTGGACGTGGCCTCGAAGCCCACGTTGAGCACGATCTCGTTGTTCTTCACGTACTCCATCGGCACCTGCACGCCCGGCCCGACGAAGACCGCCAGGTAAGGCGTGAAGCCGTTGTCGGTGCACCAGTCGTGCAGCGCCCGCAGCAGGTAAGGCCGCGTCGGCGTACCTTGGTTGTCAGGCGTTTCGACCATCGCGTTCGTGCCCTAGGCAAGCATCACTTGCGCATGACCTTCTCAGAAGGCGTCAGCGCCTCGATGTAGGCCGGACGCGAAAAGATGCGCTCGGCGTACTTCAGCAGCGGCACTGCGTTCTTGCTGAGATCGATGCCGTAGTAATCCAGGCGCCACAACAGCGGCGCGATGGCGACGTCGAGCATGCTGAAGTCGTCGCCCAGCATGTACTTGTTCTTCAGGAAGATGGGCGCGAGCTGCGTCAGACGATCGCGAATCTGGTCTCGCGCCTTCTCGAGCTGCTTCTCGGTGGCCTTGACGCTGCGGCCTTCCAGCAAATTGACGTTGCTGAAGAGTTCCTTCTCGAAGTTGAAGAGGAACAACCGCACGCGCGCACGCGCTACCGGGTCACCGGGCATCAGCTGCGGGTGCGGAAAGCGCTCATCGATGTACTCGTTGATGATGTGCGACTCGTACAGGATCAGGTCGCGCTCGACGAGGATGGGCACTTCGTTGTACGGGTTCATCAGCGCGATGTCTTCGGGCTTGGCGAAGATGTCGACATCGCGAATCTCGAAGTCCATGCCCTTCTCGAACAGCACGAAGCGGCAGCGGTGCGAATAGGGGCAAGTCGTTCCGGAATACAGCACCATCATGGTGTGGGGCCTTTCTTTATGTCTTCAAAAAACAAAAACGCAGTGGGTGCATTTTGCCCCCACTGCGCGGCAGGCCCGGCCCGCTGGCCGAACCCGGCTTGGAACTACTTGATATCTTTCCAGTACGCGGCATTCAGGCGCCAGGCGATGACCGTGAAGACGGCCAGGAACAACAACACCCAGACGCCCATGCGCATGCGGCTTTTCTGTCCCGGCTCGCTCATCCACTGCAGGTAGGCCACGAGGTCTGCAACGGCATTGTTGTAGTCAGCGGCGGACATCGTGCCGGCAGTGATGGGCTCGAACCCCTTCAAAACCTGGATCGTCTTGGCCGCATCGTGAGGGTCTTTCTGGTCGACGAAAACCGCCCGCTGCTGGCCCTGAAGTTCCCACAGCACGTGGGGCATGCCGACGTTCGGGAACGCGGCATTGTTCCAGCCCGTGGCCTTGGTCTCGTCGCGGTAGTAGGTGCGCAGGTAGGTGTAGATGTAGTCGGCACCCGAGCCCTTGCCGGCGGCCGAGCGCGAACGCGCGATCAATGTCAGGTCTGGGGGCACGCCGCCAAACCATTCCTTGGCGTCCTTCGGGCTCATCGCCACATGCATCGTGTCACCGACCTTGGCGCCGGTGAAGATGAGGTTGTCCTTGATCTGCTGCTCGGTCAGGCCGATGTCGCGCAGCCGGTTGTAGCGCATGAAACCTGCAGCGTGGCAGTTCAGGCAGTAGTTGGTGAAGAGCTTGGCGCCGTTTTGCAGCGCAGCCATGTCGGTGATGCGCTTGTCGGGAAACTTGTCCCACTCGATACCGCCCCCCGCAGCTTGCGCCGGCGCCAGCAGCATCAGCGATGACGCCAGCGACGCCGCAAGCGAGGCCACCACGGCACGGAGCAGTTTTTGAATACGTTTCTTCATCATTGAATTTGCTCGCTGTACCGGGCTCTCAGTGGGCCTGGAAAGTAATCCGGTCGGGTACTGCTTTGAACTCGCCGACGCGGCTCCACCAGGGCATGAGCAGGAAGAAACCGAAGTAGAAGAGCGTGCCGATCTGCGACACCAGGGTGCCGATGTCCGATACCGGCTTGATGCCCAGGTAGCCCAACACGAAAAAGTTGATCACGAAGGCACCGTAAAGCCATTTGACCCAACCCGGCCGATAGCGGATCGAGCGCACCGGGCTGCGGTCCAACCAGGGCAGCGGGAACATGATCAGCACCGCCGCGCCCATCACCACCACGCCCCAGAACTTGGCGTCGAAATACTTCAGCAGCACGGCAGCCACGACGGCCGCGATCAAGGGCACCCAGCGCCAGATGCCTGTGAAGCCGCCTTTGAGGAAGGCCAACACGCCAGCCACCCCGACCAGGCCGACAAACACGTTCATCAGGTCGTCGGTCACTGCACGCAGCATCGAGTAGTACGGGGTGAAGTACCACACCGGGGCGATGTGGGCCGGCGTTTGCAGCGGGTCGGCTGGAATGAAGTTGTTGTATTCGAGGAAATAGCCGCCCATCTCGGGGGCGAAGAAGATCACTGCCGTGAACAACATCAGGAACACAGACACGCCCAGGATGTCGTGCACCGTGTAGTACGGGTGGAAGGGAATGCCGTCGAGCGGAATACCGGTCTTCGGGTCTTTCTTGGCCTTGATCTCGATACCGTCGGGGTTGTTGGAACCGACGTCATGCAGCGCCAGCAGGTGGGCCACGATCAAACCCAGCAGCACCAGCGGCACAGCGATGACGTGAAGGGCGAAGAAGCGGTTCAACGTCGCGTCGCCGACGACGAAGTCGCCACGGATCAGCAGTGCAAGGTCTTCGCCGACAAACGGAATCGCCGCGAACAGGTTGATGATGACCTGGGCACCCCAGTAGCTCATCTGGCCCCAAGGCAGCAGGTAGCCCATGAAGGCCTCGGCCATCAGGCACAGGAAAATTGCGCAACCGAAGATCCAGACCAGTTCGCGCGGCTTCTGATAGCTGCCATAGATGAGCCCGCGGAACATGTGCAGGTAAACGCAGACGAAAAACGCACTGGCACCCGTGCTGTGCATGTACCTCACCAGCCAGCCCCAGGGCACATCGCGCATGATGTACTCGACCGACTCGAACGCCTTCGCAGCGTCGGGCTTGTAGTGCATGGTGAGGAAGATGCCGGTCACGATCTGGATCACCAGCACCAGCAACAGAAGGCTGCCGAAGAAGTACCAGAAGTTGAAGTTCTTCGGCGCGTAGTACTCCGACAAGTGCTGCTTGTAGCCGGCAAAGGCCGTCGGGAAACGGTTTTCGAGCCACACCGTCGTGTGCGTCAACGGCGACGAGCCGGCAGGCGCTTCCTTGAATTCAGCCATCTTGACCTCGGTCTTCTGGGGTTACTGCGGAAAATGCGGCCGCTCAGGCCGTCTTGTCTTCGCCGATCAACAACGTGGTGTCGGACAAATACATGTGCGGCGGCACCTCGAGGTTGTCGGGCGCCGGCTTGTTCTTGAAGACGCGGCCCGCCAGATCGAAGGTGGAACCGTGGCACGGGCAAAGAAAACCGCCGGCCCAGTTGTCGGGCAAGGAAGGCTGGGCACCGGGCGTGAACTTGTCAGACGGCGAGCAGCCCAGGTGCGAGCAGATACCGACACCGACGAAAAACTCGGGCTTGATCGATCGGTGCTGGTTCTTCGCGTAATCGGGCGTGGGATAGGCGTTGCGTTGGCTATTGGGATCAGCGAGATCGCCTTCGACCTTGACCAGTGTTGCCAGCTGCTCTGGTGTGCGACGAATGATCCAGACCGGCTTGCCGCGCCACTCGACCGTCAGCTTCTCGCCCGGCTGGATCGCGCTGATGTCCACCTGCACCGGCGCGCCGGCGGCCCGGGCGCGCTCGGAAGGCGCAAAAGTGCTGACAAAGGGAATCGCAACCGCAACACCGCCAACGGCACCGGCCCCGCATGTGATGGCTATCCAGGTACGGCGTCCTTGATCGACGCCCTTGGTGAATGATGGTCCCACGTTGTTCTCGACGGCGGCGTCGCTCATGAAGTTCCTCGGTCAGCTGCTTGGTTCAGATCAGCCTCGAATTCTAGCCGAGCAGCCTTTTCGCGGCTGACGGTCTGGCAAGGCCGAGTCATGGCCGCGGCCATTGACGCCCCGCTGCCGGAGAACTACCGTGCGCCCGCCGCCCACCGCCGTGGGTGTGGGTTCCAGGCTGCGAGGCAGGGCCCAATACCCATACAGGAGTGCACTGCATGAGCTTCAGCTCTGAATTCAAGGAGTTCGCCCTCAAGGGCAATGTCATGGACCTCGCCGTCGGCGTGATCATCGGCGCGGCCTTCGGCAAGATCGTCGATTCGTTGGTGGCCGACATCATCATGCCCATCGTCGGCAGGATCTTCGGTGGCTTGGACTTCAGCAACTACTTCGTGCCGCTGGCGGGCCAGACAGCCACAACGTTGGTCGAGGCCAAGAAAGCCGGCGCCGTTTTCGCGTACGGCAACTTCGTCACCATCGCCATGAACTTCATCATCCTGGCTTTCATCATTTTTCTGATGATCAAGCAGATGAACCGTCTGAAGCGCGAGGCCACCCCGGCGGCTTCGTCTCCACCAGCCGCAGCCCCGACTCCGGAAGACGTGATGTTGCTGCGCGAGATTCGCGACTCGCTGAAGAAGTGAGCCCGTTGTGACCGGGTGTTGCGGGGATGGGCCCCAGGTCCATGCCGCATACTTGCCAGCCGAGCAGCGGCCCGTCCGCAGGACGCCCGCCCCCGCCCATGAAGCCCAACCCCGTCCATCGCCTGCCCGCACCGCTAGAGGCCGCCGTGCAGCGCTTGAAGCTGGCAGCTCGGGATGCCGCCGAACGCACCATCGAGAGTCTCGGGCTCGCCGCCCTGGCCGCAAACAGCGCCTACCAGCGCGACGGACTTCTGGGCGCCCAGTTCGAGCTGAACCGCAAGTCGGCCATCTTCGCGCTGCATTTCAACGACGCGCTGGACGAGCGTGTGCTGCGCGAACTCGGCCCCCTCGGCGGGCCGCTGGCCGGCGTCGTCGCCGACGCTGACAAGGCCGCCGCCCGCGGACGCGTCGATACTTTTGCCGGCTTGACCGACTGGGCGTCGTTGAGCCTGGTCGAGGACAAAGAAGTCGAGGCGCAAATTTCGGCCGAACGCTTCGGCATGGACATCGCGTCGGCGTGCGAATGGGAACTGCGCGAGCTCGACGGCTACGTCAGCGCCCTTCTGGGTGACGCCGGTGGCGCACGCGACCGCAACCCGCTCAAGCCCGACCTGGTGGGGCACGCGATGCTGCGCGGCATCGAAACGGTGTCAGAACGCACCGACGTTAGAAAGGTATTGGTCAGCGAAATCAGCCGCTCGCTGGGCGGTCTTCTGCGCGGGTGCTACGCCGACATCCTGGCCGACATGCGCCACGCCGGCGTGCAGCCACTGGGATTGGCGGTACGCAACCGTGCAGCCCGCCCGGGTGGGTCTGGCAGCGGCGCGGGTTTCGCGCCCTCGGGCCAGGGCGCCGATGGCGACCCCAGCGGCAACTCGGCGCACAGCCACTTCGGCCGCGGCCAGGGCGGGCCTGGCATGCCGACCGACAGCGCCAGGCGCACGGGCGGTTTCGGCTCTGGCTTCGGCTCTTCCACCCGTGCCGGCGGGTACCCGGGCCGCGCGGGCGTCCCGGCGCCTTACGGCACGTCGTTCGGCCATGTCGACCCGGCGATGATGACGCTCATCAGGCGCCTGGCCTATGCAGAAGGCAGCGGCAGCGGCAGCAGCAGCGGCGGCTACGCCAGCGGCTACAGCGACGACAGCGGCATGGGAGCCGGCGCGCCGCCACTGCCGTCGAACGTGATACGAGCCCACCGCGAAGAGCTGCGCCAGGCTTCCAAGGGCGCGCTCGATCACATGGTGATCGACGTCATCGGTTTCCTTTTCGATCAGATCCTGGCCGACCCGAAGGTGCCGCCGCAGATGGCCCGGCAGATTGCACGCCTGCAATTGCCGGTGCTGCGCGCGGCCTTGGGCGACCCCAGTTTCTTTTCGTCCCGCAAGCACCCGGTGCGGCGTTTCATCAACCGCATCGCCTCGCTGGGCGCAGCTTTCGAAGACTTCGGCGAAGAAGGCGCCAAACAGTTCCTGGCCAAGATCAAGGCGCTGATCCACGAAGTCGTCGAGGGCGACTTCGACCAGATCGAGGTCTACGAGCAAAAGCTCGCCTCACTGGAAGCGTTCACGGGCGAGCTTGCCGACAGCAGCGGGCCCGAACAGGCGACGGCGACCCTGCTCTCGGAAAAGGAAGAGCAACTTCGCCTGCGCCAGCTTTACGCCCAGCGCCTGCAGGGCGAGCTGAAGGACGTGCAGGCGCCGCCATTCCTGCGCGACTTCATCAGCAAGATCTGGAGCCAGGTGCTGATGCGTGCAGCCGAACAAGGTGGCGCCGACAGCGCCACCGCACAGCGCCTGCGCACCGTGGCGCGCGACCTGTTCCTGAGCGTGCAGCCCAAGGCCACGCCGGCACTGCGCAAGGTGTTCCTCACGCAGCTGCCCAAGCTGATGCAGGACCTGACGGAAGGCATGAACCTGATTGCCTGGCCGGAAGAAGCACGGCGCCAGTTCTTCGGCCAGCTGATGCCGGCCCACGCTGAAGCCTTGAAACACGCGCCGGCGCGCCAGCTCGACATCAACCTGATGGCCAACGAGGTGGAGATGGCCTTGAAGCGGCCGCTGCCCTCGCGCGAAGAACTGAGAATGAGTTCGCACCTGCCGGTGCTGACGGAAGAGTTGCCGGCGCCGCAGTTCAGCGCGGAAGAGGCCAGACAGGTCGGGCTGGTGCAGGAATCGGCGGTGGATTGGGCCGGCCACATCGACATCGACCTCACTGCAGAGCCGCCGCCCGACAACAGCCCGGTGGCACCTGGCTTGCCGGCATCGTCAGAAGCGGCAGACCCCACACAAGGCGCGGCGCTGGCGAAGTATCTGGAAATCGGCTTTGCCTACCAGATGCACATCGACGGCGACTGGAAAAAGGTGCGCCTGTCGCATGTGAGCCCGGCCAAGAGCTTCTACATCTTCAGCCACGGTGGCCGCCACCGCAAGACGATCTCGCTGACGCAGCGCATGCTCGCGCGCCTGTGCGAAACCGGGCGGCTGAAGGCCTTCGAGAGCGCCTACCTCATCGAACGCGCCACGGCGCGCGCCCGGCGCCAGCTGTCGTCCTTGGCCGGCGGCGGCGGTGCAGCGGCAGCCACGCGCTGAGCGGCTGAGAGATCTCTCAGCCTCTGAGGCTTCAACCCGCCCGTTCGGGCCACCGTTCAGCCCACACCCTCAGTCCACCACTGAGGCGGCCAGCGAACGGCGTGCCCAACGCAACGCGGCAACGAAGCTGGCCGGGTCGGCCAGGCCTTTGCCGGCGATGTCGAAGGCGGTGCCGTGGTCGGGGCTGGTGCGCATGAAGGGCAGACCCAGCGTCACGTTCACGCCCTGCTCCACGCCCAGGTACTTCACGGGAATGAGGCCGTGGTCGTGCGTCATGGCTACCACCAGATCGAACTCGCCACGGCGCGCGCGCATGAACACGGTGTCGGGCGCGTAAGGCCCGCTGGCATCGATGCCTTCGGCCAGCGCAGCCTGCACGGCAGGGCCGATGATGGTCAGTTCCTCGTCGCCGAAAAGCCCGCCTTCGCCGGCATGCGGGTTCAGCCCCGCCACCGCGATGCGCGGCTGCACCTGGCCCCAGGCCGCGGCGGCGCGGTGCGCGATGCGCAGGGTGCCGAGCACGGCATCGAAGGTGACGGCATCCAGCGCGCGGCGCAGCGAGAGGTGGATGGTGACCAGCACCACACGGAGTTCATCGTTGGCCAGCATCATGCGCACCGACGGCGCCTGGCCCGCTGTGGCAGCCAGCGCGTGCAGCATCTCGGTGTGCCCCGGGTACGGCACGCCGGCGGCGGCCAGCGCCGCCTTGTTGATGGGCGCGGTGACGATGGCTGCGCCCTGCCCAGCCTGCACCAGACGCACGGCGTGTTCGATGCAGCGCGCAGCCGCAGCGCCGTTGTCGGCGTGCACCTGGCCGAGCGGCAGCGTGGCCAGCCCTGCAGGCAGCCCTGGCGGCACCAGCACCGGCAGGCAACCCGGCGGCACGGCGGCCAGGTTTTCGGGCGTGGTGATCACGGCCGTCATGGCGCTGCCGGCGCGGCGCAGCACGGCTGGGTCGCCCAGCACCACGGCATCGGCCAGTTCGCCGGCGCGAAAGGCATGCACGATGATCTCGGGCCCGATGCCTGCAGCGTCGCCCATCGTGACCAGGAGCGGCTTCATGCCGGGTTGCCGATGTCGATGAAACGGTGCTCCAGGCCGAAGTGCGCCGCCAGGTGCGCGGCCACCGCCGGCGCCCCGTAACGCTCGGTGGCGTGATGGCCGCAGGCGATGAAGGCCACGCCCGTTTCACGCGCCAGGTGGGTTTGGGGCTCGGAAATTTCACCGGTGATGAAAGCGTCCGCACCCGCAGCGATGGCGGTCTCGAAATAGCTTTGAGCCCCGCCCGTGCACCAGGCGATGCGCCTCAACGCGCGGCCATCGCCGGGCACCACCACGGGTTCACGGTCCAGTTGCGCCCGCGCGGCGTGCACCAGCGCGGGCAGCGTTTGAAGTGCTGGCGTGGCCGCGCCGATGAAGCCCAGCGCCTGCTCCCCGAAGCGTGCATCGGCCGCCAGCCCCAGGCGCTGCCCCAGCTGCGCGTTGTTGCCGAGTTCGGCATGCGCGTCCAGCGGCAGGTGGTAGGCAAAGAGATTGACACCGGCGTTCATCAACCGCCGCACGCGAGCGCCCAGCCAGCCGGTGAGCCGGCCGTCCTGGCCGCGCCAGAACAGGCCGTGGTGCACAAACAGCGTGTCGGCGCCGGCCGCGATGGCCGCATCGATGAAGGCCAGGCTGGCAGTCACCCCCGACACCACCCGGCGCACCTCGGCACCGCCCTCGACCTGCAGACCGTTCGGCCCATAATCCTTGAAGGCTTGTGGCTGCAGCAGCAGCTGCAGGAAATCGTCGACTTGAACCCGATCTGCCATGGCGCGCATTGTCGGGCACGCGTGAGAAAAACCCCTGATGTGGCGTAGAACCTGGCTCGTCTTTTCCCAGGCCGTGACGGTGGCGGTGGCGGTGCTCTTCGTGGTGCTGACGCTCAAGCCCGAATGGCTGCCGGGGGGCCAGGGCGGGGTGGCCAGCCGCCTGCTGCCCGCGCCGACGCTGCTGCAGATGACATGGCCGCCAGGCGCTGCTGCCAGCGGCAACGACGCTGGCAACGGCAACGCCTTGGGCCGCAGCGGCAGCGGCTATGCCACTGCCGCGCGGCGTGCAGCCCCGGCCGTGGTGAGCGTCAGTGCCACCAAGATGGCGAAGAACAACCCGCACACCGACCCGCGCTTTCGCTTCTTCTTCGGCGACGGCCCGGCCGCGCCGCAAGTGGGCCTGGGCTCGGCGGTCATCGTCTCGCCCGAGGGCTATCTGCTCACCAACCACCACGTGGTGGAAGATGCCACAGAGATCGAGGTGCAATTGGCCGACGGCCGCCAAGCGCGTGCACGTCTGGTCGGCAGCGACCCTGAGACCGACATCGCGGTGCTGAAGATCGACCTCGACCAGCTGCCCGTCGTGGCGCTGGGCGACGTGCGCGCCTTGCAGGTGGGTGACGCCGTGCTGGCCATCGGCAACCCCTTCAA
>Ga0105048_10005581_pt1 | contig 20304 bp, 21 predicted proteins | sample MAT05_FD_78382 | JGI IMG/M metagenome (GOLD analysis project Ga0105048, IMG submission 78382) | Freshwater microbial communities from Lake Fryxell liftoff mats and glacier meltwater in Antarctica - MAT-05 | ecosystem: Environmental > Aquatic > Freshwater > Ice > Liftoff microbial mat | place...
AGCGTGGTGGCCTTGGTCGGGGCGTGCAGTCGCATGAAGAAATCGGGAAAACGCAGCAGGCCGATCGATCCCACCAGCGCGAATATGCCGCCCACGACCAGCAGGAAGGCCGCCAGCAGCTGGATTGCCATCGGGTACTCGTGCATCGCCATCATGGTCCCCTTTTGCTCATTCGACCACGTCGCCGCGGGTCACGTAGCGCGCCAGCGCCGCCGTGCCGACGAACCCCAGCATGGCCACGATCAGCGCGGCCTCGAACATCATCGCGGTCTGCCAGCGCACGCCGAGCAGGATCACCAGTGCGACGATGTTGATATACAAGGTGTCGAAGGCCAGGATGCGGTTCGGCACATCGGGCCCGAGGAACAGCCGCACACCGCATAACACCATCGCCAGCGCGACGGCCAGCGTTGCAAAATCCAGTGCCAGCTGCAATATCGTCATCCGAATATCTCCCCGAGCGGCATTTCATACCGTTGCTTGATGTCCCGCGCCATACCGGCCGGATCGTGGCAGTCCAGCGCATGCACCAGGATCAACCGGCGCTTCTCGTCGACGATGCACGAGACCGTACCCGGAGTCGTCGTGATGATGGTGGCCAGCAAGGTGATCGCCATGGGATGTGTCACGTCCAGCCTTATCGGCACCCAGGCCGGCTGCGGGTTGGACAGCGGCGACAGCACAATGCGCGCCACCGTGATGTTGGACACGACGATATCCCACAGCACCACGAACAGCAGCCGCCCGGCGCTGCGCCAACTGCGCACATGCAGACGCTCGCCGATGAAACCGTGCACCAGTTGCGGTATCGCCCAGCCCAGCACCAGCGCCGTCAAAACCTGCGGCACCGCCAGACTCTGCTGCAGAGCCAGCCAGCTCAGCACCAGCAACGCGGACAGGACCGGATGGGGCAACCAGCCGTGGGGCTTCATGGCTTGGCTCCGGTCGCGCCGGTATAGGGCCGGGTCGTGCGCGCGGCTGCCCCTCCCTGCTCGCCGAGCACCGCGTCGGCATAGGCACCGCGGTCCAGCAACTGCGCGGCTGCCGCCTGGGTGTAGCGTTGCAACGGCGCAGCGAACACGCTCATCGCCACGCTCAGCGCCAGCAAGATGCCGGTGGCCGCCACCAGCGGCGCGCTGGCCCCCGACGCGCCAGACGGAAGATCGCTGCGCACATGCCAGAACAAGGTGCTGCCTGCACGCGCCAGCCCGAGCAGGGTCACAAATCCGACCAGCAACACCACTGACCAGACCATGACCGCCTGGGCATGATCACTGGAAGCCTGCAGCAACATCAGTTTGCCGATGAATCCGGGCAACGGCGGCAAGCCGATGCTCGACGCGGCAGCCAGCAACAGCATCAGGCCCAGCAGAGCCGGTTGCGCCACCGGCGAGGAGGGTTCGATGCGACTGCCGACCTCGCCGCGTTGCGCCGCGACCAGTTCGATCAGCAGGAACAGCCCGGCACCGGTCAGCGTGCTGTGCGCCATGTAGTACATTGCCGCCGACCAGGCCGGCGCCTCGAACAGCGCGAGCGCCATCAGCAGGGTACCGACGGAGGCCACCGTCAACCAGGCCACCAGCCGCGGCAAGGTCTGTGCCGCCAGCGCGCCCAGCACCGCCAGCACACTGGTGGCGACCGCCAGCGGCAGCAGCAGCGGCTCGACCAGATTGGCCGAGGGACCGGCGCCGGCGCCAAAGATCACGCCATGCACACGCCAGATCGCATACACACCGACCTTGGTCATGATCGCAAACAGGGCCGCCACCGGCGCACTCGATGCCGCGTAGGTCGCAGGCAACCAGGCCGACAACGGCACCAGCGCCGCCTTGAAGCCGAACACCACCAGCAGCGTCAACGCCGCGACCTGCAGCACAACGGCGTCCGGCCCCTCGACCAATGGCACGCGCAGCGCCAGGTCGGCCATGTTCAGGGTACCGGTGAGTGCATACAGCAACGCCACCCCGATCAGGAACAAGGCGGAGGCGGCAAGATTGAGAACCACATAATGCACACCCACGCGCAACCGCTCGCGACCCAGACCGTGCATCATCAGCACGTAGCTGGCGATCAGCAGGACCTCGAAGAACACGAACAGGTTGAACAGGTCGCCGGTGGCGAACGCGCCATTGAGCCCCATCAGCTGGAACTGGAACAGGGCGTGGAAATAGCGCCCCTGCCCGTCCCAGCCACCGCTGGCATATAGCAGCACCGGCAGGGCGACCAGCGAAGTCAGCAGGATCAACATGGCTGCGAGGCGGTCTACCACCAGCACGATGCCGAACGGCGCCGGCCATTCGCCCATGCGGTAGACCATCAGGTTGCCGTCGGCCGCCTGCAGGAACAGCTGGATCGCGATGACCAGCCCGATCAGCGCCGAGATGATGGAGACGCGGCTGGACAAAACCCGCTTGTGCAGGTTGTGCTCGCCGCCCCCGTGGTCTCCGAGCAGCAGCAGCAGGATCGCAGTCGCGGACGGCAGCAGCACCGGCAATGCCGGCAGGTGATCGAGCAGGCCCATCGTCATGCGCGGGGCTCCGACCCGTCGTCAGGCTTGCCGTCCACATGATCGGTGTCGGACTCATGCCGGCTGCGCAGCGCCAGCTCGATGACGAAGCCAGTGGTGGCGAAACCGATCACGATGGCGGTCAGCACGAGCGCCTGCGGCAACGGATCGGCGATCTGCTGCCCACCGGAGCCGATGATCGGCGGCGCGTTGCTCCACAGGCGGCCCATCGCGAAGATGAACACGTTGACCGCATAACCGAGCACGGTCAGGCCCAGCACGACAGGAAACGTGCGCCCGCGCAGGATCAGCCAGATGCCGCAGGCCGCGATCCAGCCGATGCCGGTGGCCACCAGAAACTCCATGCTCGGCATCATCGGTACCGCTCCTTGCTGGCGGCGCCGAGCACCGCCAACATCAGCATCGTGGCGCCGACCACGGTGATATAGACACCCAGGTCGAACAAGGCCGCCGTGGCCAGCGGCAACTCGCCCAGGATCGGGACAACCGGATGGCCCGCGGCACTGGTCAGGAAGGGACGGCCGAACAGAAAGGCACCCATGCCGGTCAACCATGCGATGCCCAGGCCGGCGCCGACCCAGCGCGTATAGCGTCGCCCATCATCGGCATGCAGCACGTTGTCGGCCCAGCTTTGCCCGCCGGCCATGTACTGCAGCACCAGCGCCACGGCGGTCACCAGGCCGGCGATGAAGCCACCGCCGGGCAGACTGTGGCCACGCCAGAAGATATAGACGGACACCACCAGCGCCAGCGGCAGCACCAGGCGTGCGGCCATGCGCAGCATCAGCGGCTGCTGGCGGAAGGTCCAGGCGCGCCCGGCGCCGTCCTCGGTCGGCTTGCGCACCCGCCAACCCGACAACAAGGCCAGCACGCCAACCGCGGCAATACCCAGCACGGCGATCTCGCCAAAGGTGTCGTAGCCCCGGAAGTCCACCAGGATCACGTTGACGGCATTCGATCCGCCGCCCTTGGGCACGGCGTTCTCCAGGAAGTACCAGGAAATGGACTCGTGGTTGCGGGTCAGCATCAGCCAGCAGACCCATGCCAGGCCGCCACCGCCAGCGATGGCCAGCGCGCCATCGCGCCACAGGCGGGTGGCCGAGGATTCGCGCGGTGTCCTGCGTGGCAGCAGCGCCAGGCCCATCAGCAGCAGCACGGTGGAGACCACCTCGACCGACAACTGCGTCAGCGCCAGGTCGGGCGCAGACAAGGCCAGGAAGGCCAGCGACGTCACCAGGCCGACAACACCGACCAGCAACACCGCGCGAAACCGGTCGTGGTGGCCGATCGCCAGTGCCCCCCCGGCCAGTATCAACAGCGCCCAGGCGACCAGCGACGGCACGTCCGCCGGCAGCAACACGCGTTCACCGGTCACCGGGGCGATGGGGCCTCGGCTCCAGGCCCAAAGAGCCAGCACCAGGACCGATGCGAACATCCAGGCGACGTAACGTTGCAGGGATCCGTTCTCGATCAGCGCGGTCCCACGCCGGGCAAACGCGAACAGGCCATCGATACCGTGCGTGAACAATAACCTGCCGGTCCAGCCCTTGGGGTGGTGCAGGTGCAGGTTGAACTTGTTCTGCAGCGCGAAATAGAAAACGATGCCGCCGAGCACGGCGATGGCACTCATCAGCAGCGGCAGGTTGAAACCGTGCCAGATCGCCAGGTGGTATTGCGGTGGCGCCGCGCCCAGCATCGCCGAGGCGGCCACATGCACCAACGGGCCGAAAGTGATCGCCGGCAGGATGCCGACCACGATGCAGATGACCACCAGCAGGATGACCGGCGCCTTCATGAACAGGGGCGGCTCGTGTGGATGGGGCTTGGCCAGGCCCCGCGGCTTGCCGTTGAAGAACACGTCGTGGATGAAACGCAGCGAATACGCCACCGAAAAGATGCCACCGAAGGTGGCGGCCATGGGCACCAGGAAGCCGAACGCGAAATTGGGTTGATCTTCCACCGCTGCCGCAAAAAACATCTCCTTGGACAGGAAGCCGTTGGCCAGCGGCAGCCCGGCCATGGACGCAGCGGCGATCATCGCCAGTGTGGCCGTCCACGGCATGAACCGGACCAGGCCACCGAGCTTGCGGATGTCGCGCGTACCGGTCTCGTGGTCGATGATGCCGGCGGTCATGAACAGTGAGGCCTTGAAGGTGGCATGGTTCAAGATGTGGAAGACCGCCGCCACCGCGGACAGCGGCGAGGCCAGGCCGATCAGGAACACGATCAGGCCCAGATGGCTGATGGTCGAATACGCCAACAAGCTCTTGATGTCATGACGGAACACCGCCACGTAGGCGCCGAACACCATCGTGGCCAGGCCGACGGTGGCCACGATACCCTCGAACAGCCCGGTGCCGCCGAGCACCGGGTACAGGCGCGCCAGCAGAAAAATACCGGCCTTGACCATGGTGGCCGAATGCAGGTAGGCCGACACCGGCGTGGGCGCGGCCATGGCCTCGGGTAACCAGAAATGGAACGGCCACTGCGCACTCTTGGTGAAACAGCCCACCAGGATCAGGATCAATGCCAGCGGGTACAGCGCATGGGCCTTGATGTCATCGCCGCGCGTCAGCATCTGCGACAGGTCGTAGGTGCCGGCGATCTGGCCCAGCACGATGATGCCGGCCAGCATCACCAGGCCGCCGCCGCCGGTCACGGCAAGCGCCATGCGAGCGCCGGCGCGGGCGTCGGCCTTGTGGCCCCAATAACCCACCAGCAGGAACGAGGAGATGCTGGTCAACTCCCAGAACACGACCAGCAGCAGCAGGTTGTCGGACAGCGCCACGCCCAGCATCGCGGCCATGAACAACATCAACTGAGCGAAGAACTTGCCGGCCGGGTCGTCGTGGTGCAGGTAATACGCGGCGTACAGGATGATCAGCAAACCGACGCCCGAGATCAGCAGGCCGAACATCAGCGCCAGGCCGTCGAGCCGAAAATTGGCGTTCAGCCCGATGGCGGGAACCCACTCCCAGTTTGACAGCAGCGTCTGGCCGTCGAACACGGCACCCGAGAGCGACAACAGGATGCCGAACGCCGCGGCCGTGACGGCCGCAGCCAGCCAGGCCACGAGGCTGCGCCGCGCCGGGGAATTGACACGGCCGGCCCAGAAACACAGCGTGGTGCCCAGCACCAGGGGCAGCAAGACAACGAGGGGAAGGGGATGGAACATGTTCTTGTAGTCGCAGGTGCCTGCCGAGGACCCGGATCCCTGGTATCGGGAGATCCGGAGGCCCGCGCAGCCCCCGGGGATGATACAAGGCGCGGCAACCGGTATTTCCCTCGCCACCATGCGGGCTTCGTTAAACTCGGTTGCGCGGTGCCCGATCGGTAGCCGTGCACGATGGCGGGTCACTGCCCGTTCGAATGGCGCCAGGACAGATACGGCGCCCTCCTTCTTTTCCGGTACGCAAGCATGACGACGACGACCACGAACTCCATCTGCCAGGGCGACCTGATCGAATCCGTTGCAGCTGCACTGCAGTTCATCAGTTATTACCACCCCGCTGACTACATCGCGCACCTGGCCCGCGCCTACGAGCGTGAGCAAAGCCCGGCGGCCAGGGACGCAATCGCGCAGATCCTGACCAACTCGCGCATGAGCGCAACCGGTCACCGGCCGATCTGCCAGGATACCGGCATCGTCAACGTGTTCGTCAAGATGGGCATGGACGTGCGGCTCGATGGATTCACCGGCACGCTGGACGACGCGATCAACGAAGGCGTACGCCAGGGTTACCAGAATCCGGACAACCCCCTGCGCGCGTCGGTCGTCGCCGATCCGCAGTTCGACCGCAAGAACACCAAAGACAATACACCGGCGGTAATCCATCTGGAACTGGTGATGGGCAACACACTGGAGGTGACGGTGGCGGCCAAGGGCGGTGGCTCGGAGAACAAATCCAGGATGGTGATGCTCAACCCATCCGATTCGATCGTCGACTGGGTGCTCAGGACGGTACCGACCATGGGCGCAGGCTGGTGCCCGCCGGGCATGCTGGGCATCGGCATCGGCGGCACTGCGGAACGCGCGGTCCTGCTGGCCAAGCAGTCGCTGATGGAAGACATCGACATGTACGAGTTGCTGCAGCGCGGCCCGCGGAACAAGACCGAAGCGCTGCGCATCGAGTTGTACGAGAAAGTCAATGCGCTGGGTATTGGTGCCCAGGGGCTGGGTGGCCTGACGACGGTGCTGGACGTCAAGATCGCCATGTTCCCGACCCATGCCGCCGGCAAGCCGGTGGCCATGATCCCGAACTGCGCCGCCACGCGCCACGCCCATTTCGTCATGGACGGCTCGGGCCCGGTGTACCTCGACCCGCCGTCGCTCGACCTCTGGCCGAATGTCCAGTGGACACCGGACTACAAAAAGAGCCGCAAGATCGACCTTGACACCTTGTCCAGGGACGAGATCGCGAACTGGAAAGCGGGCGACACCTTGCTGCTGTCGGGCAAGATGCTGACCGGCCGCGATGCCGCGCACAAGCGCATCCAGGACATGCTGGCCAAGGGCGAGCCGCTGCCGGTGGACTTCACCAACCGCACGATCTATTACGTCGGCCCGGTCGACCCGGTGCGCGACGAAGCTGTCGGCCCGGCCGGCCCGACCACGGCCACCCGGATGGACAAGTTCACCGAGATGATGCTGGCCCAGACCGGCCTGATCAGCATGATCGGCAAGTCCGAGCGCGGCCCGGAGGCAATCGACGCGATCCGCAGGCACAAGAGCGCCTATCTGATGGCGGTGGGCGGCGCCGCCTATCTGGTCAGCAAGGCGATCAAAACCGCCAGGGTGGTCGGTTTCGCCGATCTGGGCATGGAGGCGATCTATGAATTCGACGTGGTCGACATGCCGGTGACGGTGGCGGTGGACTCGGGCGGGACCAGCGCCCATATCACCGGGCCCGCGACCTGGCAGAAACGGATTGCGACGGGGGAGTTCAAGAACATTGCAGTGACGGCGGGTTGAGATGACTCCCTTCCGTATCGGCTCCGGCGCCGGTTACTCCGGCGACCGTATCGACCCCGCGCAGGATCTGGCCGAACGGGGGCAACTCAACGCCCTGGTGTTCGAATGCCTGGCCGAGCGCACCATCGCGCTGGCGCAGTTGCGCCGCAGCATCGACCCCCAGCAGGGTTACGACCCGCTGCTGCGCGAGCGCATGCACGCGGTGCTGCCGGCCTGCCATGCGCAGGGCTGCACCATCATCAGCAACATGGGCGCCGCCAATCCGATGGCGGCTGGACTTGCGGTGCTCGCAGTGGCGCAGGAGCGTGCCCTGCGCGGCATCCGGGTGGCGGTGGTCGAGGGCGACGACGTGCTGGCCTGGATGCGAGCTCACGAAGTGCCGCTACTCGAAGGGTCCGGCCAGACGGTGCGCGACCTGGGCGAGCGGCTGATCTCGGCCAACGCCTACCTGGGTGCCGACGCCTTGATGCCAGCCTTGCAGGCAGGCGCTGGCGTCGTCATCACCGGCCGGGTGGCGGACCCGTCGCTGTTCCTGGCGCCGCTGATGCACCGCTTCGGCTGGGACGGCGCCGACTGGAACAAGATGGGCCAGGGCATCGTCGTCGGCCATCTGCTGGAGTGTTCGGCCCAGGTCAGCGGCGGCTACATTGCCGACCCGGGGTATTTCGACGTGCCCGACCTGGCGAGCGTCGGGTTTCCGTTTGCCGACGTGCATCCCGATGGCAGCGCGGTGATCGGCAAGCTCGACGGCAGTGGCGGACGGATCGACCGGTTGACCTGCACCGCGCAGCTGCTGTACGAGATCGAAGACCCGGCCGCCTACCTGCAGGCGGATGTCGTGGCCGATTTTTCGGCGGTGCGTTTCGAGGAGGTCGGCCCGGATCGGGTCCGCGTCACTGGCGCCACCGGCCACATGGGGCCCGCTACGTTGAAGGCGACGCTGGGCTACCGAGACGGATTTATCGGCGAAGGCCAGATCTCCTATGCCGGCCCGGGCGCGCGCGCACGCGGCGAACTGGCGCTGGCGGTGCTGCGCGAGCGGCTGCGGCGGCTGGGCTGGGCCCACCTGGAACACCGGGCCGAATTGATCGGTGTGGGCGCGATGCATGGGCCCGCGCTGGCCCACGCCAACGAGCCCTACGAGGTCCGCGTGCGCCTGGCCCTGCGCGCCGAAACCCGGGCGCAGGCCGAACGCGTGGCGCAGGAAGTCGAGGCGCTCTACCTCAGTGGCCCGGCGGCGGGCGGCGGCGTGACCCAGTCGGTGCGCGAAGTCATCGCCGCCGCGGCGGCCCTGATCCCGCGCGCGGCCGTGCAGGCGCGCCTGACCATGCTGGAGAGCTAGGATGAAACTGCCCCCACGCTCACTGCTTTCACTGCCCCCCGAGGGGGCCGTCAGACCCTTCGGAGCGGTCGGGCGCAACTGACATGTCGACCAGCAAACTGACCGTGCGCGACATCGCGATCGCGCGTTCCGGTGACAAGGGCAACCGGGGCACGCTGAGCGTGATCGCGCGCGACCCGGCCGACTATCCGCTGCTCGAACGGACCTTGAGCTCCGAACGGGTACGCCAACACTATCAGGGCATCGTACAGGGCAAGGTCGACCGGTACCCCCTACCCGACCTGGGTGCCTTGCAGTTTGTGCTGCACGAGGCACTGTCTGGCGGCGTGACCCGCTCGCTGGCGCTCGATGCGCATGGCAAGACCCTGTGTTCAGCGGTCCTGAACATCCGGCTTGACGACGATTTGCCCTAAACTTCGCGCTCTTTGTTCCAACTCCAGGATTTCTCCATGCATCTCGGACTCCGCTCCATCGCCCTGTTCTCCATGGCCACCCTGGCCAGCGCAGCGGCTTTTGCCCAGGCCTATCCCAGCAAACCGATCAAGGCCATTGTGCCGTTCGCGGCCGGCAGCGCCACCGACCAGATCGGCCGCGCCTTCGCCGCCAAGATGTCCGAGACGCTGGGCCAGACCATCGTGATCGAGAACAAGCCCGGCGTAAACGGCATGCTGGGTGCCGACGCGGTCGCCAAGTCCGCCCCTGACGGCTACACCATCCTGATCGGCACCAACAGCACGAACGCCGCGCTCAAGAGCCTGATGAAGTCGCTGCCCTACGACCAGGACACCGCGTTCGCGCCCATCGCCTACATGGGTTCGGTGCCGCTGATCATCACCGTCAACAACGACGTGCCAGCCAAGACGCTCAAGGAGTTCGTCGCGCTGGCCAAAGCCAAGCCCGGCCATGTCACATTCGCCAGCGCCAGCACCTCGCAGCTGGTGTCCTCCAGCGTGCTGGCCAGCATGGCCGACATCGAGATGACGAACGTGCCTTACAAGAGTGGTCCGGCCGCCATGACCGACCTGATCGGTGGCCAGGTGATGATGTTCAGCGCCGACTTCGCGGTCACCGTGCCCCAGATCAAGGGCGGCAAGATCCGCGGCCTGGCGGTCACATCGACCAAGCGCTCATCGGTGGTGCCGGATCTGCCCACCGTCAACGAGGCGCTGGGCCTGAAGGATTACGAACTGATTGCGTATTTTGCGGCCTTTGCCCCGGCCGGCACACCAGCGGACATCATCAACAAACTCAACGCCGCGGTGAATGCAGCCGCGCAGAACAAGGAGATCCAGGAGAGATTCGCGGCCCTGGGCTTTTCCACCGATCCGGGCACGCCGGCCGACCTGGCCAAACGCAGCGTCGCCGAAACAGCCAAGTGGGCCAAGGCGATCAAGGACGCGAAGATCGAGCCGCAATAAGCCGTTGCAGGCGGTAGTGCCGGGGCTGCCGCGGCTCCGTCGCTCCCGCCATCGGCCCGATGGCGCAAGGATGCCCCGTGTTGCGGGGCATGCGATGTTTCAGCTGGCGAGCGAGAGGGCGAGCAGACCTGCGGGCGTGGCAATCTGCGCCGCCAGCGAGGAACCATCGCCGCCGGGTTGCAGCGCCACGCCCGGCAGCTGCTCACGCCGGGCCGCGCCGGCCGCCAGGGTTTGAGCCGTGATGGCGATAGGGTCGATGCGGTAGGCGGGGACGGTCGTCATGATGACGAAAGATGGTGCGCCGACTGGCCGGACCCTGCACGGCGTCAGTGCGTATGGCCCCAGTAGATCAGCGCATCGCGCCCATCCACCAGCAGGTCCACCGGCAGGCCGAACGGCAACACGACCTTGGTCGGCACGTGGCCGATCGGCAGGTTCGTCAGCACTGGCACCTTGAGCTGGCTGCGCAACCATTCGACCACCGTCTGCAGCTTGAAACCCTTGTCATTGGGCGCCAGCTGGTACTGCGTGAACTGCCCCAGCACGATGGCCTTCTGGCGCGCCAGCACGCCGGCATGCAGCAGCTGGGTCAACATGCGTTCGATGCGGTACGGATGCTCGGCGATGTCCTCCAGCACCAGCACGCCTCCCTGAACCTGGGGGAAATACGGCGTTCCGACCAAAGACGTGAGCACGGTCAGATTGCCGCCCCACAACACGGCACCCCGCACCGGGCGTGCCAGCAGCGGTTTGTCGGGCTCGCTGCCCGGTGCGACGGTGGCCTGCCGCTTGCGCGAGGCCACCCTTGGCAGTCGCCAGCCCGCGCCCTCGCCCTGCCCGGCCAGCAGATCCTGCAGGCAGTCCTGCATGATGTCGTCGACCTGCTCGGGTCGGCCGAAATCGTCGTGCACCACCGGCCCGATCCAGCTCACCGCTCCGGTCTGCGCATACAGGGCGCATTGCAGCGCGGTGAAATCGCTGAAACCGGCAAACCGGGTACCGCGTTCGATCGCCTTGGCCAGCGCCTTGTACCGAATACCCGGCAGGATCCGCGTCAATCCGTAGCCGCCACGGCTGGTCATCGCCAGGTCGGCTCCGCTGGCTGCGGCCCGGTGGATCGCGGCCAGGCGCGTGGCGTCGTCGCCGGCAAAACGCATATGGGTGGCCAGCGCATCGGCATCGACCTCCACTTCGTGGTCCAGGGCTCGCAGACGCGCCACGCCACGCCGGAATGCGGCCTTGTCACGCTGGGCGCTTGACGGGGAATAGATATAGATATGGCTCATGGTCAGGGTCGAGGCGCGTGGCGGCTGACAGGGCGACGCGCCATTATCCGCGGCCAAATATATGCACCGCCTGCTCGGCGATCAGCTCGCCATGCTCCTGCACGAAGTGACCAGCCTGCTCCAGCACCAGGGGCTGCGGACAACCGCGAATCCATGTGCGCAGTTGCTCCATCACCGGCAGGCCGAGTACCGGGTCCTGTCGGCCCACCGCCATCATCGTGCGGCCCTGCCACTGCTCGCGCCAGAAGTCGCGCGCCTGGCGCGACACTGCGGCACCGTCCGAATCGGGAAACTCCGGCACCATGGGCGCGAAGGCGCGCGTGGCCGCACGGTGACCGGCATCCGGAAACGGCGCCATGTAGGCTGCGCATTGCGCTGGCGTCATCTGCGGATTGCCCCGCGCGAACAGGCGTGCGATGTCGTACTCCGGGTTCTTCGCGCACATCTCGCGCCAGGCCAGGAAACCGGGGGCGAGCGGCATGTCGCCGGTGGCCAGCACGGTGTTCATCACCAGCAGAGCGGCATAACGTTGCGGCGCCTGCATCGGCAGCGTCAGCCCGAGCAGGCCGCCCCAGTCCTGCACCACCAGCACCATATCGGTCAGGTCCAGCCGCTCGATCAGTTCGAGCAGCACCTGTCGGTGCCAGGTGAAAGTGTGGCTTTGCGCCTTCTTCGGTTTGTCGCTTTTGCCAAAGCCGGGCATGTCGGGCGCGATCACGCGGTCGCCGGCCTGCAGGAATACCGGAATCATCTTGCGGTACAGGTAGCTCCAGGCCGGGTTGCCGTGCAGACACAACCAGGTGCGGCGTGCATCGGTGGGACCTTCGTCCAGGTAATGCAGGCGCAGGCCGGCCAGCGAGGGCAGGTCGGCCAGGTAGTGCGGCCGCCAGGGATAGTCCGGCAGACCGTCGAAGCAGCTCTCGGGTGTGCGCAGCGCGTCGTCGCGCAATGGGGTAGTGTTCATGCGTTGTTCCTGGCGTCTGCCGTGAAAAAACTGCTGCAGCAGTGCGCTGCATTGCGACGCCAGCACGCCACCATCGAGCCGGGTCTGGTGGTTGATGCGGCTTTCGGCAAACGGGTTCAGCACCGAGCCGGCGGCGCCGGTCTTGGGGTCGGGTGCGCCGTACACCACCCGCGCCAGCCGGGCATGCAGCATGGCGCCGACACACATGGTGCAGGGCTCCAATGTCACATACAGGGTGCAACCGTCAAGCCGGTAATTGCCAATGGCGGCGGCCGCGGCCCTTAGCGCGGCGACCTCGGCGTGCGCGGTCGGATCGTGGCTGGCGACCGGGCTGTTGTGCCCGCTGCCGAGCACACGGCCGTGCGGGTCGATCACCACGGCCCCGACCGGCACCTCGCCTGCGGCCGCAGCACGGCTCGCCTGCTTCAGCGCCAGCGCCATGCAGGCTTCGTCATTCATGCTGGCATCAGGCCGGCTTGTCGGACCGGGCTGCATCGCCGCCCCCCATGCCCAACCGGTCCATCCAGCCAACCAGGGCACGTGCCTGTTCGTTGCCGGCGCCATAGATTTCGCGCATACGCGCATGCGACTCGGGACGGTGCTGGTTGAGCTTGAGCTTGCATTGCAGATCGAGCACCGTCAGTTCGAAGGCGACGATGCCGGCCAGCATCTTGTGCTGGAATTCGGTACCCAGCGCGATCCACTGCGCGATGTAATCCGGATCGTGTTCGCCGATGAGTTTCTTCAACAGCCGGTCCTTGTCCAGTGGCTCGTCGACCAGCCGGACCACGACTGAGCATTGCACCGCCAGATAGTTCCAGGTCGGCACACGCGCCTTGTCGGCATAGACACGCGGCGACATATAGGCTTGCGGCCCCATGAAACTGACCAGCGCCTGGGGACGCGCCTGCAGGTAGCGCCAATGGGCATTGGGCCGGGCGCAGTGGCCCAGCAACACCAGCGTGTCGCCGCGCTGCTCCAGGTGCAGCGGCAGGTGCGACAGGAAAGGAAAACCCGCATCGTCGGTGCTGATCAGGGTAGCCAACGGATGGGCGCGTATCAGTGCGACAGCCAGCGCCCGGTCCTTGGAGTCGAAGTGTGGCGGCAAGTACATGGTGTCGGGACTGTAGCCCAAGCCGCGGCGGGGTTCAGGCCTTGGAGTCGGGGCAAGGCCGGACTCGAACTGCGCCATCCACCTCAAGTGCGTGCTGGCGCCGTCAACCTTCGGCGGCTGGTTCGACCCAGACCGGCTCCGGCGGCGACGCCAGAGCGCCTGCTGCATCACCTTGCTGCACCAGATCACGCAGGCTCATGTCGTCCAGCGACGCGGTTGCCGCCTGCTGCAATCGCGTGACCAGTCCATCCACGGCGGGTTGCGTCGGCAGGCGCGACGGCGACAGAAAACCGTCCTCGCCCGCCGCGCGCACCGTCTCCAGCACGTCGGCGACGAGGATACGACCCGGGTCGCGCGCCGGCAGGTAGGTGCACGGCTCCTCGGCCGAAGCCACGACCATGCCATTGCGCTCGAGCGCGTCGAGCACCACCGTCAGCACATGGCCAGGCACCTGCAGTTGCTGGGCGAAGGTCCGCTGTGACGGGGCGGTATCGCCGTGGATAAAGCGCCGGGCCACCAGTTCCATCGCCGACAAGGCCAGCCGCTCGCGCATGCGGTTGCTCAGCCGGGGCTCGCCACCCCGTAGATACAGGTATTCGGGGTGCTGGACGTAGAACGCCACGCTGGCGCCGAACAGCAGCACCAGCCAGCTCAGGTACAGCCAGATCATGAACAGGATCACGATCGCGAAGCTGGCGTAGATCGCCGCATAGTTGTTCGAGCTGGCGATGAACACGGCGAACAGCCAGCCTGCGGTCTGCCAGGCGATCCCGCCGACCACACCGCCCACCAGGGCCGGCCACAAGCGCACGCGGGCGTTGGGTATGAACCGGTACACGAAGGTGAAGGCCGCGATGATCAGCAGGTAGGGCAACAGGCGGCTGATTGCCTGGACCAGCTGATCCAGTACGTCGACCGCCATCAGGCCACGCACCATCTCGATGTCCATCACCGCCGCGGTGACGCCAAGCGCCGAGAACACCAGAAGCGGGCCGACCATCAGCACCGTCAGGTAGCGGGTGAAACGCTCGCCCAGCGGACGCGGGCGAGGTGCGTGCCAGATGTAGTTCAGCGACTCCTCGATCTTCTGGATCAGCGAGATAGACGTGTACAGCAACAGCACCAGGCCGACTGCGCCAAGCACGCCGACATTCATGTTTTCGATGAAGCCGGTGATACGCAGCGCGATGTCGTTGCCCTGCTCGCCCAGCGGCTCGAGCAGGTTCAGCAGCATCGGGCGGATCTGGTTCGTGACGCCGAAGGCCTTGAGCACTGAAAAACTCAGCGCCAGCAGCGGCACGATCGACAACAGCGTCGTGTACACCAGGCTCATCGCGCGCAGCGTGAGCTGCCCGAACGCCAGGTCCCGGCCCAGGATCAGGATCATGCGCAGCAGGCGCAACGGGCCAGCGCGCACGCCGCCACCTCCGGCCGGCGCCCAGACCAGCGCCTCGATCCGGTCCATCACAGTGCCAGCGGGTGGTTGCATCTTTTCAACAGGTCGATTTCCCGCTGCAACGGTATCACGCCCCGCGTGTCCCGTAGGCCCTTGTGCGGCTGTGTCCCGTCAGGGCGCGTGCACGGGGCACGCTGACGTCATCATGTGCCCTCCCTCGGCGCATGTGGGAGCGCGATGCCGTAATGCTGATACAGCTGCAACTCATAACGTTTGTCGATTCCCTGCGGGCCCGGGTAATCCGGCGCGGTGCGCAATGTGTCGCGCTCCATGTCGATGGCGATCTCCCGGTCGGACCAGCGGATGGCCTGCACCCAGCTCGGCGCCAGCAAAACCTTGCGACCGGGCAGCCATTTGCGGGTGTCGACCAACAGGTACCGGATGCACCAGTCCTCGTGATGGATGACGAAATCGACGACTTCGCCGATCTCGCCGTCACTGGCCTGCATGCCGTAGCCGCGCACTTCGCCGGAGGAACGCAGATGCGGATCGGGTGGTTCACGAACCGGCTCGCGCGGCACCGGCGGTGGCGCGGTATTGGAACCCATCGAACCCAGCGCGCCGAAGGTACCACCGACCCAGTACGGCGTCCAGCCGTAGTGGAGGTGCAACTGGGTTTCATGGTGACGCGACACCGTCTGTTCGGAATCGATGAGCGGACTGTTCTCGACCTGTTCGCGCGTCAGATCGACCGCAATGCACTGCCGCGCGGCATCCAGCCCCCGCACCACGGCCGGCGAGAGCAAGACCTCGCGCCCCAGCAACCAGCCGCCCGTGCGCACCACCAGGTAACGCACCGACCATCGATCGTCATCGAACCAGACGTCGGTGATCGTGCCGATCTCGCCATCGCGCGCCAAAAGCGCGTAACCCTTGAGCGTCTCGAGTTCGTGCCATTGCTGCATAACAAGTCTCCCTTATCTCTTCAGGTGCCATCGGCTTTCTGACAAAAGACCGATAGAAGCGACCTAGTCTGCAGATTGTGCCGTGGCTTGGCTGTAGGACAAGGGAGCATCTGCCCGTCGGCATGGCTTGGCAATCGGTCGCCGACCGGAACTTCGGCCGCTGCGCGCCGTCGCACAAGGCCACGCGACGCACAATGGCGGAGCCAATGCATGAGGAGACCCTGCCGCATGACACCCATACCCACCTCCACACCGATTCCGCCCGCGCCCAATGAGCGCAAGCCTTCGTCGGCTCCGCCAGAAGTCCACGATCCGCAGCCGCAGGCGCCGACGGTGTCCGACCCGCCGCCCACTCCCGGCGAGCCGGTGCCGATAGGGGAGCCGCCAGCCGGGCGCTGAGCTATAACGGCCAGGTGTGAATGCAGCCTCCCTGCTGCCGGCACCGGACACGGAAGCGGCAATGGCGATGGTGCGCTGGCGCACAGTCGCGCACGGAAATCGGGCGCAGACTGTCGACTTCATCGCCCTGGCGCGATGCCATTGGAGTCACGACTTGCCCCAACACGACAACCTGCTCGTCGCCGCTCTGCCGCGCGCCGACCGCAACCGCCTGCTGGACCAATGCGAATCCGTCAACCTGCTGCTCTCGCAGGTGCTATGCGAACCCGGCGAACCCACGCGCCATGTCTACTTCCCCACCGACAGCTTCATCTCGCTGATCGCACAGATCGACGGGACCCATGGCCTGGAGGTAGGCATGGCGGGGTGCGAAGGCATGCTCGGCGTGCAGCTTGCGCTGGGCCTGGTGCGTGAGCCGCTCAAGGCGCTGGTGCAGGGCGCGGGTGCCGCATGGCGCATTGCCGCGTTACCCTTCGTCGCCGAGCTTGAGCGCAGTGCGGCATTACGACAGGTGCTGCAGAAATACCTGTATGTCTTGATGGCGCAACGTGCCGCTTCCTCGGCCTGCCTGCGTTTTCACGAGATCAGCCCGCGCCTGGCGCGTTGGCTTCTGATGAGCCAGGACCGGGCGCATGTCGATCGCTTTGCGATGACGCAGGAGTTCCTGGCCGCGATGCTCGGCGTACGCCGGGTCGGCGTCACGGCCGCCGCTGGCGACTTGCTGCGGCGTGGCCTGATCACCTACCACCGCGGCGAACTCACGGTGCTGGACCGTGTCGGGTTGGAGACAGCCGCCTGCGGTTGTTATGCCGCCGATCTGGAGATCTACCGACGCGCAATGAAGCCCGGCGCTGAAGCCGCGTTGCGGCTTCAGACCAGCGACTGAATCTCGATCGAACGCGACAATTGACGCCTATCGGGCTGCCTGGTGGCCCAGGTTGCAGGCCGGACCACCGCGGTCGCGGGCGCTGCGGGGCGCATACGCCCTGGGCGCATTGCTTACATTTTCACCATCGACCGTCGTCTGTTCGGTACCGAACAGACGACCCAGGCGCGCGCGGCATATTCTCAATTTCGTATTGCGTGCGCGCCGTCCTATCGCACAATCAAGGTGAGATCAGCATCGGGAATGCCCATGACAAACAGCCACGACCCCAAGGCCAACCGCCTTTTGGCCGCCCTGCCTCAGGCCGAATGGCAACGCTGGCTACCCCATCTCGAGCCAGTGGAAATGTCACTGGGCAGCGTGTTGCACGAATCAGGCGAGGCCATGACGCATGTTTACTTTCCGACCAGCTCCATCGTCTCGCTCCTGTACGTGATGGAGGATGGTGCCTCGGCCGAGATCGCGGTCGTCGGCAAGGAAGGTATCGTCGGCGTGTCGCTGTTCATGGGCGGTGAATCGACCCCCAGCCGTGCCGTCGTGCAAAGCGCTGGGCGCGGGTTTCGGATGCGCGCGCAAGCGCTCAAGGGCGAGTTCAACGGTTCCAGTCCGGTACTGCACCTGCTGTTGCGCTATACACAGGCCCTGATCACGCAGATGTCGCAGACCGCCGTGTGCAACCGGCACCACTCGCTGGACCAGCAGTTGTGCCGCTGGTTGCTGCTGAGCCTGGACCGCCTGGACAGCACCGAACTGGTCATGACGCAGGAGCTGATCGCCAATATGCTGGGCGTGCGCCGCGAAGGCGTCACCGAAGCAGCAATGAAGCTTCAAAAGGCGGGGCTGATCCGTTATGCCCGCGGCCACATCACCGTGCTCGATCGCACGGCTCTCGAGGCGCGCAGCTGCGAGTGTTACGCCGTGGTGAAGACGGAATACGACCGGCTGCTGCCGTTGCAATCGATATACAACGTCGCTACGGCGGCGCCGCTTGTCCGCCCGTCGGCAGGGCACGATCGACCCAATCGCTGAAAGGGCCCAGATCGGGCAATGAAGTCAAGCTGTCATGCGACGCTGGCTGCCGGTCCAATTGGACCTGTTCCAGGGCCTCACCCAGATCGGCACGCGACTGTTCAAGCAAGGCATTTGAAATGCGCAACGCGCTTTGGGTGACCCGATGTTGCTGGCGTTCATCGACCAGCATGTCATGCAGCTTGTGCAGCGCGTCCACGCAATCGGCAATGGCCGCCTGCGCAGCCAGATTCGTGTGGCGCTGCGACAACCGGTCGTTCCCGTTCAGCAGCGTGCCGGAGATCTTACCAAGCCTCTGCTCGACCGCGTGTAACAGCAGGTCCCAGTCAATCGTACTCACACTGGGACCCGCAGCGTGAGGCTCTGTTATCACGACCTGCGCGATTTCGGGGCATGTGCTGTAGGGCTGCAACAGGATCTGCTCCTTCTTGCAGGCCGAATGAACGGGATAGGTCATGACGCACTCTCATCGTGTTGGATGGAAAGACGCCATCACCCCTCTCGCGGGGCCAGGATGGCCGGTGACGTCGGTACGCAACGCCTCCGGGCTCAGTATGTGCCAACGGTCCAACGTGAGTCTGTACGCCAGCACACACAAGGGCCGCAGATTATTCGATCTGCGGCCGGAGGCCTTCGCCGGCTCTCGAGTTGTGCAACCAATAGAAAGCTGCTGCAGCCGGCAAAGCAGGGGTGGTCAGATGCGCCCCATCAGCATCAGCACGATGACGACGAGAAGCACCAGCCCTATGGCACCGCTGGGCCCGTAGCCCCAACTCCTGCTGTGGCCCCAGGTCGGAACGACTCCGACCAGCATCAGGACCAACACGATCAACAAAATGGTTCCGATTCCCATGACATTCTCCTTAAAGTACATAAATCAAGCTTGGCGCCGGCATTTCAGCCGACGGGTTTGGTGTGGTCTGTCCATCCGGTGTGGAGATTAAGGCCGATATGCGCGCCCGTCTGTTCGCCGGCGCACACAACGGCTTCGGCGAGCCACAGGCGGGCAGCCCCGGCCCGGACACCCCCATGACCGTTACCGCAAGCGGGGCCGAAGGCGCTTCGTAGGGCGGCGCTTCGGTACCATACCGCAGCGACGGCCGGGCGAAGCAGCGCTTCACCTGTTTTTCGTCGCGCGGCCGCTCAGTGTGTTGGTTGCCCTGTGGGGATCATGCACCCCTTGGCGCGTGCAAGGCATGATGGGATGGTTCGGTGTCGTGACGTTGCCGATCCTGCTGCACGGCATCAGCGTCAAGCCGCTGATGGGGTGTTCTGGCGGCGCGGCTGACCCTGCCACTTCCGGAGTCGTTGGGCGGCACGCTCTCAGTGCGCTGACGCACAGACATGCGCCGGGCCCCTGCATAAACTGCAGCCGTTATCGCAGCACCGTCGGTGCTGCGCACGATGCTGGAGGGAGTGCAACATGCGTGACATTTCAAAGGGCCACGGACCGTTGGCGTACCGCCCGGTGGTCGGCATCGACTGCCCGAGTTGCCGGGGCACGCTGGTGCGTGAACACCGCCGCTTCGTGGACCGCCTGCACAGCCTGATCTCGCCGGTCAAGCGTTACCGCTGCGAGAACTTTGCGTGCCAGTGGGTCGGCAACATCGCCGATGCCAATAACGGAGCAGCTGGCTACGGCGAGGGGGTTCGAGGCGACGAAACCAAGCAAACTGGCAGCGTACCGGTCTCATTCGTCGTGCACATGATTCTGGTTGCCGCCGCAGTGGCGTTCATCATGGTCTACAGCAGCATGGAATCGGCGTCATGGATCGGAGAGCGGCTGCAGTCGATCGCGTCTTCCTTGTAACCGTGTGCCCCGTTGCGGCGCGCGGGGTCCCGCGCGGTCAAGTGCCCGGGCTTACGCACCCAGTCGTCAGCGCCGTTCGTCCCCATTTCTGGATACATCCGGACTCGACGACGATCGCACAGCCAAACACGCAAGATCATCCAGCGAAGTCTCGGTTGCCACCCTGCTGCGTGATCCGCCCGGTCACCAGAACATG